>Ga0137418_10001738_pt1 | contig 16377 bp, 16 predicted proteins | sample CZODoug3_1_2_16f_FD_122242 | JGI IMG/M metagenome (GOLD analysis project Ga0137418, IMG submission 122242) | Vadose zone soil fungal communities from Angelo Coast Range Reserve, California, USA - CZODoug3_1_2_16fungal (Hybrid Assembly) | ecosystem: Environmental > Terrestrial > Soil > Vadose... | reverse complement strand
GAACGCCCGAATTGCCAGCGGCACGGCGGGAGGCGCCACGGCTTGTGCGATCGCGCGCACCAGCGCCGCCGCGTCAGGGTAGCGCGCCCACGGCTCCTTCGCGAGACAGCGATCGACGATCTGGGAGAGGCGCGGCGGCACCACCGCGGCGGGGACGATCGTCGCGAGCTTGGGCGGAAGCGCCGAGATGTGCTTCGTCAGCAACGCCTCGTCGGTGGCAGCCTCAAACGGGAGCCGTCCCGAAAGCGCGTAGTAGCCGACGACGCCGAGTGAATAGATGTCGCTGCGAGCGTCCACGGCGTCGCCGCGCGCCTGTTCCGGACTCATGAAAGCGGCCGTTCCGATCACGTGCCCACGCGGCGCCGATGGACGTCCCAACAGCCCCGGGGAGCGCGACAGCGGGCTCGCGTGGGCGATGCCGAAGTCGGACAGCAGCGCCCGGCCCGTGGCCGCATCGAGCAGGATATTGTCGGGCTTCACGTCGCGATGCACCACGCCGCGCGCGTGCGCGTAGTCGAGCGCTTCGCCGATGTCGCACAGCAGCCGGCCGGCTGCATGCGGATCGAGCGGGCCGCGCGCAGCGACGCGTTGCGACAGCGTTTCGCCGGCGACGTAGGCCATGGCGAAGAACACGAAACCGCCGATCTCGTCCACGGTGAAGATCGGCACGATGTTGGGATGGGTCAGTTGCGCCACCGTGCGGGCTTCGCCCAGGAACCGGCTGCGCCACGCGTTGTCACGGGCGAGGTCGGGGCTCAGCACCTTGATCGCGACCGGCCGGTCCAGGCGTCGCTCGCGCGCGAGATACACCCGCGCCATGCCACCGCGTGCGATCGGCGCCTCGATCTCGTAGGCGCCGGACAGCGCGGTGCGTAGGTGGTGCAACGTGAGGCTGTGCGATTCTGTCATGGGCACCGCATACCCGCGGAGCGGGCGCAGGTTCGTCCCTGGTCGATGAACCACCTGCTGGACACTGATGCCGTCATGAGGGCAGATTGTGCCGCCTATGACGAGCATCCCACACCAGCCCTACATCCCTCCCTCCCAATCGCCCGCGGAGCTGACGCCGCGCGCGATCGCGCTGGGCGTGTTGCTGGGGCTGATTTTCGGCGCCTCCAACGTGTACCTGGCGCTGAAGATCGGGCTCACCGTCAGCGCCTCGATTCCCATCGCGGTCCTGTCGATCACGATCTTCCGGTGGCTGGGCCGCTCGACCATTCTCGAAAACAACATCGTCCAGACCACCGGCTCGGCAGCCGATTCCGTATCCGCGGGGGTCGTCTTCACGATCCCCGCGATTCTGTTGATGGGATACGATCTCGACATCTCGCGCGTCACGATCCTGGCCATCGCCGGCGGCCTGATGGGCGTGCTGATGATGATCCCGCTGCGACGCGCGTTGATCGTCAAAGAGCACGGCAAACTCCCGTACCCCGAGGGGACGGCCTGCGCCGAGGTGCTGATCGCCGGCGAGCGCGGCGGCATCCACGCCAAGACGGTGTTCCAGGCGTTCGCAATCGCCTTCGTCTACAAGTTCCTGATGACCGCCATGAAGCTGTGGCAGGAATACCCGGGTAAGGTGATCCGCTCCTACCAGGGCGCCGAGGTGAGAGTCGAGGCGAGCCCGGAGCTGATCGGCGTCGGGTACATCATCGGCCCCCGCATCGCCGGCTATCTGTTCGCGGGAGGCTGCCTTGCCTACGTCGTGCTGATGCCCGCGATCAAGCTGTTCGGCAGCGCGATGACGGAGCCGATGTTCGGCACGACCAAGCTGATCCGCGATATGTCCGCCGGCGAGATCCGTGCGGCGTTCGTGTTCTACATCGGCGCGGGCGCGGTGGCCAGCGCCGGCATCATCGCGTTGGTCCGGTCGCTGCCCACGATCGTCGGAGCCTTCCGTGCCGGCTTCGCCGAGATGCGGGCCAGCCGCGTCGGTCAGGCCGTCGCCGCCAAGCTGCGGACCGACGACGACCTCCCCATCAGCGTGACCGTCTTTGGCTCGATCGTGCTGGCCATCATCCTGGCGTTTCTGCCCCAGATCGGCGTGAACCTGCTGGGTGCGGTGTTGATCATTCTGTTCGGCTTCTTCTTCACGACTGTGTCATCCCGCATCTGCGGCCAGGTGGGAAGCTCGGCGAACCCGATCTCCGGCATGACGATCGCGGCGCTGATCGCGATCTCTTTCATCTTCTTGCTGCTCGGTTGGACCCAGATCGATGATCGCGTGCGCGCCATCTCGATTGCGTGCGTGATCGCCGTGGCCGTCGCCAATGGCGGCAACACCTCGCAGGACCTGAAGACCGGGTTCCTGGTGGGCGCGACGCCTCGGCGCCAGCAGATTGCGATCCTCATCGGCGCGATCGGCTCCGCGCTGGCCGTCGGCTGGACCCTCACGTTCCTCAACAGCGCCTACAGCTACCAGGTCCCCGAGACTCGACCCGGCTTCGTGGCGCCGGCAAGCGGCAAGAGTCCCGACGGGAACGTGGTCGTGCACACCGAGACGATGTCACGGTTCGGGATCGGGGGCACGGACTCGATCGACAACAACGCCTACCAGGTAATTCGCGTGTACGTGCAGACGCAGGGCGTGCCTCCCGGCAAATACCTCGTCGAGCCCACGTCGCACGAGATTCGCTACGTCGTGGATCCCGGCATCGGCGGGCGCATCCGCGAATACCGCGGCCACGAGCTGAAGCGCCTCGACTCGCCCAAGGCCACGTTGATGGCGTTGATCACCGACGGCATTCTGACGCACAGACTCCCGTGGGGATTGGTGCTCATCGGGGTCTTTCTCACGATCGCGATCGAGCTAATGGGTGTGTCCTCCCTGCCGGTGGCCGTCGGCGTGTACTTGCCGATCACGACGTCGGCGGGAATGTTCGCGGGCGGCATCGTCCGCTGGCTGGTGGAGCGCAAGGTCCGCTCCGATAACCGCTCGCTGGCCGAGATCGAGTCGGGTCCCGGCGTGTTGTTCGCGAGCGGCTTGATTGCGGGCGGCGCCATCTGCGGCATCGCGGTCGCCGCGATCGCGGGTTGGGGCTCCCGCACCGGCAAGGCAGCCGACTGGCTCGCCGAAGCCGTGCCGCTGTATCACCATCTGGGCTGGTTTGCGACGTCAGCCATCTTTGGCCTGATCATGTTCGGGGTTCTGGGCTTCCTCCTCTATCGGACTGGGCTCCGGAAGCAATAGACACCATATCGACACTATAGTGACAGTATGACCAACACCGTGGGATTTCTGAAGCAGCTGCTCGACACGGCGGGGCCGTCGGGCTTTGAGCTGGCACCGGGGCGCGCGTGGCGCGACGAGGTCGCCAAGTTCGCGGACGACGTGCGCGTCGACGTGCACGGCAATTCCGTCGCCGCGCTGAACGGCAAGGGGAAGCCCCGCCTCATGTTCGCCGGCCACATCGACGAGATCGGCATCCAGATCACGCACATCGACGAGGATGGCTTTCTCTATTTCAGCGGCATCGGGGGCTGGGATTCCCAGGTGTTGGTCGGGCAGCGTGTCCTGATCCTCAGCCGTGAGGGTCCGGTGCACGGCGTGGTCGGGAAGAAAGCGATCCACCAGCTCAAGAAGGAGGACCTGGATCGCGTGACGAAGGTGATCGATTTGTGGATCGACATCGGCGCCGCGAATCGTGACGAGGCTGCCGCACGCGTCCGCATCGGTGATCCCGGCGTGCTGGACAGCCGGGTCGAGGAGTACCCCAACGGGCGGATCGTGTCGCGCAGTCTCGACAACCGCATCGGGGCGTACGTGGCGGCGGAAGCGCTGCGCCGGCTGGCGACAAAGCCGCCCAAGCATGCCGCCGTGTTCGCCGTCGCTTCGACGCGGGAGGAGATCGCCTGGACCGGCAGCGGCGCGCGGACCAGCGCGGTCGGCATCGAGCCGGACGTCGCGATCGTGGTGGACGTCACGCATGCGACCGACTACCCCGGCGCCGACAAGAAGCACTCGGGGGATCACAAGCTGGGCGGCGGTGTCGTGCTGTCGCGCGGCTCGTCGGTGAGCCCGGTGGTGTTCGATCTGCTCGTCGAGTGCGCCGACCAGGCGAAGATCGCGTATACGATCCAGGCCGCGCCGCGTGACACCGGCACCGACGCCGACGCGATCTACAACGCGATGCGGGGCATCGCGACGGGGCTGGTGAGCGTGCCCAACCGCTACATGCACAGCCCCAATGAGATGGTGGCGCTCGCCGATCTCGACCGGGCCGCCGACCTGCTCGCCGTGTTCGCGCGCCGGCTCGAGCCGGGGATGGATTTCATTCCCCGATAGGAAGAAACAAGGCCCCGGCAGACTGCCCGGGGCCTTGAATTGGTCAGGAGTGAGTCTTGTTACGGCATCTTCTCACCAAAGTTTGATCCACCCCACATCTCGAACTGACCTTGGACGAGGAACGGCCAGCCCCAACCGCCGCACGGATGACTTGCATCCTGCGCTGGAGACGTCTGGACATAACCACCAACCGACGGGACGCACACGGCATATGAGCCGTCCTGCAGCTGCGAAAACATGTATGCGCCGTCGACATCCGTTGTGGTCGTGACGACCGAACCGTCGGGATTGTGGAGCTCCACGGTCCAACCCGCGAGGCCCATCTCACCCGCGAAAACGTTCTGCACGCCGTTGCCATCCAGGTCCTCGAACACCGTACCCACCGCCTTATGGATCCCAGGCGCGGGGGCCGGAGGAGGCGCCGGCGGCGGAGCCGGAGGCGGTGCCGGAGGAGGCGCCGGGGGCGGAGCCGGGGGCGGCGCTGGCGGCGGAGCCGGGGGCGGCGCTGGCGGCGGAGCCGGGGGCGGCGCTGGCGGCGGAGCCGGGGGCGGCGCTGGCGGCGGAGCCGGGGGCGGCGCTGGCGGCGGAGCCGGGGGCGGCGCTGGCGGCGGAGCCGGGGGCGGCGCTGGCGGCGGAGCCGGAGGCGGCGCTGGCGGCGGAGCCGGGGGCGGTGCTGGCGGCGGAGCCGGGGGCGGTGCTGGCGGCGGAGCCGGAGGCGGCGCTGGCGGCGGAGCCGGAGGCGGCGCTGGCGGCGGAGCCGGGGGCGGTGCCGGAGGCGGCACAGGCGCCGGCGGCGGCGGAGCCGGACACTTCTTGGCCTGGCCGGGCGGCGTTTTGCCGCTCTGGCCAGCGGTCGCCCTCACCGCCGTACAGGCGGTGCCGGCGTTGGCACTGTTGCCCCGGCCCTGCGCGCGCGCCGCAACGAGCGGCAGCGCCGAGAGGGCGAGCAACGAGAATACGACACGAACGCTTTTCATGATCTCTCCTGACCGAAGAGGTCGAACGACACAGATAGCACGGACCTCAGGGGCAAGAAGCGCACCCACCTTGGCGCATCAACCACAAGTAACGACCCAACAATTACTTACAGGGGACGACAGGCACGAAATAGCAGCGTGCTATTGTCGTATTACTTGACGTTGTGTTATGCGGTTTTTCATGCTATCTGCAAGTGACAATAAGGCAGCAAATCATGCCCTATTTTCGCTTGAGATCGGCGAGTGCGGATTGAGCCGCGCTACGGACCTGTTTGTCGCCATCATCGGTGAGTCCCTCGAGTGTCCCGACCGCTGCCGGCGTGGCCGCCAGCCGCAGCGCTTCTACCGCCGTTGCCCGCAACGCCGCCGGCTTCCGGCCGAACAAACGACCGCCCGGCTGGGCAAACGTGATGAGCGCCTGCACGGCGGCCGGACTCCCGATGCGTCCCAACGCGAGCATCAGCTCACGCTCGACGCCCTCATCTCCTTCCTCTTCCATGGCGGCCACGAGCGGCATCGCCAGCGCGCTCGACTTCCGTCCACCGACGCCCAGTGCCGCCTGCATTCGCACCTCTGGCGACTTGTCGCGCAGGGCCCGCCGCAGCCCGTCCGCCGCAGAGCTCGAGCCGATCTTGGCCAGCGCCAGAGCGACGGCTTTCCGGACGCGTTCGTCATCGTGGTCGAGCTGCTGCGCCAGCGCCGGCACCGCGTCCTCCAACGCCAGCTCACCCGCCAGCTCGGCGACGTTGCGGACCACGAACCACTGGTGGTGTCCCAGCATGTGCACCAGCTGGTCCGTCCCTTCCTTCATTCCCGTCAGCGCCATGAAAATGCCGCGGCGCTCCTCGATCGTCGGTGCGGCGACGAGCAGATCGAGCAGCACTTCCACACCGTCCTCCCCCGCCCTGCGCAGTACCAGCAGTGCGTCCTCCCGCTCGAGCGGGCTATTGGCAAGCTCCGCGACTCCTTCGAGCAACGCCTTGCTGTACATCCGCTTCAACGCGATGGAGTACTGACGGCGCCGGGTCGCGTCGGTCACCTGCTGCTCGGCGCGGACGATCCCGACGACGATCGTCAGCGCCTGCGCGATACGATGGGTCTTCATCCCCGTCTCGAGCTGCCGGCCGAGTATCGCCAGTAGCTCGCCGGCATGCGGCCCGCCGGGGTTTTCCTTGAGCTGAGAGATCAATGCCGACGGAGTCCGCGTGGCGGCCGCGGCCGGCGAGAATGCCGCGCTTTCGACGGTGGACTCCCGGACGATGTCGGGAATGTCCGGGCCCCTGCTCTCCGCTGGCGCTTGGTGCGTGACTGTGGGCACCTCCGGCTGGGGCACCAGCGTCGCGAGCAGTACCTGAGTCTCGACCGTGATGCCTTTGGCTCCGCCGGCGCGCAGGCGCGATGCGATGTCCTCTTCGCCCGGCTGCTCGGCGAGCGCGCGGAGTAGCTCAAAGGTGTCTGCCAGCGGCGGGTCGGCGGGAATGGTGATCTGCTTTACCGCGTGGAATTCGAGCCGCTGCAGCAGCACATCCGCATCGAGCGGCGTGCCGTTGATGACGAGACGCCCGTCCTGCACGGCAAGCGTCATCGCTTCGACCTTAAGCAGGCCCGCCAACGCCCGAAATTGCGCCTTCTGCTCCTCTTTCGCTCCCGGGTCGCGGAACAGATCGAGCGTACGCGCAAATAGCGTCGCGAATTCCTGCGGGGTGGCCATGGGGAGGCTCAATCTATAGAGTACGGCCTATGATCGCACTGTTCTTCCTCACCATCACTCTCGCGAGCAGCCAGCAGGATACGCTTGCGCCGGCAGCGCGTCGCGTGCTCGCCGACGTTCGCTTCCTCGCCGACGATCGCCAGGAAGGACGCGGCATCGGGACGGCGGGATTGCAGCGCGCCGGCGCGTACATCCGCGACGGATTCGTACGCGCCGGACTGCGCGCGTCGTTCCAGGACTTCACGATTCCGGCGGATGCCCCCGCGGTGCTCCATACCGACCTGGGAGGGAAGGCCACCCGCAACGTCGTCGCGGTGATCGCCGGAACGTCGGCCGCCCTACGCGGCGAAATCGTGGTCGTCGGCGCGCATTACGATCATCTGGGACTCGGTGGCTTTGGCGCGCTCGATCCTGACTCGACGGGCCGGGTCCACAACGGTGCTGACGACAACGCTTCCGGCACCGCGGCACTGCTCGAGATTGGCCGGCTGTTGGCGCGGAGCCGCCCGGCCCGCACGGTGGTGCTGGTCGCGTTCAGCGGCGAAGAGCTGGGGACCATCGGCTCGTCGTACTTCGTGCACCATGCCGTGCCACAGCCTATCGATTCGCTCTACGCGATGCTGAACATGGACATGGTCGGGCGGCTGCGAAACGCGCGGCTACTGGCACTCGGCGCCGCCACGGCCAGCGAATTTCCGGCGCTGCTCGACTCGCTCAATACGCCGCCGCGGTTCGACTTGCGCGCGTCCGGAGACGGCTGGGGACCGAGCGATCATGCCGTCTTTTTCGCGACCCGGCATCCGGTGCTGCATTTCTTCACCGACCTGCACGAGGACTATCACCGCTCGACCGACGATTGGGACAAGCTCAACATCGCCGGGATCGTTCAGGTGGCACAGTTCGTGGCCAATCTCGCCACCGCGCTGGCGAATCGGCCCGGCCCCCTGACGTTCGTCGATTCTCCCCGGCCCCAGGCGGCCGCCGGTGGATCGGGATACGGCGCGTACCTCGGCACGATCCCCGACATGAGCGGCGGCGGCGTTTCCGACGGTGTGCGCATTACGGGCGTGCGAGCGGGAAGCCCGGCGGAGCAGGCCGGTCTCGCCGGTGGCGACGTGATCACGGCTATTGGCGACAAGCACATTGGCAACCTGTACGACATGACCGACGCGCTGCGGAGCCACCAGGCCGGCGACACCGTGGTGATCGTCAGCCGGCGCGAGGGCGTCGAGCGACGCGCGACTACCGTGCTCGGAAAGCGCGGGTCATGACCGGCGGGACGGTGACCGAAGCCGCCAAGGTGGTGCGCGCGCTGCGCGCCGCACATCTCCACGATGAGGGCCGCCGAGCATTGCTCCAGATGACGTGCGACCGTCTCCAGGCCTGGGGGCCGCCCTACAGCTCCGTCTATGCCTACATGCTGCATGGCAACGAGCTGCAGCTCGAAGCCCATGCCGGGCGCGACACCGAGCATACGCGGATTCCCGTAGGCAAAGGCGTGTGCGGCACGGCGATCGCGGAAAAGCGGGATCAGAATGTCGCGGACGTGAATGCGGTGGCGGGGGGGAATTATCTCGCGTGCAACGCGTTCACCAAATCGGAGCTGGTCGTGCTGATCCGGCGCGGCGACCACATCCTGGGCCAGATCGACATCGACTCCGATGTGCCGAACGGCTTCGGTGAGCGCGAGCATGCCGACGTCAAGGAAGTTGCCGACGCCCTGGCCGTGCTATTGTAGTTCCCTTGTTCACGCGGCAAGTCGGAAGCGGGCCGCTGGTTATCATATTGCACGGCGGTCCGGGAGCCCATCACGACTATCTCCTTCCCCAGTACGATCTGCTCGCCACGGGCCGCTCTCTCCTTTATTACGACCAGCGCGGCGGTGGGCAATCTCCGGTGCCGCGCGATACGCCGCTGGGCTGGCGTGAGCATGTCGCCGACCTGGATGGTTTGCGTGAGCGCTTCGGCCTCGAGCGCGTGGTTCTGTGCGGATACTCCTGGGGTGGATTGCTGGCCGTCCTCTATCTCCTCGAGCATCCGACGCGCGTGGAGCGGCTCGCGCTCGTGTCGCCTGCCTCGATTACTGTCGAGTACCGCAGGCAGTTCGAGGGGGAGTTTGCCCGCCGCATGAAGGCTCCTGAGATCGAGCGCGAACGCGATGCCTTACGGGCCAGCGGGTTGCGCGAGCGCGATCCCGCGGCGTACCAGCGGCGCGCCTTCGAGCTGTCGGTCGCCGGCTATTTCCGCGATTTCCACGACGCGAAGAATCTGACGGCGTTCCGGGTCAACGCGCGCACCCAGCAGGCGGTGTGGGATAGCCTGGGCGAGTACGATCTTCGTCCGCGTCTCCGAGACAACGCGTCGCGATTCCCAATTCTCCCTTCCCTGATTCTTCACGGCACCTACGATCCGATCCCCATCGCCGGCTCTCGAGAACTGGCGACGCTGCTCAACGCCCGGCTGGTCGAGCTGCCGGTGGGACATTGCCCGCACGTCGAAGCCACCGATCAGTTCGTCCGTGCGTTGGACGACTTCCTGCCCAAAGCATGAGGCCGACACCGTTCCGACTGGCCTTCGGCGACATCGCGCCGCGGCGGTTTCCCGCGATCGCGGAAGCGCTGCAACAGGACGGTTCGGCGCCGACCGATCGTGATCGCTTCACGCTGTTGGAGCCGGTCGGCCGTCTGTTGCGCGAGATCGTCCCGGAAGCATCCGGTGCCGATGCGCTCGAGACGCACGTCCTGCTGCTGCACACGGCATTTCTGCATTGGTCCAACGACGGGCCGGTCTATCGCATCGGCGAAAACGCGCTGCTGCGAGCGGTCCGTGACAGAGACCTCACGACGCGTTTGCCGAATCCCGCGCTCTATCTCCAGCTGCCGGAGCTGCGGGTGTGGGGATCGCCGAACCCCGCCGGCCCTCCGGAGCCGCTGGACGGCCTGTTCGTCAGTGCCGGCACAGGCGCGGGCGCGATCAGCGTGCTCGCGATCTTCGGCATGCGGCCCGATCGGCCGGGATTCAGTGCCGTGGGCCTGGAGGGCCGAGCCGACATGGAGGATGCGGCAGTCGATGAAATCGAAGTGGCCGCCGTCCGCGACGACGGCAGCGCGCCGTTCGGCCCGATGCTGGCGGGCGGCTCTGCGGCCGGCCTCTATTCCGTGGCCAACGTGGGCGAGCTCCTGCTCCTCACCTGCCGGTTGCTCGCTGTGCTGCCGCACGCCGGTGCGCCGATCACGCTACCGGAGACGGCAGCCGCATTGGAGCACGTCGTCCAGGTCGACTAGATTCCGCCCGACCCCCATGAAGACGAAACTCGCGGCGGCCGAACGCAAGGCGCGGGCGCGCAAGATCATCGCGCGTCTGAAAAAAGAATATCCTGACGCGACGTGCGCGCTGCACCACTCGAGCGCGCTCGAGCTCGTGGTCGCGACGATTCTCTCGGCGCAGTGCACCGACGTGCGAGTCAACATGGTCACGCCGCATCTCTTCGCGAAATACCGCACCGCGGCCGACTACGCCGCCGCCGATCCGCGCGTTCTGGAAAAAGAGATTCAGTCCACCGGTTTCTTCCGCAACAAGACCAAGTCCATCATCGGCATGGCGCAGGCGCTCGTCGAGCGGCACGGCGGCGAGGTGCCGCAGACGATGGACGAGCTGACGGCGCTGCCGGGCGTCGGTCGCAAGACGGCGAACGTGATCCTCGGGACCTGGTTCAAGAAGAACGAGGGCGTGGTGGTGGACACGCACGTCCATCGCCTGACCCGCCTGCTGAAGCTCACCCGCCAGGACGATCCCGTGAAAATCGAGCGGGATCTGATGGAGATCGTGCCGCGCGAGGACTGGACGTGGTTCTCGCACACGCTGATTCTGCACGGGCGGCAGGTGTGCATTGCGCGCCGGCCGAGATGCGCGGACTGCGTGATCAATCACCTGTGCCCGAGCTCCCTCGTATGACGGCGCTCGCACCGGTCGACCGCACATCGCTCGTCGCGACCCGCCGCGACATTCATCAGCACCCGGAGTTGGGGTTCGAGGAAACGCGGACCGCAACGCTCGTCGCCGAGCGGCTGCGGACGTTCGGCTACGACGTCACCCCCGGGGTGGGGCGGACAGGCGTCGTAGCGCTCAAGCGAAACGGTGGTCGCTGCCTGCTGCTCAGAGCCGACATGGACGCGCTCCCGGTCGATGAAGCGAACGCGGTTCCGTATCGCTCCAGGCACGCCGGCAAGATGCACGCGTGCGGTCACGACGGGCACGTCGCCATCGGCCTGGAAGTCGCCCGGCGGCTCGCCCCGCTGGGCCTGGGTGGCAGCGTGAAGTTCGTGTTTCAGCCCGCCGAGGAGGTGTCGAACGGTGCGCAGGCGATGATCGGGGACGGCGTACTCGACGCGCCCAAGGTCGACGCGGCGTTCGGCATTCATCTCTGGAATGACCTGCCCGTGGGGACGATCGGCATCATGCCGGGGCCGGTCATGGCATCGGTCGATCAGTTCGAGATCGAGATCCTGGGCCGCGGGGGCCACGCCGCCGCCCCGCACCAGACGATCGATCCCGTTCTCGTCGCGGCGCACGTCGTCACCGGATTACAGAGCCTCATCTCGCGGCGGCGCGATCCCCTGGCACCGGCCGTCATTTCGGTAACGGAGGTGCACGCGGGCCGGGCGTTCAACGTGATTCCGGCGCGCGCCGATCTCCGCGGGACGGTGCGTACGTTCGGGGGCAGCTTCTGGGATGATGCGCCACGCCTCGTCGCCGAGACCGCGCAGGGTATCGCGGCGGCATTCGGGGCCGAGGCCGAGGTGAACTATCGCCGCCTGAGTGCACCGCTGGTGAACGACGAACGCATGAGCACCGTGATGCGCGACGCCGCTGCCGGCGTCGTGGGCGCGAGTAATGTGCGCCATGGCGTGCGCACGATGGGTGGCGAAGACATGGCGTTTTTCCTGGAGAAGGTGCCCGGCTGCTTCGCGTTCGTGGGGTCGGCGCCGCGCGGCGGGCACGCAGCGCCGCATCACAGCCCGACGTTCGACATCGATGAGGAGTCGCTGGTCATCGGCGCCGAATTGTTGACGCGGACCGCAATCAGATACTTCGAGGCGCATCCCTGAATCAGCTCAGTAACGAGCCATCGGCCTATCTCAAATCCGCCGCGCATCAACCCGTCCACTGGCTGCCCTGGGGAGACGCGGCATTCGCGCGCGCGCGGGATGAGCATAAGCCGATCCTGCTCGACATCGGCGCGGTGTGGTGCCACTGGTGCCACGTCATGGATGGCGAGTCATACGAGGATCCCGCCGTCGCCGAGATCCTGAATCGCGACTTCGTGTGCATGAAGGTGGACCGGGACGAGCGGCCCGATGTGGACGCGCGCTACCAGCGCGCCGTGCAGGCGCTCAGTGGACAGGGCGGCTGGCCACTGACCGCGTTCCTGACACCCGAGGGTGAGGTCTTCTTCGGCGGGACCTACTTCCCACCGGACAACAATGCGTACGGCCGGCCGGGATTTCGCCGCGTGTTGCTGGAAATCGCCCGCGCGTTCCGCGAGGACCCCGACCGCGTGACGACGAACGCACACGCGATTCGCGAGCACGTCATCCAGACGCTCGATGAAGCGAAGCCCGGGGCTGTGAGTGCCGACCTCGTCGGCGGTGCCGCCGATCAAATGGCGAAAGCGTTCGACGTCCGCCACGGCGGCTTCGGCTCGGCGCCCAAGTTCCCGCATTCCGCGGCGATCGAGTTCCTGCTGGCGCGCTGGCATGACGGCAAGGGCGCCTTGGCGTGGCAGCGCGAGATCGTCGAGAAAACCCTGACGGGAATGGCCCGCGGGGGCATTCGCGATCACCTGGGCGGCGGCTTCCACCGCTACTCGGTCGACGAGCGCTGGATCGTGCCGCACTTCGAGAAGATGTCGTACGACAACTCCGAGCTGCTGCGGGCCTACCTGTCGGCGTATCAGGCATTCGGCACACCGCTCTTCAAAGAGGTCGCGACCGGGATCGTCGACTGGGTGCTCGAGGTGATGGCGGACAAAGAGCACGCCGCGTTCGCGACGTCGCAGGACGCCGACCTGACCTTTGGGGATGACGGGGATTACTGGACGTGGACGCTCGAAGAAGCAAATGCGGAGCTGACGGCAGAGGAAGGCACGGTCGCGGCGCGAGTGTTCGATATCGCGGACGTGGGAGAGATGCATCACAACCCGAAGAAAAACGTGTTGTGGTGGAAACAGGATCCGGCCGGCGATGATGAATGGCCCACGCTTCGAGCCGCGATGAAGAAACTCAAGGCGGCACGCGACCGCCGGAAGGCGCCCTTCGTGGACCGCACCGCCTACGTCAACTGGAATGCGATGATGGCTGGCGCGTTTCTTCAGGCCGGGGCGGTATTGGATAGAAAGGCGTGCAACGACCTTGCGCTCAAAGTGCTCGAGCGGATCTGGTCCGAGGCGTGGGATGCGGATCGCGGGATGTCGCACGCCCTGGGGCGGCCGGAGCCGCGCGGCATGCTCGACGACAACGTGCACGCCGCGGCCGCATTCCTCGACGCCTACGAAGCGACGGGCCAGCGGCAGTGGCTCGATCGCGCGACCCAGGTAATGCAGTACTGCGCCAAGACCCACGGCGATGCGGCGGGTGGATACTTCGACATCGCGGCACAAAACGGCACAGCCTATCTCGCGACGCGCGCCAAGCCCGTACAGGACGCCCCCACACCCTCGCCGAACGGAGTCGCCGCGCTGGTCCTGGCACGGCTGTGGGCGCTGACCGACGGCGCCGACTGGCGCTCAGCGCTCGATCGCCAGCTGGCCGCGTTCGCCGGCAGCGCGCGCGAGCTGTCGCTCTACGGATCCACCCTGCTGCGTGCCATCGACTGGGCCGTGAACCCCGTGACGCGCATCGAGGTCGCCGGTCCTGCGGGCGACGGGCCGGCGTGCGCGATGCACCTGCTCGCCTTGCAGACCTACCGTCCCCGCAAAGTCGTGGTGCGGAAGATCGCAGAGCAGCCAGCCGCGACGCTCTGTGTGGGGACCAGCTGTTCCCTCCCCGTCGCGACCGCGGAGCAGCTCACCCAACTGCTGGACGCGTGAATCGGCGCACGCTCGGGCGCACGGGACTCGCGGTCAGCGAGATCGGTTTCGGGGGCTGGGCGATCGGCGGCAACGCGTTCGGCAATTCCTACGGCTCCACCGACGACGCGGAATCGCAGCGCGCCATCCGCCGCGCCTTCGAGCTCGGCTGCAACTTCTTCGACACCGCGGACGTGTATGGCCACGGTCATTCCGAGGAGCTGCTGGGCGCGGCGCTGCACGACGTCCGCGATCAGGTGCTCATTGCCACCAAGGTCGGCGGCAATTTCTACGACGGCGACGTCCACATGGATTTCGCGCCCGGCTACCTTCGGTTCGCCGTGCAACGCTCGCTCGAACGCTTGCGCACCGATCACATCGATCTCCTGCAGCTGCACAATCCACCGATGAGTCTGATTTCCGAGCTGGGGACCTACGAGCCGCTGGAAGCGATGAAGGGCGAAGGGTTAATACGCTTCTATGGCGTCTCGGTGCACCCTCCCGAGGAGGGTCTGGCCGCGGTCCAGACAACGCTGCCGGACACGGTCCAGATCGTGTACAACTTGGCGCGGCGCGAAGCCGAGGACACATTCCTACCCTCGGCGCAGGCGGCGAATGTCGGCGTCATCGCCCGCGAGCCGTTGGCGAACGGTTTCCTGGCGGGCCGCTACACCGCGGAGAGCACCTGGGAGCGCGGCGACATCCGCAGCCGGATGCCGCGCCCCTACGTGACGCAGCTCGCGACGCTGGGCCAGCGCGTGCGCGAGCTGGCCGAGAAATCGGGAATGACGGCGGCGCAGCTGGCGCTGAAGTTCGTGCTCGATCGCCAGGAGATCGCGTGCGCGATCGTGGGGATGAAGACGGTGCAGCAGGTGGAAGAAAACCTCAACTAGAGGGGCGTAGATGCCGAACAAGAAGGCAGTGATCGAGACCAAGAAGGGCACGATCGAGCTGGAGCTGTTTGCGGACGAGGTGCCCGGCACGGTCACGAATTTCGAGAAGCTCGCCAACTCGAATTTCTATGACGGCACAAAATTCCATCGCGTGATCCCGAACTTCATGGTTCAGGGCGGCGATCCGTACTCCAAGACAGGAAAAGGGCCGGTCGGTACCGGCGGGCCGGGGTACACGATCAAATGCGAAACGGAGAAGAACACACACAAGCACGTCGCCGGAACGCTGTCGATGGCGCACGCGGGGAAAAATACCGGCGGCAGCCAGTTTTTCATCTGTCATTCGCCCCAGCGGCATCTCGACGGCGTGCACACGGTGTTCGGGCAGGTCACGAAGGGCATGGACGTCGTCAACGCCATCAAGGGTAACGACGAAATCACCTCGATTCGCGTCTCGTAACTGGAGGAGGAGGATTTGTGGTTGCTTTGCTCTTGGCACTGACCATGGTGGTGCAGGACTCCGGCGCATTCGTGGTGCGGCTCGGCAACGACACGCTGTCGCTGGAGCAATACACGCGCAGCGCCACGCAGCTACGGGGCGAATACGTGATCCGCTCGCCGCGCAGCCTGCATCGCATCTATACAGCCGATCTCAACCCCGACGGCACGGTTCGCCGGTGGGAGCTGGTCACGCACAATGTCGGTGGCGGGCCGGGGCCGATGGAAACGAAGGCCTCGGTCGAGTTCTCCGGCGACACCGCGGTGATGGCGTATCCGCGGGGTGATAGCACGATGACGTCCAAGTTTGCCGTGCCCCGCGGCACGTTCCCCTTCTTGCTCGCGTACGGCCTGATGGAACACATGGGCCGCTGGGCTCGCGCCACGGGGAAGGACAGCGTCCGATTCACCGTGCTGACGTCGGCCAATCAGACCAGCGGCGGTTACATCCGCAAACGCGGCGGCGACACGCTGGTGTTCATGCTCGATGAGGGTCAGCTCGCGGGCGAGGGCCCATTCACGTTCCGCGTCGACCGGCAGGGGCACCTCACCTGGCTCACCGGAAAGGGCAGCACCATCCAGGTGGAGGTGCAGCGCGTTCCGTCCGTCCCGATGGCGCAGGCCACGCAGTCCTTTGCGAACCGCCCGCTGGGCCCGTTGTCTCCACGGGATACGGCGCGCGCCACGATTGGCGGAGTGGAGGTCTCGATCGACTACAGCCGCCCCTCGCGCCGGGGCCGCGACATTTTTGGAGTCTTGGAGCCCTGGAACAAGGTGTGGCGCACGGGGGCGAACGCCGCCACGCAACTCACGACGCCGGTGGACCTCGTGATCGGCGGCGCCACGGTGCCAGCCGGCAAGTACACGATCTGGACCTTGCCCGCACCGGACGGCTGGACGCTCATCATCAACAAGCAGACGGGACAGTGGGGCACCGAGTACCATCC
>Ga0137418_10002648_pt1 | contig 16383 bp, 18 predicted proteins | sample CZODoug3_1_2_16f_FD_122242 | JGI IMG/M metagenome (GOLD analysis project Ga0137418, IMG submission 122242) | Vadose zone soil fungal communities from Angelo Coast Range Reserve, California, USA - CZODoug3_1_2_16fungal (Hybrid Assembly) | ecosystem: Environmental > Terrestrial > Soil > Vadose... | reverse complement strand
GGGCGCCGCTCCCGCGCAGCGCATGACGGGCCCGTTGCGGCCGGTGAACCCGTTCATGGTCCAGGATCCGAAACAGAAGGCGCGACGACTGGCGCGCGCCCTGGTCTCGGATCTCGTCGTCTACCACCCTGAAAAGCGCCAGCAGGGATTGCGAGACGGCACGCTGCCGCAGCTCTTCAAGGACGAAATTGAGAAGAGCTGGCAGGAGTACGTCGAGCAGGTGGGACAGGAGGTGGCCAAGAGCACGCCGTTCTGGGCCGAGGCGCTTAACGAGATCCTGGCGGGCGGCAACAAGGTGTTTTGAGGCTGGTGCGGGAGCGTCTAACTTCTTACATTTCTTGGTAGTTAGAGCCGCCCTCGGAGCTCCCGCGGGCGGCTCGTCTCATACCTACGCGGAGCGAGTGAACGACCGTGGCGCTATCAGAACGCTTCAACGACTTGCAACGCCGTCTCGTCGAGCTGCGGAGCTTCCTTTGACGTAGAAGGAAAGACCAAGCGGCTGGGCGAGCTCGAGCACGCCATGGCGGAAGGCGCCATGTGGTCCGACCAGGCGCGGGCGCGGCAGGTAGTCGAGGAGGTGAAGACCCTCAAGCGCTGGCTCGAGCCCTACCACGCGTTGCGCAAGCGCGTGGAGGAGGCCCGCGAGCTCAACGAGCTGCTCGAGTCGGAGTCGGGATTGGATCTCGCCCTGCAGCGCCAGCTCGAGCAGGAAGCGGACGCCATCACGACGCAGCTCGAGACACTCGAGCTTCAGAACATGCTCCAACGTCCGGACGACATACGCGACGCGTTGCTCACGATCCATCCCGGAGCGGGCGGCACCGAGTCTCAGGACTGGGCCGAGATGTTGATGCGGATGTACACGCGGTGGGCCGAGCGCCACGGCTTCAAGGTCGAGATGCTCGACTTGCTGGAGGGGGAGGAGGCCGGGGTCAAGTCGGCCGAGCTCCAGATCAGCGGTCCGTACGCCTACGGTCTCCTCAAGGCCGAAAAGGGGGTGCACCGGCTGGTGCGGATCTCGCCGTTCGACGGGCAGTCGCGCCGCCACACGTCCTTCGCGTCCGTCTTCGTCTATCCGGTCGTGGACGAGGACATCGAGATCGAGATCAACGACGACGACCTGCGGATCGACACGTTCCGCGCGTCGGGGAAGGGCGGGCAGCACGTCAACAAGACCTCGTCCGCCGTGCGGATCACACACTTGCCGACGAACATCGTCGTCTCCTGCCAACAGGAGCGCAGTCAGTTCAAGAACAAGGCGACCGCGCTCAAGATGCTGAAGGCGCGGCTGTACGAACGGGCCGTCCGCGAGCGTGAGGCGAAGAAGGCCGAGGTCGACAAGCAGAAGACCGACATTTCCTGGGGCAATCAAATCCGGTCCTACGTGTTCCAGCCCTACACCATGGTGAACGACCACCGCACCGAGCTGAAGGTGACCGACGTGCAGAAGGTGATGGATGGCGACCTCGATCCCTTCATCGAGGCGTACTTGAAGCAGTTCGGGAGCAAGGCGGCGTGACGAGTTTCGTCGAGGCGGCGCGGCGCGAAAAGCTCGCCGAGCTGGTGCGGCGTGGCGTAGCGGGCTTTGCGTACCGGTTCGAGCGCACGGGCGCCGCCCGCGCGGCGCTCGAGGGATTCCGCGCGGGCGATGCGACGGTGCACCGGCTCGCGGGGCGCCTCGTGCTCCTGCGCCCGATGGGCAAGACGACCTTCGGCCATCTGGAGGACGCGAGCGGCAAGATCCAGCTGTATTTCAAGATCGATGACCTCGGTGCCGACCAGTACGAGGTGCTGAAGCTGCTCGACTTGGGGGACGTCATCGGGGTCGAGGGGCCGCTGTTCCGGACCAAGACGGGGGAAGTCACAGTGCGGGTCGAGCGCCTGACGCTGCTCGCGAAGTCGCTGCGACCGCTGCCGCTCGGCAAGGAGGACGCGAGCGGGGTGCGGCACGGCGAGCTGTCGGACCCCGAACTCCGGGCCCGCCAGCGCTACGCCGACCTCGCGGTGCACCCGGAGGTACGGGAGATCTTCCGCCTGCGCGCGCGGGTGGTGAGCTCCGTGCGCCGGTTCCTCGATGCCCGCGGCTACCTCGAGGTCGAAACACCGGTCCTGCAGCCGCTGTACGGCGGCGCGACCGCGCGGCCGTTCAAGACGCACTACGAAGCGCTCGACGCGGACTTCTATCTCCGGATCGCCGACGAGCTGTACCTGAAGCGCTGCATCGTGGGCGGGCTCGAGAAGGTCTACGAGATCGGCCACGACTTCCGGAACGAGGGGCTCTCGCGGTTTCACAATCCCGAGTTCACGATGGCCGAATGGTACGAGGCGTACGCCGATTACGACGCGATGCTCGAGCTCACCCAGCACCTGCTCGCCGGTATGGTGCGGGAGCTGTACGGCACCACGACCCTGGAGCGCCACGGCGCGACCCTCTCATTCGAGCCGCCGTTCGCACGCCGCGACTATTACGCGCTGGTGCGCGAGACGGCGGGGATCGACCTGGCCCGCGCCACGGAAGCGGAGCTGCGCGCCGCGCTCAGGCACAAGGACGTGGTGGATGCGGACGCGCTCGCGGGCGCGAAGCTCGTCGACGAGGTGTTCAAGAACTACGTGGAGCCGACGCTGGTACAGCCCACCTTCGTGCTGGATTATCCCGTCGCGCTGTCGCCGCTCGCCAAGCTCAAGCGGGGCGATCCGAGCAAGGTCGAGCGCTGGGAGCTGTTCATCCAGAAGCGAGAGATTGCGAACGCCTTCAGCGAGCTGAACGACCCCGAGGAGCAACGCCGCCGCTTCGAGCAACAGGCGCGTCTGCGCGCCGCCGGCGATCCGGAGGCGCAGCAGCTGGACGAGGACTTCCTCCGCGCGCTCGAGTACGGCATGCCGCCCACCGGCGGCGTCGGCATGGGGATCGACCGCCTAGTCATGATTCTCGCGGACCAGACGAACATCCGCGACGTGATTTTGTTCCCGATGCTGCGGCCCGAGTGATGCGCGCGCTGCCCCTCCAGGACATCCTGCTCGCCGCTGCCGCAGTCGCGATCGCGCTGTATCTGTGGCACTACCGGCCGTCGTCCCTCGAAGCGCGGATCGCCCTGCGCTACCTCCGCAGCCGGCGCTCGTCGCGGTTGCTCTCGCTCATCACTGTCATCGCGGTCGGAGGCGTGACCGTCGGCGTCATGGCCCTGGTGGTCGTGCTCGGCGTGATGAACGGCCTCCAGGAGGACCTGCGGGACAAGATTCTGGTCGCGAACCCGCACCTGCGCGTCCTCACCTACGGCGAGGGGCTGCGGCTCGATGACTGGCGCCGCGTGCTGGAGCGCGTGCATCGCACGCCGGGGGTCGAGGCCGCCGCCCCCTTTGTCCTGACCCAGGGGCTGATCTCCGCGGGTCACGACTACGCCGAGGGTGTCGTCGTGCTCGGCGTCGAAGCGGACACCGGCGGCCGCGCCGTGACGAGCCTCGCCCAGCACTTTACGAAGGGCGACCTCCGCTTCCGCACCACGCGCGCCGACGTCGAGGGCGGCATCGCCCTGGGCGCCCGGCTCGCGACCAAGCTCTCGGCGTACCCCGGCGACGTCGTGACGCTCGTGGCCCCCGCGGGTGCGCGCTTCAACCCCAGCCTCGGCGCCTACGTCCCCCAGTTCCATCGCTACGAGGTTACGGGGCTGTTCGACACCGGGATGTACGAATACGACAACAGCTACGTGGCGCTCGGCCGCCGCGTGGCGCAGCGCTTCGCGGGGCTCGACAGCGCTGTGACGGGGATCGAGGTGCGGCTGGCGGACCCCTGGAAGGCCCGCGAGTTCGCGGTTCGACTCGAGGAGGAGCTGCTCTACCCCTACCGAGCGCTCGACTGGCAGACCCAGAACCAGTCGCTTTTTTCGGCCCTGAAGCTCGAGAAACTCGCGATGGCCTTCGTGGTGTTCCTCATCTGCGTCGTGGCCGCGTTCAACGTCGTCGGCACGCTCACCATGGTGGTGCGGGACAAAACGCGCGAGATCGGCATCCTGCTGGCGATGGGGCTCAAGCAACGCTCGATCCGGCGGATTTTCCTCGCGCAGGGGATCCTGGTAGGTCTGACGGGAACCTCGCTGGGCGTGGCGCTCGGGTTCGTCGTGGGCGGCATGGTGAACCGGGGGCACTGGATCCCGATCGACCCGTCGATCTATTTCATCGACCACCTCCCGGTGCGCATGCAGCCGCTCGACGCGCTCTCGGTGATCGCCGCGAGTCTGCTCGTCGCCATGCTCGCGCCGCTGCATCCGTCGGTACAGGCATCGCGCCTCGATCCCGTCACGGCGATCCGCTACGAATGAGCGCGTTGCTCGAGGGCCGGGGGCTTCGGAAGGTGTTTGCGGGCGGCGACGGCCAGCCGCTGGAGGTGTTGCGCGGGGTGGAGCTGGAGGTGCACCGCGGCGAGTTCACGGCGATCGTCGGCGCCTCAGGCGCGGGTAAGAGTACGTTGCTACATCTGGTCGGTGCGCTCGACCGTCCCACGAGCGGGGACATCTGGCTCGACGGCTCCCGCTACGCCGACCTGGATGATGGCGAGCTCGCCGAGCTCCGGAACCGTAAGTTGGGGTTCGTCTTTCAGTTCCATCATCTCTTGCGGGAATTCTCGGCCTTGGAGAACGTGATGATGCCGTTGCTGATCGGCGGAATGGAGTCCCGTCAGGCCACCTCACGCGCCGAAGAAGTGCTCTCGCTCGTCGGGCTCGCCGGGCGTATGTCGCATCGCCCCAGCGAGTTGTCGGGCGGGGAGCAGCAACGCTGCGCCGTCGCGCGCGCCCTGGTACACGACCCGAGCGTCGTGCTCGCCGATGAGCCGTCGGGGAACCTGGACCATGCCAACGCGGATCGCCTGCACGACGTCTTCTTCCGGCTGGCGCGCGAATACGAGACGGCGGTCGTCGTCGTGACGCACAACCGGCAGCTCGCCGGCCGGGCGGACCGAATCTTGCTGCTCGAGGACGGCAGGCTCGCTACTGTGAGCTCGGTGGATGCGATACCGTGATGCTGTGCGATAACTGCAAGGAGCGCGAGGTGGAAATCCACCTCACGAAGGTGGAGAACGACACGAAAGTGACGCTTCACCTCTGCAAGCAGTGCGCCCAGCAGAAGGGCTTCGAGACCGGCGATTCCATCCTCAAGTCGCCGCTGAAGGAGTGCATCGTCGAGCCGCGTGTCGGCGGGCGTTGGTACGCCGTCGGCGAAGACGGCTCCTCGTGCGAAACGGGATACGTGATTGCATGGCAACCACCTCAGGTTCTCGTGCTGGCGTGGCAGATCAACGCTGAGTGGCAGTTCGACCCCGAACTCGTCACCGAGGTCGAAGTAAGGTTCATTGCCGAGAGCGCCGACACGACGCGAGTCGAATTGGAGCATCGCCATTTGGAGCGGATGGGCGGAAAGGCCGCCGAGGCGCGCGATGCCGTGGATTCACCCGGCGGCTGGGGCGCCATTCTCGGATCGTTCAAAATCTGCGCGGAAAGCTAACCGGAGAAAACGCGATGGCACAGAGGCACGAGTTCGTGGTGGGCGCCGCCGCATTGATGCTTGCATCGATGGCGGGTGAGCAAGCTTCGGCCGAAGTGGTCAGTGTCGGCGGCAATGGTTTTGAGATTCGCGAGACCGCGCATACGGTTGCGCCGTCGGACAAAGTGTATGCCGCCCTGCTGCTGCCCGCGCACTGGTGGAGTTCCGACCATACATTTTCGGGAAGTGCCGCAAATCTCGCCCTGGATGCACGCGCCGGCGGCTGTTGGTGCGAGACCTTGCCCGGCGGCGGGTCGGTCGAGCATCTCAGGGTCGTATACGTGTCCCCCGGTAAGACCCTGCGTCTGCGCGGCGCTCTGGGCCCGTTCCAAGGACTTGCCGTCGCCGGGGTCATGACCTGGAGCGTGAAGAGCGTCGCCGACGGCACCCAAGTCTCCCTTACCTACTCAATCGGCGGCTACGCCAAGGACGGATTCGACGAACTGTCGAAAATGACCGACCACGTGCTCGGCGAGCAGATGGAACGACTCAAGAAACTAGTCGACGCCGAATCGGCGTCTCGCAGTCACTGACCGCGCGGGCCGGCCGGCGCCGTGCCGGCCGGTGCCGTGCCGGCCGCTCGGCGCTACAGCTTGCGGATCCCCGCCGGATTCACAGCCACTCCCGCCACTTCGAAATGAGCGCTGCGCACCAACTTATTGATGCCGATGAAAGCGCGCGCCGGGTAATGCCCGTGAAAATACGTGCGGTAGACGGTGTTGAACTTGTCATAGAGATCTAAATCCGTGCAATAGACGGTCACCGAGACCAGGTCGTCGATCTTCAATCCCGCTTGTTCGAGCGTGTGCTGTACCGAATCCATGACCAAGCGTGCCTCGTTCTCCACGTTGGCCGCGGCCTGGCCGGTGGCCGAATCGATCCCGATGTGTCCCGCCACGTAGAAGGTCTCGCCGACCATCACTCCGTTGCTGAAGGGCGGGGCGGGGTTCGCGCCGACCTTCGGCGGCTCCACATAGCTGCGTCCGGCGTCGGCTGCATGGCTCGACAAGACGAAAAATCCGGCAAGGGACATGGCTAGCGCTATCTTTCGCATGGTTCGATCTCCTCCAGCGTTGAAATTTGAATTAGCCCGCATCGGCGTACAGCTTCACCAGGTCGGTCAGGAAATCCCTGCCCACATAGACGGCCCGCACGCTCCTGCGCTCGTTGAGCCCATGCACGCCGTTGCCGTCGGGATCGCCCCATCCGCCGGGAACGCCATAGACCGGAATGCCGATCGCCTCCAGATAGACGCCGTCGGTGGCGCCCGTGGACATGGTGGGAACCAGTGGAACGCCGGGAAAATATTTGGCAACCAACTTCTCGGCCGGGCCGATGATCTTTGGATCCAGAGGCGGAGGCACCGCGACGGGGTGGACGGGCGGAACCAATGTCACCTTGACGCCGGAATCGCCGATCGCCGCCACGAGCGCGGCTTGCGTGCCATCCACGGTCTCGCCGGGGAAGATGCGGCAATTGATATTTGCGGCGGCCCGCTGCGGCAGCGCGTTGTTGGCGTGGCCGCCCTCCAACAGGGTGGCGACACAGGTGGTGCGGAGCATGCTGTGATAGCCGCGATCCTTCGAAACGATAGCCTCGGCGGCCGCGTCATTCGGGTTTTGCGAGAGCGCCACCATCGCATGGCCCAATTCGTCGCCGCGCGCCGCGCCGGCTTTGGCAAAGAAGACCCGAGTGGTATCCGAAAGCTTCAGGGGAAATTCGTGATCGCGCACTTTCGACAGCGCATCGCTGAGTTCGTATATCGCGTTGTCGCGGATCGGGATCGAGCTGTGGCCGCCGGCGTTGACCGTCTCCAGGCGGTAATTTTGCATCGCTTTCTCGCCGACCTGAATCGACTCCACGACGAGTTTGCCATGTCCATCCGTGCGGCCGCCGCCGCCCTCGTTCAGCGCGAACGCCGCCGAGATGAGTTCGGGACGATTCTTCGCGAGCCACTCAGCCCCGTTGAAGGCATAGCTCGTCTCCTCGCCGCAGGTGAGCGCCAGCTTGATGGTGCGCTTGGGACGGTATCCGCTCTGCTTGAAGCGAACTAGAGAATCGACCCAGGTTGCGTCCAATGCCTTCATATCGGACGACCCGCGGGCGAAGAAATACCCGTTTTCCTCGATCAAGGTGAACGGATCGCGGGTCCAGTCCTCGCGCTTTGCCTCGACCACGTCGAGATGACCGAGCAGAAGCATGGGCTTGGCCGTATTCGAGGTTCCCGTCAGGATGGCGACCAGGCCGCCTTCCTTGGGATGTTCGGGCACCGAGAACAGCGTGACATCCTTGTCGGCATAGCCGGCTGCTTTGAGATGCGCCGCCAACCGTTCCGCTGCCAGCGTGCAGTTTCCCGCCGACAGCGTCGTGTTGGTCTCGACCAGCTCCTTGTACAGCGCGCGGAACGCGACCTGATCGGGTCGGAGCGCCGTCATTGGCGCCTCCTGCGCGACCGCTGCGGCGTTGATCAACGTCGCCAGGCCGATCGTGCAGAGAATTTGCTTGTGCATCGTGAATCCCTGGTTTTTTGGGTGTTGAGTGAAGATCGATTCGTCGATTCGCAATCGCAATCAATGTTCGCATGCGCGTTCTACCGGCGCAATGATCCCCGTTGGGTCACGGCGCCGCTTGCGACATGATTGCCAGCGTACGTCCTTCAGGATCTTTGAAGAAGGCCATCCACTCCTCGGTCCCATCCGCGTGCTTGTGGATCATGTGCGGCGCATTGATGAACTGCACGCCGCGCGATCGCAGACCGTCATGGGCTGCGGCGATGTCCGCGACGCGCAGGTAGAGAACGGATTCTGACGAAGCGCTTTCTGCTTCTTCGGTCAGCATGAGCCGGATGCCGCTGCAATCGAAGAAGGCGAGCTTGCCGAATGTGTAGAGATGGGGAATGCCGAGTACCTCGGCGTACCAGGTTTGCGATTCCAAGACGTTTCGGACGGATCGCGATATTTGACCAATCGGTCCCAATGATGTCGGCGCATTCACGGCGGTCTCCTTATGTTTCAGGGCGCTTTGCTTCGGTGCTTGGTGCCAGTGTCGCAATGCTCCGCGATTGGCCAGCCCAAGCTTCGCAAGCACGTTGGCGACGTGATACTTGACCGCGTCGATACTGATACCGCGGCGTTCGGCAATCTCGCGGCTGGTCATGCCATGCTTGACCGCATGCACCACCCGCCATTCCGCGGGCGTCAATAAGTCGTCGTGCGGCGGTCGGCCGCGACGGGTGGGGGTAGCCATGGCGCAATGCTAATCCGTAGCGGACCGATTTACCCTCCCCCCAGCGTATCGCGCCCGTTGATTTGCCGGTTCTTCGTCCCCATAGGGGTCGAGCCGGTTTCCTCGGCGGAGTTTGCGTTGACGCTTCCATCCTCAGATATCGACCGAAACCCCGAGTCCGTGCCGCCCGCGGTGGTCTTTCGCGGCTCGAAGCTGCTCTGTCGCGAGTTCAGCTTGGTGCTCGAAGCGAGGGGCGTCGAACATGAGGTACGGGAGAGCGAGGGCTCTTGGATCTTGAGCGTGCCGCCGCTCTTGGTCCACCGGGCGTATGACGAAATCAGCCGCTATTCCGCGGAACGCAACCTGCCGCGGAGCACCTCAAACCGGATTGAGCCGTTCTCGGGCGCGGCCATCGGCGCGATCGGCTACGTGCTGATTCTATTGGTGACCGCCTATTGCGCAGGCATTGGCTTGTTCGGCGCCGACTGGTTGTCGTCGGGCGCTCTCGACGCTGCTGCCGGGCGTGAGTGGTGGCGGGCTCTGACGGCACTGACTTTGCACTTGGATCAAGAGCACCTGATGGGCAATCTCTTGTTTGGCGTGGTCGCGGGAATTGCGGCCGGTCGATTGCTGGGACCCGGCGTGGCATGGGCAAGCATTCTGGGGGCGGGAGCGCTCGCCAACTATGTGGAAATACTCATCGCGCCGGCCGCACATCGCGCGGTGGGCGCTTCCACCGCCGTGTTCGCAACCTTGGGGCTGCTCGCCGGATTGGCGTGGCGGCAGCGGCTGACACTTCGCGAGCGGCGCTGGTACCGTTGGGCACCCCTGATCGCCGGGATCTGTTTGCTGACCCTCTTGGGCGCGGGTAATGCGCACGTGGATGTGCTCGGGCATGCGCTCGGATTTCTGTTCGGGGTCGGCGTTGGTTGGATATACGCGCGCGCAGGAGTGCCCCGCAACCGGGGCAAGCGCCTGCAGATCGCCGCGGGCGCCGGCGCCGCCGCGCTGGTTTGCGCGGCGTGGTTCTTGGCGTTGAGCCGCGCCGCGTAGGCAGCGTCCGATCTCTCAGGCTTTCGGGGCGACTCCGCCCGAGCTAGAAGGAAAATACCAGATTGACCGTGGTTACGGTGTCGACCTTCTTGATCGTGGGGGGAGGGTTGGTGTTGTCCGTGATTCCATAGCCGACGCTCAACGCCAATTTGTCGGACATCTTCACATTGACCGCGACTTCGTCGTGCAACAGCGTATTGTCCGAGCCCGATTCCATGAGAAATTTGTCGGTCACGACGGTGGTCTTGGTCAGGGCGTGCGAGAAATCCACCCCGATCGTGCCGATCGCCTCCCCGGTCGCATCCTGCAATTCGCGCGACGTCACGACGCCGACCGGGTCCCTGAATATGAGTTCGGGCCGCAGGCGCCGGTAGCCCACGCCGACTTGGCCGATCAGTTTGGTATCGGCCGTATTGATGAACTTGTCGCCCAGGCCGCCGGTGACGCTAGCCTGGTACTGGAATCCGTCGAACATATCATGCTCGAAACGGAGTCCGCCGAACGCGAAAATACCGTCCGTGAACGTGTAGTTGGTTTGCAGGCGCGTTTCCCAGCGCTCAGCCGACACGACGCCCGCGCTCTTTCCATAGAGGCCGCCGACATACGCTTCATTCTTCCAATCGCCGTCATAGCGAGTCATGTCGACATTGCCGTTGATCGATTCGGCGTCGCTGTTGCCGCGCGAATCCAAAAAGCCGAACTGCCCCTTGCCCATCCAAACGCCCTTGGGCGGCGTCGCCGGCGGAGCGGGTACATCGTCGGCCCACACGCTCAACGCGGGGCAGACCAGAAACAGAGACGAAGCGATGACGCGAACATTCACCATGATGATCCTTGATCTGTTGGATTGGACGACGGGCGCACGCCGCCCCGGCGTACGCCCTACCAGCGCCGGACGCTAAAGGTCTAGGCGCGCTTCGCGAGCAGGTCGCGAATTTCTTCGAGAAGCACTTCCGACTTCGGCGGCGGCGCGGGCGCCGCCGGTGCGGCAGGAGCCGGCTTCTTGAGTTTATTGATACCCTTGATGGCCATGAACAGCACGAGCGCAATGATGATGAAATCAAATATGCTCTGAATGAAAGCGCCGTACTTGATCAGCACTTCCTTGCCCGTGGGGTCCTTGCCGAGTGCGACCGCCAGGTCCGAGAAATTGAATCCGCCGATGATCTTGCCGAGAGCCGGCATGAAGACATCGCCGACGAGCGAGGAGACGATTTTCCCAAAGGCCGCGCCGATGATCACGCCGACCGCCAAGTCGACCACATTGCCCTTCATTGCAAATTCTTTGAATTCTGCACTTAATCCCACGGCAATCTCCTTATCTGATGAGCGCGGATGGATGTCTATTCGTTGTTCTTGATGGTCAACGGGCGCGCCTCCGGGACGGAATCGCGAACATGGTACTGAGCGCAGGCGGTGCGGGCAAGTGATGTTGTTTCAGCTCAGTGCACCGCTCCGAAGACTTTTTTCAGCAAACTGCTGGCTTGGCCCAGCGGATCTTTACGAATGGCGCGTTCTTCCTCGGCCATCATCAGAAACAATCCATCGAGAGTCTTGTCCGTCACGTAGGATTGCAGTGTTGCGTCCTCGGGTTTGAGAACGCCGAGGGCTACCGCCTTCTTCGCCATGGCATCATAAGTCTCGCCCAGCTTAACCTTTTCGGTCGTGCGGCCGATGATGGGCGCGAATTTGGCTTTCAGCGGGACATACGTGGCCTGTTTGAAATACTGCGTCGCCGCATCATCTCCACCCGTCAAAATCCGTTTTGCGTCCTCGAGGCTCATTTGCTTCAGCGCCTGCTTCAGCAAGACCTTGCTCTCCGGCACCGCCGCCTCGGCGGCGCGATTCATCGACGTGACGAGCTGATCCAATTCATCGCCGACGCCGAGCATGCGCATCATGCTTTCGGCTCTCGCGAGTTTCGGCGGCAGATCTATTTTCACCTTGGGATTCTTCAAGAAACCGTCGGTGACGCCGAGCTTTCCCACCGCGAGATTGATGCCTTGATCGAGCGCTTTCTTCAAGCCCGCGGATGCATCGGCATTCGACAGCGAGTTCAAGTCGAGGCCGAATGCGCTGCCGCCCAACGCGCCGCAGCCGAGCGAGGCCACGATGAGGCTGCTGACGAAGACATGTAGTTTCATGGTCGTATCCAATGCGATGCGGTCGTATCCAATGCAATGCCGCCGGAATCATCGCACTATGCGCCAAGTTTCCGGCGCCGCGCCAGCGGTGCGTCTATTGTAGGAATTACCATCAAAACTGCGCGTGCAGCCGCAGCGCAACCACCGACACCGGTCCGCGGTCGCGATTGTAGGCTGGGTGATTGATCCATTGATAATCGACGCTGAGATGCGCAGCCCCGAGAACCGAGAGCGAATAATACGTTTCGACGATTTGCTCGGGACCCGGATGCGGCAGCCGCCCGTCGCCGACCAGAATGCCGAGCCCGCCGGCGTTCAAGTAACGTTCGCGCGCGGCGGAGATGCCGTTGTTGATCGCGGCAAGACCCAGGGTGTCGCCGGCGCGATGCCAGCGGGTCCCTTGCAGCGAGAGTCCCGCGGACACAGTCCGGTCGATATCCGTGAATTCATACGCCTCCACATTGCCGCCGGCTTTGCCGAGGCGCGCAAAGAGGCCCAAGTCCCCGGCCACCTGCTGCTCGAAATTGAGGCTCGCGCCGGCGCGACCGCGGTACCTGCGCACCGCAGCGATGTCGACCGATCCGGTGCTCGCGGCGAGCCGCACGGCGTCATCGAGGAGTCCCATCCGGCCGCGGCTGTCGAAGACGGTGAGCGCTACTCGGCCGGGGAGGGCGGCGATTGCGTGGCGCCGCTCGAGTTCGATGAGGGTCTGAAATTCGTGAAAGCCGGGGTCGAGATGCGCGCCGTTCGGCACGGTGGACAGATCGAACAGGCCGCCGCGCAGCGTCCACACACCCTGGTACCACTCGGCCGCGGCTCCCGCGGCATAACCCCAAGCATCCGCCGCGTAGTCGAAACTGCCGGCGTCGATGGCGGCCCAATTCAAAAAATCGCCGCGCGCATCGTGGGCGTATTGATTAGCGTCGAAAACGTCCGCGACGCTGAATTTGCCGACGGTGATGACCACCCGGTTGGCGCTGCGGGAGCCGCCCAGTTGGTTGGCCGCAGCGTCGACTGTCCCTGGGGTGCCGTCGAGATTCAAAGTCTGACGAAGAAATAAGCGCGGCAGCCGTAGATAGGGCTGATTCTTGCCGATCTTATACGCTTCGCCGCTGGGAAAACCTGCAGCGCCCAACGTGTCGTCGAGGCCGAAACCCTGGTCGATCTCACCGTTGATCCAGCCTTCGGCGCCCGGCCAGAGATGCCCGCCCAAATACACCGTGACATCGGCGGTCTCCGCGCCGCGGTTGGGCGACAGACTATTCCTCCCGGCATAGGGGGCGTTGAAATCCGATGTTTCCTGTTCTACGTAGGTGAATTGCCCATGCACGGCGAAGAGCTCCGCGGACGGCTCTTGCGTCGCGGCCGCGGCGTCGGCCCGCGGCGAAATGAATCCCGCGGCTGATAACACCAGCGAAAGCGCCTGCGCGCCCAAGCGTAGTGGCTGACAAAGAATGTCCCGGTTCACGCTTAGGTGTTCGTGACCTCGACGGTGACGTGCGATAGCGATTTATAGTCCTTGAGCCGCGCCCGATAGTACGCACAGTCGCGGGATTTGTCCGTCAGTACGGATACGACGGCGCCCAAGTGTCCTGGGCCCAAACGCCACAGGTGTAGATCGACGAGCCGGTCCCCGTCCGACTCGATCGCTGCGCGCACCTTTGCGGTCATGCCGTGATCGGGATTCATGTCGAGCAAGATACCCCCGGTATCGCGGATCAAGCCGTACGACCAGTTCGCAATGACGAGTGCCCCGATGACGCCTGCGAGCGGGTCCATCCACATCCAGCCGAATCCGCGTGCCAGAACGAGACCCGTGATCGCCAGCACCGACACCGCGGCGTCGGCGAGTACGTGCACGTAGGCGGAGCGGATATTGTTATCGCGGTGCGCAGTGCTCGAACGACCGGCGTGCGCGTGGCCATGCGAGTGCTCTTCGAACGCGGCCTCATGCACGCCATCGGCGAGGCGGAGCGACACATTGAATGCGTGAGGTTCCGGAATTTCCTCCATCGATTCCCAGTAGCCGCCGCGGTTCACGAAACTGAACGACTGGCGCGTGCCGTCCGGCCTGAGTGTCTCCAGGCCCAACGGGCTTACGCCATCGGCAGCCGGTTGCGCGGCAAATTGCAGCCGAAATCGCGGGGGCGCGTCGTGCTCGAAGATGGACAGCTCGACGACACCCTGGGCGGTCGCAATGTCCACGCTCTCGCGCTCAAGTTCGTGGTCGACGTGACTGTGGCCGTGGCTGTGGCCATGATGTTCGCCGCCGCTCAACAGCCACGCGCTCACGATGTTGACCATGAAGCCGACCACGGCAATCGGAATTGTCTCCCTAAAGTGGATCGGAATCGGCGACATGAATCGCAAGACCGCCTCATAGCCGATGAGAGCGGCGATCATCGCGAGAACGATGGCGCTGGTGAAGCCGGCCAGATCGCCGAGCTTTCCGGTTCCGAATACAAAACGCGCATCGTGTGCATGCCGCCGCGCATAGGTATAGGCCAACGCCGCGATCAACATCGCGCCTGCGTGTGTCGACATGTGCAGACCATCGGCGACCAGCGCCAACGAACCGTACAAGGTGCCGCCCACGATCTCGACCAGCATCATGGCACTGCACAAGACGATCACGGCCCAAGTTTTGCGTTCGTTCTGCTCGTGTCCCGCTCCGAGGAAGACGTGACTGTGGCCTTCCGACGTTGCACTCATTGGGTAGTTTTCCATGGGTTCGCTCGCATCAGAGATACTTCGTGACTCCCTGAAACTCTTTGATCAATTCCCTGAACTCGCGCGGCAGCGCCTCGGAAGTCTCTTCCATGCAGTGGTGGATATGGTCCTTGATGAGTTCTTTCTTGGCGTTGGCGATGGCTTTCTCGACGGCGTGCAGCTGCTGCGCCAGGTCCATGCATGGACGGCCCGACTCCAGCATGTCGATCACGGCCGCGAGGTGGCCCTGCGCGCGTTTTAGCCGTGTGCCGATCTCGGGGAACTTGTGCATTAGTTGAACTCCACTTACACGTATCCTATCCCCCTAGATAGGATAAGGGAAGAGGCATCATCGACGGACTGAGCTTGCACGACGCCCATGCGCTCGAGTTTTTCAAGAATGAAGGATTGGCGCCGGACGCTAACCCTCCTTCCTGAGACTCAGCGCGCACTGACTCGTCCTACAAACGTTCCGCACGATCAAGCGGCATGGCACCTTTGGATCATTTTCGCAGCGTTGAGACAGAGCTACCCTGGTCTTCGTTGAGTCGCTCGTTTGCTACATGGTGACTCGTGGTGTGCGATCAAGTAGGTTATCGCCATCATTTTGTAGTCCCAACGATAAAGGAGAGTGAGCTATGCATTTAAACCACATGCGTTCGGTAATGCTGGTCGGAGCGTTGTTGGGCACCGCAATATTTGCCGGGCCAACCGTCGCCGCTGACAAGAATTTGACCGAGCACTGTGAGTCTTTGGCCATGCAATTCAAGACGGCGGATGTCAGTCACCTGAGTCCGGACAAACTCGAAGCAACGAGGAGGCAAGCCGCCCACGGCGAGCGGTTGTGTAAAACCGAACCGCAGACCGGTGTCAAAGCACTGGATCTAGCCTTCAGGGACATTGGTATCACGCCGAAATAGCTTGGGGCGTCCGGTGGCCCGGGTGCTGCAGTCACTTCACCGGGGGCGCGGACGCTTCGGCGGAATACGTTTGCGGGTTGGGCGGCGTGCACTCGCCGTCGCCGCGCGGCGGGCGAACTCTTTTGGCTTCCGGGGGAGCGCCTCGACGCCATCTTGAAATTTGCCAATAGAGGCGTTGAGCGCTACCGCGAGAGCGCTTTGCCCGCTGACAAGATCGGCCCATTTGAGCTCTACGCCGAGGCGATGACCTTTTTGGGTTATTTTGAGCGCATCAGGGGTGAGCGTGACGACGTAGTCGTGCCCGTTGATCTCCAGGGCACGCTTCAAGGATTTATCGAGTGGCGTCATATCGACTGTTGTGGTTACGCGCTCGGCGCGAACATCCGGTCGATCGCGGTGAAATGGCGTCGTGCATAGGCCAGTACTTCCGCGTCCGTGGGATGATCGGCATTCTCGACGGCGACGACGGCGCGTCCCAACAGCGGGTGCTTGCTGCGCAAGTAGCCCGCGAACTCCTGTTTGGTCTGCGCGGGCCCGATCACCAGAATCTCGTGGACGCCTTCGAGCGCGTGCGCGACCTCGTCAAAATAATGTTGATCGGCGGGCGATTTGTGGCCGCCGTGCGTGCTCTTGCGGCTGTGCACCCGCTGATGCTGGTCGTGCGCGTGAATCACCGTGTCCGTCTGCTCGGTCGAGGTGAACTGCCAGACGGTCGCCCGCTGATGATCGATCCAGACGACGGCGTGATAGTGTGACATTTTTGTTTCCCCTGTGAATTTGAGCGGTGGCGGCCGATC
>Ga0137418_10000885_pt2 | contig 16383 bp, 15 predicted proteins | sample CZODoug3_1_2_16f_FD_122242 | JGI IMG/M metagenome (GOLD analysis project Ga0137418, IMG submission 122242) | Vadose zone soil fungal communities from Angelo Coast Range Reserve, California, USA - CZODoug3_1_2_16fungal (Hybrid Assembly) | ecosystem: Environmental > Terrestrial > Soil > Vadose... | reverse complement strand
CACCTTTTCCTTAATTCCTCCGACCGGCAACACGTTGCCGCTCAGCGTGATTTCACCGGTCATCGCCGTGTGCGGACGCAGCGGTCGCTCGGTAAGAAGGGAAACCAGGGCGGTGGCCATGGTGATGCCCGCCGAAGGGCCGTCTTTGGGGATCGCGCCTGCGGGCACGTGAATGTGGAGGTCGTTGTTGGCGAAGAAATCGCTGGCAATGCCAAGCCTTTCCGCATTGGAACGAACCCAGGTCAGCGCCGCCTGCATGGATTCCTGCATGACCTGGCCGATCTGCCCGGTCATGGTGAAGCCACCTTTGCCCTTCATCTTGTTAGCTTCAATGAAAAGTACGTCGCCGCCAGCAGGCGTCCACGCCAAGCCCACGGCGACACCCGGACGCTTGGTGCGCTCAGCGATTTCGCCTTCCACGCGGATCTTGATGCCGCCAAGAAATTCTTGAACGACCTCTTTCGTGACGTTGAGCTTGTCCGGCTTCCCCTCTGCGATGCGCCGAGCTTGCTTGCGGCAAATGGTTCCGAGATTTCGTTCCAGATTTCGCACACCGGCTTCGCGCGTGTAATGGCGGATGACATGCCGCACCGCCTCTTCCGGAAACTCGATCTGTTCCTTCGTGATGCCGTTTTCCTCGATCTGCCGCGGAATGAGGTACCGGAAAGCGATATGAACTTTCTCCTCTTCCGTGTAGCCCTGCAGTTCGATAATCTCCATACGATCACGCAGCGGCTCGGAGATGGTATCGAGAACATTGGCGGTGGTAATGAACAGCACGTTCGATAGATCGAAAGGCACGTCGAGATAGTTATCCCGGAAGGTCGAGTTCTGCTCCGGATCAAGCGCTTCGAGCAGAGCCGAACTCGGATCACCGCGGAAGTCGCGGCCAACTTTGTCGATCTCGTCGAGCATGAACACGGGATCCTTCGTTTCCGCACGCCGGATTCCCTGAAGTATCTGGCCGGGCAATGCGCCGATATAAGTACGGCGATGGCCGCGAATCTCAGCTTCGTCATGCATGCCGCCGAGCGAGATACGTACAAACTTTCGGCCCAGAGATCGCGCAATCGACTTCCCGAGCGAGGTCTTCCCCACGCCCGGCGGTCCGACGAAGCACAAGATTGGACCCTTCATGCTGGGCTTCAGCCGACGCACAGACAGGAAGTCGAGAATGCGATCCTTCACCTTCTGCAAATCGTAGTGATCCGCATCGAGAATTTCCTTGGCCTTCACGATATCGACCTCGCCGCCTGAAGTTTTGTTCCAGGGCAGGACGGCTAGCCATTCGATGTAGTTGCGCGTGACTGCAAAATCAGCCGCCATCGGCGACATGCGCGAAAGGCGGTTGAGTTCCTTGGTAGCCTCTTTCTTCACGTCTTCCGGCATACCCGCTTCGTCAATTTTCTTGCGCAGGTCTTCGGTGTCGCGTTGGCCCTCGTCGGCCTCGCCGAGTTCCTTCTGAATGGCCTTCATCTGCTCGCGCAGGTAGTACTCGCGTTGGGTCTGCTGCACCCGATCTTGCACTTCGGATTGGATCTTGTTGCGCAGTTGCTGGACTTCCAGCTCCTTTGCCAGGTGCTGATTGATCTTCTCCAGCCGAACGTTGACGTCGGTAGTTTCTAACGTGTCCTGCTTGTCGGAAGTGGAAAGCGAAGGTAGCGACGAGGCGATGAAATCCACCAGCCGCCCCGGTTCCTCAATATTCATCGCAACCGTGGACAGTTCATCCGACAACGTCGGCGAACCCGCCACAATCTGCTGGAACAATGTCAGGACGTTGCGCTGGAGCGCCTCGATTTCCGAACTCTTCGCGGGCACCGATTCCGGGATCGTGGTGAAGCCCGCCCGCATGAATGGTGTGAGCTGCGTGAACTCCGCCAGCTTCACCCGCTCCAAGCCTTCCGCAAACACGAAAAGGCTCTGGTTGGGCATCTTCACAACTTTGTGGACTACCGCCAGCGTACCGACGGTGTATAGGTCGCTGGGCTGAGGCGTATCGACCCGCGCTTCGCGCTGGGCGACTACCACAATGGTCTTGTCCTCACCTAGCGAATTGATCAACTGGACCGAACTCTCCCGTCCCACCGTCAGGGGCAACACTGCATGGGGGAACAGGACCGTATCTCGAACCGGCAGAACCGGCAGAGACCGCTCTTCCTGTACTTCGGGCTCTTCTTTGGCTTTTGTGACGCGCGACTGCTGTGCCATGGTTCTCCTTGAGTGTATCTCGCTCAAGTTTTGATGTCGCTGGTCCCTAAAAAGATGCAGGCCGGACGGGGTTTCCCCCCGTAGAGCGTTGGATTGTAAACCCCTTCGTGCGGTTTTGCACCTGATCCAAGGTACAGGTTACCCTACCGGTAATCGGGGTAGAAAAATGCCCCACCCGCCTGCCTTGGAGCCCGGCAGAGAGCTACCACCCTCTGCGCTTCAACGCTATCATCCCAACCTCAACACACCTGCTTTGCGTTCTCGCTCGCGAACACGAGCTCATGCAGCCCTTATTCTTTCGACGCATTCGTCACATAGCTTTGCTGGGTCTGGCTGGCCTTCTGCGGAAGAGGGTTTTCGCCTTCCATGACGTGCCGGATTTCATCGTCGCCTTGCGGTAGCACGACATCACCGATGCGGACGCTGCTCAGGAAATTGATCTTGTGCACATCGGCCAGCCCGACCTTGTTGTTCGCCGCCGTCGCCAGCACCGCCCCGCCCGGTACACACACGATCAGCAAAACCAAAATCTTGAAGGATTGCATTTATTTGCTCCCTTCTGAATTGACCGCTCTTCTCGTGGGGTCGTCTCCGGCATAGAGTTCGGGGAGAAAAGCGACTGTGTGCACCCTCAGGTGGCCGTGTGACCCATGCGCGCTTTACTTGGGACTAAACTTGCCCAACTCGTAAATCCCCAGCTTCTTTTCGAGTTCGGCGACCTGATCGACCACCTTGAAAAACCCCTCGTCGCCGAACAGCTCATCCTCTTTTTTCTCGAAGTCGTCACCTAGCGCGTCATACTCGTGCGCCGACACAATCCCGCGAAACGCCGGGAACAGCACCGTGTCTTCGCGCGCTTCGTGTGGGCGGTACATGCGTACAAACGCCCGCAGGTTTTCCTCCAATTCGCGGCGTTTGCTCGCATCCTTCAGGCTGCTCGCATTCGCCGACTGCTCGATTTGGGCCGTTACGCGCCGTCCGGCCTGGTGTTGCGCGAGCAGAATGTCAACCAAGTCGACCAGTTTGTTGGCCTTGCGGAAGCGTGGAAATAGAAAATCCTCCTCGAGCTTCTCGTGATACTCCTCCACGAAGTGCCGGATGATTCCTGCGGAACTGGCCAGGACTCCAGGGTCAAACGCTTGCTTTGCGTCCAGCAACCGGAGGTGCTCGTCGTAGATCAGCAGGATTCGGTTGAGCACGCCGTGTTCGCGCATCAGGTCTTCTGCAGGAGAAATGTCTTCTTTCCCCCTTGGCTTCCTCGGCAACTGCCAAGCGGGGAATGACCAGCCCCGCCCCTACGGCTGTCGAGCACAGAACAAAATTCCGTCGAGTGGTTCGATCTGCGGTGTCCATAGGAATCTTCTCCATCTGACTCGAAGACTGCCGCCAAGGTTGTATTTTTCTTAGGCTGCCGGATAAATTCCGAGAACTTTCACCAGGTCTGCCACTTCGCCCAGATGCCGCAGCGCGTTGCGCGCCGGTTCATCATCCCCGCGCAGAATGTCGACATAGAAGACATACTCCCAGGGCCGCCCGCGCACCGGCCGCGATTCGATCTTGCTCAAGCTGATGTCGCGCAGCGCGAACACACTCAACGCCTTGAAAAGAGCTCCGGGAATGTTCTTCACGCTGAAAGCGAGCGAAGTCTTGTTAGCCCCGTGCCGCACCTGGCGTCGCTTGCGAATCAGAAAAAAACGAGTGAAGTTCTGCTTGTCGTCTTCTATCCCCGTCTTCAGGATCGTCCCCCCATAAACGCTCGCCGCCTGACGACCGGCAATCCCCGCCGAATCCGCCAACTGCTTCTCGACCACGTGCTTTACGCTGCCTGCAGTGTCATAGAAGGCAACCGGCTCGATTTTTGGATAGCGCCGAAAAAAATCACGGCACTGGTCGAGCGCCACCGGGTGCGAGTACACCCGCTGCAGATCCCGGAACTTCACTCCCGGAGCAGCAATTAGGTTGTGCACGATACGCAGGGGAAATTCGCTTTGGATAAATACGTCCCGGCTCAGCAGGAGATCAAAATGCTCGGCGACTGACCCGGCCAGCGAATTCTCGATCGGGATCACGGCGCCGCCCACCGACCCACGACCCACACGGTCGAAAACCTCCGCCGACCGCGCGCAAGGCACGATCATGCAACGCGGTACCATGCGCCAAGCCGCCTCGTGACTGAAAGCTCCAGGTTCGCCCTGGATCGCAATTTTCATGCTGGCAAGTTAGCTGGCGGGAGCAGGCGAGAGCAAATCTTTTTTCAGGACGAAGGCATCCACACCCGTCGAATAGTAACGAGGGACAGTCTTGACGAGGAAGTAGCAATGCCGTTTGTAGAATGCCAAGGCCGGCGCGTTATCGACGGCCGTCTCGAGCAGGACCAGGCCACAGCCCATCTCCCGGAGCCGATTCTCCGCCGCCGTCAGAAGTCTCGTCCCCAATCCGCTCCGGCGGGCGTCCTCCAGAACGTCAATCGTAATAATGTGACCGCGGGTCCGTCCCGCTTCCGCAACAATGAATCCCACCGGCGAACCCTCGTCCCCGTGAGGCTGACCGCTCCCAACGCCCTCCGCCACCAGCGTAAACGAACGTGGCCTCCGCATGTACCCAAGCAATTCCACTTGCGAATAGGAAATCCCCGGCGGAAAACACTTCTGGTCGATCTCCCACACAATGTCGAAGTCTCCCCACCGAAATTCCCGGATCGTAAACTCCAGCGCTTTCATCGTGAAGGTCATTGTAGTAGCGCTCGCGCGCCGTTAGTAGCGCCGGCATGCTGCCGGCTGTGCTCAGGGAGTCCTGCCCTCGGCCCCGACAGCTCACCGAACGGATACGAAAATTTCTCCCGTCGGGCCCCTTGCCCTCGCTCCATCTTCGGACGTACCATGAATGTCAAGAGGTCTCCTTCTGTGGGGCGTCTGTTATTGATCGACGCTTTGGGTGCCGCCGTTTCCTTGGGCATCTGGTACTTCGCGTTCGCGCGTTATAACCGGCGCAAAGGCGCGGCCGCCCTGCGTTGGGTACAGATCGCCTGTCGTGGCAGGGGCAAAGTCGTCGAATCGCGCTGGTCCGGAAGTTCGCGCCTCTCCGCCCGCTTCCAATTCCCTTCCCGCTGGTTTGAAAACGCTCACCTGACGCTGCAGCTCTTGCCGCGTCCCCTGCCGGTGCAGTGGCTGATAAGCCGCTGGCGCAAGCAGCAAGAGACTCTCACCTTCGAGGCCGATCTGGATTGTCCGCCTGCGTTCCGCCTGGAGGTACTGAATCATCGCTGGTGCGGTCACAGCAACGGCAAGTCTTCGCATCGCGACGGCGACTGGGAAATTTCGCGTCCCGGCCCGGTGGTGCTTACCACCCGCGCTAAGTGGACCCAGGAGCTGACCCCAGTCGTAAACGCGCTGATGACCTCGCGCGAGCACAATTTCTTAAAAGTCCACTTTCGCCCCGACTCGCCCAACTTCTCCGCCACGGTCGACCTGGAGTCGCTGGCCGATCCTGAAGCCGCTTCCGGATTCCTGACAGTCCTGCGCGAACTGGCCGCCGGCGCCTCCGCAAAACAGCTCTAAACTTTTTTCAGGACTCGATCGATCGCACTTGGCCCGCGGTTGTGTGCTTTGATTGCGTTAACAGCGTCGGCAAAGTGATCTCCACACACAATCCCGGGAGCGCATTCCGCGCCGTGATCGTTCCTCGATGCAATCGCACCGCGCGTTTGGCGATAGACAGGCCCAGGCCAATTCCCCCCGACTCTTCATCCCGCGCATCCTCCAACCGGAAAAATGGTTCGAAGATCTGCAAAAGGGACTCGCTGGGCACACCAGGACCGTAGTCGCGCGCCGTGATGGTTGCCTGGTGTGTATTCTCGGCAAGTGTGACGTCGATGGCGGCATCTTCCGGTGAATAGTGAATTGCGTTGCGCAGAACGTTCTCCACCGCACGACGAAGCAACTCACGATCGCCAGAAACTTCGCGGGTGAGTTGCCCCTCGACCCGTATCCCGCATGCCCGGAACAGTTGCGCTTCTACGCGGCAGTCGTCCACCGTCTCTTGCACAACCTTCGCGAGGCTGACCGGCTCCATCTTGCGGGCCTGCGGATCCCCCTCCATCCGCGTCATCTCGATAATTTCCGAGACCAGCGCAGTCATGCGGTTGGTCTCGCGCTCCACGCGGTCGAGCGCGCTATTTGGATCAGTTGCCGTTCGGGTCAGCCGGACTGCAAGTTTTAATCTCGTCAGCGGTGACCTCAGTTCGTGCGAGATGTCCTGCAGCAGCCGTCGCTCGCTCTTCACCAAGGTCTCCAGACGCTCGGCCATGGCATCAAAAGACCGGGCCAATCCTCCGATCTCGTCCTTCCGCCGCAGGTTCGCGCGTACCGACAGATCGCCCTGTCCGAAGCGCTGCACGACAGCGGTTACCCTACGGATCGGCGACACGACAAAAATCGCAGCCAGCCAGCACAGAACGCCGGTCACGCCGACAACCAGGCCGTAGTAAGGAAAAAAAGCCCACCCACCCGACTGTCGCGAGTCCAATGCCACCAGCCAATAGCGTCCATCTACCGATCGGTGAGTGACGATGTACCGTCCGTTTCTCCATCCCCGAGAAGCCCATGTCGGCGGCGCCGGAAGCAGTTCCGCCCGCCGCTGCCCGGAAACAACATCGACCCCCTGCGCATCCAGAATGTAGTGAGCTGTTCCGAAGTGATGGTCCAGACGCTCGACATAGGCCGCGACCGCGGCCGCGCCCCCAGCGTCCCATGCATTGCGCGCGCTCTCCAGCTCTAACTCATCCATAGCCTCGAAAACAGGAAAGATGTAGTGCTTGGCCACCCGGTCCGAAATCTCGAAAAATGCCGCCAGCGAAAGCGACAGCGTCGCCAGCATCACCACCAGCACGGTCACATACAGAGATCTCATACGCTCGATCCTGCCTCCGCCGTGAATACATATCCCACACCTCGAACCGTGCGAATCAGCGTGCGCCCGCGCTCGAGTTTCCTGCGGAGATGGCTGATGTGTACATCCAGAGCGCGGTCGTACGGGGTCGACGGCCGCTCCAGCAGACTCGCCGCAATCTCATCTCGCGAGACGATCCGGCCGCAGGAGCGGATCAGCAACGCCAGAATGTCGAACTCCAAGGCCGTGAGATCGACCAACCGGCCCGCGCTCCATACCTCGCGAGCCTGCACGTTTACCTGCATATCCCCGAAAGTCTGGACGGAATTCTCGGCATACTCCAGTCTCCCGGCCCGCCTTAGCACGGCGCGAATCCTCGCCAGCAGTTCATCGGCATCGAAAGGCTTCGGCAGATAGTCGTCCGCACCAGCGTTCAGTCCCGAAATCCGATCCTGGCGATGGACCCGCGCTGTCAGCATGATGACCGGCACTTCCTTTCGCCGCCGCAACTGCTGCAACACAGTGAAGCCGTTGACAATCGGCAGCATCACATCGAGAACAATCAGATCATAGGAATTCTTCAATGCGCGGTTCAGCCCTTCCCGCCCGTTGTAGGCGCAGTCCAGTTGATGACCCGTCTGGCTGAAGAACTCCCTCATCATGCTGCACAATTCCGCATCATCATCGATCAACAGCAGCGACAGTTGTGCCTGCTTCTCGGAGGTCTCCATCTCGCCCGCCAGCTACCACATCCTCCAACACGAAAGTGTGCAGGTCAAAGCCAGAATGCGCACTTAAGAATTCTTAAGGATTCGGAATTCACCGGCCCGCTACAGTGGCCCCATGGGATGGGGAACACTACCGATAGCCCGATCGCAGGGCAGTCAGCGCTCCGCTCCAGATGGGCACACGAATCCGCTGGTCGCGAACTTGTCGCAAACCGAGATACCCAGCCTTTATGGATTGCGCGGCTTGGCCGCGCTCGCCGTGGTTTTCTATCACTACTCCGATCAGCGTGGCTTCCCTTCTCTATTCCCCGGCCCGTACGCAGTCACACTCTTCTTTGAGTTGAGCGGACTGCTGATTACATGGCTTTTACTGAAGGAAATCGACGAAACTGGGCGTCTCGATAGAAGGCAATTCTATTTGCGACGGGGATTACGCCTCTTCCCGGTCTTCTATGTGGTCTGGGCGTTGTGCCGGCTAGCCGGTCCCTTTGCGGGAAGCTGGGCCATGCTTTTCTATATGGGGGACTACTACCACGCCCTGAACCAGCACTACAGCATGCTGACGGTCGCCTGGTCGCTCGGCGTGGAGGAAAAATTCTATTTACTGTGGCCGTTCCTGCTGACTCGCATCCAACCCCCGACGCTGATCAAAGTCCTCTACGGCGTTCTCATCGCAGAACCCGTCTACCGCTCCGCCTTGTCTCTTTGCGGATATCGCGCCTTCACGTGGTTCGCCTTCGATTGCCACCTGGATGCCATCGTGCTCGGCTGCCTGATTGCGATTGCCGCACGACGCCATTGGATCGTGCCGCGATGGATATCGCACCCGTGGACTCCAATCTGCGCCTTGATTCTGATATTTGCCCTGCAGAGCCAGCCAGACATCGTGACGTACTTGCTGGCCGTGATCCTGGTCTCGGTGGTTTCGCGACCAAGTCCGCTCTTGAACAACCGCGTGATGCACTACCTTGGCATCATTTCCTACTCGCTCTACCTTTGTCACGGCTACACCCGCGATGTCTTATGGCCATGGATCACCCGCGGCGTGACCTTCCGCAATCCAATCACGGTCTTCGTCGCCCAGTTTGCACTCGCGATCGCAGGAGCCTCCGCCCTTCATTTTGCGATCGAGCGGCCATTCCTAAAGCTCAAACATCGGTTTCGTGGGAAGAAACCCGCCGTCCCAGCTTCAACACCTGGGGTGCACCTGAATTGCCGCCAATCCTCCACGTAGGCGATTCGCAGCAGAATCTACCGCTGGGCTTTCGCGGACAATCTAGGGAGGCGCATTACAAACAGGCCTCCATGCGGACTCTTACTGCCCAGGCGCCTGCCGCGCGCTAGCCTCCACCAACTGCTGCACCGGCGCAACCACCATCAGCAGGAGGTCCGCCTTCGGTGTTTTTGCCCGCTCGAGCAACTCAGTTTGCTGCGTCCTCCACGCCTGCGGGGATGGTTCCCCCTTGCCCAGGTAATCAAGCGCATACAACCCCGCGTCCCCGAGCGCGGAAAGATCCTCAGACAGCGGCGCCACGTCGTGCAGAAGAAAAGACTGTTGCAACAACGAGCGCACCTTTCGATCATTGTCCCGCCACGCTGCTAAACTTGTGCGAATCTGCTCTTCTGCAACCCGATCCTTATATCCGCTCTTGAGATAAGCCTGAACGGCATCCTGAAAACGCCGCGCCACGTCGCTCTCGGGACGGGCGGCGTCGACCAGGCGGTTCAATGGAGCGCGGAAATCCCACGGCCCCTTCACGCCGTCCATGCGGGTGTAATCCTTCACCGGCTCAACCACGTCGGCGAGCATGCGCAACGCGGAAATGTCTTCGGCGGCCACCATGCGTTGCAGCATGCGGGCCTTCCCCGACTCGTGCGTCAGACCAAGCAATTCCAGATGCCGGCTTATTCTGCCGAGCCGGGCATACATCGACCCCACATCCTGCACCTCGGCCGGAGACCACAGACGCTCAGCAATAGCAGCACTGCGCGGCCACAGCCGGGAATCAAGGATCTCGGATGTGACCCACTCCGACCACATGCAACCCTCGCCCCCAAGAATGCGGGCCTTCTCCTCGGCATTCAAAGTGGCCGCATCCCCGCTCATCGGGTCGACGACGTAATGCCGCGAGGCGGGCCACATCAAGTCCAGGTAGTACCCGAACGAAAGTAGCCCTCTGTAGCCTTGCCTCGCCGCGATGGCCAGTGACTGCTGTCCCCGCCACGACTGCACGACCACGTTCTTCGGCAAATCCGGATGCAGCACTTCATCCCAGCCCACCATGATCTTGTGATGCTTCTCCAAAATCTTCAGCAGTCGCTGGTTGAAGTACGCCTGCAGATCCTGATTGCTCTTCATGCCGTGCGCATGAATGAACTCCTGAATCTTCGGATTCGTGTCCCAAGGCTTGCCGCTGACCTCATCTCCGCCGATATGAAAATAAGCATCGGGAAAGAGCTTGCCCATCTCCTCCACAAACTTGTCGAGGAACTTGTAAGTCGCCTCCTGGGTGGGATCGATCACCGGATCCGGGCCGGCATCGCTCGGTTCAATTCGATAAGGACCCGGACTACTGGCCAGTTCTGGATACGCCACCAGCCAGGAGCGGCTGTGCCCGGGCATATCAAACTCGGGCAGCACGCGGATGCCGCGATCGTGTGCGTAATCCAGAAATTCGCGAAGTTCGCTTTGGGTGTAGTACTGCCCATCCGATCCTTCCGTCTGCAGCTTTGGGAAGCGCTTGCTCTCGACCCGGAAGCCTTGGTCGTCGGACAAATGGAAGTGCAGCACATTCATCTTCACCGCCGCCATTCCATCCAGATTGCGCTTGAGCACGTCCAGAGGAATGAAGTGACGGCTAACGTCGATCAGCAACCCGCGCCAGGCAAAGCGAGGCTGATCGTTGATGTTGACGACCGGCACAACAAAACCATTCGCAGTCGGCTCCACGAGCTGCAGAAATGTCTGGAGCCCATGGAGTACGCCCAGCGGAGTGGCTGCATTCAGTTGCGCCCACGTCTCGGTCGCAGCCAAGTGGTAAGACTCATCCTCGCCGAGCTTCTGAGTTTCCTCGCGTGCGTGTTCCACACGGATCTGCAGCGTCGGCGGGGCCACTCCTCCGCCGGTCCGGGGCCGGAATCGAATTCCGGTGAGTTGAGAAAGCTGCGCTAGGAATCTCTGTTGGCCGCGTTCGAGGCTCGCATCACGAGCGCCCGTAGCAACGATCGAGAACGACTGGTCGATCCGCAGTTGCCCTGTGCCCAACTGCACGCTGGACGGCATGGGAACAAGGTTGAGCTGGCGCTCGGTTTGTGCCGCGGCGAAAATTGCGATTAGCAGAAAGGCTTGGCTGATCAATAAAGTTCGCATGGTCCTCCACTCCGGAAACGATATATACTACGCGCCGCGCGTAGGCCCAGGTGGTTTTTGAGTATCTGCCGCTCGGAGGTCTCCTATGCATTGGCTTTGGGTGGTGTTGATCGGCCTGGTCGCAGGCGCATTGGCCAAGCTCATCATGCCCGGAAAAGATCCTGGTGGTTTCATCGTGACGATCCTTCTTGGCATTGCAGGCTCAATTGTCGCGACCTGGCTCGGTCGCGCAGTCGGCTGGTATCAAGAAGGACAATCCGCTGGCTTCATCATGTCAGTGGTCGGAGCGGTCTTACTGCTGGCCATCTATCATCTGGTGAAAAGACGTTCCGCTTGATCATTGGGCCCAGTGCGTCACACTCAAGAGTCTGATCGACCGCGAATCGAAATAATTCCTACGTTCCCCCAGCAAAGTTCGCTGCTCGCTTGTTGGGCAAGGGAGGTCTCGGACCTCCCCGCCACAACACTGCGCCTTTGGTGTGCTCGCCTGTGTCTATCCGATCGGCGAACAGAATGCCGGAGGACGGCCAAACAGCACGTAGTGTGGATCGCTCTGTCCACCGGTCCCCGGAGGTGGCACCGCGTTGATTCCGTAGCCGAAGGCGTCGAACAGGTTGCCGGGATTGTCCTGCGTAGGAGGCGCCTGTCGGATGGTTACGTAGTCCCCAAACCGAGTGGAGCCGACGTTACTTTCCGTAGTGATGTACGCCACGAAATCGCCCCAGAACCCCACCAGGTGATTTTCATAGTTGCCGTCGCCGCCACCCTCCAGCGAGAAGCCAATTTCTGCGCTGCAGGCGTTTAAGGCGAGGGCCGGATACGCGAACGTGTAGGTGCTATTCCAGATCTGCACCTGCTGGTTCACGCTGAGGTTGGGAGGTTCGTTGGCATCCGCGTTCAGCGTTACCATTTCCACGTGTGGCCGCGGAAAATTGTTGTCGGTGCCGGCGCTCCATGCAAACCAGACGTGATTGCTGAAGTCACGTGTCAGCCCCAGCACCGCATTCAGCGGAAACCCGCCGCCCGGATTTTGCGTGGTGGGATTGAACAGGAAGTTAATCCAGTTCTGCCCATCCGGCGTGTTCGAGGTGAGCGGCGTGTTATTTGCCCAGCTGGAAATGTTCACGTCCTGCCAGTAATAGGTGTTCGACCCTTCTTTCAGTGAGTAAATCCGCATCTGGCTGTTGCTGTTGTGCCCCGCCCAGAAGATTTCGTCGCCGGTGTCCTGGCTAAGATGCCCGCCCCATGCGTTCCCGCTGTCTCCGGGACTGGTGTAGTCGATCTCGATCGTTCCCCCTGCTTGCAGTCCGGCTGTCGAGGTCCGTGCGACCAGATGTCCGCCGTTGCTCCCCGAAACATTCCAACTCATGTACACGCTGTTCGATCCCACTGCCATGTCGGGATAATCGAAACTGGCTCCGGCTTGGCCAAAAATATCGGGCGTGAGATTCCAGTAGGTCCAGGCGGTGCCCTTGCTGGAAATGATGGTTGCTGGGCTCGCTACCGCAATGCGGTTTCCGTTCCCCTGCAGAAGCCAGACGAAGCGATCGATCTGCGGCACGTACTGCACGACCTGGTCGCAGCAGAATCCAACCGCGTCGGCGGGAAAGATCATGGTCGGGTTCAGTTGCTTGAAAGTGCTGCCACCATCCGTCGAATAGGCCGCGAACCAGTTCGACGTGACAAATACCACACCGCCACCGCTGGCCCCGCTCGGCTCTGCTGTGCCACTCTGGCCGATCCCCCAGTCATTGTTCACTAGGAAATTGATGGCGGGCGGGTCGCCGATGGGCGCCTTCTGCGGCAGGGTCAGCAACGGCGTGGGGATCCCCGGAACGAACGGAGCAGTCGGGACCGTCCACCCGGCCGTATTCACGTCATCGTCGAATGCCGGAGGCTGCGGCGGGAAGGGCGCCCCGGTAACCGTGCTCGATCCTGCGGTCGTGGTTTGCACCGGCGCCGACCCGGGCGCAGCCGGCGGAATGAACAAGTTTCCATTGACTTTGAAACACTGAGTCTTGTGTCCGATGCTGTAGGTTCCCCGCAGAACAAGCGGATAACTACTGGCAGGAACGAAGGGGCCACCCGAGAAATCCACGTCGACAGTGATGGACCCGCCAGGGTCGAGTGTGCCAAGGTCGAGCGGTAGGCTTGCGGGAATAATTACGTTCCCGCCCGGCAGCAGAATGGAAGTGATTTTCACATTCCTCTTTTCGTGCGTGCCATTATTGACCAGCGCAAACGCAGACAAGAGTGTCGACGCATTCTGCAAACTCACTCCCGGCGCCGCGATGCTCAGCGCTTTTGCGGTGGCAGGCAAACACCCGCAGTCATCGTGGTCGTCCCGATGTTGCCGGCCATCCTCGCCTCGGTCTCGCTTGCTGTCGCCTATCGCATCGTCACGATCCCGGTCCTTGCATTCCTTCTCGTCCCGATCTTTGTCTTTGTCCTTGTCTTTTTCCTTCTCACGGCCATGGTGATCGTCCTCAGACCAATCGCTCTTACGATTTGCAGTCTGTGCCGGTACAAACGTGGTGAAAGCTACGGCAAAACAGATCCATGCCGCTAGGAAAGTGAGTACCCTTTTGGACCACTTCAAGATAGTTCTCCTTTTGACATTCGAGGCGCGTGGCCACCGAGCGCGAGCAAACTTTACTTTGTTGGAAACGAGGAGGATGCGCTATGGAGGTAGTGCAGCACTCAGCCAAGGCGTTTCAAGAAACTTTCCCCCTGGAACCCGAGGTTGCAATATTCCAAGACTCACCATTGCGTCTGAGATCGAAACCGTACGCCCATGTCTCATTGCTGGACATGGTCATCGTTGCGGGCAGACAATGAACACATGCAAGTACAGCGGGCGAATGTGCGCTCCAGCAGCGTCAGGGCCGCTTCACGTCGCGGCCACTTGGGAATGCCGGCAAGTGTCCTAGCTCTAGTGCTCTTCTCGCTCCCCCTCGGCGCCGCCCAAACCTCGGACTCCGACAGCTCCAGCACGAACCAATCCTGGACCGCCACCTCCGACTCGCAAGACTCTTCGGTAGGCAGTCGCACGCGTAAAACGGAAAGCCACTCGCAGAACGGCAACCGCACCATCGACAAGCAATCCGTCGAGATCCTCCGCTCCGGCAGCTACGAGCTCTATCAGGACGTCGAAAAAGAATACGTCCAGGTCAACGCCACGACCTCGCACACAGTAGTCCGCACGTTCGGCCGCGATAGCAACGGCCAGCGAGTCCTGTTGCAGATGACCGAGGAAGAAAAGCAAACCCTGCCCGGTGGCGGCGCGAAACTCGTGCGCTCCACCTCGAATCCCGACGCCAACGGCCGCGTGCAACTCATTCAGCGCGAAGTGCAGGACACCAGGAAGACCAGCCCCACCGTCGAGGAAACCACGACCACCGTAATGATGCCCGACGCCAACGGCGGCCTCGCCCCCGCCATGAAGATTCAGGAACGTCAGGAGCGCACTGGCGATCACACCGTGCAAGTCCAGAAATCGACACTCCTCCCCGACGGCGCCGGTCACTGGCAAGCGGGCGAAGTGAAGCAGAGCACCATCACGGAAGGCGGCAGGAATCGCACCCGCGAAGAGCATATCCTACGCGCCGCCCCGGATGGCAGGCTTGCCGAAGTATCGAGAACGGTCGGCAAGGAATCGCAAGACGCTTCGGGAGAATCCAACCGCACTGTCGAGACCTACTCGACCGACGTCCCGGGCTCCTCTAGCGACGGCAGCCTGCATCTCGTGCAGAGAGAAGCCACAGCGTCCCGCAACACAGCCAGCGGTGGCCGCACCACGCAGCAACAAGTGGAGCAAGTCAACCCCGGCGACCCCAGCGCCGGCCTGCAAGTCACTATTCAATCCACCGACTCTCAAAACTCCAGCGCCTCCGGAACCCGACAGAGTCGCACCCTGCAACTACGTGGCAGCAGCGGCGCCATGAACGTAGTGTCAGTCGACATGACCAAGTCCGACAAAACTCCGGCCGTCCAGGTGCAAGTCGTCCCCGCCGCGAAAACGAAATAGCCCATCGCTGTTCCCTCTCAGAAGGCAGCGCCCGAAAGCAGCGCCAGTTTGACATCCGCACCACCGGCACTGGAACATAGGCGGCTCCCAGATCGCAAGAAACGAGGAAACCTCATGCGCAAGCGGGCGCTTTTCACAATGAGCTGTTTGCTGGTTGTTGCTGCCGCCGTCGCCCAGAATATTTCCCTTAAGGCTCCGAACTTGCTCCCCTGGTCGCAGCAGATGGCGGTTCGCGAACAGTGGCTCGAGAAGCGTCCCCAGATGATCTTGCCCATGATGCGTCGGTTCGGATCGACATGTGGATCGTGGTCAACGAAGAGTTTCACGACCATCTGCTGACCCAATACATTGCCCCTGCACGTCCCTACGCGGGTGGCCGCGACGTCTTCGTATTCGTGGATACAGGCGAGAAAGGCTTGCGAAAAATTGCCATTACGGGATTTCGCCGAACAGAATCTGAAGCACGTCTTCGAGTCGCCGGACGAACCTCGGCCCGCCGACAAAGTGCTCCGCGAACTCTACGAGCAGTACAAGCTCCAGAAGATCGCACTCAGTTTCGGGGCCCGCAGGGGTGTGCAGCGCAGCCTCACCCCCGATAGCTACGATTTCCTCGCCCAGAAGATGGGCGCGGATGCGGCACCCGGCACTTTGTCCCGGCGGTAGATTTGATCGAAGAATATCTCGACACGCGCATCCCGGAAGTGTTTGACACCTACGCAACCATGGTGCAGTTGACCGACGTTCTCGCTCGCCGGGCACTGTCGAATCAAGTAATCCATGCGGGCAAGACGACCGTCGGCGACGTGCGACGCTGGCTCTATGACCAACTCTGGGAGAATCGCGTCGGCACGTGGTTTCAACCTGACCTCCGTGTGCAGCGTCGAGCAAAGAAAAATGACGCTTCCCGCGGCTTCCTGGCAGTTTCCCCCGAGAGCACTGTCATCGAACGCGGTGACGTCGTGCATTTGGATTTTGGCATCACCTACTTGGGTCTGAACACAGACTGGCAGAAGATGGCTAAGGTCTTGCATGAGGGTGAAAAAGCCGCCCCCGCCGGCCTCCGACGGCCGATCAAGAACACCAATGAACTACAGGACGCGCTGACTCTCCGGACCGCCCGTCCGGGCAAGGTCGCCGGGACGTTTACAACCAGGCGATGG
>Ga0137418_10002647_pt1 | contig 16385 bp, 17 predicted proteins | sample CZODoug3_1_2_16f_FD_122242 | JGI IMG/M metagenome (GOLD analysis project Ga0137418, IMG submission 122242) | Vadose zone soil fungal communities from Angelo Coast Range Reserve, California, USA - CZODoug3_1_2_16fungal (Hybrid Assembly) | ecosystem: Environmental > Terrestrial > Soil > Vadose... | reverse complement strand
GTCGATAGGCAGCCCGCACTGTCCGCCGCAACGTTCTTCAATTTATGCAAACGCAGGGCCAATGACAGGCCTATTGCTTCTATTGTGAATAATGGGTTTGCCGAGAACAGTCGGCTCAACACTGCCAGGCAGCGTCAAACGCCGGTCGTGTCACCATGTTGGCGCCTTGACACCGGAACGCCTCACGACGAACGCGGCGCTAAATGTGGATTGAAACCAGCATGCTCCGCTTAGGTCCGCATTCGTTTTACCTGTACTCGGCATGACCCAGAGGTTTCACCGCGCCATCGGAACGTTTTCGCCAGTCAACTCCCGGGAAACAGGGAGTTCTTGAACTCTCGTGAGTTTTTCGTTTTCTCGGTCATTATTTCCAGTTGCTTTGCCAATGGCCGCATTCTTGCAGTCCTTTTTTGCGGACCTTGAAGAATGAAGCTCATGAACGACTGTGGGCGAGAAAACTTCTGCGCGGCCCTTCGGACTCGGAAGCTTCGATCATCTTCGGCGAGGGTGCAACATCGGCCAATTCCGGCTCGACGCGTGACCGTCTATAAATCATGTAGTTCAGAAACATCAGAAGGGAGATATCCAATGTTAAACAGCAAGACTCCACCGCTCGCTTACGTACTCGCCGCCCTCCTTGGAGTGGGCGCCACGCTGGGCGTGCAGAATCATGAGAGCGTAAGGAAGGTCTCCGCGGTCAAGCTTCCAAACGTGCCCGGACAAACTCTTACGGCGGAGGTGGTCGAGTACCCACCCGGCGGAAAATCCAGTGCTCACCATCACGCCGGTAGCGTATTCGCGTACATATTGACCGGCAGGATCCGTTCGCAAACTTCCGTAACAGGGCCGGCCAGAGTCTATAAAGCGGGTGAGACGTTCTTCGAGCCCCCAGGAAGTAATCATTTGGTCAGCGAGAATGCAAGCACCACCGAACCAGCAAGCCTGTTGGCAATCTTCATCGCCGAAGACGGAGCGGTCCTGACGAAGCCCGGCAATGCCAAGTAGTCGTTGGGGGCACCTCGTCGTCGAGCCAGTAAAATGCGTATTAAAAAGAGGTGTTTTATGAAGGTGATACAGATTGTGAGTTGCATGACTTAGTCTGAGTTGCCCTGAGGTGTTGTCGGTTGTTCTAGAGCCTCACCTCGTGGGTTGGACTCGGAGAACAAACGCGCATTTAGCCGAGGCGGTGAGACATAGCGTGCTCGGCCGCGAGTGTGCGGAAGGTGATTGAATATCGCAGCGCGTCGGGTGGTGGAACACTGTGTTCCCAATCTTTTCGGGCCTCGCCGGACAGGATGTAGATGGAGCGAGGCTTCAACGTGTGCGATATCCTGATCCACTCTTCGTTGTGCGGTCTCCGAAACCGCATCGTCGCAGGCGCCAGCAGCGACACTCCAACGATGATTCCAAACTCCGGTTTGTCCTTGTGCCAACCGATTCCTGCGCCAGCGCGATATTCATTGACACCCACTTGCCGAAAGGCATCCTTCTCGCAGCCCGCGAAACTTGCAGCTCGCTTGAGGAGATCGTCGAGGAATGAGGGCATATCATCTGCTCTCCGAACAGACCGGCGACTGAAATCATATTTGAGCCCAAAATTGACCACCCTCCGATTTCCGAGGTAGCCGTGAAATTCGAAAGGCCTCAAATCAAGTTGTCGGAGCTCCGCCGCCAAGCTCGCTTCTGCTTCTTCGCTGATGATCTGCTCTTGGTACCGGAAGCCGCGAGGCTCACCTGCAGAAAGCCTCTGCTCCGTCTCGGTAAACAATGCGCGCTGGCTAGCCATCAGATCCCTTCCGGTCATTCGAGTCGTTTGCAGGACGATGGTGCAATGGATGAACATTGCCGCTCTGAACTTCAGCCATCAGTGACAAATACGATGACTGCAATCGGCAATATCCAGAGATCAAGCATTCGCTCCTACAGTTGCAGCGCCCACTGATCGGAGCGCGGCAAGAGTGGAATTTGGTCGAACCGAAAGTTGGTTTCTGTGATCGGCGAGGTAGCGATGAATGTACGATATGACCACGGAGCCCTCGCCAACAGCTGACGCAACGCGCTTGACTGAGTTAGCGCGCGCATCACCGACCGCATAGATGCCCGGCATACTGGTCGCGTATGGGCTTTTATCGAAGCCATCTGTGCCTCCGGTAAGGATGAAGCCTTTCTTGTCGAGCCGGACCGTACCAAATAACCAACCAGTGTTCGGCTCAGCGCCGATCATCACGAAGACGGTGGAGGTATTCCTTACTGTGCGCTCACCTGTGTTCAAATTGGCCCATGTCACTCTCTCAAGGGACGGATCTCCATCCAGTTCAACAATTTCAGATTTGGTGTGGACGGTTATATGACTCGAGTTCTCGATGCGCGAAATCAAATACTGCGACATCGTTTCCGCGAAGGATGGTCCACGCACAAGGTGATGCACATGCTTTGCGATACCGGAGAGAAACAACGATGCCTGCCCAGCGGAGTTGCCACCGCCTACAACGATAACCTCCTGGTCTCGACATAACACCGACTCCATCGCGGTGGCGGCGTAATAAAGTCCGCGATTTTCATATTTCAGGTAATTTTCGACACCGAGCTTGCGATACTGAGCACCAGACGCCACTACAACAGTGCGCGCGCATACCTGGTGACCGCCCTGCAGCGTTAGCTTGTGAATGCCATCTAGTTGCTCGACAGTTATGACTTCTCGCGAGATGGCGAAATGCACGCCGAACTTCAAGGCCTGCAGCTGTGCACGAGTTGCAAGTTGTTGCCCACTGATGCCAGCAGGAAATCCCAGATAATTTTCTATCTTCGAACTCGCACCTGCTTGTCCCCCAGGCGCCATCCCCTCGACAACTGTCGTGCAGAGTCCTTCGGAGGCTGCATAGACCGCAGCCGCGAGACCTGCAGGACCTGCTCCGACGACAGCCACATCGCAGGTCATTTCGGGATCCGGCAATTCCGTGATGCCCAACTCATCCGCCAACTCGGGAATGGACGGGCGTCGCATGGTCCGCCCGTCAGAAAGTATGACTGCCGGCAGCGGTGCGCAATCGTTTTCGGTCTCCTCTGCAGATACGTTTACGATTCGGTGCGGATAGTTGTTGCGTACGAAGAAACGCTGAAGAAGCATCATCTGGTCGTCACCGGATCTGCCTTGCAGAATCACCCCGCTTGATGCTGCCTTGACAATGCCAATCCGACGCCAGATGCATGCTGCCACGATCACATTTGCGATGTCTCCCTCTGTGCGCATCAATCGTTCGAATCGTGTGCGTGGTATGCGGAGCAACGTGCTCGGCGCGATAGTTCGCGCTTCAACTAGTGCACCCTGAGAGTTCAGGAGGTTAAATTCCCCAGTGAAGTTATGCTTGCGATGGCGGGCAAAGACTTTGGCGTCACCCTCTGTTGAAGGAAGGTAGATCTCAACTTCGCCCTCAAGAACAACGAACATATCGATCTTGCGGTCGCCGTGGGTGTACAGTACAGCGCCTGCAGGAAACGATTCCTGGTTCCCATAGGCTTGAAGTCTCGCGATCATGTCTTCGGTCAAATCTGGGAAGGCCAGTTCCCAACGAAAGTCGGATCCGAGCGACTTAAGAAGTGTATCCGCGACTGTTTCAACGGCCTTACCGAGTGCGATTTGGTCGTTGTTATTTTCCATATCGGTACCCCATGCGTGACTCGCGTCCATGAAATTCTCTTCTGCCAGCACAGCCTAAGACACCAAAACTGAACTCCTTACACGTTATCAGATGCTGTGCGTAGTGCTTATGGAACAGCAACTTTGGACTCTGGCAGAATTTGCGCCAAATTTGGCATTTTCCCCATTTCGCCGCAGTCCATACTGTGCCTCGATGAGTAGCTCATTAGCTAAATTCGTGGAGATCCAAAAGGACGAAGAAAGATGGGAAAGACGATTCTAATTACGGGCGCATCGAGTGGCTTCGGCCGTCTGACTGCGGAAATCCTTTCAAACTCTGAGCACAAGGTATTCGCAGGTTTTCGTTCAACTGACGGTCGAAAGAAGCAGGTCGCTGACGAGCTCAGAGAAAAAAACATAGAGATTCTCAAGCTCGATGTCACTGATCAGGATAGCGTCGACAGCGCCATCGCGCAGCTTCTCGAGAAGTCGAACAACGAGCTTGATGTCGTGGTTAACAACGCAGGCATGGCGTCAGCGGGCATCTCGGAGGCGTTCACGCCGGAGCAAGCTCGCCAACTGTTTGAGGTTAATGTGTTCGGTGTTCAGCGTGTCCTTCGCGCGACGCTGCCTGTACTACGAGCGAAACGTCGAGGCCTCGTGATCAATGTGGGATCGATCCTTGGCCGAATAACGTTGCCGTTCTTCGGGCTCTATGGGGCCTCGAAGTACGCAGTAGAGGCAATGAGCGATAGCTATCGCTATGAGTTGTCCCAGTTGGGAGTAGATGTCGTGCTTGTCCAGCCAAGCGCTTATCCCACGAACATGTACGCTGCCGCGCAGCAGCCGGCTGATGAAGAGCTTCGAAAGACGTATGGAGAGGTCGCTGAGGTCCCAGACAAGATTCTCAAGACTTTCGTCACCCTCTTTCAAGGCGAGAATGGTCCGAATCCACAAGACGTCGCCACAGCCATTGACAAAATTGTGTCCACGCCTGCAGGTAACCGTCCGGATCGCGTCGTAGTCGGCTTGCCGTTTGGATCTGATGCCGTCAATAAGGCGGTTGCTCCAATCCAGCGCGGCGTGATCGAGAATCTGGGTCTCAGAGACCTGACGAAGCTGAAGATTTCTTAGTTGATGCCGAGTGTGGATTCCGGCCGACACCCCGTTGGTCGGCCGCACTAGTGCTCTTAGACAACATTCAGATACCACAAAGGACAAAGGAAATCTGCGATGAATGCAACGAAGACCAGTCAATTGTTCAGTCCGGTAGAACTCGGCTCAACTCGCCTGAAACATCGAGTCGTGATGGCTCCCCTCACGCGCTCACGATCGGTGCAACCAGATGGCGTCCCTGGCGATCTGATGCTGGAGTACTACACTCAACGCGCCTCGGATGGCGGACTCATCATTTCCGAGGCGGCACAACTTAGTCTCGCCACTCGCGGTTGGCATGGTGCGCCTGGTATGTATTCAGACGCCCAAGTCGATGGATGGAAGAAGATTGTCGATGTCGTTCATACGAAGGGCGGACATATCTTCGCCCAACTGTGGCATCCCGGACGGTTCTCTCACGTATCTCTGACTGGGGGAGAAGCACCTGTTTCAGCTTCTGTGGACCCCGAATACTGGCAAAACCCATCACGTCTCATTTCTACGCCTAGTGGTTGGATACAACCCTCCCCCCATCGCGCTCTTGCGAAATCGGAGATTCCCGGCGTCCTGGAAGAGTATGGCAAGGCCGTCAAACGTGCGAAATCAGCCGGCTTCGATGGGGTCGAGGTTCATGCGGGGAACGGCTATCTCATTGACCAGTTTCTTCAGGACGGCAGCAATAAGCGAACCGATGAGTATGGCGGTTCGATCGAAAACCGAGCCCGTCTCCTCTTTGAGGTCGTCGAAGCAATGGTTTCCGCATGGACCCATGACCGCGTGGGCGTGCGCATCACTCCAAGTGGCACGTTCAACGCGATGTCCGACTCCGACCCAGAAGCGTTACACGCTCATGTTGCCGAGGGTTTGAATCGATTTGGACTCGCATACCTACACATCATTGAACCCCGCATGAGCGGATATCTTCTGATTAAGGAAGACCAGCCTCCGCTGGCCACTCGACGTGCGCGACAGGTCTTCAAGGGAAATATCATTGCAAACGGTGGATTTGAGCCAGATTCAGCCGCGGCAGCTATCGAGCACGGCGACGCCGACGCAATATCGTTCGGTCGTTACTTTGTTTCGAATCCTGATCTTCCGAGAAGGATACGAGAAGGACTTCTGCTAGCGGCCTACGATCGCGACACGTTTTATACCTTCGAGGCGAAGGGTTACATCGATTATCCGTTCTACAACAGCGCGGTCGACGCGGGAGATCTGGTGACCGCACGCGTGTAAGTGATCGAGCGGCCGGTAGCTTTGTTGACAGTTGGAGCAAAAGGAACTTTTGAAAGAGGCAATCACATTGTCAGGGAGCGCAATCCCGACCGGCCTCATTCACACCAGGCGTCAGGACGAGTTGCGCAGCCGTTACAGCGATTGTTGGGAGCGAAAGGAGGAGCTACATTGGAAGCAATCACAGGGGTGTTCAATACGCAAGCAGAAGCTGAAAAGACTCTGAGGGATCTCCGGGATTCGGGGTTACATGTCGACCGCACGACCTTGCTCACGCCCGGCAGCAACACGAAAATCCTCGCAGAGATGCAGGGCGTTCCACAGGATTCATCGGAACAGCCCGGAATGGGCGGCGCAATGGGCGCATTGCTTGGCGGCAGCGTGGGTTTCGCTAGTGGCTCAGTTCTGTTGGCCCTAGTGCCCGGGCTTGGGCCGGTCACCGCAGTTGGATTACTGGGGGCCTCTATCCTCGCCGCGGCGGGCGCGACATTAGGTTTAACCGCCGGCAACAAAGTGGAGCGCGCCATGTCTGATGGTATCCCCGAAGACGAAATCTTCGTCTACGAAGACGCCTTGCGGAAAGGCCGTAGCGTAGTCATAGCGCTCACCGATGATTCGAGGTCGACAGCAGAGATTCGCGAAATCCTTTCACGGAATCGAGCTGAGTCCATCGATGCCGCCCGCAAACAATGGTGGATCGGACTACGGAGCGCGGAGGAAAGCCGATACCCAATCCCCCATAAGTTCTCTGCAGATGAGCAATTTTTTCGTCTTGGCTTTGAAGCTGCCATGCATGCCAGAACTCGCTGTATGGAATTCGATCAAATATCGGGAGAGATGAACGCAGCACTCGATGACGTCAAGGCGCAATACCCCGGCGCCAATGTGGAAGAGCCTTTTCTGGCTGGGTACCAGCGCGGTCGCGAGCATTACCAGCAGCTTTGCGACGAAACCGAACAATTGGTTAGAGAATAAGGTCGTCGACCCCGACGGTCTAGGCGCGGATCCTTGTTGGCAATAGAGATTCGATCGCAATTCCTAGTGCGCTCGCACGCGTAAACCGAGGCCAGCGAATCAGAATGAAATACGAGCGGAGTCTTGTTGCATCCGGCCATTGTCCGATTGACCGACACCAAAGCGCTCTCGATACTGTTTCGGAGTGACTGACATTTGTTGGATGAAGGCTCTGCGCAAAGCCTGCTCGTCACGAAAGCCGGTGAGGTGGGCGATCCGCTTAAGGGGCATATGATCGCCTTCCAGGTGTTGCCGCGCGGCCTCTACCCTTAGTGATTGGACCCACTTGGCCGGCGTGGTGCCAAACTGTGATTGAAATTGGCGTGCGAACGTACGTGGGCTCATGGCTACGACTTTTGCCAGCGTGCTCACATCCAGTTTGCGAGTAAGACTCGATCTTGCCCACGCGGGGAGATCCCGCATGCGCTTGTCGTCTACCTCCTCTTGTTGAGCGAGTAGCGCGCTGTATTGCGCTTGGCTGCCGGGACGTCTCAGGAAGAGCACTAACTCCCGCGCGACTGTGGCTGCCACCGAGTGTCCAAGATCCTCCTCAACCAGCGCGAGAGCCAAATCAATGCCGGCGCTAACTCCCGCCGTGGTGTAAAACTTTCCGTCTTTGATAAAAATCGGGTCTCGCTCCACCTTGAGATGTCTGAAGCGGCTAACGAATAGATCACAGTACCGCCAGTGCGTCGCTACGCGTCTGCCATCGAGCAAGCCGGAAGCAGCGAGGATAAACGCTCCCGTGCAAACAGATGCAATGCGGCGAATACGAGAAGCACGCTTTCGAAGCCATTCCAGGAGCTCAGGGGACTGATATCCAATGGAGGCGAGGCCTCCCACCACGATTAACGTGTCGATTGGACCTGCGTACTCGGAAAATCTACAGGTATCGCCAATCGAAAGCCCTCCCATGCTTTTGACGGTATCTCCCGATGCGGTCGATAGGATTCGAAACGAATAATAAGGTTTGTCCTTGAGTGTCGGATACGCAAAAACAGCAGCAGGGCCCGTCAGATCAAGCAGTTCAAAAGGAGACGCTGCTAGAAAAGCGATAATCGGAGAGCGTGGAGGCATATCGTAATTTTAGTATGGCAGATTTTGCGCTAAATATGGCAGTTCTGCCAAATCGATGAGTCCGAAACTGGGGCTGGAGGGACTTCTTACGTGTTTACCGTCAGTCGCACAACAGCAAATAAGTCACTGTCAGAGAAACGCAGTGTATCGACACCTTCTGGGCGCATCAGCTATTCCGACCAAGGATCTGGTCCGGTTGCACTGTTCGTGCACGGCGTTTTGCTAAACGGACATCTTTGGCGTCACCAACAGACGGGACTCTCCGATCTTCGCCGCACGATCGCGGTCGACCTGCTTGCGCACGGCGACACGGAAATCGCGCCCGACCAAAACGTATCGGTCACGGCAAATGCGAAGATGCTTAGCGAATTTCTCGAGGCGTTGAACGTCGATAAGGTGGATCTTGTCGGAAACGATAGTGGCGGCGGTATCTCCCAGATATTCTCGGCTCTCTACCCGGAACGCGTCCGAAGTCTCACGCTCACGAACTGCGACACGCACGACAACTGGCCGCCCGAGGCATTCAAGCCCTTTGTTGCGATGGTGAAAGCCGGAGGTTTGCGTGGCACGCTCGAAGCGATGCTCTCGGACAAATCGATATACCGTTCTCCAGATGCGTTGGGTCCGGCGTACGAGCACCCAGAAAACGTGACCGATGAAACGATCGAAAACTACCTCCGTCCCTTCCTTGCTTCGAACGAGCGTACCCGTGACCTGGAGCGCTTTGTCGAGGCGTTCGACAACAAGCACACAGTTGCGATTGAACCCAAGTTAAAGACGTTCGAGGCTCCCACTCTCATCGTCTGGGGAACCGACGACATCTACTTCGATGTCAAATGGTCTCACTGGTTGGCCGATGCGATTCCGGGAACACAACGTCGCGTGGAGTTTAAAGGCGCAAGAATCTTTTTTCCCGAAGAGCGCCCGGAAGAATTCAACCGTGAACTGCGCGGGTTTTGGAAACAGACTGAATAATGACAAGGCCGCACTGCCGTTCCTCTTCTGGCAGAAAGGAAGCGATGGCAGCCTGTCTTCTGGTTCACAGTTCAAATTCCTCACAAACCACTCAGGAGAAGAGATGACAACTCAAGTACAAAAGGCGAAGCACTTTCGCAAGCTGCATGTTCCGGGCGAACCGCTCGTGCTATTTAACATCTGGGACCCGGGAAGTGCCAAGGCCGTGGCGGAGACAGGCGCTAAAGCTCTCGCTACCAGCAGTTGGGCAGTTTCCGAGGCGAGTGGTTATTCGGACGGTGAACACACGCCGCTCACCTTTGCGATCGATAATCTCCGCCGGATCACCGAAGCGACGGAGTTGCCCGTGACGGTGGATGTGGAGAGCGGTTATGGAGACACGCCCAGGAAAGTGGGTGAAACGATCGCTCTGGCCATCAAGGCTGGTGCTATCGGTTGCAACCTGGAAGACAGCTTCCCAGAGAACGGTTCCCTTCGGGAAACAAAGCACCAGGTTGATCGGATACGGCATGCTCGCCAAAAGGCTGATGAGACAAACGTTTCTTTCTTTATAAACGCAAGAACCGACGTCTTCATCCAGGTATCGCAAGACGAACATGACGCATCCCTCGTTGCAAAGGCGCTTGAGCGGGCCAAAGCCTATGCAGGGGCAGGTGCGGATGGCCTATTCGTCCCTGGGTTGGCCGACCTGGCTTTGATCGCAGAGCTGACGAAGGCGTCGCCCTTGCCGGTCAACATCATGGTCAGCCAGGGCGCAAACATAAGTGCACTCGCAAGGCGAGGCGTCGCCCGAGTGAGCTTCGGAGCTGACCCCTACGTCATAACGATCAGCGCTCTTCAAGAGGCAGCGCGCAAAGCGATCCCCCAATAGACGATCATTCCGTGATGCCCCGTTTGGTGTTTGCCGTTGACAGACAAATGGGCAAAAAATCCAAATCGAAACAAAAGGCTCTCTCGAAGACCTTTGCCTTGGATCAACTCTCAGTTGAGCGATCTAAACGGAGGCTGTTACTAGACGCGCTACGGCCGAACGAGGAGCGTGATCTTGCGTTTCGGCGCATGATCCTTTCCATTCCGCCCGGCAGAGTAAGTACCTATCGAGGAGTTGCTGCGGCAGCTGGCTATCCACGGTACCATCGTGCCGTCGCGCGCCTGTTACGCACCGATCCTGCAGATCAATTGCCGTGGCATCGCGTCGTAGGTGCCGGCGGCGAGATAAGACTGCGCGGCGCCGCTGCACACGAGCAACGAGCACGCTTGAAGCTGGAGGGAGTTCAGTTTAACGGGAAGAGGGTAGACATGGAACATTTCGAACATTCCATTAAGCCATGGGAGATCTACAAGTAACCGGATCGCAGCAGCAGTACAAGTGGCGGCGGTTTTCCAAACCGCCGGCGAGGCTACGATCTGACTGTTTTCGAGACTGCCACCTGCTTGTAAGGCAGGCGCCTCGCGTGAACAGGGCTCGACGACAGGACCAAGATTCTGTCCGAGGAGCCCTCTCGGAAAACTGGGGTCCAATTGAACCAATGTTTGCGACCTATCACGCTGCGCCAACTTGTGCTTGTGTCGTCGGCTGAGACTTCCTTTGAAGCACTCGCCATTGCCCGGGCGAAGTCCCTTCCCAGTGGTGGAAAGCTCGGAAGAAGGAATTGGCGTCTTCGTAGCCCAACAGATAGGCAGTTTCATTCAGCTCCCGGGACGAGTGAAGAAGGTAATGCCGGGCCAACTCACGACGTGCTTCTTCCAGCAAACGCTGAAACGTAATCCCATGCTCGGTGAGCCTCCGCTGCAACGTCCGAGTGCTCAGGTGTAGCTCTCTTGCGAGATCCTGTATCCCTGGGCGCTGACCCGCGAGTAGCTGCTTCAGAATGGCTTTTGCTTGTTCGCTGAAAGTTTTCTGCGCGAGCTGTTGCGTCAACTCCGCCTCAAGCTGTGGCGCGACAATCGCGAGCAAATCAGCGTTGTGAGTTACAAAGGGCAGCTCCATATCCGCCTTGCTGAATACCAAGGCATTCTGGTTAGCCTTGAACTTTATGGGGCAGCGGAAATGGGCCTCATAGATGTCTCGGTGCGCCGAGGCTCTCTGAAGCTCGACTCGCTTGGGGTTGACCGGGCGACGAGTGCCTCGCCGTCCGATGCTGACAATCCATGCGAAACAGACGTCCACCAGTAACGGCGGCTCTTGCTCATGCGCGAGAAGCCAAACGAACTGGACTGCGCATTCATTTCCCCGTTCGACCAGACGGATTTCCTCTGGACAGGTGAGTCGTTTGTAGCGCGCTAGCCGCTGTACCGCATCCCGAAACGACCGGGCGGAGAGCGCGGCGATTTTAATCGGGTCGTAATGCTCGATACGCTCCTCCGTCCCCACCTTCAGGCCAAAGCCCGGATCGTTGCTGGCTTCCGCAATCCCGCGGTAAAGCGCGAAGAACTCCTCGGTGCTCACCAGAATCTTCTCCTGGTTGAACAACCCCATCGGCAGACCAGCTTGCCGCAGCACCGTCTCGGGAGAAAGGCGAAGTTCTTCGAGCTTCCGTGGCAGCGTGGTCGAGACTCGAAATTGGTTTGTCATCGCTCACCCAATAGCATAAACCTAAAAACTTTCAGCGGCATAACCTGCCGTATGCATAACCTGCCGTACAGCCGCAGACCCCTAAATGTGCTAGTGAGGACGTTTCTCGAAGACATCCTTCAGGACCGGTAACGCGGAAAAGGCATTCGGCCAGCCGGCGTAGAACGCCAGATGCGTGACGACCTCCCCGGCTTGCTGTTGCGTCAGGCCGTTGTCCATCGCCCGGTTGAGGTGGTATGTGATCTGCGCGACCTGGCCGGAAGCAATTAGCGCACTGACCGTGACCAGGCTCCGATCCCTGGGCGCAAGGTCCGGCCGCAGCCACAAATCACGGAACAAAACCTCTGTCGTATTCTGCACGAGGCCGGGAGCGACCTTGCCGAATAGTTGTTCCACGTTCGCTGCGCGTTTTGCCTCCGCGTCGTTGTCGAGCGGGAGCAGCGCCGGTGAAGCGGCAGGAAGCTGGTCAGCGCCTATCTCGCGTGCGGCGAAAACATCCTTAGCTGCAGCGACTGCCGACGTTGCATTGGCCCAGCCGGAATAAAAAGCAAGATGCGTAATGATCTCGGAAATCTCGCGCGGATTCACGCCGTTGTCTAGTGCGAGGTTGAAATAGTACTGCATCTCAATCGTCTGGTTGCGCGCGATTAGGGCGGCGACGGTTACGATGCTGCGGTCCCGTGGATTTAGCTCTGCTCGTTTCCAGAGATCGGCGAGCGGGCCTTTCACGTATTTTTCCAGCGCCGGAGCCACGGTCCTGCTGTCGTTTACGGTTTGCATCGGTTTCCTCGCGTGTTGTGCGTTCACAGGTCGCTCTCGTCGTATCCGGGCTTCTTATAGAGATTGTCCGGCTTATTCTTGATGTCAGTAGGTCTATATACCTTCGCGACCCAATCCCCGGGTTTGATTTCTTCCATCGCCACCGACACTGACTCTTCTCCGTAATTAAGAATGTCCATGACGTTTTTAGTGATCGCCTCGGCCAGTCGGTTTTTCTGCCCTTCGGACTTACCGGGGCACAACTTCACAATCACATGCGGCATCGCTTTCCCCTGGTCTTTAATTCTTGCTCGCCCGCGGGACGATGTTGACCGTCGCGGCGCGTGCACGCGTACCGATCATTGCGCCTAGATACTCGCTGCTCTTGTACTTCGCCTTGTAAGCGTTGTCGATGGGTTCAAGAATCACGCCTTCGACCGGCTCGAATGACACATCCCTCGTGATGCCCGCCGCGCTGATTCGGCCGGCCTTCTGCCGCAAGGCGGCCTGATACCACTGAGACTTATGTCCGTTGTACGCGCGCACATAAAGCGCCCCATCGACGACCACGGACCAGATCCACGTCGGTGTGCCATAGGTCTTCCCGTCATCCCGAAACGGTGAGATGTGCAGGTCATCCGTTCCCGCGATTTTGTTCAGTTCGCCTTTCGGCCAGGTGCTCATAGTTCACCTACCCACCAGACTCGCGTGAAACGCGGGGTATCTGGCCCCTTCCAGCTTGATTTTTGAGGAGGCTTCTTCCAGCGCGAGTACGTCGCCGGTCGTTAGTTCAATCACCGCCGCTCCCAGGTTCTCTTCCAGGCGTTCCAGCTTCGTCGTGCCCGGAATCGGAACGATCCAAGGCTTCTTGGCAAGCAACCACGCGAGTGCAATCTGCGCGGGAGTCGTCTTTTTCTGCTTCGCGAATGAGCTGATCACATCGACCAAGGCCTGGTTCGCTTTGCGATTTTCCTCACTGAATCGTGGGACGCTGTTGCGGAAGTCGGTGCTGTCGAACTTCGTGTCGGAATCGATCTTGCCCGTCAGGAAGCCTTTACCCAGAGGGCTGAACGGCACGAAGCCGATTCCCAGCTCCTCTAATGTCGGAATCACCGTCTCTTCGGGCTCCCGCCAGAAAAGTGAGTACTCGCTCTGCAGCGCCGCCACGGGCTGAACTGCGTGGGCGCGTCGGATTGTTTGTGCGCTGGCTTCAGAGAGACCGAAATGCTTCACCTTGCCTTCCTGAATTAGATCCTTTACAGCGCCGGCAACCTCCTCAATCGGAACATTCAGATCGACCCGGTGCTGATAGAACAGATCGATGGCATCGACCCTCAATCGCTTGAGCGATCCCTCTGCGACTTGTTTGATGTGCTCCGGCCGGCTATTGAGCGCGTTCCACTTGCCTCCATCATTGGGATTGGCCTCCCAGCCGAACTTCGTCGCGATTACGACTTTCCCGCGAAAGGGAGCAAGTCCCTCCCCCACCAGTTCTTCGTTGACGAGTGGGCCGTAGACCTCGGCGGTATCGAAGAATGTGACACCTCTGTCCACTGCGGCATGCAGCAGAGAAATCATCTCCTGTTTGTCTTTTGGGGGCCCGTAGGACCAGCTCATCCCCATGCAGCCAAAACCGAGGGCTGAAACTTCAAAATTGCTTTTTCCGAGTTTGCGTTTTTGCATTGTTTTCGATCCTTTAGATAAAGTATGCGTGCAATGACGTGTCGTGCCGGCCTAGTAGTGCTCCCAAGTGACTCTCCAGTGTTCCTCCGGGCGGGTCGATTTCACGATGAGTTGATTCCCTGAGAACTCGAAGGAGCGCGGCAAGTCTTTGCCGATCAGGCTGCGCACTAACGCACCTTCGACGTGAAAAGTGAATGTGCGAGCGGTCTCATCAACTTCGTATGTACCAAAAGTGGCTTCATAGCCGCCGTGCGAGTACCGCTCAGGTCCCGCCGCAGCCTGCGGCGGCGGATTGCGCTCCATCACCTGTACCGAAGCGTGCCCGTCGCGTGTAAAGACAAACATCCCGGTGGAGTCGGCTTTATGAATTGTCCCGTGCGGGTTCGGCGCCTCGAGCGACACGAGCCACCACGCTCCAACGAACCGATCCTTAACTCCCTGATTTCCGTTGCGATCCTGGCTGCCAGACAGCGCCGAACCGGAAATTCCGGTCATCGCAAAGAGCAGAGAAATCAAGGAAAGCAGCTTTTTCATGTTTGCACCTTCATTTGAGAAGCGGCCATTACCTCACAGCCGGATTCCCGAAACACGTTACATTGTTTGGTCAACCACTTTCATTTGTGCTTCATTCATCCGGCCGCCGTGCACCGTGATTTGAGAGAGAGCAGTTTCAGTCTCGCGAAGATCAGCGGGCGTAAGCTTGACATGGATCGCTCCCAGATTCTCGTTCAGGTGATCGAGACTGCGTGTGCCAGGGATGGGAACAAGCCACGGGTTTTGCGCAAGCAACCACGCCAGGGAAATTTGAGCCGCTGTTGCCTTCTTCTGCTCGGCAATCCGCCCGAGCAAATCAATAATCGGCGCATTCGCTGTGATATTTTCAGGTGAAAAACGGGGAAAGCCGGATCGCATGTCGTTTTGGGGGTCGAACTTCGTTGCAGCGTCTATTTTTCCCGTGAGATACCCCTGCCCGACCGGCCCCCAGGCGACGAAGCCGATCCCCAGCTCTTCACAAGTCGCGAGCACACCATTCTTTTCAGGGTCTCTTTGCATCACCGAATATTCGGTCTGGATCGCCGTCACAGGTTGGACAGCGTGCGCCCGGCGGATGGTTTTGGCGCTCGCCTCGGACAGACCGAAGTGCAAAACCTTTCCTTCTTTAATCAGCTCTTTGACGGTGTGTGCCACATCCTCGATTGGCACATTCGGATCGACCCGGTGCTGGTAGTAGAGATCAATGCGGTCGGTTCTGAGGCGCTTCAGCGATTCCTCGACTACTTTCCGGATATGCTTTGGCTGGCTGTTAAGAGCGCCGCCCTTCTCGTTGTCGAAGCCGAACTTCGTTGCGATAACGACCTTGTCGCGGAAAGGCGCGAGTGCTTCTCCGACAAGCTCTTCGTTTGTATAGGGGCCGTAAACTTCGGCTGTATCGAAGAACGTGACGCCCTTTTCACGAGCGGCGCGGATGACCTTAATGCCCTGATTTTTATCAGCGGCGGGTCCGTAGTTGGCGCTGATACTCATGCAGCCGAACCCAAGGGCCGAGACTTCCAGATTGCTCTTTCCCAGTTTGCGCTTTTGCATTGTTTGTCCTTCCAGCCCCGTTAGGCGTTCATGTTGATCGAGTGCAACCTTTTGAGTGGCTTCATTCATGGTCTGATCCTCCTTACCGACACCACTTTAGATTCACGGGCTAGGTCGAGGCACTAGCCGAGCGCGCCAATCTACTTGCAGAACGCGCCAATGGTTTAGGCATGAAAAGGCGGAATAGACAAAACCGCCATAACCGAACACCACTGTCGCCCCAGAAACAACCCACTCGACCGATAATTTGCTGCGCGCGCGCTGCAGCACCACCGCCCCAATTGCCGCACCCACTCCGAAAAACCCGAGCAGCAATCCGTAACCGAGACAACCGTTGCAGCCCGAAAGACAACGGATTCCTAAACCCGTTGTAGCCCGCATAGTCGCCTCTTCTCTGCTCTCAAAGAGAGCCACTAACGATCGGTTTGCGATCACGAGCGCTTCGCTTCTCTCCCGATGTGTGCTACGATAAATCTCGCAATGAGCGCACTGATTTTTACAGGCGGTTTACAGGCGGTTTTACCAGGAGAGCTTGCAGTCAGGGGCGAACCAGGCGACCAGTGCGCTGTATGCGAATCTTGCAAAGCCCTTGTTTGCAAGGATTTACGCTAAGTTGTTGATTCCACGGCTGGGGACGTAGTTCAGTTGGTTAGAACGCTGCCCTGTCACGGCAGAGGTCGCGAGTTCGAGTCT
>Ga0137418_10002646_pt1 | contig 16388 bp, 10 predicted proteins | sample CZODoug3_1_2_16f_FD_122242 | JGI IMG/M metagenome (GOLD analysis project Ga0137418, IMG submission 122242) | Vadose zone soil fungal communities from Angelo Coast Range Reserve, California, USA - CZODoug3_1_2_16fungal (Hybrid Assembly) | ecosystem: Environmental > Terrestrial > Soil > Vadose... | reverse complement strand
GAGATGCTGCCCGATGGATCACGACGCCGCACGCTTGGTGGTATCTTCTTCAACTTGGCATATACGACTGGCAAGCCTAAAGAGGGCAGGCAACTCACAAGACCAATGCGCAGATATATGCCAAAACCAAAGGGTGAGAAGCAGTCTACTCAGCCAGCACCTAAAGAGAAGCAACCAGCCATCGTATTTTCATGGGATGACCGGATAGCGGCTATCCAAGAAGCAGAAGTAGAGAAAGGAAACGCAAGCACTGTGAAGATTACCGTTGTTGGCCGACCAGGCAAGATAGTCGATAAAGGACAATTCATCGTAACCGTGATGGAATCCACCAAAGTCCCAGCGCTCCCAAAGGGATTACCGACTCCGACGAACATAGCGACCAAGTACGCCGTCTATGTGAGCTCCAAACAGTGGAAGAAGGTTGAGGAGTCGATCAAAGACCCAGAGGATGTATTGATCGTGGAAGGCTTCCCAAAAACTGACCCAGAGGTGAGCGCGATCGCTGTCTTTACGACCAGTATCACCACCAAGAAGCTGCAGGCTGCGCAGCGACAATCCAAGACAGAGTAAGCAGGCTAGCCAATAGCTTCTGGCTACACGAAAGGAACAAAGGATAGGCTATCATAACCTACCCTTTAGAAAAGAGGTATTTATGAACAGCAACCATGGTAACGAGGAAATACAAGAACTGCTAGCACCACTGGAGCAACAAACGCTTCAGTTTTACGGGAAGCCTATTGTTGTTGTACGTCTACCCGATGGCCGACCAGCTGTCGTGTTGCGTTTCCTTTGTGAAAATCTTCAGATTGACACCAATGGGCAAGCTAGGCGCATACGTCGTACGGAAGCAATTGCTGATGATCTGGTGAATGTACGTGTAGACCGTAGTCCAGAGGAAGGAGGCCCGCAATCCATGGCGGCCCTCATATTGCGTGCTGTCCCTTTCTGGTTAGCAGGTATCGATGTAAAGAAAGTAAGTGAGGCAATTCGACCCGATATTATCCGCTATCAGCGTGAAGTTGTAGATGTCCTCTATGCTTGGGCACAGGCACAAAAGACTTTGCCAGCACCAACAAACCTAGTCCCATCAGAGCCTATCCCCCAACCAGCACGACCAGAACCAGGTGCTTCCCCCGAGGTATGGATCACCTACCACAAACAAATGATAGAGGTTCTGCAATGGCAAAGGGACATGGAGCAATGGCAGGGAGGCATCGAGAGTCGGCTGGAAGGTCTTGAGGCAATAACTGGCTTGATACCAGAGATCTTAGAGCGACTAGGGCCAGAGACTTTGACTCCGGAGCATCACAGACGGGTACAGACACTTGCTCAGCAGCTCCAGCAGGCAACTGGGAAACCCCATGCTACTATCTACAACGAACTCAAGACCGTCTTTGAAAAGCCCCGTATTCAAGATCTGCTAGAGGATGAATGGCCCCAGGTAGAGAACTGGTTCAAGGTTCAGATCGAACGTGCCAAGAAACCGGGGAAAAGAATCGAACAGCAGCCCAAACTACCTTGGGATGAGGAAGAGAAATAATGAAACTCGCAAAGATTTGCATCACTTGGAGGGTCTCAGGTAGCATAAACGCATGCTAGCCCAGCCAAGAGCGCATGCGTTTACAATTCTTGAATATTGGGCCAGCCCTTCAGTTGTCGGCCACCGGCCCTAGTAAGAAAGACGAGCTTTCTTTATTATGTTAAGTATAGCAGATAGCCCCCAAAAAGTAAAATTAGGTACCTCTAAAAACAATGAGGTACACAACCCCTCTCAGACAGACTCACACTACAAACAGATGTGGATGCATGAGAGAAACCGTCGCATTGAGGTAGAGCAGGAAAACATCCGGTTACGCAAGATTGTCTACAACACAAATTTTAGTGTGAATGAACGCATTGTAGCGATAGAGATAGCGGATCAAGCAAAAGATGCTAGGCATGTTGATGAACAAGGAAGAAAGCTATTCAGCCAAAAACAGGCGGTAGCAAAAACGGGCTTAAGTCGAAATACCATAAGCACCTCAGTTGATATACTCGCAGAGTCAGGATATATCAAGGACAGGGAAACAAAGCCGCTAAGAGACAAAGACGGTAAATTGATAAAAAACAAAAAAGGAAAACCGATAAATACCATACACCTAGATATCGATCAGGACTTGTATGAAGACTTCTCCAGAGCAGAGCGTTCTATTCCTCGCAAAATCGGAGAAGACCGCAAACCCTATACCTACCAGTGCCAAGGGTGCCTTACAGAAGATGTCACAGTTGAGACTGATAGATATCTTGTCTGCAAGAATCCCAACTGTACGAAATGTGGTCAGAGAGTTCTGATAGATACCTCCTACAAAGACCAGCTCTCTAAAGAACCAACCACTGACCACTTTCCCACAGAAGAGCCCATTTCCTTAATGCACAAATTTTGTGCATCAGAGAATCCAATAAACCATGATGCACAAAATTTGTGCATTAAAGAGACTGAGGATGATTCCATTAACCCCCCCCGCACATCCACATCATCTACTACTGCCATCCAAGAGTGGTTAGAGAAACGGCGTGGAACTGACCTCATCATTTACTCAACTGGTAGCCTCAAGTCAGCAGACAAGTACCTCACGAAGTCAAATGGCTATCAACCGGATCTAGATGCCTTTATTGCTGGAGACATTGCCCACATCTACGGTTCAAGACTCCGGAATCCTCAGACGAACACTACACAGGTACTCTGTTTCGAGATCGACCAGGCCGAGTACAATGACCAGGCTCCAGACTATCTGCTCTCTCTTGCACGAGCCGGGGCAGCTCCTGTCTATTGGCCCCGTCAACGTCAGCGTGGGCACCTGGAGATCTACTTCGACCAGCCAGTTGACCCGGAGGCAGCTCGTCTATGGGCACTAGAGATTTGTCCCGAGCTTGGAGATATCCCAGAGTGCTACCCATGCCAGGATAAAGCCAATAACTCCCTATCATGGCCTCTCTATCAGAGGATCGGCGGCACGGTCTACCCGTGCCAAGCAAAATATATGCTTCCTGCTCCACACGCGGGAGGCTTGCAGGAGTGTGACCCAACGGATAAAGAGGCCCTGGCCAGCCTCGTTACCGTCGCAGTTACGCCTGCTACATTGGTAGAAGAGTATTCGGCACGCGCCGACGAGCTGCATGCAGAGCAGAAACGTGAGCAAGGACGAGAGAGCGAGCGGGGGGTGGTTAATGGAATCAAACCATCACCTATAACTCAGGTCAAAGGTAATAGAGATCTCGTCAAACAGGTGACAGCCGACTTCAATCGTACTCATCGGATCGAAGACATGGTTGATATACAGCGAGGCAAGTTTTGTGCCACGTGGAGAGGTGAGAGAACGCCGAGTGTCGCCCTTGACCGGGACGGGGAGCGTGCAACTGACTACGGTCGAAACGGTAGCTTTCCTAAGAAGCTGGACGCATACGAGGTCTACTGTCTTATCAATGGTATCGATAAGAAGGCGGACCTAGCAGAGCGATGTGCAGTATTGCGCAGTCAGCAGTTCCCCCAGCCGGAGCAGGATGAAACTTTGCTCCTGCAGGACTCAAGTTCTGCTGACAATTCAGCGAATCGCCCTCGCCTCGCTGCCGATCCACTGGAAGCCGAGCACGAAGAGCACAGCCAGGGGGCGGTATCTGGTTTTCAAAATGTTGGGAGCAATCCCCCGATGAGCAAGAATGGGTATACCACTGGTAGCCCATGCCCAGCGTGTGCGTGTGAGTTGTACCGCCCTATGGCAGGTGCACCCGCTTGTATCCGATGTTATCCCAAGAACGGGAGTGCTGATCTAGCAGATGAGCTATACCCAAAGAGGCAGTCTAAAGTAACATTCGGTACGTGAGGATAGGTAAGGTGCTCTCTACCCGACAAGGAGCAGGAGCGGTAATACATGAGCTTTTTGTGGCAATGTCAAAAGTTATTGCCACAAAAGTTTGAAATGTGAGCAGTTTGACGTGTGAGGTACTGCTCCAAGCTCAGCACCCTACGTATTGCACACGCGCTTTATAGCTCAATATATATATACAGGCAGATTTTAGCAAAACCAAAATTGTGAGAGATGAGGTAGTATACATATATTTCATGCACTTAGGGGATATGGGGTCGATTTCTTGCCCATGCTCTATTTTCCGAGAGCCGCACTGATGACATGCCTGAGCAGAGGCTCTCGGATGGCTCCACAAGAGGCTGGAGGCAAAAATGGTCAGAAAGGCTCTTCTGTATTTCCCCAAAAACAGGCTCTTTTTGGAGGTTCTCGGAAACGGTTGCGTAGAACGGCTTCCTGTGCTATCCTAGAAGGGTAGCTGTCTAAATGGCTTGTGGCACCCGTTAGGGATTGAAACCTATCAAACGCGTAGTTCTCCAACTCCCAATCTTCTTGTCTAAATGGCTTGTGGCACCCGTTAGGGATTGAAACGCTGCCTGACAGGCGCTACCATCTGTGATGTAGCTATGTCTAAATGGCTTGTGGCACCCGTTAGGGATTGAAACAAGAGTTCTTCTTGTTCCATAAGGGCTGCTTCCTTTCTCGCCTAAATGGCTTGTGGAGCCCGTTGGGGATTGAAACGTAGCGGACGAGGCCGGTGGGCACGAGCTCGTAGCGTCTAAATGGCTTGTGGAGCCCGTTGGGGATTGAAACTTGGATCGTTGTTTTGAAGATAGGCAACCAACTTATAGTCTAAATGGCTTGCGGAGCCCGTTGGGGATTGAAACACAATAACGGTTGGACTTGGGTTAGGACTTGGTGGGTCTAAATGGCTTGCGGAGCCCGTTGGGGATTGAAACCTCATAATCTCGAAATGAGAGTTCCAGATCTTACTCTGTCTAAATGGCTTGCGGAGCCCGTCAGGGATTGAAACGCCACCCGACCCGACAGGTTGACTTGTTACTTGCAAGTCTAAAAGGCCAGTGGACCCCGTCAGGGATTGAAACCTGGGAGCACGAACACGAACAGCTCGGTCTGGCAGTGTCTAAAAGGCCAGAGGAACCCGTTAGGGATTGAGTGCGCCGCATCGGCGGTGGAGAACGAGCACAACAGAAGTTGTTGGACCTGTTGGAAGGGTCCATGCGTACCTACCTTATCCCTGCCGCAAGGCTTGAATCTCGAAAGAGAGGGGGGAGTGCAGCATGGTAGGAGGAAGGCGACGTAGGACAGAATGCTCACTGTGTGAGTCGTCAACGCAAGACGTGCATGGATAAGCCTAAACTGGTTGAAGCCCAATCCCGCTGGTTTTTCTGACGGCGTCACCGAAAGAGCGTTAGAAACGGTGAACCAGAAGGTAGAGGAGTATTTTCAATCTGCTGTTCTATCCAACCCTTCTGGCGGCCCCTTTGTACGAGGGTGATAAGGGACGAACGGGAGTCCGTAAGCATGTCGTATCTCACTCCACTGTAAATGTGGGATCATCTAAACAGGGGAAAAACCTGCATGATGACGGAGGTCCAATAATACCCAACGTACGGCTGTAATGGCTTGTGCAGACTGCTTAGGCAGTACCGACAAGAGGGATAAGCTGTGGTAACACGAGTGAAACCAGTTCTGTCTGGGGGGAAGTGGACTAGCGGAACCTGTGAGAAAGCTGAAAAGGAAAGTGGGATGTGCTGATGCTGTCCCGATAACTGATTAGGTGAGTATCCAGGCGAAGGTGAGAGCCGTATGCCGGGAAATCCGGCACGTACTGGTTCGGAAGGGGGGATAGACCCAAGACCGAGATACGTGTAAAATAGGACATAGGGGAAACGGGTAAAAAGAGTATCATCTGATATTTCCACTTCTTACTTGATGCCCTCTTGAATGTCGGAACCTTAGCAGACATTGTTTTGTCGAGATCTTGAGAGCATTAGCAGACGAAAAGGCCCTGTTTTGACTGGCTTTTCATCCGCTAAGGGAAGTTAGCAGTAGTATCCACTTTTTTATACATGAAATATATCGAAATTTTGTATATTGTGCTTATCGCCTATGTCCTATTTTCAGCGTATCTCGGCTCTGGGTCTAGAACAGCCTTGTGGCAGCTTGCCAATATAACAATCTGCTTTACTGCACAATTTTACAAGGATCTTAGGGGTACCTCAACTTCTATTGCAAGCTCAGGATCGTTGAAAGTATTGCGGTAAAAGTCGATAGATGCACAAAATACACTGCAACTAATTCCCCTTGGCCGCAATTTCTCCCGGCAAATTTCTATCTACCAGTCCGGCTTTTCCCGGGTAGGTTTGTAGCTAAGGCGGCTTGGAAAGGGATGCGAGAGGCTGAGAGTCAGCCAATATCGTGGACAAGGCCGATGAGGTGGCTGCAACAGCAGAAGCTCGCCTCGCCATCCGTTCGAGCTTGCGTGCCAAGCGTTGTTCTCGCTCACACTTGACCTCTGCATGCCACTGCAAGCGCCGCAGACGCTCTTGCTCACGTTCTTCTCTGGCTCGGAGGCGACGCTCGCGTTTGTATTCCAGCTCCCGTTTTCGCTCTTCTCGCTCCCGTTGCTTTTGGACTCGGTGCTCTTCTTGTTCCAGCTTGCGCTTTTCTCGCTCTGCATGCCGAAGCCTGCGTTCGGCTTCCCGTTCTTGCTTGCCCCGCTCCCTTCTTTGGACATGCTTGGGAGACTTGGCAGATTGGTCCTTCTTTTTTGGTTGAGCCGCAGCCGTCCCAGTTTCCCCGGGTTCTGCTCGACACGTTCGGGCTTGCTTGTTCTTGTGATAGCGTTTTTTCGCCTCCTTCTCTTTGCATTTGCTTGCTCAACTCTTGGTTGGCTTGCCCACGCGATAGGTCTGTTTGGGCCATGCTTCTGCCACCACGTGTCCTGTGGGGACCTCTTGCCCACGGATCACTGCCGCCTGGATCGTTTGTTGGCCTGCCACCAGCACGCTTTGTTCGCGTCCTCGTGGCCGACACACGGGTTTGGGTGGTCTTCCCACCCGTCGTTTCCCTTTCCGTTTTTTGGTTGCCCTGCGTTTGCGCTCTTGTTCATTTGCCTCCTCCTGCCCTCCCACCAGCACCGCGATCTGCATCGCCACGGCCCTAGCCAGCCATTGCCTTTCGGCCCGCTTGGGATCGGTCATTTTCGTCTGTTCCCATCCCCATCCCCCGCTTTTATGATCTTTGTATTCGTCTTCGATCCAAAACCGCATTTGGTACCAGGCCGCATTGGCTTCCTTTTCATCCAGATCCGTCACGACCACTAACTTTTCTTCATACCCTTTTTCCCAACGCATCAGCACGGTTCCGCTCATCTGCTCCCCATGCTCGCTCCATTCTCCTTTGCCCTTCCAGCCCCGACCACGCCTCTTCACCCGCTGCCCCATTGGGCTGAAGCTCTCTTCTCCCGTCGCCCGAAAACTCAGGTCCTCATTCACCCGCAGCATCGGGTGCCATCCCAGCCTCTGGATGGCTTGATAGAGCCAAGCCGCGTACAGTCCACGGTCGGCCATCACGATCACCTTCCAATCCGACGGCACCACCCCTTCCAATCCTGCGAGTAGTCCTTCCCAATGCGGACGCCATGCTCCTTCTTGCCCTGCCTCAATGATTTTCCAAGCAATTGATAGTCCGCATCCCCGATACATCACACTGATATTGAGCACCGTGAACCGCTCTGTGAGCGTCATGGCATCTATTGCCAAGGCCAGTTCCTTTTTCCCCTCCCAGTCCTGCAGCACTGCACGCAGCAGCTCTGGAAAGCAGCGCTCTACATCCACTTCTCGCCGCTTCTTGCCTCGCTTGGCTTCTGCCTCGTAGGCAAATTCTCGCAATCGTTGCCGCAGCCGCTCCGCTGGCACCTGCTCTATTTTGGCTAACCCATGACTGAGTCCCGTGATCCCGCACTCACCCAGCATCAAGATCCCGTAGGTGAGTAATCCTAGCACTTGCGCCTCCGCCTTTGACAGACTCGGCAGCATCTCCTCGACACGCTTTTGCAGCGTTGCTATACTGGCCATAGAAGAAGACATCGCATCCTCCTGTGAGGATCTTCATAACAACGATCTCTTCTTTTTCTTCGGCACTTTGAGGCCCTCGGTTCAGGATATTCTTGCTAGTTCACCCCCTCTGCCCTCTTCTCAAGCCCTCTCACCTCAAAACCACCCCGGGAAAAACCAGTCCGGCTCCCAAACGATCTCTCTGCATGCATGAGTAGTTACCAACGGTATCTGCAATTTGACGGTCTTCTCGGTTCAAAATGGCTGCTGTGAGAAGGAATCCTTGCCAGATACCTCTCTCCAAGTCATTCCCTGGCAAAATGTACAAGCTGTCTGGCATCATAAGATTGTGAGTAACTCAGGTCCGCCAACCTATGAATCAAGTTCTCGACACATCTATACGGTGGGCTGCACTGATGGCACAAAGATTACAATAGGCAACATCTATCAATCTAAGAATATAGAACAAATCGGGCACATGATCGAAAAAGAAACCGCCCGTTATCTCTTCCCTGCGATCTGGAACAGCTATCAGATGGGTCAGCCGATCGTCTTTGGACCGTTGACGGTCACCTCAGAGGGATTGTCTCATCAGTCCCATCTGCTCCTCTGGAGCGAGATGAAACGCATCAAGATTGTGTGTGGAACGATAGAGATCAAAAAGCACGGGAAACGGTTTGACTGGGTATCTGTCAAGCTCGTGGATGTGCCAAATATTGAAGTGTTCAAAAGATTGGTTCAGCATGTGACATCAGAGGCCGCTCGACAGCTCTTCCCTGCGATCTTGAGCAGCTATCAGATGGGTCAGCCGATCGTCTTTGGATCGTTGACCGTGACACCAGAGGGATTGTCTCATGGGTCACGTATGCTCCCGTGGACGAGGATCACAACGAGAAGCATCCGGCCCGATGAGATCTCTGATTCTCGCCTCATCATCAGAGAGCCAGGGAAGCGGTTTGTATGGGCATCGGTCGATTTGGCAGATGTGCCACAGATTGAGGTATTCTGGATGCTCGTGCGCCACATAAGAAGTGTATCACTTCAAGGGATCTGACACCAAAGACAGTGATTGACGAAACGTTCTGGGAAATAGCCCACGTTTGTTGGACTTGTTGCTACGTCCCCTATACAGATAACATGACATCACGCTCCACCAAACTGGATCGATAACTCTTCTTATCGGTTGAGTTCCGGCCAGGATGATGGTGTTATCGGCAGAGTTGACCACGGTATTGCGCCAAAAACTCTGCCGATAATATAACTGTGCCGATAACTAGGCATGATAGAGCCTCCGAAAGACAAAACTGTGCCGCAGTTATCTACTTTGCGGCTAGCAAGCTCCTTCCTTAACTCAGGGCCCAGTCGGGAGAATATTAGACCCTATTCCGATTCGCAGAAAGCAAGCTTAGAGACTCACACGCAGACGGAAGTTTCTCACCTCACCACGACACCAATCGGAATAGAGTCTATTGCTATTGGTGGATAGAAAATCCCGACAATGCCCGGACACCATAATTTGAGGCTTCTAGAAAGGCTCAGAAACGGTCTTGCTTCGTCCAGATGAGTCCAATCATTGTCTGACAAAACAAGGGCGTATTTTCGCATTCTGGGGTAGTGCTACCCCATTCTGGTGCGTCTGGGCCTGATATGCGCGAAGCTGACATGAAGTGCAGATGAGCCGCTTGGTTGTTTCCAAGCTTTGGTGCTGGAGTGGCTTCAATAGCCACATCTGCTCTGATGACTCGTAGCAGAAAAGTCGCAGCAGAAGATGCTTTCTGCTGCGAGTCTGATCATCCAAACTCAAGCGGTTATGCTTATATATTACAAGCATGAGTTTAAATGACAGGCAGAAACTCGCAGCAGAAAAGTCTATGAGGCCAAATGTCCCCAATGAAATCGGTCACTTTGCACTTGGTGACAGCTTCGCGCACATCAGGCCGTCTGGAGAAAAACACCTTGTTTAATCCCTTCTCCGAGAAAAAATTAAGCTCAAATAGAGGTACCCCTAAGATCCTGGTAAAAATGTGCAGTAAAGCAGATTGTTATATTGGGAAGCCCCTGTGGACCTGCTCTAAGGTATTTTTAGAGCATTTTTGATAAAAGATGCTGTCTAACCACAGAGGCTGAACTGCCAAGACCCGTTAAACGAATCCGCGAAGCGCTTTTGTTTAACGTCAGTTAGTTGCAATTTTTCTACCCGTTTTGCTTGATATCTCTCCTGTTGAAAAGGGAGAAAATCAGGAAAATATAACAATCTGCTTTACTGCACAATTTTACAAGGATCTTAGGGGTACCTCAAATAGCACAATGTGTCATTAGCACAACTGGTATGATGAATACAAAAGCACAAAGTGCTATCAGCATAATAAGCATAATCTTCCCATTATTCAATTTGTGCTAATATGTCTGTTAGAATAATAGGTATCGTAGCCATATATGGAAGTACATTTGAGAGGAGCAATCATTGCTACAGACTATCGCTATTTGCAATGGCAAAGGTGGAGCGGGCAAAACCCCGACGGCAATACACCTCGCATTTGCCAGCGCCCGCCGAGGGCTGAAAGTATTACTGATTGACCTGGATCCGCAAGGATCGGCAAGCTACCATCATTTAGGTCTTGCGTATAAACAGCAGCAACCAACCGTTTACAATGCGCTGCTTAATCTCTCCTATGTTGAACCGCTTTCTATTCGTATCAGTCAGGATCCAGCCTCACCATTCTATGAGAAATATTTTTCTTTCTTGCCTGCTCATGACGAGCTGGGGAATGGAGAAATAGAACTCACTAAGAACCCATCATTTCTGTACCAGAAGCAACTGGACAAGCTGATCAGAAAATACTACGCGGGATTTGATGTGATTGTTGTTGATACGCCAGGCTCACATGTCTCTATCTATCCGACTATGGCCCTGACAACAGCACAGAAGGTTATCGTTCCCGTCAAGGCTGAAATCATTTCCCTGGAGGGCACAGTTGACACTATGAACCTTGTCCGGGGAGTGTGTGAGGATTTAAATCCCTCTCTTCAGCTTTGGGGGATCCTTCCCACTCAGTACGAGTCCAATATCAAACATAACCAGGACGTACTGAAGTTGATGGAAGAAATTCCAGATCCCACTGACCTGAATGAAAAGCGAAAGTGTCCGGTATATCCATTTCCCAGCCTCAAGCGCAGCCTCTATAATGATGCAACTGCAAACCGCTGCGATGCTCGAGACCTGGAAAGAAAATCGGAGCTTGGACTTTATTGGGATAGGCTTTTAGAAGCAGTGCTTACCCGAGATACAGCCCTAGTTGCAGACACACAGCCGGTTACCGCATTGTAACCGGAAGGAGCAGTAGACTATGCCAATTCCACGTAAGAACCTGCGTACTGTTATCAGTGAAGAGCAAAAGAAGCTTGAAGGAGAAGCGGGACAAGGGCAGGAAACACAAAGTGCTAATACTACAATCAACACAACGGATACAAAAGCACAAAGTGCTATTAGCACAAACGAAACAAATGACACAAACCCTATAAAAGCACAAAGTGCCATTAGCACAGAAAGTACAAAGGCACAGGGTGCTACTGGCACAAGTGACACAATAGGCCAAAGTGCTAATAGTGTGGATGGCACAACGGATACAAAAGCACAAAGTATATCTAGTGCTAATGTGCCTTTAGCACAAAGTGCTAATCGTATTAAAAGTACAAAAGACATAAAGACACAAAGTGCTAATAGTGTGGATAGCACAACGGATACAAAAGCACAAAGTGCTAATGGCACAAACGAAACAAATGACACAAACCCTATAAAAGCACAAAGTGCTAATGGCACAAACGAAACAAATGACACAAACCCTATAAAAGCACAAAGTGCCATTAGCACAGAAAGTACAAAGGCACAGGGTGCTACTGGCACAAGTGACACAATAGGCCAAAGTGCTAATAGTGTGGATGGCACAACGGATACAAAAGCACAAAGTATATCTAGTGCTAATGTGCCTTTAGCACAAAGTGCTAATAGTGCAGAAAGCATAAATGGCACAATGGGTCAAAATGCCATTAGTATAGGTGATACAAATAGCACAAAGTCACAAAGTGCTAATACTACAATCAGCACAACGGATACAAAAGCACAAAGTGAAGATAAGGAGGAAGAAAAAGAGAGGCAAGTCTACTATCTCACTTCCAATCAGGTAGACAAGCTGGAGGATCTGCGCGTTGCCTACAGGAAAGCGACGGGAAAGCGTCTCAACAAACAAGATTTCATGAGGTATGTTGTTGACTGCCTTGATCTGAATATGCTGATCCCGCAAAGACGATAGGGATCTTTGTAGGTACCCTCACAAAATTTTTAGTACACAACAGAACAAATGAGCACTCTGCAGTTGAGAGAGTGCTCAATTTTTGGCCCAATAGGCCTGTCGGTGTCTTTTAACGAAAAACACTGACAGGCCTTCAGGGCTGCTCTTTCTGCTAATGGCACTTATGCCAAACGGAACTACAGAAGAAAGCCAACTGTACCTAATTTCACCAAGCCTACCTAAAATTTTCACTATCTCCACATCTCAGCCATTTACTATCTACTCAGAAGCTTTTGATTTCTTGATACCTTCATACATAAGAGGATGCGAAATGAGTATTTCAGACTGGACCACAATTATTTCTGCGGTCACAACATCAAGCTTAAATATCCTCCTGATTTATCAGCTCATAAAACACGAGAAAAAAAGAAATCAGGAAGAAAAAAATCACACAAACTAACACCTTCAGCCTATGCAGGAAAAGCACGAGTAAAACATGCATTCCCTGATTAGCTCACAGGATGCCTCTGCTTCACTCTTAAGGAGGAGGTAACAGACAGATGTGTTAGCCTTGTTGGTCAATTCAGATCACTGGAAGCATTACCTTTAGCGAGACTTCTCAGGTAGCGGCTAAGAGCTGTGGGTGCTCCACAGGCTTGCTGACTTTAAAAAGAGACTCCTTGGACGTTTCCTCTTCTAGTAGAGGAAAATGGGGGAATAGATTATACTGGGGAGACGAGAAAAGTGTGTACTTATTACCCTGCCTTCGCTATCTCGTAGCCAGAATGATTTGACCATGGAGCTTACTCTGAGGTAGTCCTCTGAAGAAGGAAGATAAAGGCCTCAATAACGGCTACCGTCACTGCTTCTCCCAAGTAGATCATCCCTAGCCCACAGTTGGCAGATAAATATGCTTCCGTTCTACCGAGACGGACTTCATTCTATAGGAGACAAAAAGCAGCACTTAAGTTATTCTCCAATGACATCAGCCTTGATTTACTATAGATGCTCAATTGGATTGAAAATACTTTTCCCACACAGCATCTCAATAGACATCCTTTTCTACGATCGGCAATTTTAGTGCGTTCCGGTACGTAGCTCTTCCACAGACTCGCTGGTTTCAGTTCACTCCAGCAACATCTTCCTGCTCGGAACAGCGATCTCAAACCGGACTCAGCCTGTTGAAAAAGTCTTTTGCAGAGCTTTATGGGACAGAAAAAGGACCCAATTGCCCTCAAAGAGTAGGTCTTTTCGCATCTTTTAGTAGCAGAAAATGTATTACGCGTCTCTTCAAAACTCATCATTTTAGTTTTTCAACAGGCTGGACTTTTGTAGAGACCCATTCAAACTCCGCCAGATGAGACTATCACTTAGCGAGGTTTGACTCATTCTAAATTTTCTGACCTGTGAACTTGCTTGTTTCGGTAGCTGGGAATTGAGCTTGAAAGGCTGGCAAGATGCTAGATCGACGACCATTGATCAAGCCTTGCACTATCGAGTCAATTTCACAGGTTGAAATTTTCATCATTTTTTCGATTATTCGTCATGCGCTTATCATCTCTCCCTAGTATGCTCTCCCTAGAAGTTACGTAAGACACTGGAGAGGAGGTGAAGAGATGTCATAAGAGCAAATGACCAGATGTCAAGCAAAGGAGCTAGCAGACCTATGAGCAAGGCCCATTTATTGATCGCTGATGATAATGAGAAGGTGCTCCACATCTTCTCAAAGTGCTTTGAGCATGTTGGTTATGACGTTTCTCAAGCCCATAGTGGCATGGAAGTCATCCAGAAGATTACAGAGCATCAGCCAGACCTCATCCTCATCGATTACCACATGCCGAAATTAAAAGGGACAGACATCATCGACTGGATACGAGGCAAAGGATTAAACATGCCTATTATTCTCATGACAGCGACATATGACTCAGAGGAACTTCATATCCAATCGTTAAAGTCAGGAGGTGATGATTACATTTCACTTCCGATAGCTGTCGATGTCCTCCTTGCTCGCGTAGAGACACGACTCAAAAGACACACTTCTCCTTCGGGACAGGCAAACATTCTACGTTTCGCCGACATAGAACTCGATACGCTAGCTCATACTGCTCGTCGTGGCTCTCGTCATTTGGAACTCCCCCGGACGGAATACAACCTGCTGTTGTTATTTCTTCGGCACCCACACCAAGTATTGGGCAGGGATCAGATCATCGAACATGTCTGGAAATACGATTTCCAAGGTGAGTCACAGATTGTCGATGCATACGTCAAGTTACTACGTCGGAAGCTTGAGGCTCACGGTGAGGAACGCCTTATCCAGACAGTTCACGGGGTGGGTTATGTATTACGTAACCCACCTCTCCAGTTCTAACTAACAGTAGTACATTGTCTCGTATGCTGAAATAAACTCATCATTTTGTGAAGGAGCTCGAGCATGGAGAACACATGCATTCTGGTTGTCGAAGACAACACAGAGATCTCTAAATACATAAAGAGCACACTTACGATATTCTCCAAACTGAATGGATGCAAATACGAAGTAACCCTCGCACATGACGGTGTACAGGGTCTTGAACTGGCCTGGGAGTTACATCCCGACGTGATTGTTCTCGATATCGAGATGCCCAGGCTTGATGGATATGGAGTGCTTACATCTTTGCGCACTATGGGTAACACCACACCTGTAATTATGATGACAGCCAATCCACAAGAAGAAGATCACATAAACAGATCTTTCCTTGGGCATAATGCGTACATCGCGAAGCCCTTTTTCCCTGATCTGCTTTATCATCATATCCAGAAGCAGTTGCGCAGGAGGACCCAACACATCTCAGCATAACAGCCCAATTCATATTGAATGGTTTCCGTCGCTGCACGTCCTGCGTCTTGCTTGCCGCCTATTCGGTGATTCTCACGCCCTCATTGGCAATCCCACGGCGCTGGGCATAGGTGAGGACCATGGTCGGTGACTTCCAGTTCCCGCCAGATTGCACCTGATCAATCGGTGTCCCATGGCCCAGCGCATCGTAGGTCCAGTAGTGTCTGAGATCATGGGGCGAGAGATGATCGATCCCGAGCTGTTCCCCCAGCAGGCAGACCCGATCATAGAGGCCATAGCGGGTGATCCGCTGGCCCTGGTAGCCGACAAAGAGCGGCCCTGACGTGCGCCCCTGCTGCTGGAGGTGGGCCAGGTACTCCTGGGCGGCCAGACGCGTCTGTCTCTTGAGCTGGTGCACCTGTGTCTCAGCGGTCTTTTCGCGAGCGAGGGTGAGCGTGCCCGCCTCCAGGTCGACATGGTGGATATCCAGGCCCACGACTTCGCTGACCCGTAACGCGTGTTCAATGAAGAGTCCCATCAGGAGTTGATCCCGCTGGCAGATGGCCTGATCCTGTCTGCTGCGGCGAGCCCGCCTGGGGTGGGTCGTCTGCGTTTTGAGCTGGAGCGCCTGACTGGCCGTGACCGGGGTCGGCGTCGCCTTCTTGGTGCTCTTGCGTGTCTTCTGGCCCGCTCTGGTGCGCTCACGATCGAGATTGCGCCCCGTTTTCTGGCTGTAGCCCTTGACCGTCATCAGCAGCTCATAGGGCTCATTGGCAATGGCTCCGGCCTGGTGTGCGAGCCGGGCATACTGGCGGAGAATGGACAGACGCTGATTGAGCGTGCCGATGGCATACCCCTGCTCCAGCAGCCAGGTGCGAAAGGTGAGCACGAGGCCCTTGGACAGCCCGCGCCAGGCCTCGGCGTCATGGTCGAGATCCTCGGGGGTGCGCACCACACCCAGGTGTGCCAGATAGGTCGAGAAGAGCCGGAGGGTGTCACGCTGGGCGGCTCTGGTATTCTCGCTGCAGGTAGCGTGGTAGTCGGCAAAGGTATCGGTCTGCACGGCGGCATCAGCGAGCAGGCCTGCGTGTGCCAGATCGTCGGCATAGGGCGAGATGGGCCGACTGACCAGATAAGACGCGGGAGACAGTGGCACGATGGCGCTCTGGTCGGGCTCAGCCACCTGGTTTCCTCCTTGCCGTCTGAATCCCACATAATTTTCATGTATGTGGGATTCTATCCCCTCGGCCACCCGCCCGTCAAGTCCCCTTCTTTCTGTCAGGATCCAACGTCTCTGCCATCGTTGTGCGATGAGCCCGACCAGACCCAAGAAGGCCAGGACGTTTCACAGAGAAGGTGC
>Ga0137418_10002645_pt1 | contig 16389 bp, 15 predicted proteins | sample CZODoug3_1_2_16f_FD_122242 | JGI IMG/M metagenome (GOLD analysis project Ga0137418, IMG submission 122242) | Vadose zone soil fungal communities from Angelo Coast Range Reserve, California, USA - CZODoug3_1_2_16fungal (Hybrid Assembly) | ecosystem: Environmental > Terrestrial > Soil > Vadose... | reverse complement strand
CGCGCCGCGATGGGCATGTTAGAGGTATTGGCGATGAGCACCGTCCTGTTCATTATTGGCTCGCCGCTTCGAGGGTCCACAAGTTTCGGAAAGGTCTCCAAGACCTCCGCCATCTCGTTCCCTCTCTCGCCGCAGCCCACGTAGACGATGACTGAGGCGTCCGCCCATTTTGCAAGCTGCTGCTGCGCCATGGTCTTGCCAGTGCCGAAAGCGCCAGGGATGGTTGCAGTCCCGCCTTTCGCGATGGGGAAGAAAAAGTCGATTATCCGTTGCCCTGTTAGAAGGGGTGTGTTGCTGGGGAGTTTTCGTTTGAAGCCTCTCGCCGTTCGCACTGGCCAAGTGTTCAGCATGAACAGTGGGACAGGCCCACTGGGCGAGTCGAGTTCACCAACCGGTTCGCCGACTGTGTAGTCGCCTTCGCTGACAATGGAGGCTATTCTGCCGGAGAGATTTTGTGGAATCATTATCTGCTGAGTGATGAGGCTCGTCTCCTTGACGTGGCCAATGATGTCGCCGCCAGTGACGGTCGCTTGCGATTTGAGGGTCGGGACAAAGTGCCATCTCTTGCCCTTGTCGATAGGTGGGAGGGTTAGTCCTCGCTGGATGAAGGGGCCTGTCTTTTCGAATAGGATGGTGAGGGGTCGCTGGATTCCATCGTAGATCTGGCCTGTGATTCCGGGTCCAAGTTCTACCGACAGCGGCTTGCCAGATCGCTCGACCTTCTCGCCCGGTCGTATGCCCGCGGTCTCCTCGTAGACCTGTACTGTCGCCCGGTCTTGTTCGATCTTGATGATTTCTCCGATTAGACCCTGATCTCCGACCCTTACGACCTCATACATCTGGGCCCCGAGCATGTCTCCCGCAACGATTACGGGACCTGCGACTCGCTCGATCTTTCCAGGCTTGAAGCTTGACATGAAGCATCACGTAAATTTGAATTTGAGAAGTTGGCGGGCCAGGTTCTGATTAAAACCTTGTCCACTTGATGAACGGTTACATTAGCCTCATTATGTCCCCGACGCATGGTCGAGTCCTTCATTCGTCCAGTTGTGAGGTTTGGAATTGTTTAGGGGAGTAGCGTCGAGAACAGCGCAGTCTAACTACAAGCGTCTCATCCAGGTCCTAGTCATCGGTTCGGACGGGGATCACTGCCCGCAGACGACCTACGATGCGGCCAAAGAAGTAGGTGCGCAGATAGCGGCTAGGAATGCGATAACCGTGACAGGCGGGTTGGGAGGGGTGATGGAGGCGGCCTGTAGGGGCGCGAAGGAGAAGGGCGGAATGGTAGTCGGAATAATTCCCAACGAGGACATGAGCTATGCGAACCCGTATTGTGACATTATCATTCCTACCGGGATCGGGTTTGCTCGGAACTTCATCACTGCATACTCCGCAGATGTTGCGATAGTGGTAGGTGGTGGGGCGGGGACTTACATTGAGGCTTGTGTCGCCTATCAGAAGGGGAAGCCGATCGTGGCGTTAACCGGGACTGGTGGGACCGCTGACAAGATCGCGGATACATTTCTTGATGATAGGAAGACTGTGAAGGTCATCTCAGCCTCAAGTCCAAAAGATGCAGTGGAGCAGGCCTTGGATCACGCGACGAACGGGAAGAAGGGCGTGAAATACTTCCAGAGCGTCGCCAAAATGCTCTAGTTAGCACCGAAGCGGCCCGCGGCTTTCATCACGCGAAGAGCATTCAGAGTTATGAATTCGTTGGGTCCATTACGGCCCCAGTTGACGGTGTCGACGTTTGACACAGCAAGCTTAGCTCTGGTCTTCCGCTTAAGGTTCCAGTAGTATCCTTCAGGGTTCCATCTACCATCTTCGCCACGTTTCGACTCGACGAGGTCAATCGCATCGCTTGTGCGAGGATCTCCCAACTTTCCTGCTCGATGAAGGATTGTTAGTGCTTGGAGAATGTCGTAGTGCCAGTACAACGGGTAATGGAGGTCGGTGACCGAGTGAATCGATCGACGAGTCTTCCCGTGAAAAGTCTCGGGCTGACGTGGCTCGTCAGTTTTACATGAACGGAAGAGACGATGCCTCAAAAAGAATTCAGCAGCCCTCTCCACGGACCCATCAACATGTTCGTCACCCGTAGCCTGGGAGTATTCGGCCAGTCCCCAGAGAGTCGACAAGCTCTCATTAAACGAGGAATGATGAGCCTCCTCTCTACGATCGCAGTTCCATCCTCCATCGGGCCACTGCCATTCGATCAATGACTCCGCGAGCCGTCTCACGCGAGGATCTTTCGCGAGTCCCAGGCGGGAGCAGACGGCTAGTGCGTTCCCTTCTTGAGAAGCACATCGTCGATACAACCCGTTGATGCGTGGAACATTGCGAACGTGAGCGTCGCCCAGCAACCATTTGAGTACAAGATCTGTCGCTTGAACCGCGGGGCGGAATCTTTGAGACACTCCTAGCTCGATCAGAGATACAAGACGCCAATGAGCGCCAGTCCATTTCTGATATGGATGTACTCCAAAACCGCCGTCTGACTCTTGCCCGTCAAGCAGTACGCGGACCCTCGGTCCGGCGGGAACTCTTCTACGGGTCTCGTCAACCTCTGAGGAATCCTTTGGCATGTTGAGGATGTCGGTTAGTGTAAGATATTGGACGGATGGATCTTCAGATTGGAGCAGCCATTCGACAGTCGAATCGTCAGGTTCTTTCTTGGTACGCTCGTAAGTGGCCTGCTTCAACAAGCCTGATCTTGCTTTTCATTTTCCATACTAAGTATAAGGACATGACGGAAACTTCGGGCGTCTCAACTGTAGCTGTGGTGGGGCTGGCAGGATTTGAACCTGCGATTTCGTGGGTTCACGGCCAATGGTGACGGCTCCCAAGCCACGCGGCCAGTCCGGGCTTTTTAATGAAAAGCCTTCTAGACCTGGCTAGCCGACAGCCCCTCGAAGCCCGATCTCAACCAGTATCGCTTTAGCTCTTACTGTGACTGGGAGCATTGAAGAATAAGGCAAGGATAATCCGCGGAGCTATCGCTTCTTGCGGTGTAGATGCGACCAGATTTTATACCAGTACGACGCAGACATGGAGCGACAAGACCCAACCAGGAAAGGAAGAAGTGTTGGAAATAACCGACAAGAAAATTCTGAAGACATGCCTCGTCTGCAAGCGCACGTTCCTCGGCTGGTTCAGCGAGAAATACTGCAGCGACGACTGCCGAATGGAAGGCAACCGTCTCAAAGCGCGCTTGCGCAAGCGTAAGAGTAGAAAGGTTGGAGACCTCAAGGAAGGAGTCATCTCTCAACAGCTGGGAGAGCTGGGCTTAGCTGAGACCCAGTATCCGATGTATAATCACGAGATTGTTCCTACAATGTACGCGAACTTTGCACTCTATCATGCTAGAGATGGCAAGCGGCACGTCCGATCCTACTATGATCTACTGCGGGACATTGCGAAGTTGAATGGCACGAATCTCAGAACAATGCTTGCGAATATGGCGCCTCACGAGGAGCAGAACTAGCCGGTCTCCTGGTCCAACTTTCTCAGGTCCTGAATCCTCCCCAGATATGTTCCGTCGAACAGATAGGCTTCACCATTCTCAAAGTCCACTGCTCCTGATCTCAGTACCGGTCCCATGTATTCCCGGTAGAGATCCGTCCAGCCTTCCTTGAAGCTTCGATTGATCGGTTGTCCTCCGAGGTAGTCGTTGAAGCTAGGCATGATGATGCACTCGGCATCTGCCACCGATACGCCGAATTTTTTCTTGTACTCTTCCACTGGATCGCCCTCCCACTTGACCGATTCATGTTTCAACACTCCTTCGGCGAGCTTCTGCCCGTTACTCTTCGCCCGGACCCACGCCTGACGGGTGATCCGGAAGCCCAATGGATCTTTGAAGACGACGACGGGATGGAGATGTCCCATGACTAAGAACTCACAACCTAGCAATGGAGGTGATGGCCAGGCGTGCCCGTGGAAGAGGCCTATCTTGTTCCAGACTGAGATTCCTTCAGAGGTGCTGATCTTAACACTAGCCGGGGTGAGCGGTTCCAGGTTTCCATCATGGTTGCCAGGAACAATCTGGACATCCGGGATTATTTCGACGAGACCTTCAAAGAACTCCGGAACATATTTCCACTCCTCCAGTTCAACTTTCGCAACCGCGTGTTTCACATCGCCAAGAAGAATGATTTGTCGAGGATGCGTGTCGTTGATGATCTTGCGGAGCTTCTCGAGCAGGCGCGGGACCTGTGAAGGTACATGTATTCCCTGATGGGACAGCGATACTTCCCAGCCGAGATGAAGATCTGCCACGACTAGGACCCGTTCACCATCCTTCTCCATCAGGAGAGCGGGCTGGTCCGCTACAGGCTTCACAACGACTGCTTCAGGCACTGGTCCAATATCCCTGAGAGGTATGAGATGGGATCTTGTGTTTAAGTTCAGACATCTTCGATTTGATTGGGCGGAGGCTTTATCCTCCAGAGGAACTTGTTCTCGCTAGCGGAGGGGCTCGGATGAGGATTGTTAAGGGGAATCGTGGTAAGGAGAGCTTTGATGACGGATGCTCTCAGTGTAGATGCTCTTCTCTCTGAATGGTTCGATTGGAAACCCGAGTCTGGACGGCTAGAGTCTGTACGAAGAGCAGTTCGAAAGAGAGAGCTGCTTGTTGCAGAGGTTCACTCTAGAATTATCGGCTTCATACATTATGTCATGCATGAGGATATCATCGACGGAGCTCCAAACTCGTTCATATCGGCTTTCTTCGTGACCGAATCATACAGGAGAAGAGGAGTGGGAACGCTTCTGCTGGAAGCGGCAATCACGGATTCCCTTGCTAAAGGTGCCGTCGGCGTCGAGACTTCAACGATTCACGCCTTGGCAAGAAAATTGTACCTAAGACTTCATTTCAAACAGACGATGGGAGATATCGGCGAGGTTTTCCTCGAACTCGACATAGATGAATATCTAAAAAGCGACAAGCGTAGGTATCACAAAACACTTAGTTCATAGTACGGAAATGTATTGCGGGGGGTCGATCCCCTTCTGCTGGCTCCCGGAAAGCTATTTCGTTCGTGAGTGTTTGACTGTGACGTGAATGGGCGGTGTTACTGCAGATTTCAGCAGGTTTCGTCGGCTTCTCTCATAGTTTAGCCATTCTTCGAATTGCTTGTCGCTCATCACAAGCAGGTTGACGTAGTCGGCTATCTGTTTCTTGCCGATAAAGTCGACTCCCTCAAGCGCTTGTATCCGTTCCTCCATCTCCGGCGTCAGGGCGATTTCGTCTTTCTGTTTTCCGATCTTCACCATCCTGGCGATCATCTCATCATCGACGTGTGCGTTGATGCCGAGCTGGTTCATTGCCTGGAGAGCGTCTCGGGTCCGTTGCTCACCGTACTTTTCGCTTCCTCCTTCGCCATGTATGAATTCGAAGACTTCGGCTGTTGCCCGGTAGTATGTTTCGATAAAGTGGCCGACTCGTTCCTCTTTTGCCACTTCCACTAGTCCTGCTTCGAGGAGTTTGCGGATGTGGTGGTAGATTGCTTGAGGTGTCAGTTGTAATTCGTGATGTATCTGGCCAACGGTCATTTCTTTTGCTCTGAGAAGGTAGACTACGCGTCTGCGTGTGTCGTCGGCCATTAGTTCGAAGGCGTTGGGGTCGCGGACGAACTTGAATGTTCTCAAGCTCTCATATTCTACTTACCAAGTAAGGAGTTTACTTACTATTAGCGCTTTCTGAATCAGCCACACAGCTGTTTTAGTCATTAAAACCGAGAGTTTAATAGCAGGCACCAAAGTCGTGTTTGTGTGAATGAAACATGAGTTTGAATAAAGGAAGTCTAGATTTGGGCACTGGAAAGAACTCCCACACTAACCAAGGTCCCCTATCGTCACTGGTTCACACGATACACAGAACTAGGCAAGGTTCTATCTGCGTTCACTGTCTAACCGCTCCTGCATTCGAAGTGCGTCGAAGAGCGGTCAGAAGCGCCAGCCTCTCAATCGAGACGACGAAGGGCAAGGCTCAAACGAGGAACCTCTCCTCACAGCTAAGGTAGCCAGCCCGACCAAACCGGGAAGACTGTTCACAAAATACGGAGCGAAGCGCCACGCTTTACCTCATCAGTGCCCGGCCGATAATCGCTGAAATGGCAAGATTCTGGGACCTCCTCAATAGCGGGACAATAGAGACTCAGGAGCCAGATGGAAGGGAGATTGTATTGTCGATGCGAAGGGCTGTGATGAACCGAGACAGAGTCGAGTGGCATGAAACATGCTACTGCAGTCCACCCTTACGTCACGAAAGAGCCACCGTCTACGACCAGTTCTTCGCGGACATGGAAATAGGACCCCTGGATTCGACTGTGCCTCCCAGGGGCGAAAGCTTCTGGCATTATCTCGAAGACCGGAACACGGAGAAAAGCAACGGTCACAGAGACGGTGCCGTCAGCGTGACGAGGTATGTTCCAGTCCGAATTTTTTAGCACTAACCCTCTACCATTCTCGCCGGTATGAAGTTAGAAACCCTATCATATGCCAATGTTCTAGTGTACTAGAGAAGAGCGACGACAAACAAGCCAACAGAGGACACTGTTCTGAAGCAGGTCTCTCAGGAGCTCCGCCGGACCCATATTCTAACGGAAGAACAGAAACAGGCCCTGTCCAAGATTTTCGAGAAACGACTCCCACAAGCACTATCGCTAGTTGACGCTAGAAACGTCGTCAATTATCGTTTCAAGCCCAGCGGCCGAACCTTCTGGGTCGTCAAGGGCCGGAAGGGCGAGTACCAAGTCATGCCTGATAGTATGTTCTGCACATGCGACGACTACTACTTCCGAGTAATGGACAACAAGAAACAGTTATGCTACCACTTGGTTGCGCAGCAGATTGCGGAGGCGCTCGGCCAGTACGGCGTGCTAGACTTTACTGATTCGCAATATGCCGAGGTCACTTCGAAGTGGAGTGATCCTAGTTATCAGATGGGTGATACGGGGCTATCTGGTTGAGCGTTCCGAGGCTCTCTCTCCGATAGGAATCGAACCTTGTCGCGGTCAGAGTTATTTAGAACTCTGGAGAAAATACGCACGCTTTGGTCGTCATATCTGACCCGATAGTCTGGAGTACTATTGTTCAGACAATCGTCCTCACTCTTACGCTGATAATCTTCATTCTCACTTTCCGTACTCAGAACAAGGCTACTCGAGATGCTGCCTATCAGAGAGTGCTGGATGATTACTCTGACTCGATGAAGATGCTTGTCGAGAGACCTGAGCTGAACAGCATCCAGGTAGAACTGGCGAAAATAACTCGAACAGGTGACTTAACCAACAGGACACCCGAGCAGTTGCTCGCCCGAAACTTTGTCCTACTCCTCTACGGAATTTTTGAGAGATTGTACATGCTCTACTTGAAGAAATGGATAGATCATGAGACTTGGATTCAGTGGGAGAAGTTTCTGAGAACGATAGCGAAGCATCCTCTGTTCGAGGAAGTTCATCATACTTCGGAAGGAATGTTTGACAAACCATTCCAAGACTTTGTATCCGGAATTATCAAGCACAAACATTGAGCTGGACTATCGCAGCCCCCATAGATCATTCTCCGGTCTCCTTCAGGTCTAGGGGATTCATTTCATGAGTGAACAAAGTCTTTTCGATGCGTAGCTGAAAGTTTTAGTAGCCGCTACTCGCCGAATCGTCTCGAAATGGTAGAGTGCGCGTGTCTTACAACCTCACGCCTGATGCAGAGTTTTCGCTACTCCAGCTCATACTATACGTTCTAAGCTTCGTCACCGTCCTCCTAATCTTCCTCTACATCGCCAGCGAGAGACCTGGCGAGAAGAAGAAGAAAGAAGAGGAAGAAGACTAGGAATGAAGCTATCCAGAGACGAGAAAATTCTCGCAATCGCGTTCGCAGTAATGTCGGTCTGTGGTTTTCTCTTCACACCCGCAGGGCTCGAAACTCGTCCCCTCTCCTCGCTCCGATTCTATGCTCTGATTCCAGTCTTCCTCGCCGGGACCATTCTGGATATTGCTTCGCTAATTCTGATCTTCAAGAAACCCCGATTTGCAGCTGTTACTGGGATCGTCGCAGCGATAATGTACGTGTTCCTTGCTCCAGGCGACCAAGCCGAGATCTTCTTCGTCGGAGTTCCTGTGCCGGTAGGAATAACAATAAACGAAATTGTTGCACTCATCGCTTCGATCGTAGTTCTTCTATTTGCTCCAATGGTCTACCTAGCGAACCGAAAATCCTCAAAGTCCTTACCATGATTCATCAAACTCTGCTCCGTCAGGGTTTATGAACCGCCCAGCAGTACCTAGGGTGGTAGATGCCTAGTTCGGCCTTTTCAGTTCTGAAACCTCCAGTCCTAAAGAGACTCGAGAAAGAAGGCTTCCTAGAAGCCAGTCCGATCCAGGAACTGTCCATCCCTGCTATCCTTAGAGGCGAAAACGTCCTTCTCATCGCTCCGACTGGGACCGGAAAGACGTTGGCAGCGATGTTGCCCGTCTTGGACAGGTTTCTCGAAGCTCGTTCTTCAGAGAAAATGCGTGGAATTTCGATCCTCTACATTACACCGCTCCGCGCGCTGAACCGTGACCTGCTACGACGCCTGGAAGAGATCGGGCGGGACCTTGATGTGAAGATTCAGGTGCGTCACGGGGACACGCCGACCAGTGCGAGGTCTCGGCAGGCCAAGAGTCCGCCGGACATGCTGATCACAACGCCTGAGACTCTTCAATCGATACTGGTCGGGAAGAGAATGAAGGAACACCTTCGGTCTGTGCGCTGGGTGATTGTTGACGAGGTACACGAGTTGGCAACAGACGAGCGGGGGGTCCAACTATCCATTGCCCTCGAGCGGCTGATCGAACTCACAGGCCGGGAGTTTCAGAGAATCGGGCTCTCAGCGACCATTGGGGAGCCTGAGAGGATTGGACAGTTCTTGGTTGGCACCGGTCGGCAAGTTAGTATTCTGCGCTCTGACGAAGAGAGAGGTCTCCAGATCAGTATCGGATCCGTCTCGCCCACAGGTAAGGATCATGAGGAAGCCGCGAGGCTGGGTCTTCCGATCTCTACAGTCGCTCGCGCAAGGAAGATACTAGGACTGATTGAGGCTCACAATTCAACTCTCGTTTTCACGAACACAAGAGAACATGCTGAGGCCCTAGCGTCTCAACTGCTGGCCCTCGGCGCGGTTGGTGTAAAAGTCCACCATGGCTCCCTCTCTCGTGAGTTACGAGAAGAGGCCGAAAAGGAGTTCCAGGCTGGCTCGCTAAGAGCGCTCATCTGCACCAGCTCACTAGAGCTCGGGATTGACATCGGTAGTGTAGATTTCATCATTCAATACACGTCTCCGAGGGAGACTACCAGACTGGTTCAGAGGATCGGTCGAAGCGGACACACGCTGGGTGGGACTTCGCGCGGGATAATTCTCACGATAACTCCGGATGACATACTAGAGTCAGCGGTGCTGATTCAGCGGGCGAAGGAGGGTAGGCTTGAACGGCCGATCATTCACGAGAAGGCGCTGGATGTTCTAGCTCACCAGATCATCGGCATACTCATGCAACAGCGCCGGATGACAATCGAAGAGATACTCCAGCTGGTCCGGCGATCCTACCCATTCAGAGAATTAGAGATGAGCGAGCTGGAGGAGGCCATCCACCAGCTGGATGAGCTGCGTCTGCTACGAAAGTTCGGCGACTCCTATTCTCCTCGAAACCCAAAGGCGCTCCAGTACTATTTCGAGAACCTCTCAGTCATCCCTGATGTCCAGAAGTATACTGTGTTCGATTTCTTCCGCAAGCGCCGCATCGGGACACTAGACCAGGACTTTGTTGCTCGGCGATGCGTGGCAGGGGTCGAGTTTATTCTTCATGGACAGACTTGGCGAGTGATTTCGGTCGATGAAGAAAAGTACCACGTAGAGGTGGAGGCTGCCCCCCCGAGTCTCAAAGCGATTCCCGGCTGGGAGGGAGACATGATTCCCGTCCAGATGGATGTGGCGTCTGAGGTGGGCCGAATGAGGCGTACGCTCGGGCTTGCTGGTCAGGTAGACGACGGGTTGGAGGATGCGGAGAGGGAGAGAGTGAGCTCAACACTTCTTCTCCAAGGTAAGCAGGCCAAGATTCCCTCTGACAGGCTCGTCCTGATCGAGGGTTTCGAGAACAGCGTTATCGTCCACACATGTGCTGGTAATCTGGTCAATGAGGCGCTCGCGAACGCGATGGCGGCGCTTTTCGGGTCCCGGTTAGGATCAAACATCGCCACCCAGGTCGACCAGTATCGTTTCGGCCTGATCTTTCCTCGACCTGTAAGCGCTCACATGGTGGCCGAAGAGTTCAGAAAGCTAACGCCGAACGATTTGGAATCGATGATTCACGAAACAGTAGAAGCGTCGGATCTTTTTGCCTGGAAGCATTGGCACGTACTCCGGAGGATTGGTGCAGTCAGTCGAGAGGCAGAGTACAAAGCTCGACAGGCGCGATTGCTAGTTGATATTTTCAAGAATTCCATCGCGAATAAGGAAACACGGCGCGAGCTGTTCGCTGAGAAGCTGGATGTCGAAGGGGCCAAGAAGATTCTCGCAATGGTAAGCTCGGGCGAGATCTCGATAGATGTGATCCAGGACGTGGGTCAATGCACCCCATTGGCACTGCCCCTCTTGGATCGGATCGTTCCTCACGGGCTTCTCCGTCCGGCGATTGAGGAGACCTCTATTATTGATGTGGTGAAGAGCAGGCTTCTCTCGACAAAGCTACGGTTGTTGTGTATGAACTGTGGAGAATGGGATGGCATAAGAAGTGTGGATAATTTGCAGGACAAGATTCGATGTCCCAAGTGTCGGTCGACATTGATCGCAGCCACCTATCTCAGCGATGACGCTCTGCCGAAGATTATTCTGAAAAAGATGAGAGGCCGAAGGTTGGCCGGCGAGGAAGAGAAGGAATGGATGACCGCGTGGCGATCAGCAGGTCTCTTACAGACCTACGGGAAGAAAGCAGGCTTGGTCTTAGCAGCTAGGGGCGTGGGTCCAACTACTGCCACCCGGATATTGCGGAACCGTAGCGGCGGCGAAGATAGTTTATACCTGAGTATTTTGAAGGCAGAGAGAGAGTTCGAGCGCACCCGCATGTTCTGGGACTAGCCGCGATGCCAGCCTTTGATGATCTTCTGAACCAGATTCTATCCGGCAACCCGAAGATTGGCCGAGACGAGCTTCTTACAATGGTCCAGCGGAAGAAGCAAGAGTCCCATGGTCTCTTGTCAGACGAGGGTGCGATTAGGTTGCTGGCTCAGCAGCTTTCAGTTTCGCCTCCTGCAAGCTCCGATCTGAAGGACCAGAGAATATCCAGTGTTCATGCAGGCTTGAATGATTCCACGATTACTGGGCAGGTGATTTCGGTCAGTGATGTGCATGAGTTTCAACGATCCGACGGAACTCAGGGAAAAGTGTTGAGGATGAGAGTGGGAGACGCATCAGGTCAGATTACTGGTGTCTTCTGGGATTCTTTAGCTGATACTGTGGCAAGGGAAGCGTTGACTCCCGGCTCGCGAGTCAGGCTCCTGCATGGATACACTAAGTTTGGGAGGGCTGGGGAAGTTGAGTTCCACCTCGGGTCTCGGGCGAACATTCAGATCCTGGGGAGAGCGTTTTCGCAAGGATTCGCTCCAAATGCCTCATCCAGCGTTGCGGGGAAGCTTGGAAGTTCCGGTCTGCTCCGTGTACGTCTCCTCAAGTTGCAGAAGAGCCAGTCAGAGCAGGGTCCCACTTGGGCACTCTGTTCAAATGAGGCGGGATTGATGATCGCCAAGTTCTGGGACAACCAGGCACAGTCCGTCCTCGAATTGGGCGAGGGCTCGCTTGTGGCGATAGAGAATCACTGGGTCACTGAGAGGAATGGGCTGGTGTATGTCAATGTCGGAGCAAAAGCCTCAGTCAAGAAGGAGAGCACGGACTTTGTTCCTGATATCCCTCTTGCGACTATCAAGTCTCTGCAACCTGGACCGGCTCTCTGGAGCATTAGGGGCAAGGTCCTCGAGAGAGGTGATGTGCGGGAGATTGAGACGAAGGAGGGTCGGAGAACAAGGGTTTCAAATATTGACCTTGAGGATGATACTGGCAAGATACGGGTCAGCTTCTGGGATACCCACGCACAAAGGACTGAAAGTCTAAGAACTGGAGACATAGTAAGGTTGGTCGGCGTCAAGGTCCGAGAGAATATGAACGGTGAGAAAGAAGCCTCGACCGTATTCCTAACCCTACTCGAGAAATCATAGACCATCTTGTGAGCACGTTATGATGGCGCTCAGAGTCGGCAAAGACCCCTTCGACTACATCAACGAAGTGAAGATCGAAAGATCCAAGCACGCAATGAAGCGTCGTTTGCAGGAGTACACGCCAAATTCTAACTCTATCGACAAGCTCGAGAATATCGACCAGAAATATCATCTGATCGTCTTCTCAGCTGAATGGTGCGGCGACTGTGTCGCGTACGTTCCGGCGCTTGCAAAGACACTCGCGATCGCAAAGAACAACATGATTCAGGCCAAGGTCATAGACCATGACAACTACCGCGACATGGGAGACGAGATGGGAGTAGGGAAACTCCCAACAATCATCGTGTTCGACAAGAACTGGAAAGAAATGGGGAGATTCATTGAGACCCCCAAGAAATACGGGACAGTAGAAGAAGAGCTCTGCGCGATATTCGATTCCGCCTCAGGAACAGCAAGAGTCTAGCTAGTCATGAGGACACCGACTGGCTTTGACTTTCAGAGTTTAGGTCCTAGCGAGTTCTTCATTATCGGATATTTCTCAGCAGCCTTTTTCAATTTCGCATGGATCGCATCAGAGATGTCAATGCTCATGACGTCCGAGAAACTCAGGCACAGGATCAGGACGTCGGCAAGCTCGTCAGAGATTTGATTCTTCGTGGCTCTGTCCTTGACCGCTTCGCGAATCTGTTCGTCAGTCTTCCACTGAAAGTGCTGCAAGAGTTCTGCCGCTTCAACGCTAATTGAAATTGCGAGATTCTTGGGAGTGTTGTCTTTCAGCCAGTTTCGTTCGTCTCTGAAATTGGAGACGTTCTTCCTGAGCGCAGCGATAGTTGTCTGCTCATCCATGAGAAACGTGTTAGACTAATGAGTACATTTCGCTTCCGATGAATGCTGCGTCTCGCGAGGAAATTTGCCCGCTTAGAGGATCTTGGTCTCAACCTGGTGGGCTTTTGAAGCCATTGTTCGTGGTGCATGCCGTCGCAGAAAGGCTTGTTGCTGGAACCTCCGCACCTACAGTATGCCTACACTATTTTCCATCGACAACGACTAGGTTGGGCCCGTCTTCCGCGGAACGGATGACAACTTCTGGAATGAGACCTTGGTTTAGTACTGTTATCAATTTTATCTGCTGGAGTTGATGACTTGTTCTTTGTTCTTACACCCATTTTTCTAGTGTCTGCTTCTTTTCGCTTGACTCCACAGACTTTGGAGCATCAGGGTGGAGGGTTTCTTCTTTCTCCAATAATTGCTTGAGAATCTGGAAATCGTGGAAGAGGGTTGCCTTGAGGCTGGCATCGTAGAGGGCTGCCGCCGGATGGTACATCGGAAGGAATGTGACTCCTCTTTTTGTCAAGGGTTTCCCGTGGAACCTACTCGCAGAATATTCATCTCCGACCAGAGTCGTGATTGCTGGAGTTCCTAATGCGCAGACTATGCGAGGGTAGATCAGTCTGATCTGCGACTGCAAGTATGGGTTACAGGCGTCGATCTCAGATTTTCTCGGCGCTCTGTTGTTCGGTGGCCTGCACTTGACAATGTTCGTGATGAACACGTCGGATCTTTTCAGCCCGATGGATTCTAGGAGTTCTGTGAGAAACTTGCCGGCTGCTCCTACGAAGGGTCTGCCCTGCTCATCCTCGTTCTGACCGGGCCCCTCGCCTATGAGCATGATTCTTGCGTCGTGGGGACCCTCGCCAGGAACCGCTTTCGTACGGCTCTCGTGGAGTTCGCACTTCGTGCACTGTAGGATTTCGGAATGAGTGAGCTGAAGTTCGTCAGACAATGGACTCTCTCTACCCAAAGGTTGGCCTTTTGACTTAAGGCTCGTGTCTATTCGGTGTATCTCAAGGCCTCGGCCGGCGGAATGCGAGCCGCGCGCCGGCTAGAGCCTATGGTTGTTAGAACGGCTAGACCGTAACTGAACGCGACGATCTCTAGAAGAGACAGCCATGGTATGACGAAAGTCAGTCCTGACCCTGGGCTTGTTGCTATGGCATATCCAAGGTCTATTCCGAGCACTATCCCGATTAATATTCCCAGAAGGGCGACGTAGCTGTTTTCGAGTAGGAACGCTGACAATATCATGTTCTTTCTGTAGCCTATGGTGCGTAGCACTCCTATCTCCTTCCGCCTTTCCACCACTGATCTTATCGAGATTATTCCGAGTCCGGCGATTCCTACTACCAGTCCAAGAGCGAGGAATGCTTCGAATATTCCAAGGAAAGATTGACCAATTTGCACGAAGGTAGCAATGACGACGGCGATAGCAAGAGGCTGCATGCCTAATCGGGCGAAGTCCTTCTTCAGAGTGATTGAGACTGCTGTGGGGTCTACCCCACTGGAAACTTTCAAGAATCCTAGGTTGCCAGTTCCCGTTCTGAAGGAATTGTTGAGAAGACCGCTTGTGGTTACGATTCCGCCGAAAAAGACACCATTCATTACGCCAGCTACCGTTACATTCTTGGAGAGCGTTGGGCCAGAACTCGGTTTGTAGAAGAGCTGCAGAAGGTCGCCTGCTGCTGGCGTTCTGGAGCCAGTGGGTGGCCCGTTGAAGTTTACGGAGCTAGAGGACCAGACGATGTTGGAAGAGTTAGTTACGACTGCCCGCCAAACGTCTGACGGTGTCTTGTAGCCGTTGGCCAGGTCCGGCATGCTGAACGTATTGCCGGTGTAGAAATTACTCTGAGGTGGGGCGTTTGGGTCTCCTCCAACTGCGAGCTGGTGGCCAAAGTCACCTCCTGAAGTTAGGTCCTTAACGATGGATAATCCCGTGTTGTTGAACGCTATTACCGCTGCTACCTTGCCGTTGAGATTGCTGTCTGCACCTATCCGGGCTGCAAGGTCAGGCACCGCGAGGGTCGTCTGAGTTAGAACATCGTAGCCACCCGAGTCATGTTTCACGACTGTGTCTAGTGCGGCGTTCTGTTCGGCTACGAGAAATGCGATCACGGTTACGGAGAGTAGCACCAGGGCGAACATGGCGACGGTGGCACCGGTTCTGAATCTCTTACTTGCTGGATAGGACAGGGCTGTCTTGAAAATGACAGTGAGACGTTTTCTTCCGCGATAGAAGAGGCGGAGAATCATAAGAATCACATCTGTATTGTAGAGCGCAAGGAGAATGGCCCCCATGACCATGATCATTCCCCCGACGATGAGAATTTCGGGCCCAAAGGTGTAGTTCTGGATGATACTATTGTTGAAGGAAAAACTCGGGACGCCCCATTGAAGCAGCAGGGCTAAACCTGTCAGAGTGAATGCATAGCGGTTCTTGAGAAACCTCGAGAGTACTAGGCCCGCGCCGATGATTACGAGGCTGGGACCTACTAACGCTTCTATTGCCGACTTTGCCGCGAAGGAGGCCTCGAACAGGAAGACTCCCAATACTGCGAGGACTACTCCAAGGACTGAGAGGACCGTATACGTCCTCACACCTCTTGGAGGTTCCGGGATATCTCTAACCGCTCGGATGATGTTGAGTTTGCTGACCCGCCAAGAAGTCAGAAGGATCGTGAGATAAGTGATGAAGAGGCCCTCCGCGAAGGCGGTGAATAGGCTGGTTGGGGTAAACGTGAAGCTGTCCAGCACCTGGGCGAGGCTTACAGGGAAGAACCCGCTGATTATCTTTCCAAAAGAGTAGAGTATTCCATATGCTATCCCGATTCCGACAAAGACTCCGACCAGGGATGCTCCCGCCGCGTAAAGGGTTCCTTCAAAGAGAAACAGTTTCGTCAACTGGCTCCTTTTCATACCGACGGCCCGAGCCATCCCCATTTCGGATTTTCGTTCTTCAGCTAACATGATGAACATGTTGATGATGAGCACTACCCCGGCCAGTATCGTGATTGTGCTGAGGACTGAGAATAGGTTGGAGAGGCTTTGAGCGCCAGCCGTGGCGTCGTTGACTGCGACCATTTTTGATCCGTAAGCACAGAGGATCGTGGTTGAGTTTCCTTGGGCATTTGGGCTAGTCTTACAGCTAAAATTCGAAGTGTGCGGTTGGATAATGTTGAGGGTCTCATTCGCGACCAAACCTACCGTTGAAGTGTACTGAATGGAATTGCGAAGCCCGCCGACGTTTGTTATTGCGATGTAGTTTGCGGAACCAGGATGGAACGTCAGGGCTTGAGCTGTGCT
>Ga0137418_10002643_pt1 | contig 16396 bp, 19 predicted proteins | sample CZODoug3_1_2_16f_FD_122242 | JGI IMG/M metagenome (GOLD analysis project Ga0137418, IMG submission 122242) | Vadose zone soil fungal communities from Angelo Coast Range Reserve, California, USA - CZODoug3_1_2_16fungal (Hybrid Assembly) | ecosystem: Environmental > Terrestrial > Soil > Vadose... | reverse complement strand
AGGCTCGCGCTGCGGGCTTCGTCGCCGGGCTTGGCGTGCTCTGGTAGTGGGTACTCGTGGGCGTAGCCGGAGTAGCCCTCCGGGGTGACCTTGCCGTGGGTGTGCGCGACGCGCGAGTACTTGGCGATCGCCGACTGCTGGGCATCGTGCCCGTTCTCTCCCCGGTACTCCGGGTCGTGGCTCGGGTGGTAGAAGACCTCCTCGTTGCGTCCGAGGTCGTAGTAGGCCTTCTGCTTGTGCTTGATCCCGAAGTCGCGGACCTGACCCTCGTCGTGGTGCACGTGGCTGGTGTCCAGGTAGACGTTGCCCGCGTCCCGGTCGTACCAGCCACCCTGGAAGACCTTGTGCCCCTCCGAGCCCTCGTCGAAGAGCTTGTGGCCCTGCTCGCGGTGGGTTGCGATGTGGTCGGGGGTCATGTCCGAGATCTTGAAGACCTGGCTCAGTCCGCCCTGGCGATGATCCAGCGAGGCGGAGTAGCCGTGCTTGGCCGGGTCGGCCTCGTGAGGGTGGTGTGTGAAACCCTGCCGCGCGATGAGGTCGTGCATGCGCGCTACGTCGTACGGAGTGACGCGGGCCGAGGTTCGTGGGTAACCTGCCGACGCCACCCCGATAATGCGGTGGTAGGCCTCGAACGGGTCGTGGGAGAAGATGAAGTGGTGGAACCGTGTTCCGGCGACTGCTGCTTGGTGGTTCGACCACCTATCGAACACCGTGTTCATCGCTCTCCTACTCGACAGTCCGTTAGAGCCGCCTCTCCCGCACCGAGGTCCTCTCATCAGGTCGTCGTCGGCTCGTGCGCCCTGGGGTTAGCCTCGGTGCGGGGAGGTCGGGGTCTCCTATTACTTCCGGTGGTCGAGTACGGCGTCAGACACCGGCCGTCCGTAGCAACAGATCGAGTTCGTCGTAGTTGAGCAATACCGACCGATCGATTGCGTTGGGTGCATCCTGCCCCAGGACGTAAGGTTCCGGTTCACGCACAATACCCAGCTTGGCTAGCCTCTGGACAAGATCTCGCTGCCGAAGCACCTCGCCGTAGGCGTGCTTGGCGAGCCCCTGCCAAGTCATCTCCAAGTCACCATCGGCGCGCTCGTCCCAACGGCCGAGCAGCTTGAACCGTCCGGCGCGGTAGGCCGAATAGGTAGCCCATCCTTCGACGTTCGCGAGCCCTGCGTCAGGGTTGAACACGCGCAGTAGATGAGCGCCGCTCTCGCCCACCACCACCTCGGCGCGCATCGGCCGGAGCGGTGAGTGCGGAGAATCGTTATGCATGACGGCGTAGTTCACCCCGACTTCGAGGCTAGCTAATAAGAGTGAATGAGCTGTCATGAATGAAACTGTAGCGGGAACTGTTATCGATAACCAGGCGTCCGTCGGTTGGGGTTGTTCATCGAACGTCCGGGGCGAGGAGCCTCACCCGCGCGGCGACCGCGCGCAGCCTGCTGGAACTGGCTGAAGATCGCCTGGTCAGCGTCGTTGGCCGGGGCCATCCACGGCCGCTGCCCACCGGCGATGGTGCCGGTGATCGCCCCCGGGCCCTTGCCGCCGGTGCGCCAGCTGTGCACCTGGGATTCGAGCAACCCCCACACCACCTCAGCCATCGAGCGCGCGACGTCGTCATGCTGCACGGGCCCGGTGGTCTGGTGAACGACCTTGCCGTTCTTGAACTGCAGGAAGCGCAGCTCCAGGTCCGCCTGCTCGTAGTACGGGGCCTTGATCCAGCCGAGGTTCAGCGCGACCTTGAAGTTCTCCCACACCCGCAGGTTGTGCGGGGCAGTCGCCGTGACCTCGTGGATGGCGATGCGCTTGGGTAGCTGAGCCTTGGCCACCCGGTAGGTCAAGTCGGCGATGAAGTAGGCACTGTTGTGTTGGTCGAAGCTGAAGTCGTCGATCGGGAAGCCCTTGATCAGCCCCCACAGGTCCTCGTTGACTTCGAGGTAGTTGATCGTGTGGTCGGGGAAGTCGGCCGGGTTCCAGTGGCTGATGTAGTCGAACACGCAGACGTCGTAGCCTTCTGCGTTGCGCTCCAGGTGGGCGACCGCGACACCGAAGTTGTCGTTGACCAGCGACGGGTCGGCATGGCCCTTGTAGCGGAAGGCGAGCAGACCCTTGGTGGTCATGCCCAGCGGATGGCCGTTGAGCCCGGTGAACATCTCGGCGACCTTGGCCGGATCCAGGTAGGCGTCCAGCGTGGTCTGCCAGTGGCTCAGCCGCTCCACGGCGAACGTGTCCGGGTCGGCCTTCTCCAGGCGCTGCATCTCCTCGTCGTAGGCCTGCATCGGCCGCTTGAGAGGCATGAGCTTGGGTAGCTCGACGTCGAGGTACTCGCCGAGGTCGCCCTCGAAGTCGGCCGGGAACAGCTCCAGCTCGTGCGCGCGCTCCCAGTCGTAGTAGATCTCCCAGCTGGCCAGCTGGACCATGAGCATCTCGGGGTAGACCGGCTCCTTGGTCTCCTCGTCGAGCAACAGCGAGTTGAGCCAATTCAGGTAGAACTGGCCCGTCATCTCCCACGGCGAGCTGGGCTCGACGATGAAGGCGTCGTGGCCGAACTGGTCCAGAGACGGCGTGACGGCCTTGTAGATCTCGTCGGCTGACCGGTTAGCTCCGGCGGCGATCACGTGGGCCATCTCGTCAAAGCCGACCATGAAGCTCGCCCCGCCACGGCCGGACATCGGGGTGGCTTCCTTCGGTTCGATCTTGAAGGTCGCCTGATCCATCGAGGTGAGGATGCCGCGCCGAGCCAGCTTGGCGATCTTGAGCTTGTCGGCCGGGGCGAACACCGACAGCGACTCGCCCATCGGTCGGTTGACGTAGGGACCGAAGCACGGCCCGTCGATGATCATGTTGACGAGGTCTCGCCAGAGGTTCTCCCGGGCTTGATCCTTCTTGCCTGCGTAGATCAGGCAGGTGAGCTTCTTGGACCGGTCGATGCCGTAGAACTCCTGCGGGTCGCCCTTGGCCATGTAGCACCACAGCACGTAGGCCATCGCGGCAGCCGAGACGTAGCCCTTCCCAGCTCGGCGGCCCATCACCAGCAGCACCTCGCGGAACCAGCGGTAGCCCTTCTTCTTGAGCCACTCCATGCGCTCGATCACCCCAGGGGTGATGCCGTTGTTACCGGTGTCGAGGAAGCTGCGCTCCCACTCGGCGATGACCTCGCGGTCATAGTCGGTGAGCAAGTCCGTGCGTAGGAAGATCACCTTGAGCAGGGTGGCCTGCTTCGGGTACAGCGGGCGGTTGAGCCACTTCTCGCCGATGACGAAGGTGATCGGGTCGGGGATCTCCAACCCCATGAACAGGTGGTAGTCGCTGGGCAGCAGCAAGGGGCGGCCGGTGCTCGACCGCTTCCTCGTCCGCATCGAAGTCATGACGGATCAGGCTCGTCGCACTCGTGCTTGGCGAAGATCAGTTCGCACAGGTCGGCGAACTCGATGATGGTGGCATCGTTGTGTTCCAGCAGGGCCGCGATCGGAGCTGCGAGATGCACGCAGCTGAAGATGCACCCGCAGCTCTCGTAACGGATCACGCCGTAGAGGTCCTGCGGGCAGACCTCGCAGTCGTGCACGACGATGCCGATCTCGATGGTGTCGGAGAGCCGTTCGCACTCAGGGCACGCGAGATGCATCATGCCGAAGAAGATCGGCACGACATGCACGTCGTCGAGGGGCATCGTCTCATCCATCAGTGCTTGCGCCCTTCGTCGCGACGACGCCGTTCGGCCTCCATCATCGCGGCGTCGGTCTTGATCCACCCTTCCTGGCCGGGGATGTCGAGGATGTTGTTGACCACCTCGTGCACCTGCCGGTCAGGGTCGAACTCGCTGAACCGCCGGTTGATCACGCCCTTGAAGGCCCACGCGCCTTGTTGCTGGGTGGTCCAGACCTGGATCTCCACGCCGAGCCCGATGTGCGCGAACTGCTCGGTGAGGTCCTTGGTGAACTGGTCGATGTCCATCGACTTGCCGTACTGATCGCGTGCCCAAGCCAGTGGCCCGCGTTCGATCGCGAGGATGTCGCTGTCATACAGGTCGATCGTCGAGGTGATCTCGCTGCTGGCCGTACCTGGTACCCACAAACTCATGATCAGACTTCCTCTGCATCAACGATGTCGCTGGATTCGATCCGTGCGGTGATCTCGCGCAGCACGGGGTTCATGGACAGGTCTGCGCCGATAGCCTGCCAGGCCGTCGAGGTGACGTGGCGCTGCACCGTCACGAAGAAGACCTCCATCGCCTGCTGCCAGGCTGCGATCATCTCGCTCTGCTCGCCCGCGTCGATGCCGCCCTCGATGTCGTGCAGCAGCTTGGCCGCGCTCAGGGTGTCCTTGACGTCCGGGGCGATCTCCCCGCGCGCCAGGCGCTCCTGACCCTTGGCCAGGATGAGCTTGGCCGCCACGACGTGGTCGACCACCCGACCGACCGAGTCCTCATAGTCGAGGCCCAGCTCGTCCATGCGCTGCTTGGACAGCTCGTGCAGGACCTGCGTATCGATCGGACAGTGACCGTTGTTGTAGTGCTTGAACAGCTGAGTGACGTTGAGCGGAGGCCACTCGACCAGAGTCCCGTCGATCTCCTCGACGTCGTGGTTGGATACCCACTCGGCCACCGAGGGGTAGGTGTCGTTCATCAGCAGGCGCTCTTCGATCAGCGGGCGCGCTGGGTGCATGCAGACCTTGCACTTATTGGATCGGTAGGCGGGGATCGTGCGGTCGCCGACCTTGATGTTGACCATGCTCGATCGGAAGTGTTCCAGTTCAGCTCTGCCCATCAGGCGGCCTTGACCATGAAGTAGTCCCCCGAGATCTGCTCGTAGCTCACGCCACAGCTGGTGCACTCGGGCAGCTGCATGTAGCGGGTGCACATCGCGCACTTGTAGCGACTCTGTTTCGCCCAGCGCACGCGGAGGCGAACCACGTCTCCAGCACGTGGTTGGAAGACTGACATCAGTCTGCGCGTTCGACTCCGACGGCGGCAGCCATAGCCGGGCTGAGCAGGTTCGGAGTGCCTCCCTGGCCCTCGACGAGGTCAGGGTCGAACTGCTCGTTCATCCGGATCGGGCGCGTGGGTCCGTCGTAGGAGTTCAGGTGCGGCTGGGCGCTGTTGTAGGCGCGTACGAAGATCCCCCGGCGAACCGAAGGATCTGGCGACCCGGATCGGACGAGCACCTCGTGGACCTTACGGTGCTTGTCCTTCCAGGGGGTGAGGATGTCTGACTTGGCCTCGCGGCTGGTTACGCCTTCGAGCGATCCGAAGATCAGCTCGTCGGCCTCGGCCTCCAGTTGCTTGTGCACTCCGTACCGCACACGAGTCGTCATCAGGTTCTCCTCCTACGCCACGGTCAGCATCTGGTCGTTGTCGACGAACCGGGGAAGGTAGCCGGTGTCCATGAGCCGCAGTAGCCGCGTGAGGCCGCTGGTGGCATACATGCCGACCGGATTGTTGGGCGAGAGCCCCATCCGGATCGCGGCTTCCTTCTCAGGCAGATTCAGTACCAGGAACAGCTCGATGGCCTGCTGCTGGCGGATGGGGAGACAGGGATGGGCGCGGTCGTAGGGCTTGGTGCCGGTGGGCTGACGCATCGCGATCAAGTAGAGGTACTCGATATCGAACAGTGACCAGCTCACCCCATTGGGCGCCACGATCTCGGAGATGCCGTCGCTCTCGTAGTACGAGCGGAAAGCATGCAGGTGCCGGAAGAGCAGCCTCAGCGAATTGACCCGAGGGTCGGTTCGCGAGTCAGCTGGTGAGTACAAGTCAGACCGATCCGTCCCCCTGGCCGAGTCGAGCGGCGCCTGTAATCGGCGGAACGGGTGCTTAACCCACTCACCAGACAGGATGCGCTACAAACATCGATCTTCGCAAGTTCGGAATTGCGATCGGGGTAATTCCCTCAGGAAAGTCGGAGTGCCAGTGACACGTTTAGGTCACGTTAAGAGACATGGAGGTCCTTGATCCGCTGGCCCAGCCGCTCGGCGGACTTGACCACCATATCGGCCCGCCGGGACAGGTAGGACTTGTAGACGGCGAAATAGCGGTGCTCGGCGGCACGCATGCGGGCCCTGGCCGTGCGGTCCTCGATGGTGGCCCGGGGATTGTCCAGCTCCTCGTAGCCCGCGCTGAAGGCCTCCTCGAAGTGGGCCTTGGCGAACAGCGCCTCACCCCGCAGGTTGGCGGTGGTCTCCTCCCAGCCGGACATCGCGGTGGTGATCCGGTAGAGCCAGTCCTCGCGCTCGCGGCCGGTGACCTTCGACCAGTCCTCGACGTAGCCGCCGTCGGCGTTGCGTTTCCACACCGGCAGCCCGTGCTCGTCGACCTTGCCCACCTCACGCTCGCGCACCAGGTCGTAGATGCGATAGCGCAGCTCGTACCAGTCCCAGAAGCGCTGTTGGATGACCATGTCGATCGCGGTGCGCATCTGGCTGATGGTGTCGCGATCGGGGCTGAGCCAGTCCGTACGCATCCGCCGGAAGGACGGGGTCAGCGTGGTGTGGATGTCCTCCGGGCGCCGTCCGACCGGACCTCCTTCGAGACCCTGCTCGATCGTGCCGTCGGTGCTCACCGGCTCCACCATGCGCCTGCTCTCCTGCGCCGCCAGCTCCTCGCCGCCCGTCACGCCACTCGCGCGTCGCTGCCCCTGAGAGACCGCCATTCAGCTCACCACCTTGTGCTGTCGGGGAGTTCGACGCCGAGTTTGACGTGCAGGTCGTCGATCGTGATGTGGCCCTTGCGGCCGACGCCGTACTCCCGGTAGGGCACGCCGTCCTCGGTCATGGCCAAGATCCGGATGCCACCCGCTGCAGCATGCTCAATCCTGAGCTTGATCGGCAGCCCAAGCTGACCGAACTCCACCTCGGTGTTGGCCCAGACTCGCTTCCCGCAGTTGCAGGTGATCAGCGGCACGCGCTCCTTCGGGATGTCGCGCAGGCTGATGTTCAGCTGAGGGCGGTGGTCGCACAGCCGCTTCGCCAGCTCGTCCTTCAGTTCTTCGGTGGGTACGCCTTCGAAGGTCATCCGCGAAACTCCTTGATGAAGCAGTTGTTGTCTTCGAGGGTCATCCGATAGCACTCGCGCAGCTGTTTCATGCCCGCCTCGCGGCCCATCGGCTCGTCCGGCCCATCGTCGACCGACAAGGTGAAGTCGTCACCTCTGGTCATGCGGTAGTCGTGGCCGTCCTTGGTCCAATAGACCTGCATGATCGTGCCCTTCCGCGACATCAGCAGCTCACCTCGGGCATGTGGGTATGGCCGGTGCCGTAGCAGTCCCAGCACTTGCCGTTGGTCTCGGGAGAAGCTATGTCGATGCCGGTGCCGTTGCAGGCCGAGCAGCATCCGGGCGGGGCGTCGTCATTGGGCCAAGTGAGCTGCTGATAGCCCGACGATCCAGGTTGGCCCACCATCGTGCCGTGATCACCCAGATGAGAGCCACCGAGAGCACAGCGATATTGACCACCCTCCCAGACCTTCTTCGACGTGCAGGCCATCAGAAGCCTCTCCTGGCGGCAGTGAGCGCCACGGAGAGCGCATCACGGTGTGCTTCATTGGTGATCAGCTCACTGCCAGAGATCTGCGGGAACAGCAGCTTCAGGGCTGCGTGGTGGACCGGCTTCTTGGCGTTGCCGTTGCCGCAAATCAACCTGGCGTGATCCTGGCGCCGGACCATGGGGAGCAGTGGGAAGCCACCTGCGGCCGTCCGGAAGGCATGCGCGGAGACCAGCGACAGCTCGGGCTTGAGGAACCGTCCGCCGCCCGTCGGAGGAGCCTCGTGCACGGCCCTGATCGTGCCCCAGTCGGTCCCGGCAACCCACTGGTCTATCCAAACCACCATGAGTGCCTGCAGACGCGCAGCGGACGTCAGGGTCTCTTCCCAGTTGTGCGCTTCACCGCCGACGATCTTCTGAGCCATGTGCACCGACCAGCGGTCGCGGTCGGGCATCACCTCGAACAGCACGAGTCCCGTGGCGCCGAGCGACTGGTCGCAGGCCAGGTAGGTACCCGGATGCAGCGTGGTGAGATCCAGGGGAGACCAGTCGAGCTTCGCCTTGGCCGCCCTGACTTCACCCTTGTCCTTGAGGCCCTTCAGGCCGGTGAGGTCGAGTGTCATCATTAATACTGCACATTTTGCCCAGAAGGTCGTCCGGGGCGGGTGATCTTCATCGTGGCGAGCGTGGCATGCGCTTGAGCTATCGAAGCGAATACACCAGCCGCTTCTATTTGCTCGCTATCGCTCGCTTCCTCCGCCTTAGCCAAGTAGCTCTCAGCAAGTTCATAGTGAGGTTGCCAGTTATTCATGCTGCCATCCTTCCAATCGGGCAGGCCAGACGGGCCGGGCAACGCTTGGACTCAGCCGAGCCCGGGGCGCAGCACACCGGCACCGTGGTCTGTGTGCTCTCCAGCTCGGCGACGTCGGGGTACTTGACGGCCAGCTCGATCGCCAGCTTGTACTCGGCTCGACGCTTGGCCTGATGCGCGGGGTTGGCCGACACCAAAAACTCGTTCATCGGAAAGGGGTACTGCGGGTTGAGCAGGAAGTAGCGCATGACCTTCAGCCCCAGCACCATCAGGTAGTCCTGGGTCTGGCACCAGTAGTCGAACTTCTTCTCCCGGAGGATCTCTTCGCTGTTGATCTTGTCGATCTGGAAGCCGTTGATCGTCTTGATCTCCAGGCATTCGCCCGTGGTGAGCTTGCCATCGGCATGCCCGAAGACGTTGGTCTCGGGGTCGTCGATCTTGACCTCGCCATCGGGGTGGCCAGTCGGCACCATCGTGCCCTGATCGAGCAGCACGTGCTGGGTGAACTTGTGCCAGAACTTGCCCTGGGTGACGGCGAGAATGCCGTTCAGCGGCATGCGCTCCTGCTGCAGCAGCTGTGGGGCGACGAGGTAGATGTAGAGCTGACGCACCGTCCACGTGCTCTGCGTGCTCGGGTGGAACTTGCCGTCGTAGGTACGGGTATCCTCCTGCCAACCCGGGACGTAGATCGTGAAGCCCTTGAAGTCCGGGCTGTACAGCGCGGCATGGATGGTCGGGATCAAGATCTGATCCATGGCGATCCCGCGCATGGTCCGGGCGAAGTCAGCGCTGGGCTTGGTCATGCTCGCAACTCTCCCAGCATCTGGGCGAAGGTCTGGGCCGAGATCACCACGAGATCCGTGCTGCCACGCAGTCGCTGGTTGTGATACCAGCGCAGGGCGAGCGCTGGCCGTTCCAGGTGCGCCTGCTCCTCGGCCTTCTCCCACATCGTCAGCGAGACGCCGATAGACCTGCTGAGGGTCGATTTGCCGTCGACCGCGAAGGACCACGGCTGGCGCCGCGCGTCGTTGCGCACATCCATCTGGTTGGCGAAGCCATTGCCAGATCCTGGCGTACGTCGGCCGTCGATCAGGTCGGCAAGGAAGATCTCATGGGCGTCAGACATCTGCCGGGTCGTCTTCACGGATCCCTCCTAGCTGCGCGCAGTTCTGGCAGATGTGCATGGCCACCCTGAGCACATCACCCGTGGAACCGTTGGCGATCAGATGGACTGTGGTCCGAACCTCGATGGGATCCTCCTCGTAGATCGTCATCCCGCAGGCGGCGCAGGACTGGCGGAAGATCACTTTGGGCTCGACCAGCTTGACCGCGACGGCACGCAGGATCGGAGTGACGTGGAAGAGCACCCAGTACACCATCAGGGCGAGTATCCCCAGCAGCACGTAGGCGACGACAACCAACGGTCTCACGAAGCGACCGGCTCCGGGTTGGACGCGGCACGCAGCACGTCTGCGTCGAAGTCCATCTCGTCCTTGGACCCACCGCCCTTGCGGAAGCCGGGCGTCACGGCGTCCTGTGCGGGCGCAGGAGCCTCAGTCGGCTCTTCAGTCCCCTCGGCCGCCGGGATGTCAGGGAGCACCTCCTCGACCTCCTCAGCGCTTCGGGAGAGGATCTCCGCACGAACCTGCTCGACCAGCTCAGGCGACTCACGCAGAGCGTCGAGCACCTTGGCCTCACCGTTGGTCCGGACCTCGCGGTCCGGCAGCTGGTACCAGCCCTTGGACGGGCTGGCGATGATGCCGAAACGGATGCCCAGACGTAGCGCCTCACTGGCCCGGTCGATGCCCATCGGACCCCACTGATCGGTGTCCTGGTTGAACAGACCGAACGTGGCGACCTTCTTCGGCGGGGCGACCTTGTTCCGCTCGACGTGTGCCGCGACCTCGAAGCCTGCCTCACCGTCCTCGGGCTTGCTCGACACCATGTACGGGCTCGTGTTGGTGAGCCGCATCCGGATCTTGTGCGTGGACACGTGCTTGAGCGCGTTACCCCCGCCGGTGGTCGAGCCTCCGCCGTAGGAGCCGATATTGCTGCGCGGCTGGTTGATGATCCACAAGCCGGTCTTGTGCACCGTGAGCTGGTGCGCCTGGTACTTGACCATGCGGGTGACCACCCGGGCCACCTCAGCCACGGCGGCATCGTCAGCGTCCTTCTCCACCTCGGAGCGGCCGATCATGCCGCCGATGGAGTCGATCACGATGAGGCTGAACAGGCCAGAGCGCACCATGAACTTCGCGTGGTCGCTGACATCCTGAGCCGTCGCGGGCTCCGTCTTACGCACCCGGTCGATATCGAGCCCGTGCGCCTTGGCCCAGTCGTTGTCCCAGGAGTGCTCGACGTCGATCCAACCCACCACGCGGTTGGGGTACTGCTGCTGGTAATTGGCGGCCGTGATCATCGCCATGGTGGTCTTGCCTGTGTTCGGCGGGCCCCAGATCTCAGTGATGCGTCCGACGATGGTCCCTCCGCAACCGAGCGCGGCATCCAGGGTGAGCGAGCCGGTGGAGACGACCTCGTAGGCCTTGATCTTGGGAGTCAACAGGACGCCCTCACCGAACTCCTTGGCGAACTGCTCCTCGAACTTGGCCAATGCGCTGGCCGAGGCGCTCGAAGTGCGCTTGCGAGTGGTGGTCTTCTTGGCAGCAGCCATCAGGTCTCCTCGGGCGACGTGAGGTCAGTGGGGGCGAGGTAACGGCTCACAGCCTGCGCCTCGTCCTTGTATATGACGAATCTGATCTCGCACGACCCGTCGAAGAAGTTGCGAGAGACGCTGATGATGTCGACCGCTCCCACGCCGAGCGCTCGGGCAAGCAGCTTGCGATTGATCCCTTGCTGGACCACCGGCAGCAGCGGACCGCGATTCTCACGACGTAGCTTCACAGCGGCTCCATGTGCGTGAGGCGATAGCGATCCTGGTCTGACTTGTAGATCTCGACGAAGGCCATCTGGCCCTTGCGCAGGAACGGCTTGTACCGCTCCCACTGGTTGGAGAACAAGATGACTGACAGATCACCGGCTGGAGTGTTCAGCGTGGCGAACCCGAAGTCACGGCCCTTGGGGTCGGGGCGAGCTGAGGCCACGATGGCAGCGACCGGGTAGCTGCCCTGAAGTTCAGCGGTCATCAGACCGTCGGCGGTCATCAGCTCGGACATCATCTCGACCGGGATGCGCTCGAACGGCGAGGACGACAGATACACCCCGAGCAGCTCGTACTCGATGTCGCGGATCTCAGCATCGCTGTAGGGCTCGACGTCGTCGTAGCTGAGTGGGTCGCGCGGGGTGTAGTGGCGGCAGGCCTTGGTGCACTTCTTCGGCGGCTTCGGCTGGACCTTCAGGACCTTGCCGGTACGACCGATCTTCGGCGGCTCGGCGCTCCAGTCGAAGTGACAGGGCAGTTGGACGTCGTGGTTAGCGCGAGCCCACTCGTTGGTGTGCGCCTCGTCCTTGTCCTTGCACTTGGTCGACTCACCTGACTTGTCGGCGTCGATGCGGTACTCCAAACCGCGCCTGTTCGGGAACAGCGAGACGACGGCTCCCACGCGGGCGAGCTGCGTGACGTGGAGCATGTTGCACTTGCCGCCCTTGCGCTCCAGGAAGTCTTCGTAGCTGGTGTACAGCCCTTCCGCGCGCCCGTCGAGGATGGCCTGGGCTGCGATGGCACCAACGCGGCTGACGCTCTCCAGCCCGTAACGCACGATGAGCCCGTCGGCGGTGAAGCCCTTGCCGGAGGTGTTGATGTCTGGCGGCAGCACTTCGTAGCCCAGTCGCCGGGCTTCGGTGACGAACTGCGGGATGCGGTCCTTGTCGATGGTGGCCATGGACGCGGTGAGGTACTCACGCGGGTAGTGGGTCTTCAGCCAGGCTGTCCAATAGGCCAGCGTGGCGTAGCTGTAAGCGTGGGCCCGGTTGAACGAGTACTTGGCGAACTCGCCCATCTGGGACCAGATCTCTTCAGCCACCTGGCGGTCGGTGTTGTTCTCCACCGCGCGCTGCACGAACTTGATGCCCTCGGCCTCGACCAGCTCGACCTTCTTCTTGCCGAGGATCTTGCGGACGTGGTCGGCCTCGTCCGAGTCGTACCCGGCGAGCACCATGCAGACGGCCATGATGTCTTCCTGGTACAGCATCACGCCGTAGGTCTTGGCCAGCACCTCCTCCAGACGCGGGTCGTCGAAGGCTACTGCCTCCTCACCCGAGCGGCGGCGCAAGTAAAGCTTGTCCAACCCCGAACGCATCGGGCCCGGTCGGCCGAGGGTGATGACGTCAGACAGTTCGGAGAGATTGCGCGGCTGGATCAGCTTGGTGGTGCGGGTGCCGAGCGACGTCTCGATCTGGAACACCCCGAGCGTCCATCCGGCTGCCAGGTCCGCGTAGACCTCCGGGTCGTTGTACTCGTCCACCCAGCCGTAGATGTCGATGACGTCGCCGGTGGTCTCCTTGATCAGGTCGATAGCAGCTTGGATGGTGTCGAGGTTACGCAGCTTCAGGAGATCAAACTTGATCTTCCCCAGGTATTCCAGTGCGTCCATGTCGAACTGGGTGACCATCAACCCACCCTCCTCACCGCGCCGCATAGGCAGCTCGTCGAGGAGATTGTTGTCTGGGTCGATGATGATCCCGGCCGCGTGACGACCATAGTTCTTCAACCGACCTCGGAAGACCTCCGCCAGCTCAAACACCTCAGGGATCTTCTCCCGGTAGGGCTCCAGGAGGTCACCGACCTGTGCGAACAGATCCTCCCACGACAAACCCAGCCCGGCTGTAGAACTCTCCGCCTCGTCGATGATCTTGCTGATCTGCGCGAGGAGGGTGAAGCTGTCTCCGGGCAGCCGCGACTGGATGGCTCGATATACGTCCTTGAACGCGCTCTTGTTCTTCACCCGCATGTGAGTGCCGACCTGCGCGACGTGCTCTTCGCCATACCGATCGCGGGCGTAGTGGGTCATGACGTCCGACTTGCTGGTGGGGAAGTCGAGGTCGAAGTCCGGCAGGCTCTTGCGGCCCTTGGTCATGAACCGGTCGAGCAGCAGGTCCGCGCCGATCGGGTCGACTTCGGTGATGCGATGCAGGTAGGCCATCCGGCTGGCGGCGCCGGACCCGCGCCCCGGGCCAACCAGGATCCCCTGCGACTTCGCCCAGGTGACGAGGTCGGCGGTCATCAGGTAGTAGCCCGGGAAGCCCTTCTCGACCATCAGGCCGCACTCGTAGGTGACGTCCTTCTCGGCGATGGTCTCGTCGATGCCGCGCTCGACGATGCGGCTCTGCCAGTTGGCCAGCGCTCCGTCCACGAAGCGCTCGACGTCGTGCTGGATCGGATCCGGGTGGTCCTCGGTCGGCTTGGAGAACACCGGCATGACGATCTTGGGCCTGATCTCGGCCGTACACAGCGAGGCGAGGATGCCGGTGTTGTTGATCGCCTCGTCCACCACGTCGACGGGCAGGTAAGCGAGCTTCTGACGTACCTCGTCCACGCCCATCAGGTGGTAGTCCTGGTTGCCGCCGAACAACTCGCTGTCGTCGTCGACGTCCTTGTTGGTCTGCATGGCCAACCAGGCGTGGTGGTGTTCCTTGTCCTTGGCCTCGGCGTAGTGACTGTCCACGGCTGCCAGCATCGGCACGTTGTACTTGCGCGCAACCTCGATCAGCCACGCGTTGCCGCGCTTCTGGTCGTCGAGGTGGTTGGCGTGGATCTCGATGAACAGCCGGTCGTCGAAAATGTCCGCCAGCCGGGCGAGGTTGGCCAGCGCGAGCTGTTCGTTCCCGGCGAGGTAGGGCTCCAGCAGTGGACCGCCGAGGCAGGCGGTAGAGGCCGCCAGGCCGCCGTTGAGACGCTGCAGGGTGTCCCAGTCGATACGGGGCTTGCCGTACCAGCCCGGGTCGCGGTAGCCCTCGGTGGACAGCGCCCAGAGGTTACGCAGACCGGCGTCATCCATGGCCCACAGCACCAGGTGTCGGTAGTCGTGCTGGTCCTCGTGCACGGCGCGGTCGTCGACGAAGTAGGCCTCGATGCCGAAGATCGGCTTGATCCCGGCTAGGTTGGCCGCCTTCTGCAGCGCGGGATGTCCTGCGCAGTTGCCGTGGTCGGTGATCGCGACGGCATTCTGGCCATCCTCAGCGACTGCCTTCATGATCTCGTCCATGACCGACAGACCGTCGAGCTGGCTGAACTCGCTGTGCGTGTGCAGGTGGACGAAGGGGTTGCTGGTGGCAGACACGGCGTAGTCGCGATCGGTCATCTCCGCGACCAGCCCGGCCACTTCGAGCTTCAACCATCGAGGCTCGGGCAGCTCGAAGGCGGCGGCGAAGGAGTTCTCGCGTCGGTAGCTGGTGAACGTGGTGGCATGGCAGTAGGCGAGCGGGGCACCGAGCACTCGGAGCAGGCCGTCTGCGCCGCTGGCCGAGGCATCGATCCAGGCCTGGGTGGGTACCAGGTTGGCGACGAGGATGAGGCGCTCGCCGTTGATGTCCTCGACAAGCGACGGCACTGGGAGGACCTGACCGTCCGGGTCCTCCCAGTGGCCGTGCTCCGCGTACTGCTGAATGAGCTTGTACACGTGACTTCTCCGGGGATGGAGCGTTGCAGGCTACGAGAAGTCGTACATGGTGGTCGCGCCAGAGCTGGCGCCCTCGGTTCGACCCTTGTTGTCCTCGACGAGCTTGTCACGCATGGCCTTCAGCTTGTCCGAGACGGGCCCGGGAGCGGGCTCGGTGACGGTGCTGGGTTCGCTCGATGCGGCCGTGCTCGATGAGGAGGACGTGGCGGCCGGGCTGCTGTCGTCGTCGTCCGAGGACCACGGGACGGTGACGCGGGAGTCGAAGAACCGCTCGTAGAAACGGTCGCTCATCCGGTCCATGACGATCTTCGCCAGGTCGATGCCGTGGTCGGAGTAGGCGTCAGCGTACTTCGGGTTGCGCAGGTCGAACGGCTCGCGCTCGCCGGTGGGGGCACCCTCGGCATCCAGGATCGGCTTCTGGATGATGTCCATCGGCACGGCCTGGTAGGTGCTCTCGGTCTCCTCGCCCTGCCGCGTGATCATGTAGTCGCGGTCGAGCGCGGTGCCGTAGATCTTGCTGAACTGCACGAACTGCGTGAAGAAGTTCTTCAACGCGTAGTTGACGATGACGTAGCGCTTGCGCTTGATCTTGTTGCCGGTGACCTTGCCGTCTTTGACCTCGTCGACCTCGACGGTGTCATCGGTGAGGCCTACGCGCTGGCCGACCCGGTCGGTGGGGATCTTGCCTTCGGCCGCCATCTCGGGCGTACCGATGACCTCCTTGCGGATCACCGCGATGGCCCACATCCGCAGGCCACGGGCCGGACGCTTGCCGTTGGAGCCCTTCATGTGGTCGCAGATGAAGCACTCGGGGTAGAACGGCTCGCCGTCCTCGCGCTCGGTCTTGCGGCAGACGGCGCCCATCTTGTCCGGCCAGTTGGCATCGGCGGGCTTGTCGGCGGGGGCAGCCTTGGTCTTGAGGAAGCTGTGCTGCATGACCTCGATCCAGTCCGGCTCGTCGATCACGAACCGGATGATCACCGTGTCGTTGTGCTTCTTCAGCAACGAGGACAGGTAGTCGGTGCTGCCTCGGGCGGCTTTGCGAGCTGCGGCTTCCGCCTGCTGACGCTCTGCTGCCTGGGCCCCTCCCCGCCGGAAGGCGGAGGCTGTGCTGGTGGTGGACTCTTCGGTCGTGGGTGCGCTCATTGGCTGCGGGTCCTTTCGGGTTCGCAATTCGGTAGCGATCTCTTGAGCAATTGCATTGGTGGGCTGTTGATTTTCATTTACGAATATGACTAAGTCATTGTTGTAGTTGTATATAGCCCAGGTCTGCTCAGTGCGGCCAACGTACCCGAGAGCCAGTTGAAGTGACAAGCCCTCGTGCGCGCAGGCTGAGATGATGATGGACTGCCACTCCGACAACGTGACGTCGTCGTAGCGACGGGAGTGCAACAGGTAGTAGCCGTAGGGCCAGGAGTTGGCCAGAAACACCTGCACGGCCTCGGGCACTTCCTCCTCGTCTTCGGGCTCGTCGTCGGCGAGCCGGTCGAAGCCGAGCGACCGCAGGAAGTCCTGCCCGGTGATCAGCTCACCGGTCT
>Ga0137418_10002640_pt1 | contig 16401 bp, 12 predicted proteins | sample CZODoug3_1_2_16f_FD_122242 | JGI IMG/M metagenome (GOLD analysis project Ga0137418, IMG submission 122242) | Vadose zone soil fungal communities from Angelo Coast Range Reserve, California, USA - CZODoug3_1_2_16fungal (Hybrid Assembly) | ecosystem: Environmental > Terrestrial > Soil > Vadose... | reverse complement strand
GTGGCCGGGCACAGCGGCCGCCAGCAGAGCGCGCGCGTCCTGGTCGGTAAGCCCTTCGAGGGGCAGCGTCGGCAGGCCGGGAAATAGCCGCTCGCCGACTGCCTCCCGGACGGCCAGTAGCAGGCCGACCGGCTCGGCCAGCAGCCGCCGTCCGACGAACCCGAGCACCTGGGACGAGGCTTCATCCAGCCACTGGGCGTCATCGATCAGGCAGACCAGCGGGCGCGCGGTGGCGTTCTCGGCCAGCAGGCTCAGGACCGCCAGGCCCAAGACGAACCGGTCCGGAGCAGGCTCGGACGCCAACCCGAACGCCACTCGCAACGCACGCCGCTGCGGCTCCGGCAGCGTCCGGGGGTTGGAGACGGGTGTCTACGAGCGGCCGGTCGTTCAGCAATGCTCGTTCACCATCGATGACGGGCATTTCCTCACCCGCGAGAGCCGATGCAAAACGCTTCGGCGCAAGGGCGGCACCCGGAGACCCATCGTTCTGATCCAGAAGGGCCTCCGTCAATGCATCAATCGCGCGGGCGTCACGAAACCTGGCCAGCGTGCCGATGGCGCGGAGCTTTTCGCTTTGCACCAGTTCCTGTTTCGGCACCGGCAGGCCGAGGGTCGCCAATATCTTGTTGGTTTCCTCTTTGTCGCTCGCCAGTTCGACCGCGATGTGCGATGTGCGGCTGGTGACCGTCGCCTGGATGCGCTGTTGGTATTTTCCGTGGCCGAGCTGCACCAGCGATTGGTCATTGAGCCGCAGCCACGGGATGTCGTGCCGTTCGGCCGCACGCACCAATGCAGACGTCGACGGCCCCAGCGCGCGCCGCTGCGCGAATCGGATGAACTCGTCGCGCGCTTCGGCCCAACTCCAATCGCCGGGCACGGACTCGGCCGGCCGGATATCCACGGGCAGGAGCGAACACAGCAGCTTGAGCCCGAGCTCGCCCGCCGCGATGCCCTCATCGCGCTGCGCATATTCATAGACGACGGTATAAACCCCGGGCGCTCCGGCGGCGCGCGTCTTGCCGAAGGTAACTTCCTCACCCGCCATATTCTGAAGTTCGATGGCCACATGCTCGAGGACATGCCCGAGCCAGGTGCCGTCGTCTTCGCGCATGCGCCGAAAGAATCCCCCGGGTTCGCGATAGGAGCAGCCGTGTTCCGAGAGACCGGGCAGGGCGCTCGCCAGTGCATCGACGAACGCTCGACCCAGGCGGCCGGTGGGCCACGCTTCGAGTGCGCCCAAATCCAGTTCGAGGCGGATGACGGGAAAGCGCGCGTACAGGGACGGGCCAACATAGACGGAACGATCGACAATGCGCATGAGACGTTGCTCCGCCGCCAATGCGGCCGTCAATTATTCTTTTCGCTGAACCAGCCCACCGGCGGCCGCCAGTCGTGTATGCAAGTTGAATGTCGCACCGGCAACCAAAATGTGCAACCGGAGTCCTAACACGCACACCGGCTGGCCTTCACTGACTTCGCCGATGGACGAGTAGCTGACGTCGGATGCGTCCACGACCGTCACGCCGCCGCTACCTTCGACTTCGATGGTTTCGTCCGGGCCGATGAACGCGGCCGTGTCTTCATCGAGACCGATCCCGACGGCAAATGGGTTGTAGGCCAGCGCCGTGATCAAACGGCCCAGACGGTCGCGCTCACGGAAGTGCTGGTCGATGATGAAACGGTTGGTGAGTCCCAGCCCCGGCGCGAGCCGCACGCTGCCCGAGATCACCGAGGATCCTTCGTCGCCGAACGCGATCATGTGCTCGCTCAAGATGCTGGCGCCGGCGCTGGTTCCTCCGACGGTAACGCCGTGGGCATTGCGCAGGCGAATGAGCTTTGCCACCGGCGTGCCGCCGAGCAGCGTGGTGAGCCGCAGTTGGTTGCCGCCGGTGAAAAATATGCCGCTCGCCTCCTCGATTCGCCGCAGCCGCCCGGCCTCCTGACAGTCCCGGCGGGTGTCGAAATCCATCACGGTCACGTGCGCGGCGCCCAAGTCTTGGAAGAGCTTCTCGTAGCGCGGCCCGGTCTCGTGCATGCGGCTCGCGGTGGGGATCACGACGATATCGGCGTCGGCGCCTCCCGAAACCCGGATGAAGCGTTCCAGGATGGGGCGATCGTTTTCCTTGTTCTCGGCGCCGCCGATGGGCACGATCCAGCCTCGAGTCTCGCCCTGGGGTATTTTACTTGGCATTCAGCTGAGCGCCTCCTACGGCACTGGGTTTAAAAGGTTCCGCGACGGATGGCCGCGCCACCCCGAACGCGCATTTCCCCAATAATGACCGTTTGCGGGGCGCCTGTCGCGCCCAATGCCAGGAGACCACGCCGGCGCCCAAAATGGCCGACCATACGCAGTCCGTAGGTCGCGTCAAAGCTGCCGGCTGCCCCGGTGGTGGCTCTGGTGGGCGCCGACTGGCAACCATGATCTACAGGCGTATAAACTAGCCGCTCGACGCGAGGGTTCGGCGCCTATACGAATAACCCGGTATACCCGCTCCAAACGATCCAATATGAATCTGCGCATGGCCAAGACGAGCGCTGCAAATCGAGTCGAGCCCGAAGGGCTGCCGCTGAGCCGCGGGCATCCGACCGCGGCGGAATACGAGCAGATGAAGCGCGACGGCTACCTGGTCGTGCGCCAATTCTTCGAGGCCAATCAGGTCGCGGATCTGTTGCGCTGGACCATGGAATTGGAGAGTGCGCCGGAGGAGCCCGGCCGACACTGGGTTTATCGCGAGGACAGCCTGGCCGAGCCCGGGCGGCGGGTCATTCAGCGGATCGAAAATTTCTCGCCCTTCCATGCAGGTTTTGAACGGTTGATTCGCGACGGTGCGTTGGCGCGTTGGGTCGGTGCACTGATGGGCGGTCCGGTAGTGCTCTTCAAGGACAAGATCAATTTCAAGATGCCGGGCGGCGGCGGCTTTAAGGCGCATCAAGACCAACAGGCCGGCTGGGGTCGCTATGCGCCGATCTTCGTCAGCGCCATGGTGACTCTCGATCCGGCGACCCTGGACAACGGATGCCTGGAGATCGCGGCGCGCCGCAACCGGGAGGGCCTGATCGGCGAGGAATGGAGCCCGCTGGATGAGAACGGGCTCGATCTGCAACCGGTGCCGACAGCGCCCGGTGACGTGGTCTTCTTCGACAGCTTCGTTCCGCATGCCTCGAAGCCGAACCTCACGGACGCGGCGCGGCGCATCCTGTATTTGACTTACAACCTGGCAAGCCGGGGCGATCACAGAGTTCGGTACTACGCGGACAAACACGCATCATTCCCGCCCGATATCGAGCGGCAGAAGGGCAAGACGTACGTCTTTCGCGTGTAGCAACCCGGAGATCAACTAAGGAAGATTCTCGCGCATGAAGTTCGGTGCCATCATCGGGGGCATTATCGGTCTTGGCTTGTCGGCCTGGCTGCTGGAGAGCTACGGGATCGGGCGGATCATCGATCTGCTCGAACGTGCCGGCTGGTTGGGCATTCTGGCCGTGATCGCATTTCATGGCGTGCAGGTTCTGTTCTCCGCGCTGGGCTGGCGCGTGATTTCCGGACCGAACGTGGCGCAACCCGGCCTGCGCACATACATTGCGTTGCGCTGGATTCGCGAGGCGGTGAACAATCTATTGCCGCTCGCGCAGGTCGGCGGCGAGTTCGTGGTCTCGCGCCTGCTGCTGCAGCGTGGTATGAGGCTGGCAGCTTCGATCGCCGGCACGCTGGCCGACGTCACGGTGGAGATGGCGACACAGGTGCTCTTCACCCTGCTCGGTTTGATTCTGTTACTGCGGAGCGCCGGCGACAGCGGAATCGCCGGGTATGTCATCAGCGGCTTGGCCGTGGCCGCGCTCGCGGTCACGGGTTTGATTGGCGCGCTGTGGTTTGGACTGGCGGCCGCCGTCGAGACGGGACTGATGCGGCTCGGCCGGGCGATGGGTTGGTCAGGAACCGCCAAGGTTGAGGGACTGCACGACGCGCTGATCGATTGCTACCGGGCGCCGCGTCGGCTGGCGCTGGCGGCGACGTGCCATATGATCTCGTGGCTGCTCGGCGGTATCGAGGTTTGCCTCGCGCTGCACTTCCTCGGGCACGATATCGGTTTCGGCTCCGGACTGATCATCGAGAGCCTCGGTCAAGCGACCAAGGCCGCGGGATTCGCCGTGCCCGGTGCGCTCGGCATACAGGAGGGCGGATACATCGTCATCGGCCGGGCGCTCGGCCTGTCCCCGGAAGTCGCCATTGCTCTGTCGTTGATGAAGCGTCTACGGGAATCTGCACTGGGCGTTCCCGGACTTATCTTTTGGCAGTGCACTGAGGCGAGAGATTCAAACCCGCCGGCTACGCCCATCGCTGGAGCCATCCCATGATCGGTACCTCTTGGACCCACCTGCTGGCGCGACTCATGGTGCGGCCGCTTCTCGGCACCTGGGTGCGGCCCAACCACTTGACGACGGTGCGCCTGGTGACGGGCGTCGCGGCGTGCCTGTTGTTCGCGCTGGGAACTCGCCGTGGGATGGGGTGGGGCGGCGCATTGTGGCTGTTCTCCGCGTTTCTTGACCGCGCGGACGGCGAACTGGCGCGGATCGGCAACATGATGAGCGCCGGCGGCCACCGCTACGACTATTATTCCGATACTGCGGTCAATGCTGCTTTCTTCGTGTCCATCGGCGTCGGTCTGCGTCATTCCTGGCTCGGATCCTGGTCCATTCCGCTCGGCTTGATCAGCGGCGCCTCGATGTTCTTGTGCTGCCTCTTCGTTGAATGGCTGGAGTTACGCAGCCCAACCGGAAGCCGCGCTTATTCCGGCAAATGGGGTTTTGATCCGGACGACGCGCTCTATCTGATGGGTCCGCTGGCTTGGGCGGGGTGGCTGGCCCCGATCCTCGTGGGCGCCAGCGTCGGCGCCACCGCCATGATGCTCATAACCGCCATCCGCTTGCTGCGCCTGCCGGTGGTCGCGAGTGTCTCATCTCCGGGCCAGGCCACTCAGGTCCGCGAATCCGCCAGCAGTTGAACCCAGTACAGACCGCGCTTGGAAGATCGACCCGCCCGCACAGGCGATTCCCATCGCATTTACTGCACGCATCACAACGAGCGGGTATCCTTCGCCGTCCGACGAGCACATTGAACTGAACACCGCGCCGAGCCATTGGTCCTCTAATCTTCTCTTCCTCATCATTGCGATCGGCACGGAGGCCGGTATCGCCAACGTGTGGAAGTTCAGCTATCTGGCGGGTGCGAACGGCGGGGGTTTGTTCGTCGCCCTGTATTTCATCGCGCTGATCGTCGTCGCCATCCCGGCTCTGATGGCCGAAATGCTGATTGGCCGCCATGGCGGCAAAAGTGCCATCGGCACCATGAACGTCCTGGTGGCCCGCGACGGCATATCCCCTTTTTGGAAGGTCTTCGGGTTCATGGCGACCACCGCGGTGTTCCTGATTCTGAGTTATTACTGCGTCATCTGCGGCTGGATGGTGAAGTATTTCGTCTTCGGCCTGCGCGGCGGGTTCAAGGGCATCGACGCCGCCGGCGCCGCGTCGGCCTACCAGCGCATGCTCGCGAGTCCCGCGGACATGCTCTTCTACTCTGGAGTGATCGTCGCGATCACCGCGGCCGTCGTGGCCGGCGGCGTCAACAAGGGGATTGAACGAGTCTCCGGTGTGCTGACCCCCCTGCGCCTGATGATCCTTGTTTGCTTGCTCATCTATTCCATCGGTTTCGCGGACATCGGCGCGGCCTTTCGTTTCTTGTTCACCGTCGACTGGACTCGCTTGACGCCGGCGGTGGTGGTGACGGCGGTGGGGCAGGCCTTTTTCTCGCTCGGTATCGGCGTCGGCGTCATGCTCACCATGGGGGCGTACATGAAGCCGGAATACTCGATTCCGCGCGCGGTGTTCACGGTGGCGATCGCTCAAGGCTTGGTGGCGCTGGTGGCGGGTCTGTCGATTTTTCCGCTGGTATTCACCTACGGCCTTGCGCCCACACAGGGCCCCGGTTTGATCTTCGTGACGCTGCCCGTGGCATTTGGGCGCATGCCGTACGGGCAGGTGTTCGGTACCGCCTTGTTCCTGACTCTGTCGTTTGCCGCGATCACGGCGACGACCGTGATTCTCGAAACGGTGGTGTCGGTGCTGCAGGATTACACGCGTTTGCCGCGCCGGCTGCTCGCGTACTTGATCGCCGCACTGATTTGGCTCACGGGGATTCTGACCGTACTGTCATTCAACCGCTGGAGCACGGTGTATCCCCTGCGTTTCATCGGCATTGCGTCGTCCAAGACGCCGTTTGAACTGCTCGACTATCTGACGTCCAACATCATGATGCCCGCCGGCGGTCTCTTGGTGGCCCTGATTGCCGGCTGGGCGCTCTCGCGGGAAACCACCCGCAAGGAACTGGGTTTGGGGAACGGTTTGGCCTTCAACCTGTGGCGTGGCCTGGTCCGCTACGTCGTGCCGCTCGCCATCGTGGTCATCTTTCTCTCGGTGCGCTGATTTTGTTGTGAAAAGCTCACATTCGTTGCGCTGAAGGCAACAAACCGGCCTTGCAATGTCATTGCAAGAACCCCTCGCTGCCTGGAATATCTCCCGGGATCAAAGCGGCGAGCAAATCCGTGGGATGCATCTTCAAACCGGCCCTGCCCGCGGTATCGCGGCCGACACCATTGGACTTGAGGATGAGAATGCAGCGCAGAAATTCTTTGACGGCGACGACCGCGGCGGCGGCGATGGCCGTCGTCATCGCGGCAACCCTGCTGGGCTCCGTCGCGAGCCGGTCGGCGCGCGCCGACACCCCCGACCCCTTGGTAGCGATGTTCGTTTGGTGGAATTCCGCCTACAAGCAAAAAGACGGCTTCACCGCGCAGTCCTTCTCCCGGTACTTCACGCCGGACGCGGTGATGCGCATCAACGGCAAGGAGCGCTGCCGCGGACTCGACGATCTGGCGCAGCATTTTCGCGACATCCAGGCAAAAACCGAGATGGTGGTCATCGATCTGCCTTTCATCGATGAATTTGCCTCGCCGAACGGCGATCGAATTTTCACGCATCACTTCGTCCGCGCCCGCGAGCACGGCCAAGACAGCCGCGAACGGGTCATGGGCTACGCCTCCATCCAAGACGGAAAGATCTCCTTGATCAATTTTGTCAGCGTGCCGGATCCGCCGCCGGGCAGCACCGAGAAGAAGAAATGATTTAGCTGCAGATGTTCAGGGGATTGGCTCAACCGTCGTATGCCGCCGTCCGCGGCGCCGACCCGTCGAATAGCAAAGATACTGGGAGATATTTATGACACATGCCCTCGACTCGCGCCTGCGGGATCGCATCAGGCTGATCCTGTGCGGCGCAGCCGCGATTCTCGGCGCGTCCCACGGCGCCGGCGTGGTCGCCGCGGATGCCGCCGCCGGCACCGCGGACGACGCGCTGCAGGAGATCACCGTCACCGCACAGCGCCGCGAGGAAAACGCGCGCGACGTGCCGATCAGTCTGACGGTATTCAACGCGGCCGCCATCGAACAACAGAATTTCCAGGGCGTCGAGAGCTACTTTTCGCAGACGCCGAACGTCAGTTTCACCTCGGAGGGTACGCGCGACCGCAAGCAACTCTCGCTGCGCGGCGTCAGCGACCAGCTCAATGCGGACAACAACATCAAGGAGGGGAGTTTCGGGTTCTACATCGATGAGTTCAACGTGGCGCAGGGCACCTCCAATCCGGAAATCGTCGACATCGACCGGATCGAAGTGTTGCGCGGCCCGCAGGGCACGTACTTCGGCCGCAACGCCGTCGGCGGCGCCATCAATATCACGACCAAGCAGCCGACGAATGACTTCTTTGCCGAAGCGAGCGCGCAGTATTCCAGCTTCAATACGCTCGATTCCCACGTGATCTTGAATCTGCCCATCATCGACAATGTGCTGGCGGTACGGATCGTCGGCCGCGATGAAACCAGCGACGGCAACATCAAGAACATCAATCTGATCGGTGGGGGCAACGACAGCAAGTACACCTACGGCAAGATCATCGTTCGCTACACGCCCAACGAGCGGCTGACCATCGATACGACCGGAACTGCGTCGAACGAGCACGTCGGAATGCGCAATGGCGTGCCGTCCGGCGTGCTCGGCGACTTCTCGTCCAGCGTTCTCTACAGCGGGCCTCCGTATAATGGAGCGGCGATTCCCGACGGCGTCGGTTTCTATCCGAACAACACGACGCGAGTGAACTTCAACCGCCCGCAAGACGACGGCACGCGCCTCAACTATGTGACCAATCGCATCAAGTTCAACGCGGATGCCTTCACGGTCACCAACGTCGTCGGCTACCTGTACTCGAACGAATTCGAGGGCGGCGACATCGATGGTTCCAGTCTCGACCTCTTTTATGAACAGGAGTCGATCAAGCGCACGTCCTTGAGCGAGGAATTGCGCTTCCAATCGGTGCCCGGCCGAGCGGTCGATTGGACCGGCGGGATCTATTACGGCCATGACAGCGGCCACACCACGGAATACACGTTCACGGGCGCCGACAATCCGTTTGGGCTGCCCGACGGTTTTCAGGTTACTTCCTCGCTGTCCGCTTCGTCGGACGTGAGCACTGCGGTCTTCGGCGAAGGGGTGTGGCACGTCGATCCCAGGTTATCGTTGACCGTCGGCGCTCGCTTCACCCACGAAACGGTCTACAACGACAGCTTCAATACCTCGGGTACTGCCGTGTTGAACTACGTCAACGGCACCGCGACCTTCAACAATTTCTCACCGCGCCTGTCCGTGCTCTACCTGGCCTCCGATCAGGTCAATCTCTACGCGACCATTTCGCGCGGCTTCAAGGCCGGCGGACTCGAGGCGCAGCCTCTGCCGATCAAGAACGATGTTTACAAACCCGAGACATTGACGAATTACGAGTTCGGCGTGAAGAGCGAATCCGCGGACAAGCGCCTGCGCCTGGACGCGGACGTGTTCTACATGGATTGGAAGGATATCCAAGCCGACTTCTCGGTCGGACAGCAGGTCCCCGGCGGGGGCGTGTCCTTCATCACGGGTATCGCCAACGCCGCCGCGGCGCGCAGTTATGGCTTCGAAGCGGAGGCGACGGCGCTGGTGGCGACCGGCCTCACCGTCGGTGCGGGCGCCGGGTACGATCGCGCCTACTATGTCCGATATCCCAATGCGGAGACGGGGTTGGGAACCTCGGGAGACCTGAGCGGCGCCACGCTGCCGAATACCCCGAAATGGACCCTGCACGCCGACGGCCAATACACGCATAAATTATCGGACGACGTGTCCGGCTTCACGCGCCTCGAGTGGTACTACAAAGGGGGCATCGTGCCCGACCAGAACTCCGAGTTCCACACCGGTTTCCCGTGGGACGTTCCGGCCTACAATGTGTGGAATCTGCGTGCGGGAATCACCCGCGAGAATTGGAGCGTCACCGCGTTTGTCGAAAACCTCTTCAACAAAAAGTACTACACCAACGCCTATGAGAAGGCTTTCGTGACCGGCATGTTCCTCGAACCCTCGTACCGGAATATCGGCGTCCGGCTGACCGTTCGGACCAAATAATCCCATGTGCGCCGCGGGCCGGGTACGGTGGGCGATTGTCCTGCGAGCCGGCCTGCTGACGGCGGCGCTGGCGGCGGCCGCGCCGACGGGGGCGGCCCAGGCGGAGGCGGCACGGGTAGAAGCGGCGCCGGTGGTGGCGGTGAGCGCCGGCGGCGCGGAGTCGCAGCGCTTCGCCGCCTTTTTGGAGTCCGTCTACCAGCGCACGCTCGCCGCGAGTCCGCAACTCGCCACCGAGTTTGGTTCGAAGGCCGGCGATAACCGCTGGGATGATACGTCGGAAGCCGCGTTGGCCGCAGGAGCGGCGCGGGTTCGCGCCGACATCCGCACGGTCAAGGCCCGGTTCGACTACGCCCAACTCGATGCGGCGAGTCAATTGCAGTACCGCGTGTTCCTCGACGAACAGCAACTGCTGCTCGATCGATATCGGTGGCGCGATCATTTCTATGCGTTGAATCAGATCGTCGGCCTGCACATCGACATTCCCGGCACCTTGACCGGGAACCAAGTGCTGCAATCGGAGCAGGACGCGCGCGCCTACATCCGGCGAATCCGCGCGGTCCGGCCCGCGCTCCGGCAACTCGTCCTGCACATGCAGCGTCAGGCGCGAAAGGGAATATACATTCCCAAAACGGTCTATCCGCTGCTGATCGAGGGTGCGCAAAATGTCATCTCGGGCGCACCGCACGACGCGGGCGTGGATAGCCCGATCTTTGCCGATTTCAAACGGCGGATTGCCGAACTCGACCTGGCGGCGGACACCAAATCACGCTTGGTCGAAGAGGCGCGCACCGCGCTCGTACGGGAATTGCAGCCTGCGTACGAAGAACTGATTCAGCTCTTGAAGATGCAGGCCAAGCGCACGCCGATTACCGGCGGGGTGTGGCAGCTGCCCGAAGGCGATGCCTTTTACGCCTTTCTGATTCGCCAGTTCACGACCACGGACTTGACGCCGGCACAAGTTCACGAAATGGGTCTGGCTGAAGTGGCGCGGGCGCAGGGGGAAATCGCGCTGCTCATGAACCGGCTTGGCTTCAAGGGGACGGTGCGTGAATTCATGGCGCAAACGAAGGCGGACCCGCGCAACTACGTCAGCGACGATGATGCGGGCCGGGCGGTCTATCTGTCCAAGGCCCGCGGCATCGTGGCCGCGATGCAGGCGAAAATCACGGACGCATTCGCGGCACCCGCGCCTCTGCCTCTGCGCATCGTGAGAACCGAGTCCTACAAAGAAGCGTCCTCACCGCCCGGTTTCTACGAAGCGGGATCCGCGGACGGCAGCCGCCCCGGCACGGTGTATTTGAACCTGTCCGACATGCACGTCCTGCCCCTGTATGAGTTGGAGGACCTGCTGTACCACGAGGGTGTTCCCGGGCACCACATGCAGATCTCGACCATCCTGGTCGATCGATCGATACCGCAGCTGCGCAAGGTGAACGAATGGTGGCAGGACAGCGCCTTCGTGGAGGGCTGGGGTCTGTATGCCGAGCGGCTCGCCAAGGATCTGGGTTTCTACCGAGATCCGTATTCGGAATTCGGACTGCTGTCGGGCGAGCTTTGGCGTGCAAGCCGCTTAGTCGTCGACAGCGGCCTGCACTACAAGCACTGGACGCGCGACCAGGCGATTCGATATTTGAACGACAATACGCCGAGTCCCGAGGAAACCAATGTGCGGGCGGTTGACCGCTACCTGGCGGTGCCCGGGCAGGCCACTTCCTTCATGGTGGGCATGCGCAAATTCGTCGCGGAACGCGAGCGGGCGCGCCAGGCGCTCGGATCGCGGTTCGATCTGCGCGAGTACCACAGGCAAGTCCTCGGCAGCGGCTACATTCCGCTGTGGGCGCTCGAGCAGAAGGTGAGCGATTGGATTCAATCCCAGCCCCGCGCGGAAGAGCCGAAGTCCGCGAGCGTGGCGTTCAATCAAATGCTCGAGGGCTATTGGCAAGAACTGCTGCGCCTGAATCCCATCCTCGCCTTATCCCACGGCGACAACCGAGACGAGGACCAATTCGACGATTCCCTGCAGGACGCATGGCGAGCGCGGATGCTGGCGATGTTGGACCACTATCTGCAGGCCAGCGCCGAATTTTCCGCCGATTCGCTGGCGCCCAACGACCGAACCAGCCTCGCCATGCTGCGGGAACAGCTGGCCAGCGCCAAGCAATTCTATGCGGGAGCCTTGTTCGACACGGCGAGAATGCTGCCGATCGAGCAGTTTCAGGGACTCCATACCGTGTTCGCCGCCGATGCGGCCGGCGCAGGCGCATATCCCTTCAAGACGGTGACCGATTACGACAAGGCGCTCGCTCGAGCCGACCACTACGCGCGCTGGACGAGCGATGCCATCGCCCGCCTGCGCGAAGGCATTGCGGCCGGCGTGGTACTGCCGCGCATCGTCGTCGAGCGGGTCTTGCCGCAGCTGCGCGCCCACTTCGGGCTGCCGGCCGAGAAAACTGAATTTTGGCGGCCCATCGCCAACATTCCCGCGGCATTCCCTGCGGCCGAACGCGCGCGGCTTGAGGCGCAGTACCGGATCAAGATCGCGACCGTGATCGAGCCTGCTTATCGGCAACTGTTCGAGTTCATGAAAAACGACTACTTGCCGCACGCTCGGACGAGCGTCGGGTTGGGACAAATCCCGGGTGGGACTGCGCTATACGATTATGACGTGCGATTTCACACCACGACCCAGCTCACGCCGGCGCAGATTCACGCCCTCGGGCGGACGGAGGTGCAGCGCATCGAGGCGGAACTGGTCAAGGTTCAAGCCGCGGTGGGCGTCAGCGGTTCGCTACAGCAGTTCTTCGCGCAGGTGCGCGCGGACCCCAAGCGCAGATTCACCTCCCGCGGGCAAATCGTTCCCGCCTTCGAGGCCGCCCGCCAAGAAATCGCCGGCAAACTGCCGCAGCTGTTCGATGTCTGGCCGCGGGCCGAGTTTCAGATACGGGCCCTGCCGGAGTCCTCGAAGCACTCGCAGGGCAATGGATACTACGCTCCGGCCGGCGCCGACGGCTCGCGACCCGGTGTTCTGTGGATCAACACCTATGCGCCGGGCGTCAGCGACACATTCAACGTGATGACCATCATGCTGCACGAGGGTCTGCCCGGCCACCATTTTCAGACCTCCATCGCTCAAGAACAGGCCCAACTGCCCGCGTTTCGCCGCTTCGATTTCACCAATGCCTACGGCGAAGGCTGGGCGCTCTATTCCGAGTCGCTGGGCAACGAATTGGGGCTGTTCGACGATCCGTGGAATTACTACGGGCACCTCAATTACGCGATTCTGAGAGCGAATCGCCTGGTGATCGACACCGGGCTGCATGCCATGGGCTGGGACGTCGACACGGGGGTCCGGTGGATGTTGGAGCATTCCTCCATGACTCGCGATCAGGCCGCAGCCGAAGTGGAGCGATATGTCGCCTATCCCGGCCAGGCGCTGTCCTACAAGCTTGGCGAACTCAAAATCCGCGAACTGCGGCAGCGTGCCGTGCAAGAATTGGGCTCGAAATTCGATATCAAAGCCTTCCACGACCAGATTCTGCTCGGGGGCAGCATGCCTCTGACCATTCTCGAACAGAACGTCGACCGTTGGATCTCGGCGACACGCCCCAGATAGGCCATACTCCCGAACTGCGGGCAGCGCCGGCGCCCGGCTGGCGGGCACATATGGGACGGGGTCGCTTCGACCCCGTAGATTCGGCGCATAGCGCCTGGAAAATACATGGACTTGAACCTCCGCTATCTCTACGAGGCGGCCAAGCTGGGGTCGATGCGTGCGGCCGCCGACAACCTCGGCGTGGCGGTATCGTCGGTGAGCCGGCAAATTTCCCAGCTGGAAGCCGACATGGGTATCGGCCTGATCGAGCACGGGCGGCGCAATATCAAGCTGACGGAGGCCGGGCTGCTGTTGATCGAGCATTACTCGGAGCAACTGCGGCTCAACGAATCCTTCGACGCCAAGCTGTCCGACATCAAAGGGCTGCGCACCGGACGCATCCATCTCGCGATCGGCGAAGGCTTCATCGGGCAGCCCCTGTCGAATCTGCTGGTTCGCTTCAATGCCAAGCACCCCGGGCTGTTCATCAACGTACACATGTCCGCGTCGTCGAATGACGTCGTGCGTCTGGTCGCGGAAGACGACGCCCACTTGGGCCTCGTGTTCCAATCGTCCGACGACCCGCGGATTCGCGTGCTGGCGTCCGTCCGTCAGCCGCTCTGCGCCATCATGAATGTCGATCACCCGCTCGCCGGGCACAGGCTCCTCAAGCTCGCCGAGCTCAAATCCTACCGCCTGTGCCTGCCCGAATCCTCGTTCAGAACGCGCCAGTTGCTGCAGACCGCCGAATCCAACGAACGCGTGTCCCTGCAGCCGAGCATCACGGCCAACTCGATCACGCTATTGAAGAGCCTGCTGGAATCGGGGGAGTTTTTCACCTTGCTGCCGGTCCTTGCCGTCAGCAAGGAGGTCGAGAACCGCCAATTCGCCGCCGTGCCCATCGACAGCACCGCATTGCAGGATGCCGCGGTTCAGTTGATCTGCCGGCTGGGCCGGCGCCTGCCGCCGGCGCCCCTGCGCATGCTGGACGCGCTCACTACCTATCTGGAGGCCTGCGGCGGGACCATTAATTTGCCGAAAATCGACAACGGGGCCTGACCCGCGACATGCCGCCCAGATTGCGGCAAACGCAATGCAGTTCGGCGTTCATGTTATTGATTGCGCCCGGGCGAATCCCGCAGCATGGCGTCAAATGAGCAATGCCGAGAGCAAGGATTCCAGGGATATCAAGGAGCGCTCGCCCTTCTTCGATTTGTACGACTTGAGGGTCGAAGTCATCGCTCCTCCCGGTGCGCATCTTCTGTGCGGTGCGAGGCCCGGGGACTGGTTCGAACTGCGCGGCGAAATGCTGTATATGCCGCCCGATCAAGGCTTCTCGATCTATTCCTTGGCGGCATTGCTGCTGCTGCTGCCCGCCAAGCAGCGCGTGCTCGACCCCTACGACTGGATGTACTCGGATTCCGACGTGGCTTGTCCGGACCCGAATTGTCCCTCGACGTTCAGGATCACGCGTCTGGGGAAGCGCCGCTTCGAGCGCAGCTCGACTACCGCGACGCCCGTTCCCACGATACCCAAGTAGTCATCGCCGCGCCCATGCGAATCCGAATATCCGATGGGTATGAAATTTCGCGCGTCATCAAAGGGGGATGGCACCTCGCCGGAGATCATGGCGTCATCGATCCGGAGCAGGCCGTGCACGACATGGCCGCGTTTGTTCAAGCCGGAATCACGACGTTCGATTGCGCGGACATCTACACCGGCGTCGAAGCGCTGATCGGGCGGTTTCTCGCGCTCTATCCGCGGCTCGCCAAGGAAGTTCAGGTCCACACGAAATTCATTCCCGACCTGCGGATGCTCGCCGAAGTCGACGCTACTTATGTGGAACGCTCCATCGACCGTTCGCTCATGCGCTTGGGGCTCGAACGATTGGATCTGGTGCAATTTCATTGGTGGGACTACGCGGTGCCCGGCTATGTAGAGGCGGCTGCCGAGCTTTCGCGGCTGCGCGACAAGGGCAAGATCGCCAACATCGGCGCGACCAATTTCGACGTTCCGCACCTCACGGAAATACTCGACGCCGGCGTGCCCGTGGTCTCGATGCAGGCGCAATACTCGCTGCTCGATGAGCGCCCCAGAAATGGCATGATCGATCTATGCCGCAGCAGAAACATCGCCGTCATCTGCTACGGGACGGTCGCCGGAGGGTTTTTATCGGAGCGATGGATGGGCCGGCGCGCGACGGCCGGCGGCGGTTTGACCAACCGGTCGTTGATCAAGTACCAATTGATCATCGATGATTTCGGCGGCTGGGATCTGTTTCAGCAGCTCCTCGAGACGCTCGGCCGCATTGCGGTCAAGCATCGCTGCGATATTGCGACCGTCGCGTCGCGCGCGGTGTTGGACTGGGATCATGTGGCCGCCGTCATCGTCGGCGCGACCAATGCCTCGCATCTGAGCGCGAACCGCAAGATCGCCGATCTCAACCTGGATGCGGCCGACGTCCAGGCCATCCAAGCCATCCTGCGGCAGCGCCACGGCCCGCACGGCGATGTCTATTCGCTCGAACGCGATCGAACCGGCCGCCACGGACGCATCATGAAATACGACCTGCACCAGAAAGAGAATTTTGCGACATAATGCAGGCCGAACGGAGCCGCTGTCCCCTATGAGATTCAATAAATTCCTCCTGATTGGGGCGGTCGGCGCGGCCGCATTGGGCGGCGTGATCGCCCCCGCGGCGGCGGTGGCGCCTTCTCCGCCGGTGGTGACCGCGTTGGTCGGAGGAACCGTCGTCGCAGTCGACGGCGGCCCGGCGATCAAGAATGCGACGGTCCTGATTACGGGTGAGCGCATCGCGGAAATCGGCCCGGCGGATTCAACCGCCGTTCCGCCCGGCGCCAAGATCATTCCGATGACCGGCCGATGGCTCATGCCGGGTCTCATGAACATGCATGTGCATTTGGGTCTGAAGCTGCCGGGCGCGGCCGGCAATTCCCTCGCCGCGGAAACCGATACCGAAGAGGTATTGCGGATGGCGGGCAATGCGCGCCTCTCGCTGCTCGCGGGAGTCACGACTCTGCGACTGGTCGGCGAAGATCACGGCACCGATTTCGACTTGCGCGCCGCCATCGAGCGCGGAGAGGTGATCGGACCGCGCATCAAAACCGCGGGAGAGGTCATCGTGCCCACCGGAGGTCACGGCTCGCTCGAAGCGGACGGGCCGTACGCTCTCGCACACGAGTTGCGCGAGCAAATCAAACATGGCGCGGACTGGATCAAGCTCGCCATCTGGGGCGGGATCTCGG
>Ga0137418_10002639_pt1 | contig 16404 bp, 14 predicted proteins | sample CZODoug3_1_2_16f_FD_122242 | JGI IMG/M metagenome (GOLD analysis project Ga0137418, IMG submission 122242) | Vadose zone soil fungal communities from Angelo Coast Range Reserve, California, USA - CZODoug3_1_2_16fungal (Hybrid Assembly) | ecosystem: Environmental > Terrestrial > Soil > Vadose... | reverse complement strand
TCCCGCTCCCGCGAGAACATTCTGCAAAAAACCACGTCTGCTACCCATCTTTTTTCCTTTCACGCTCGAATAACGGAATTCGAAAATTGAATTGGTTGTGATAAGCACCGAATTCAGGCGGACGTACACAGGGGGCCGTCCTCAAACAAGTTGGCCGACTGGCTAGAGATTTTTGCTAGATACGGAGGGGGACTGAAGCAGGATTGGAACTTCTGATTGCATGAGAAGCGCAAAAGACCAAAGATCGCTCGCGATCACCGGCTAACGACGGGCCCCCGGCAGACGTACCGGCAACATTGAACTGAGCGACTCTGCTCGGTGCCTCAATAGAAAAGGAACCTTCCCTGAGCGCCTCAAGTTGAACCAAACTGGTGCAATCGGCCTTCTGGTTCAAGCCGTTCCCGGACTTAGCCGGACACTCTCCGCACTCCGTGCCCTTATGATGAGCATGGACATGATGGTTGATGATTATGGGGGCTGGCTGCGACTCCACCTGGTGATGAACAGGCACAGATGACATGCAAGAAGCGGCGCACATCGAGCCAAGATCGGAATTGGCCCCCGACAGCGTCAGCGCAAGAACTGCGATGAGTAGCTTAGTTCCCATCAACTTTTGAGCATACACACAAGATAGTTCTCGTACAAGAATGTGTATTCGTCGAACGGACCGTTCTGCGCCGCCGTTCAGGCTCAGTGATAGGTCTGGTCCTTCGCGACCACGACTTTGCCGCCGAAGGAGCGATAGACGTAGGTGAAGTATCCGGTTGCGAGCAGGATGCCAATCGTCCACCACACCGCGCCAACCTTGAGCCCGTAATCTGCGGCTTTGGCGTTCGCAACTGTCAACGAATAAACAGGATTCCGCGCGGGGAGAACCAGCGGATACAGGCCGAAGACGACGCTCGTCAACATCCCCGTCAAGTACGCGCAAGAGGCGAAGAAGGCTTTGCGCTCGTCGCGCTTCACCAATTCGAAGCGCACGCCGGCAATTCCCGCCACGGCCAGCAGCGGGAAAACAAATCCCCACGGCCAGGTGATGAAATTTTCTTTCACTTGCGGCTGAATCCCGAAGGTGATCGCAGTCACCGCCGCAGTCAGAATAAGGACACCCCACCATGAGTTAGCGGCAAGTTTCGCGGAGCGCTTGTTCACCGGACCGGTAGTCTTCATCCTTACCCACAGAGCGCCATGCATCACCAGGACGAGCAGAGCCAGCACGCTCACCAAAATCGTGTACCAGTCCAGAATTCCCGTTTGTTCACCCAGCCGAAAGTCCGTCCACAGCGGCTCGAAGAAATACCCGCTGGCATCGAGCGGAACGCCGCGCACGACATTGGCCAGTGCGGCGCCAAAGAAAATAGCTAGAAGCAAGCTCGAGACGCAAAACAGAAAATCCCAGAATGGGTCCCACACTCTGCTGATGATGTGATTGCGAAACTCTATCGAGGTTCCACGCAGGATCAGCAGCCACAGAACAATCATCAGCGGCAAATAGAATCCGCTGAATCCGCCGGCATAGAGGGCGGGAAAGGCAAAATAAAGCGTGCCACCGCCCGCGATGAGCCACACCTCGTTGCCGTCCCAGACAGGTCCGACCGAAGCCAAGACCTGCCGCCGCTCTGCGTCTGTCTTCGCCACCAGAAGATGGATTGCACCGGCGCCGAGATCGAAGCCGTCGAGCAGGACGTATACCGTGATCATGATGGCGACCAGGCAAAACCAGATCGTTCCCATGCGCGCTCCTCAATCCGCGGCTACCGCGATAGCGGGTTCGCTGTGCAAAGAATCATCGGGCTCGGGTCCGTCCTCGATCTCGCGATACACGAGAAACAACCAGAGGATGCCCAGCACGGTGTACAGGCCCATGAATCCGATTAGCGTGAACCACGCATTGCCCGCACCAACGCGCGGCGAGACTCCGTGCGCGGTGCGCATCAACCCATAGATGAGCCAGGGTTGACGCCCGAGCTCCGCGGTCATCCATCCCGCGGTATTAGCGATGTACGGCAGCGGAACGCAAAGCATTAGCGCCCACAGCATCACGCGAGAATCGTAGAGTTTGCGGAGCCACAGCATCAACGCAGCCAAGACCATCACCGCAATAAAAATTGTGCCGAGCCCGACCATGACGTGATAGCTGTAGTACAGCAGCGCGATCATATCCGGCCATTGGTCTTGCGGGAACGCATCGAGGCCGCGAACATTCGCGGTCCATTGCTGATAGGTAAGAAAACTGAGCATGCTGGGAATTTGAAGCGGATTGTCGAGCCGCCGTTTTTGGACGTCTGGCTGGCCGAGGATGACCAGCGGCGCGCCTCTTTGTGTTTCAAACAGACCTTCCATGGCCGCGAGCGTGACGGGCTGGTTGTCCGCGATTAATTTTCCCTGCGCATCGCCCGTTGGGAAAAGTTGCAGGATTGCGGCCACTGCGCCAACCAACACGCCTCCCTTGACGAAGGTTCTCCCGTAAGACTCGTGGCGCTTGGTCAGCAAATAAAATGCGCCGACGGCGGCCATCACGAAGCAGCCCGTTTGCATGGCACCCAGCATGGTGTGCGCGTATTGCCAGAGCACCCATTTATTGAGCAGCAGCGCCCAAAAACTGGCCAGTTCTATTTGGCCGTGGGAGTCCACGCGATGGCCGGTCGGATATTGCATCCAAGCATTGGTCGCTACGATAAAGTAGCCGGAGAGCCAGGAGCCCAGCCACACGAGAAATGCCGACCACCAGTGGCCGATGCGTCCCAGTTTCTTTTCGCCAAAAAGAAACAGTCCCAGGAAACTGGACTCTAGAAAAAAAGAAAACACGCCTTCCATGGCGAGCGTCTGCCCGATGACTCCGCCGGCGGCCCTGGAAAACGCGGCCCAGTTCGTGCCAAACTGAAATTCCAGGGGAATGCCGGTGACCACCCCGACGGCAAAATTGATCCCGAAGATTCGGCCCCAAAATCGCGCGGCGCGATTGTAGTGCTCGTTATTGGTGCGCAAGGCTTTCGTTTTCAAATAGACGAGCAGCAGCGCCAGGCCCATGGTCAACTGCGGAAAAATGTAGTGGAAGGTGACCGTGAAGGCGAAGTGCAGGCGGTGCACGTCGAGGGCTGGTTCCATCGAAACTACCTCGTAACCGCTACGCGCTTGCCCGGCACTAAAAAGCGTGCGGCTAGATCCGTCGCGCCCATTCTCCCATCTCAGCACAAGCACACATAGTTGAATCTTTGGCTATGGCCGTAAACCTGGACGCCAATTACGTGCGGTTCAAAACTTCGCTCAGAGACACTCGCGAGAGAAGGTCTTACAATGTAGTTGTGAGCGACAGCGTCCAATTGCCCGCCTTTCGCAAGCCCAGCGCGGTGGAAGCATTCTTCAATCGCGCGTTCGGATTCCTGGTTGGCCTGGGAATCGCGCCGGGCTACATGCAGCTCTTGCAGGTGCGCGGGCGCAAGACTGGACGCATTTACTCCTCGCCTGTGAACCTGCTTCAGGTCGACGGCAAGGCATATCTGGTTGCCCCGCGCGGCAGGACGCAATGGGTACGCAACGCGGAAGCGACCGGAGAAATTGTGCTGAAGCGGGGCAGCGTGCGTCGCAAGTACCGGCTGCGGCCCCTCTCTGACCCTGAAAAACCGGAGATTCTGAAATTGTACTTAGAGAGCTACAAATCCGCCGTGCAGCGGTATTTTCCCGTGCCCGCCGGCTCGCCTGCCGCAGCCTTCCGCGACATTGCGTCGAACTATCCCGTTTTTGAATTGCTCCCAGCGTAAATCAGCATCGCCGCGCTGTATGCAGCTGGTTTAGCTCGCTGACAAACATCCTGAGCGAAGCGCCTCAGATCTTCTGGCGCTTCCAGCGGCCCTGCTTGAACAGCACAACGCTCGCGGCAGCAATTGCCCCTTCGGCAATCACGATGGAGAGGAAGACTCCCTTGGAACGCATGTGCCACGGAATCGCCAGCGCGTACGCCAAAGGAATCTCCAGCAACCAGAAACCGAAAAAGTAGACGATCGTCGGCGTCACCGTGTCGCCTGCGCCATTGAAGGCCTGCAGCATGACCATGGCGTAGGCGTAGCCAACATTGCCGTAGCTCAGAATGCGCAGGCAAGACGCAGCCAATGGCACCACTTCGGGATCATTCGTGAATAGGCGGACTGCTGGCTCCGCAAAAAAGATGAAGATCACGCCGATGATGCCGAGGAACAGCATGTTGTAGAAGCCAGTGCGCCACACAGACGTCGCCGCGCGCTCCGGCTGCTTCGCACCGAGGTTTTGGCCAACAAGCGTGGCCGCCGCGTTGCTCAACCCCCAGCTCGGCAGAATGATGAAGATAATGATGCGGATCGCGATGGTGTAGCCGGCGAGCGCGGCTGAGCCGAACAGGCTGACAATGCGCACGAGGCCAATCCAACTGGTGTGCGCAATGGCAAATTGCAAGATGCCCGTCAGCGACACGCGCAACAACCTCCACAACACGCCGAGCTCTAGGCGAACTTGCTGGCGCAAGATGCGGATGCGCTCCGTGCCTCGCAGCAGCCGGTAAAACTGATACAGCACGCCGATGCTGCGCCCGGTGAACGTTGCCAGCGCCGCGCCCGTCACACCGAGCTTCGGGAATGGTCCCCACCCGAAAATGAGGCACGGATCGAGAACCAAGTTGATGATGTTCGAGACCCACAGCAAGCGCATGGCTATCGCCGCATCGCCGGCTCCGCGAAAAATTGCGTTGTTGAGAAACAGCAGCATGATGGCTCCGCTGCCGCCCAACGCGATGCGCGCATAGCCGCTACCCACGGCGATGATCTGAGGGGACGCGCCCATCAAGCCAAGCAGGCGCGGCGCCAGAAACGCGCACGGAACGCCGACCAGCAGCGAGATCGCGATGCCGATGACGATGGCTTGTACGCCCGCTACCGCCGCGCCTGCGGGATCTTTCTCGCCGATGCGCCGCGCGACCATCGCCGTGGTCGAGAGGCTCAACCCGAGCCCTACCGCAAAAACCAAACTCAGCAGCGACTCCGTAAGACCGACGGTGGCGACGGCGTCCGCGCCCAGCCGGCCAACCCAGAACACGTCGACTACCGCGAACAGCGATTCCAGCACCATCTCCAGCACCATGGGGATGGCCAGCAGCAGGATCGCGCGATTGAGGCTGCCGGTGGTGAAATCCTGATGCGAACCGCGCAGCGCTTCGCGAATGGAACTCCAGATAGGAATCGGCGGCGCGGTGGTAAGTTCTTGCGTTTCCATCGGACCCTATACATTTCTGCGAGAGCGCGGTGCAAATCGGCTCGCGCGGCTAAAAGTAGTGTGGTTGAAACGGGAGAGAACTGGTCCGCCTAAGCGGCGGATTTACGCGACAGCGACAAACGAGATAGTTCGAGGGATGAACATCTTTTTTTTCCTAGGAAACTCGATGCATTAGATTCTAGCTTGGGCGGCTTCGCTTTGGCTAGCGAAAACTGCGGCACCCTCTATGACGTTGTCGGCTCTGTCAAGAGACACGAAGAGTTGGCGAGCTGCGCGGCTCGTTTTTCTCTTCACCTGAAAGAATCGTTTCTCTTTCCTTCATTGCGACCAAGGCTCGCTGCGTGAATCGTGCGGTGGAATCTGGTTCCACCAACCATCTATTCGGTCACTTACTTTCGACCATGATTCGTTCTTCAGACGCCGCGATCACTCGCGGGAGCAAGGCGCCCAATCAGGCTAGCGATGGGCTTGCGCCCACCAGGGTGCCGCCCGGGCTGCCTTGCCTGCGAACCAGCCGTGCGTAATCTGCGCCACTCCGCAGCATCCAGTACATACGCACAGCCAACTTGCGCGCGATGGCTACCTTGGCCACCGCGTGTCCTCTACGGAATTTCAAACGCTGATAGTCCTGTCGCAGTTCGGGATCCTGCCGCACGGCGTGATGCACTGTTTCGATGAGCAGCCAGCGCACCATGGTATTGCCTTGTTTGCTGATGGCTCCTAGCCGCCGCCGTCCGCCGCTGGACTCCTCGCTGGGATTCAGTCCCAGATAACTCGCGATCTTCTTGCTGCGGCGAAAGCGAGTAATCGGGCCGATGGCCAGCACGAAGGCCAGGGCGGTGACCGGACCGATGCCTGGATGAGTCATCAGTCGCACTGCATCGGCGTGGCGTTTTGCTTCTTCCAAAACAGCGCGATCCAATTCCGCGATGGGAAGCTCTAGTTGGTCGAGCAGCTTCAGAAGTTCTTCGCGCCGCCGGCTGGCCCAGGGAGCCAAGCCCAGGCTCACCAGTTCCACGCGGCCTTTCTTAGTGAACAGTTTTTTCTTGCGGCACAGCCCCTGGCTCATGGCCAGTGCGTGGAGCTGGTTGCCCAGCATGGTACGCATGCTTACGAGCTTGTGACGGTGCCAAAGCAACTGCCGAAGGTCGCGTTGGGCAGGCGTGGGAACCCAGATGCGTGGAAAGCGTTTTGCCAACAGGAGATCGAGAATGAGTGCAGCATCGCGCTCATCGGTCTTCTGTTTGCGCACTTCGCTAGCGCGGATCTTCGCGGAGTCACCGATCCACAATTCGTAGCCAAGGTCCGCGAGCAAACGCTCGAACCAGTGAATCGGCCCGGTGGCTTCGATGCCCACGCGAACCGGTTCTTGCGAACTCCGCAGGCTCCGGTAGAAAGCCTGAGCTTCGCCGCTCTCGTGATCCAAGCGGCGCTCCAGGAGCACCTCGCCGGTCTCTTCTCTGGCCATGGCAATCTGCTGATAGCGGGTATGAAAATCACATCCTATAATGATCATCGCTCGGCTCCTTTCTTCCGAGCCCTGGTCGGTTAACGCAACCAAGTCTACTCGGGAGTAGGAGCCGACGCCGTCATCTAATCAGCCGCCCTGCCGTGTCGGAGGATAGCCCGTCATAATAAGAGCTGGAGAGTTTTCTAAACAAGTGAGGTGAGTACGCACGATCAGGCATCGCCGTCATCAAAGTCCCCGCGAGCTTCTTTCAAGAAACTCACGAAAACTAATTCCCAGCTCGTCTTCCTGCGCAAAGTATCGAAGAGCATCGTCAATCTCCTCGACTTCCTCAACTAGCCAGCAGATGAGCAGAATCGGTGCTTGCTGAAGCTTCTCGTCGTTCAACGATTTGTCTCCCCAAAGGAGGGTCAGTTGCCAGTGCTGTCTTATACCACGCCCAGAAGTATAGAAAGCCTGGGCGGCCGGTGCAGAATGCGTTTGTGGAGAGCTTCCACGGCAAGCTGCGGGACGAGTGCTTGAACGCCAGCTGGTTCGGGAGTTCTGTTCCTGCCCTGGAACCTGGCCTCGGAATTCGCTTCGTTAACGTAATCCGCCGTCAAGACGGCCAGCTTCGGACGCTTACGGTAGTAGTATAGGTCAGTTTTCTGAGAGGGAGTTTTCTCGCCAGCCCATGATTGCTGTGATGTTGCCCCTAAACCCGCGCCTTTTGAAAAACGGAATCTCAAAGGGTGCGCCACGCGAATTTGCTCTAGGACTTTACGTCTGCGCCGCCCGCCCGTCCCTTCATCACTGTCTCTTTTTGGGCCTGATATTGTGAATGAACTGCTTAATTTGGCGATAAAGAAGGATGTTACGCCAAAAACCGAATATCAGCATGCCAAGCGCGGCCAACATCAGAAGCAGGAGCTTCAGCGAAGGCATGACTGAAACCCTTGAGTTTGCAGTATTTGTACCAAGAGCATAATCAGCCTCAGTCCTACAGAATCAGACTTTGACTCAGCGGTAATCGAGTCATCGCATTCAGAATCTTAATCGCTGATATTTAATAAGATCTAATTGTAGAATAATCTCCTTTCGCAAAGCTATGGCGACAAATTAATGGCCAACTCTGCGGCGGGTCATTGCCAACTCACTTTGAGCAAGGACAAGTCTGATTGTCTTCATGTACTATTGTATTGGTCACATGCTGGGAAAAACCGAACCCTCCTCCGACGCCGCCGGAGAAAGTAACTACCGTTATTCCAGTGTCGCCCGTCGCAATATTGATACTTACAGGTCCTAGCGAAATGACGGTATTGTCGAAGCGCCCACCAAGCTCCTCGACGTAGTTGGCATTGGTGACTGTAAGTCCTGCGGAAACCCCGGCGGAAATTCCGTACGTCGGATTATTGCCATGACTATTACGAAAGGGGGTTACCCCATCAGGCAGGCCGGCCGCGAAACCTGAGCCAGACGTATAACTTCCAGCTGAGTTACAGGAATTTGAGGATCTTTCTCTTGCTCCTTTTCTAATTTCCGATTTCTATCTTCTAGTCGGCCGCTGGCTTGGCGACCGCAGCCGAGGGAGGGATGAGCTTGCCGGAGGCGAGGGCGTCGAGGGCGCGGAGGCGGCTGGCGAGTTCGCGAGCGGTCAACTGGCGTTCGCGGAAGAGCGAGCGGAGAAAATCTTCGGCGCGGCAGGGGCCTTTCTGGGAGTTGCAATCCTGGCAGCAGGAGACGAGGTTGCGGTAAGAGTTGTTGCCCGAATGCGCGCGGGGGACGACGTGGTCGAGACACTTCATCTGCGAGGTGAGAAAGCGCAAACAATAGAAGCAACGCCCGGCTTCGCGCGCATGGATGGCGTGACGGAGGGCGTTGATGCGGAGGAAGTCCTCGTCTTCGAGGTTGATGCCGGGACCTAACGGGATACGCGGACGCTTGAGGCCTTCGGGCTGGCCAGCCGGAGCGACTTTGGGTGGAAGGTCCGCGAGAATCTCTTCGGGCAGGCGCACTTCCGCGACGTGACCGGCGTTGCTGCATTCGAGCAGCCGTAGCGCGCCGTGATCGGTAAGCCGGCGCACGGCGCGGCTGGCCGCGTCGGGTCCTAAGCAGATACCCCGTGCCAGCCAGGGCATGGAAAAGCGGAGTTGGAGCTTTCCCTCCAGACGGGTATGCCGCAGGAGATGACAATAGGCGGCGCGGTCGATTGGCGCGAGCCGCAGCCGCGGCACGAGCAGGTCATCCAATTGTTTCCAGATTTGTTCGGCATTCGGTTTTTCGGGTTTCATTTTTGAGGTCCAGGGAAAAAAGTTGAGAGTCGAAAGTTTGACGGAGAAACGAAGCTGACAGTTGACAGCTGATAGTTAACAGCTCAGGAGGAGAAGAAAAGATGCAACACCCGAGCGGGTCCCGACAGGGTCGGGAGCTTCGATCAGGGCAGGCGCCGGAAGAGAATTCGGGCGCAGTGGTGCAGACAAATGAAAACGCCGGCAGGATGCCGGCGCTACAAAATGGGGGGCGCCAAAGCGCGCCCTACAAAAGAAAAACGCCCCGACGGGGAAGTCGGGGCGCACTTTCTTACAAACAGCATTATACTCCAAAACGCGGATTTGTCAAGTAGATAATTTAATGAATCGCTATCCTCCTCATTCTTTGAGAGTTACGGCCAGGGCTGTTTGCTGCGACGACCTGGGTCCTCATGAAGACTCGCCTGCGAGTGGATCGATGGCATGACCCAGCGCCAAAATGCTAGAATCTCCCCGTCTCAAGAGTTTTTTTGTGGGACCGATTCTGCAACATTCAATCGCCGCACTGAAATTGGACGGAGGCATGCAGAGTGAAGACTCGCCAGCACCGGCTCACATCGCAGCGCCAACTCGCCAAGGCCGCTCTTCTTTTCATCACTGTTCTTTTCCTGCTTTTTGTGGAGCATCCCCGTGCTTGGCCCCAGTCTGAGACTCCCGACCCGGCCGTTGAGCGCGGACACAAAACCTTCCAGCAATCCTGCGGATTTTGCCACGGCCTTGACGCCACCGGCGCCCGTGCGCCCGACCTGGTTCGCTCGCCGCTGGTGGCTCATGACGTGAAGGGTGACAAGATCGGCGAAGTCATTCGTCTCGGCCGTCCCGATAAAGGTATGCCGCCATTGGTGCTGGCCGATTCGCAGGTGCTCGATATCGCCGCTTATCTTCACGCCCGTGCCACCGAAGCCCTGAACTCCAGCGGCGTACCCAGCAAGTATCCTCTTGAGAAGCTGCTCACCGGCAATGCGGAGGCTGGAAAAACGTTCTTCAATGGCGCGGGTGGCTGCAAAGGCTGTCATTCCCCCGCTGGTGATCTCGCCACCATCGCCACAAAGTACTCTCCCGTTGAACTTCAATCGCGCATGCTCTATCCCGGAGGCAAACACACCATTGCGGTCGTGACTCTTACTTCTGGCGAGCAGGTCAAGGGGCCGCTGGCGCACGCCGACGATTTTGTGATTTCTTTGCGCGACGCTTCCGGTTGGTACCGGTCATTCTCGCGCGAGCAAGTGAAAGTCGAATTGCAGGATTCCTTGGCGGCCCATCGCGAGCTGCTCGGTAAACTCTCGCAGGCCGATGTTCACAACCTCTTTGCCTATCTTGAAACTCTTAAATAGAGAATAGAATCGCCGCAAAATCAGAGTACGGGAGTGAGCATGCTCTTCAAGTTCCGCGGAAAACTAAAAAGCAGGCGCCGTTGCGATAAACGCCCTCAAGGGATTGCTGGCTTTACTGCTCACAATCCGCTCTTCCTCGTCATCCTTCTGCTCCTCGCCCTTGGTGTACACGCTCCACGCATCTCAGCGCAAGAACTCGACCCTGCGGCCCTATCCAAACCCGCGACAGACACCTGGCCCACGTACAATGGAGACTACTCAGGAAAGCGCTTTAGCCCTCTCGACCAAATCAACGCCTCGAACGTCAGCTCTCTGACTCTCGCCTGGGTCTTTCATCCCCGTGCCTCCACGATTAAAGCGACTCCCCTAGAAGTGAACGGCGTCCTCTACTTCACCGTCCCCGACAACGTTTGGGCCGTCGACGCCCGCTATGGCCGCGAGATTTGGCATTACCATCGCGAATCCGAAGGCGACCACATCGGCAATCGCGGCTTGGGCATGTACAAGAACTGGCTCTATTTCACTACCCCCGACTCGCACATGGTCTGTCTTGACGCCAAGGATGGCACCGTTCGTTGGATCGTCGAGCTCGCCGACCCCAAGCTCGGCTACTTTGCGACCATGGCGCCGCTCATCGTCCGCGATCACGTGATCGTCGGAGTCTCCGGCGACGTCACCGATGTTCGCGGTTTCCTCGAATCTCTCGATCCTGAATCGGGAAAAATCCAGTGGCGCTGGTACACCGATCCCGATCCCGGCCAACCGGGCTCCGAAACCTGGCCCAACGACCCCGACGCCGTACTCCACGGTGGCGGCATGACCTGGATGACCGGTACCTTCGACCCGGATCTCAATCTTCTCTATTGGGGCACCGGCAATCCCAACCCCGTCCTCGCGGGCGAAGCGCGACGCGGCGACAACCTTTACACCTGCTCCATCGTGGCCCTCAATCCCGACACCGGAAAGCTCGCCTGGTATTTTCAGCCCTCGCCCCACGACGTGCACGACTGGGACGCTGTCGAGACTCCCGTCCTCTTCGATGCTGAATTCAATGGCCACCCGCGCAAGCTCATCGCGCAAGCCAGCCGCAATGGTTTCTACTTTCTGCTCGATCGCACCAATGGCCAACACTTAGCTACCGCGCCCTTCATCGACCAGACTTGGGCGAAGGGAATTGACTCTCGCGGCCGTCCTATCGCCAAGCCGGAATCCGCTCCCAGCCCGGACGGCGCTCTGGTCGAGCCCGGCTCCGACGGCGCCAGCAATTGGATGGCGCCCAGCTTCGATCCGCAGACCGGCCTTTTTTACGTCACTGCTCGCCGCATCTTCAGCATTTTTTACCTCACCACCACCGGCAAAGCCGAAGGCTGGGCCGGCCGCGACGTCAATCTTTGGGCCAATTCCACGCTCCGCGCCCTCGACTATCGCACTGGCAAAGTTGTCTGGAATCACGAACTCGGCAACGGTGAAAGTATCTCCGGCATTCTAACCACCGCCGGCCATCTCCTGTTCAGCGCCGACAACGCTGGCAATCTTCTCGCTCTCGATCCCGCCACCGGCAAAACTCTCTGGCACCTCAACGCCGGCGGAAAGCTGGACGCCTCCCCCATGACCTACCAACTCGACGGCCGCCAATACCTTCTCTTCGCCGTCCACGACAATCTCTTCGCTTTCGCCCTGCCCATGCCTCCTCCTTCTCATTGAACTGAGCTAGAAGCAAGAAGACAAACCAAACGCTCTCGCCACCTCGCAGCGAGCACATGGCGAAATTTCAAATGTTTGCTGGTGCCAGAAGTAACTGACACTGCCAGGAATAGCTGGCGGCATATCCAAGCGGGTTCATCGCAATTTGCAGCTAAATATTGCGTTTACAAAAGAGTACAACCACGCCAGATCTGGCATAGGACCTGCTAATTCCTCATCAGGTCATCGAATACGACTTTCCGAGGGATTGGCTGAAAGACCGCATTTGCGAATATGAAATCTCACGACCCAATAGCTGGTGCGAATATCACGAATCGTCCCGAAGTTTTATTGACAAGGAAACTTGCGGTGGGGACAATTCGAACGCTTTACGGAAGTTTCAGGGTCGTACTGGCTCAGAAAGGTAGCTGAAGGCCAATGCGATTTCTAAAGAAATTCGGTTTCCTCATGGTGTTCACGCTCATCTTGGGCCCATTCTGTAGTGAAGTCCCAGAATCCCTCAGCCTAGACGACGATACTTCCAACGATTTTGTCTCATCCACGCCCGCGCACAATTTTGAAAATGTCCAGATCATCCGCCAAGGAGCAAATTTTCGGCCCGGCGAAGCCCCGATGGCCGCATTTCCAAGCGTTCCTCTGACTCGTTCTGGCGCGCCACCACTCGCTTCTGGCGCGGACCTTCTGCGATTGATTTCCATTCAGCGGAAGTAAATCACTCTCCGATCTAGTTGTCGTACGCCTTGGAAGGGCGGAGCTCTATTCGTCTGCCAGTCGACGGGGACTCCACTATCCAACTGCCCTCCTGCCACTGAGCTCTTTTATCTCGGCTCGGCGGTGTTCTATCCCAAGTTGTCCCAATAAACAAAATCTTTGCAGAAAATAAGGAGATTGAAATGAGAAGAACTCTCTTGTTGGTAGGCGGAATTTTGAGCTTTGTCAGTGCAGCACGCGGCCAAGAAACACCAGCTGCGGAAGTATCAGCAGGCTACAGCTACTTCCGCGCCGGAGGCCAGGATGGACTCAATCTGCACGGAGGCAGCGTATCTTTGGCTGGGAATGTAAACCGTTGGCTCGGGGTAGTGGGCGATTACGGCCTTTACCATACCCAGCCGTCCGGTTTTGGCGGAATCAATTTCCACTCCTTCATGGCCGGGCCGCGATTCTCGTACCGGTCATCGAGCAGGGTCACGCCGTTCGCGCAAGTTCTTGTGGGCGGTTTTCACGGCCTTTCCACAACCGGGTTCGCCTGGAGCGCTGGTGGCGGCCTGGATGTGAAGGTCTCGGAACACATCGCCATCCGCCCTGTTCAAGTGGAGTACATGATGCTCCGCTCGCAGGGCGACAACTTGAACTGTGCAAGGGTGTCAGCGGGCATCGTCTTTCGGTTCGGGAGGCGATAGCACCGTACCGCCCCCGGGCGGCGACGCGAAGAATGCGGATGGTCCTCTGGTCCAGGCCGAGAGCGTCCGCAGTCCCCAGTTTAAGCGGCTTGCATGAATGAGCCGTTTGCGACCAGAGAAGAAGCACATTGTCCACGGCCTCTTGGCGCAGGTAACAAAATTCATTTTCGAAAAGGAGATCAATCATGAGGAACTTTAAGAAGAACGTAGTTCGGGGAATGAAATGGATGCTCTGCCTGGCGCTGCTGTACCCAGCAGCCAGCCAAGCGCAAGTTGTTGATTGCACAGGTGCCGATCCGAATGCTTTCCCGAGCATCAATGCTGCACTGGGAAGCGCGGGGCCTGGTAGCGCCATTTTGGTCACGGGGCCATGCACGGAGGACCTCCGTTTGGAGGGCAAGACAAACTTGTTCATTGGCGCCTGGTACGGACAACGAGTCACGCTCAACGGAAATATCAGTGTTTCTGATTCACATGGCGTGTACCTGTATGGACTGAACATCTCGAGTACGTCAACGAACGGGATTTTTGCCGGGAGTACACAAGCCATCATTCTGGATAGCTGCTCGAGTAACGGAAACTCAGGTTGGGGATTGCTGTTGGGCGGTGCTTCAGAAGCTCTAATCATTTCGCCGGCAGCATTTGATAACAACGTCGCGGGGGGAATAAGTGTCAGCGAAAACTCCGCGGTGGAAATGACGTCTTGGAACGGCCAGCTAATTGAGATTAACAACAATCGTGGCCCCGGAGTGTTCTCGTCGCAAGGGAATTTCAACACCTATGGGCACACGACCATTGCGAACAATATGGCAGGGTCAGGTTCGCTCTCCGGGTTTGGCGTGGATTTGCGAGGCGGTGCAAGAGCCCAGTTCGGAGCTATCTCCGGTCCAAACGTCGTTCAAGGAAACCAAAGTGGCGGCGTTTCCCTCCAAGAAAACGCGGAAATCTCCTTTTGGAACGGAGGTCAACCGACAATCATTCAGGGGAATGGTGGTGCCGGAGTCAGCGCCGGGCTCGGTAGCCAGGTAACGTTTTTCGATGCCGTAGAAGTTGCCGGACACAGCGGTCCGGGGCTCGACGTTTATGCCAGTAGCCAGGCATTCCTGTTTGGCGCAAACAACATTCACAACAACGGAAATTCGGCGGATCCACGCAGCGCCGGCATTCGAGTCGATGGCAATTCGCAAGTTGTGCTGCGCGGTGGAAGCGTCGCGCAAAATGGCGGCCCGGGGATATTGGCGCTTGCGAACTCCAGTGTTGACTCCAACGGTGCCGCGTTGAATGCCAACAGCGGCGGCGTGATCACGTGCGACAGCAGTTCGTGGATGGTATCTGATCTCGGGAAAAACTATTTCTCGACTCCAGGAGTTAGCTGCCGGGTCCCGCATTCGCTCGGCAATCGAACGGTCTGGAAAACGCAGCCGGCAAATCCAGATTGGAGTGCTCTGAAGGCGCTGCAGGCCAAGTACATGGCCACGGCAAAACGCAAATAGCGCGTTCAAAAATAGAAAAAAGAAGCTGGAAGCGCCCCATTTGCAGAAGACGCCGGGCGGTGGGGCGCCATCCGGCAAAACTCCAGTAATCACCGGACGAAAGGCTCGTCAAATGAACGACTTGATGAAGAAAAGTGAAGGGCAGAAAACACTATGGCAGAAACGCGCCAGCGATCGAGCATGGAGTTCGGGGCCTATGCAAATGAAAATAGGAGGTTGACATGCGTCGACACGAACATTCCCAAGCACTTAATTTAATTCAGCAATACTTCTGTGTACCCGCGTCCGTTGTGCTATCGCGAATGAGGGCCAGAAAAGTTGCGGGGATCGCGAGAGTGCCTATGAACAAACTACCAGTGCTTACCCTCCTGCTCTCGTCTCTTTTTTTTCAATTGGGTTTCCCCGCATCCGCACCTTCGCAAGAGAAGAGCTACAATTACTTTGATGTCTTTATTGGACCGTCCTACGGCAAGATGGCCTTGGGCTCGGAAACAGCCCTATTTGCCCCCACCAGCCGCAACTTCTATGGACTTGAGTTCAATGTAAAAATGAACCTGCACAAGAACGTGGGGATTATTCTCCTGGACGCAGGAATGCTCTTTGGACATACCAAGATCCCTTCTCCGCTCGGATCGCAGTTTGATGCCCATACCAGCCTGCAAAGCTATCAATTTCTGTTCGGTCCTGAAGTCGCCTATCGCGGCCGCCAGGTCCAGCTATTCGCCCATGGTCTGTTTGGCGCGAACCACACCGCGGCCGTTTGGGATCTCAGCAACAATGACAGCCTAAGCCTGATCGGTAGGACTCATTTTGCCTTGGGCGCCGGCGTCGGCCTGGACGTCAACTTCAAGGAACATTTCGCCTACCGTGTTTTCCAGGCCGACTACATTCCCACTCTGGTGGACGGCAGGTGGGAGAAAAATTATCGCGTAAGTACCGGCATCGTCTTCCGTTTTTAAGTCTTTGCACGGGTCTGCCAGCATCCATGCTTTCGTGATGAGACGTGCTGCGGCAGCGGCGGGCGGGGCAATCCACGCCCCGCCACTTTCCTGGAGTAGTCGCTGACTATTGCTCGTAGTTTTCAACAATCTTCGCCGGACGCACCTTGGCCTCATCCGGGTCACGCCCAAACTCTCGCAAGGCCCGGCGCTGGCGCAACAAATCCCAACACTGGTCCAGTTCTACCTTTATCTTCGATAGGCGGTCACGGTCATCGTCGGTGAGCTTAGCTCGCGCATAAAGGCGCTCCTCTTCCTTCACCAATCCATCGATGTGACCCAGTACCGGTTGATCTTTGCTTTCCTGTGCCATGGATGTCTCCTTCTGCGAACAGCGTCGGCAGGTTCTGAGGCGATGCCCGCTAAGCGTTCGATGCAAGAATAGCGAAGCAGGCGATAATATGGTGCCGGGGGCCAGAATCGAACTGGCTACGCCCGCCTTTTCAGGGCGGCGCTCTACCAATGAGCTACCCCGGCT
>Ga0137418_10002638_pt1 | contig 16407 bp, 15 predicted proteins | sample CZODoug3_1_2_16f_FD_122242 | JGI IMG/M metagenome (GOLD analysis project Ga0137418, IMG submission 122242) | Vadose zone soil fungal communities from Angelo Coast Range Reserve, California, USA - CZODoug3_1_2_16fungal (Hybrid Assembly) | ecosystem: Environmental > Terrestrial > Soil > Vadose... | reverse complement strand
GGTTGCTGCCCTACGACCGCACCTGTCGGCTTGTCGTTGACGTAGAAATTCCCCGCAGCGTTGCGCAGTATGAGAGCGGCCTCACGGATTGGCTGTCGGTCTCGGCTGAATACCGCGCCTGTGAGCGCATACGGCGATGTCTCGTCAACGATCTTCAGGGTTTCGGCCCATTTGTCGTCGGGATAGACGTGAGCCGTGACAACGGGTCCAAAAATCTCCTCGCACAACAGGCGATACCCCGGATCCTTTGTCTCGATCAATGTCGGCTCGATGAAGTATCCATCTTCGCCGCGGGCGACACCTCCGGCAACTACGTTCGCATTCTTGCGTCCATGCTCGAGATACTCCCCAATCTTTGTGAACGCTCTCTTGTCGATCACGGCGCCCATGAAATTCCGGAAGTCGGTGACATCTCCCATCTTGATGTCCCTCATGATCGCGACGGTGCGATCGCGAACTTCCGGCCAGATCGATTCGGGAACGTATACTCTGCTCGCCGCGGAGCACTTCTGCCCCTGGTACTCGAAACCCCCGCGCGCTATGGCGACGGAGAGCGCGACCGGATCGGCCGACGCATGCGCGATGATGAAATCCTTGCCGCCCGTCTCCCCGACGATGCGAGGGTACGACTTGTACCGGGACATGCTGGCACCGATGGTCTTCCACATGTTGTTGAAGACGGCGGTGCTGCCGGTGAAGTGAACTCCCGCGAGATCGCGGTGGGCGAGCAGCCTGTCGGAGATGAGCGCCGGATCGCCAGGTACGAAGTTGATCACTCCCGGAGGAAGTCCGGCTTCCTCGAGCAGCTTCATGATGTAGTACGCGCTCAGCATCGCGCTCGATGCCGGCTTCCAGACCACGGTGTTCCCCATCAGCGCCGGCGCCGTCGGAAGATTCCCAGCGATCGACGTAAAGTTGAACGGAGTGACCGCGTACACGAATCCCTCGAGGGGCCGGTAGTCGAGCTGGTTCCACATCGTGCGGTCGCTCAGCGGCTGTTCGTCGTAAAGGCTCTGCGCGTAGTGCGGATTGAATCTCCAGAAGTCGATCAGCTCGCAGGCGGCATCGATTTCCGCCTGGAACGCGGTCTTCGATTGGCCGAGCATCGTGGCGGCGTTGAGTGTCTGCCTCCAGGTCGTCGCCAGCAGCTCGGCCGCTTTGAGGAACACCGCTGCACGATCCTCCCATGCCCAGTTTGCCCAGTCCCTCGCTGCTTCCCTTGCCGCGGCAACGGCCTGATCAATGCTTGCCGCGCTCGCGCGGTGCCACTGCGCCAGTACGTGGCGGTGGTTGTGCGGCATCACGGATTCGGCGAGCTCGCCGGTGTGAACTTCTTTGCCGCCAATGATGTTAGGAATATCGATCCTTTCGCTGGACATCGAGCGCAGACGGTCTTTGAGCGCCGCTCTTTCCGGAGATCCCGGCGCGTAGCTCTTGATTGGCTCATTCACCGGCGGCGGTACGCGACGATTTCCATTGAACCCGGAGAGAGCTCGCACCGGCGTTTCCGGAGCGGCGCTTTGGGAGCTGAGGTCGTCGTTGGCTGGTTTTGCTTTGCGTGTGCTGGCGCCGGAGGAGCCGGAGCGGGCGGGCTTGACTGCGGAGGCGGACATTCCTGAATTCCTCGAGATGGCGTGCGGAATACTCTCGAAAGATACGACCCGCCGACTCAAAACGGACCCCTTTCGGGCTTCTCGCGCTTGGTACAGTGAGCTAGAGTCCGCCGAATGGCGAATCACGCGTTGAGTTATCAATTGAGGCCGTCCCGGAGTGGGCTTCCCCCGACAACCCTGGCCCGCGCTCATCCAGAGCAGGTAAGGCGGACAGCGCGCCTGTCGCTAGCGCTCCTACTCGCGGCGTGCGTGCACGAGCCGGTGGAATGGGGTAACGTCTCGTACCGCCAGTCCCAGCTCGGCGATCCCGATACTAGAAGCGGCGTGATGAGCGCAAAGATGCCGGTGATCGCGGGGATAGGCGCCACATGCATCGGGTCGATTCGCACCGCTGGAAACGCCAGTGAATTATTTCGCGTTTGGTGGTCGTCGCGAAGCGACAGCAACGTCGTGCTCTGGATGCAGCGCTCCGGGGATCAGGGCAGGACTTGGCAAGCCCCGGTTGAAGTAGAGTCCCGCGATCGTGGCCGTCGCGCCTGCGATCGCCCCGCACCCGGAATTTTCTATGATCCGTCGAGCGGCTACGTGCATCTCGTCTATTTCATCGAGGGGAGCGATGGGGCGGGCGTATTCTTCGCCCATTCGATGGACCAGGGCGGGATGTTTCACTCGCCGGTGCCTGTGGTTTACGGAAATTCCCCTTCGTCGGCGAGTGTGGCCGCGCACGGCGACAGCGTCGTTGTGGTGTTCGAGGATCCAAACTCCACGCGACCGACGATCGGGATCGTGCTGTCCCACGTCACGGGTCACATTTTCGACCAGCGCGCACAGGTGACACCCGACGATGTTCTTGCAATCGCGCCCTGGGTTGCGGTTGATCACAATAGAATCAGAGTCTGGTGGAAAACGCCCGACGATTCCGTGGGCAGGGCGGAGCGGGTAGGATATCGCGATGGAATCTGGCGGTGAGCGCCCAGTTCTAGTGCGACGCCAGGAGCCCTGGGTGACTGCCCATGTCCGGTGCTATGCGAGGAGCCGCCTACCAGGTCACCTCGGCGTTAGCCGTTACTGCTTCGCCGCGTCTGTACTTCCGGATTCCAATCGGTCGCGAATGTTCTGAGGAAGAATCTGCCACTGCTCCGGGCGTAACAATTTTTCCGACGCAGTGACGGCTCGCCCGGTATTACCCGACGCCTCCTCGAGCATCAGCGCCACGGTACCTGCCATCTGCGTGACATCTCCATCTTCCTGCGACTTCGAGAGCAGAGCGCGAATGTTCCCGTAGATCCTTCCGTTCTTCGCCTGGAGCGTATCCGCAACATCGGTGAGCCCGAGGATCTGAACCGCGCTCAGATGGAGCGAATCCTTCATTGCGAGAATTTCGGCGACCGGATTGGGAACGGTGGCATCGATGTCTGGAGCCTTCCCGGGCTCGTGCGAAGGCGCATCTGAGCTTCCTGCAACCTCGACCATCGACAGCGCGAGTGGCGCACCACCGAGCTGCAGATCGATAGTCATCTGCTCGGGATTCTTTGTGTGGCGAGTGATCGTTCGTTGCGCCGGGGCGAAACCCATGCGCTTCACCTGAAGCATGTACTGCCACGCTGTCTCGGGGAAGAAAATCCTGTAACGCCCGTCCGCGTCGGTAGTGAATGTGCGCGTAAGACCCGAGCCGAGCGATGTCGCGCCAACCTGAGCGTCGGCGACCGGCCTGCCGGTTAGATCCGTGACACGTCCGGTGAGAACGTCAGAACGGGTTACTGTCTGCGCGCAAAGTCCTGCCGGCGCCAGACAGAGAGCCAAGATGGATAAGACAGTTCGCATCAGTCAAGACGAGGGGACTTCTCTATAATCAGTATCCGGACGCGCGGGTGCAACACTCGGATTGCGCCGGCCCTTCCGCGGGACTGCACGGTAGAGTACTTGCAACGACCAGCGGCATGACTCGATACATCGGCGCGCACACAATCGACAACGGCGGCATCCACATGGCGGTTCTCCGGGCGGGGAATGCGGGGATGACCGCTCTTCAGGTCTTCACCGCGATCCCACGCTTTTACGGGGACAAGGCCACAATCAAGCCCGAACGCGTGGCCCGGTTCAAGGCGGCGCTGGCGAAGACCAGAATCAAGCCGGCGAATGTCGTCGTGCACGCGGCCTATGTGCTGAGTGTCGCGACACCCGAGGACGACAAGTGGGCGAGGGCCAGCGCCGGACTCACCAAGGAGCTGCAAAGATCGAGCGCGCTCGGCGTCGGTGCGGTGTGCTTTCACCCTGGCTCGGCGGGAACGAGCGATCGCGCGGACTCGGCGAAGCGCATTTCCAGAGCGATCACGGAAGCGCTGAAGACAATCGAATCCGACACGCGCCTACTCGTGGAGAACACTGCCGGCGCCGGGAAAACCATGGGAAAGACGGCGCAGGAGGTGAGGGAGATTCTTGCCGGCGTTCCTTCATCTCTCCGGACGAGAACCGGTTACGGACTCGATACCTGCCATCTCTTTTCGTCGGGCTACGACATCACTGCGTCGAAGCAGGCATTCACCGCGGTGCTGGATGAATTTGAGGAAGCGGCAGGCGAGGCGCCATCTTTTTTTCATCTCAACGACAGCGCGGGAGAGCTGGGATCAAACAAGGATCGCCACGTTCTCATAGGGGACGGGCACATTGGGAGGCAGCCTTTCGAGTGGCTCATGCATGACCGGCGCAGCAGTGACGTGCCGCTCATTCTCGAGACCCCGCAGCAGAACTATGACATAGCGGACGAGGACGATTCACCCGACCCGTACGACGTGAAAATGGTCAAGCTGCTGGAGGAATTCGGGGGAAAATGAGGGAAGCACGCGGACCAGCCGGACCCGAAAAGTCGTTTTTCCCTCTGGGATTTCGTGTTTTTCATAGGGAAACTCTTTGCTTTCCCTATTGCTTTCGCCTCGCGGGACTATAGTTTGCGTCGCTGACGGACGGCGTTTCACTCTGGTACCAACTCGCATCCGATCACCAAACAAGGAGACAAGATGGCAGCAAAAAAGAAGAGCAAAGGAAGGAAGAAGTCCTCGTCCCGGAAGTCTTCGGCCAGAAAGTCATCTAGAAAGGCGGCAAGGAAGGGCGGTCGGAAGAGCAGCCGCCGGAAATCCTCGGGCAAGAAGCGGACGCCAAACGCGGCATTCATGAAGCCGATGCAGCCGAGCAGCGATCTCGCCAGCGTAGTGGGCAGCTCACCGATGCCACGCACGGAAGTCACGAAGAAGCTCTGGCAGTACATCAAGCGGAAAGGTCTTCAGGATTCGAAGAATCGCCGCATGATCAACGCCGACGATAACCTTCGTCCGATCTTTGGCCGTGGGCAGGTCTCCATGTTCGAGATGACGCGGCTCGTCAACAAACATCTCAAGAACCCCTAGGCTAATTGGCAACTTCGTCTAATGCGGGGCGCGCTCAAAAGGCGCGCCCCGTTTCGCAGCAGTCCCGAGTCCGTAACCTCTGGGAGAATTTCAAGTCGATCGTCGGCGCACTGGCGATCTTCCTCGTCCTGCGGGCATTCCTCGTGGAGGCATACCGCATCCCATCGGGCAGCATGATCCCGACGCTCCTCGTCGGTGACTGGCTCTTCGTCAACAAGGCGATCTACGGAGCCCACGTTCCGTTCAGCCACACGAGCCTTCCCGCGTACAGGGATCCACACCGGGGCGACGTGGTCGTATTCGTGTCGCCCTATCAGGCGGACGAGGCCCGGCGTGGAGCGGATCCGACGCCGACGCTGGTCAAGCGCCTCGTGGGAACGCCGGGCGACACGCTCTACATGCGGAATGGAATTCTCTACGTGAATGGAATCGCGCAGCGCCAGGGATACGGTGTGGCTCCGCAGGCGGATCCGGACATTGGCAACTCCGTCGACTCGTTGTTCGACTGGCAGAAGAAGGTCGGTCTCAAGTCATCGCGATTCGGGGCCGCGCCCGCCCAGCCCACGCACGACAACTGGGGACCTTTCGTCGTCCCTCCGGACAAACTCTTCATGATGGGAGACAGCCGGTACAACTCGAAGGACAGTCGCTACTGGGGTTTCGTCCCGAGGGAAAACGTGAGAGGGAAGCCGCTGTTCGTGTACTACTCCTACAACGCGGACGACAGCGATCGCCCGCTGCCGATGCTCACCGACATCAGGTGGAGCAGGATCGGGCACTGGATCAGATAGTTACCCATCCCCGACGCTCAGCGTCGAATCGGAAAGAGGAGACTCCTCTCCCTGTGATTCGACAGGAAAGTCTATGGACGACATCCGCTCGGGAGTTACATTGGACGCCGTGACGAAGCCCCATCCCGTCGAGAAGCGCCGCCGGCTGTTCAAGTCGAGCGAATGGGATCTCGAAGAGCCGGCAGCGTTCACGAGGATCGCGCGATCCCCCGTGGAGCTCGCGCTGATAACGGGCGTCGTGATTCGTCTCTTCCGCGCCGTCGTTCTCACCCACGGCCAAGCCACCAGCGCTTACCTCGGCGCGTCGCTCGTACTCGGGACGCTCTTTCTGCTGGGAATGGCGACGCTCCACCTCGGAAGATTTCCCGTACGCGAGTGGCCATGGCGCGCCGCGCTGTTCGCGGTGTTCGAGACGGCGGGCGAGATGGCGGTCAGCCTGGTGCTGATCGGCCTGCATCGTGAGCCGTGGGGTACGGCGAGAGCCGAATACACCGACTGGCAGCCAATGGCGACCGGCGTCCTGTTCTGGCGGCTGATCGCTGTTTGCCTATGGGCGTTGCTGCTAGGGGCAACCGTTCAGTTCATTCGCGGCCGCGTACTCAAGGAAACCGGCAGAGAGGTCGAGCCGAAAACTCTCCCCGACGGCCAGCCATTCATCGAGAGAAGGAAGAGGGACGAGCTCTAACTTCTGGCCCCTCTAAACGAAAGCTTGAACTGCAACTGAACAGGCGAGAGGTCTCAGTAGCAGAGAAACCAGTTTGTTAGTTCACCACGCCCTGACTTATCGCAGTGGCGTGTGAGCAACTGCCTGTGCCATGAATGGCGCTTAGTGAAGTCCGGACGTTGTGAACTGAAACACTGGCAACTTGCCCACGGGGACCTCCCGCCTGTTCAGTTGCGGTTCTTTCAGCGCTAAGCGGCGGTGGTAGCTTCCTCGCAGTACTTATCGAAAGCTCGAGTAAGATCCTTCGCGATGTCGTCGGCGGTGCGCCCTTCGATCTGATGCCGCTCGAGCATGTAGACGACCTGGCCACCCTTCAGCAGTGCGATCTGCGGTGAGCTCGGCCCGTAGCCTGTGAAATAGCTTCTCGCCCTCTGTACCGCCTCGACATCCTGCCCGGCGAATACAGTCGTGAGATCATCGGGCCGGGTCTCGTGTTGGATCGCCTTGGCAACCGCGGGACGCGCATTGCGAGCGGCGCATCCGCAAACCGAATTGACAACCACGAGGGTGGTCCCCTGCGCATCCTTCAGCTTCGCGTCGACTTCCTGGGCGGTGCGCATCTCCTCGACGCCAATCTGCGTGAGCTCCTGGCGCATTGGACTGACGAATCGTTCGTCGTACATCCTCATACCTCTCTTCTAATGACGGGTGGTTGATGAATAATAACGGAAGTGCGGATAACTAAAACCAAAAAGATCCAAGTAGGACTGCAAATGCGAGAAGAACAAGGTAGAAGGTTTAAGGTATTAGGTGCCGGGTACCAGGGTTTCCTGATTCCCGACACCTATTACCTCTCACCTTCCACCTTGTTCAGTTCGCAGTTGTGGTTCCTTCCTAGCGCGCGTAACTAACCCATCTCGCCATCTCCTTCATGGTGGGCCGTTTCCCGTACATAAGCAACCCGACCCGGTAGATCCGCGACGCGAGCCAAAGGGCGGCGGCGCAACCAAGCGCCAGAAAGCCCAGGCTCGCCGCCAGCTCGAGCGGCGGCACCCCCGTAACAGCCATGCGGATGGGCATGATGATCGGCGACGAGATCGGGACGAGCGACAGGACGCGCGCTGTGGTTCCGGTCGGATTCAACAACACCGGCTGAATGAATACGCCGGTGCTGACGATTACTATCATGAGTGGACTCGCTGCCTGCCTCGCCTCGCTCTCGCTGTTCACCGACGAGCCGACCGCGGCATAGAGCGACGAATAGAAAATGAACCCCAGCAGAAAGAACAGCAGGAACAGCACGCCGGCTCCGAGACTGATGTCGGGCAACGAGAAGTTCATCGTCGGCGCGCCGAATCTCGCCATGATCGGCGCTCTGAGCTTGAGCAGGACGTAAGTCGTCGCGATCCAGAGTATTTGCTGCGTCAGCCCAACCGCGCCGACGCCGAGGACCTTTCCAGCGAGAAGTGTGTCGGTCGGAACGCTCGACATCACGACTTCGGCGACGCGGGTCGTCTTCTCTTCGAGGACTCCGCTCATGATCGTCTGCCCGTAAATCACGATCGACAGGTAGAGCAGGAATCCGATCGAGAAGCCGAACAGTACGCTCGCCATGCCCGAACCCGCCCGCCCGCGCTCCGTAATGCGCTCGGTGGTGAAGTCGAGAGGAATGAAGGTGATCTCCTTCATCTTCTCGTTATCGAGACCGACGTTTTGCAGGCGTGTCGCGAGTATGGTTTGCCGGATTGCGTTTTTGATCTGCGTCATGTCGGCGATCGACGTCGCGTTCGTTCCGGCGTAGCGCGCGGACTCTCCGGCGAGCGTCTGTTGATCCACAACGACGTAGCCCGTCCTCTCCTTGCGCATCACTTCCCGGGTCGCGGTGCTCTCGGCCTCGGTCAGCGCGCTCGGCGCCACCAGTAAGACCGTTGGCATTCTGCCAGAAATCGTGCTATCACCGGCGATGTTCACCGCCAGGCGGTGACCGAAACCGGTGTCTGTGGCATCGAGAATGGTTGTGTTGTAGACGTCGCTCGTCGCTTTGCTTTTCGACGCCATCCACGCCGGCACGATGATGATCGCGGCGAAGAAAATCGGCCCGAAGAACGTCGCGATCATAAACCACTTCGACCGCACGCGTTCGAGGTACTCGCGCTTGATGATCGCCCAGAGCTTAGCCATGTCCAGTCATCCCCTCTTCGACACCGCCGGACCATGCCTCCGCTCCAGGCTCTCGAACACTCGTGCCGACTTTCTTGAGGAATATCTCGAGAAGCGACGGCTGGATCATCTCGAATCTCTGAACGGCTGCCCCCGATTCAACGATCCGACGAAGCAGTACCTGCGGATCAGCACCGGGCGCCAGCTCGATCTCGAAAAACCGGTTGGAATCGTCGGCGCGCTTCACGAGAGAGCTATCGCGCAGGATCGACGCGATCCCCTCCATTCCGTCACCATCGAGCGCCAGGGCAATGTTCCGCTGCCCGTGCTGTTCTTTGACGCCAGTCACGGTTCCGTCGAGCACCTTCTCGCCCCGCGCGATGATGCAGACTGAATCACACAGTCGTTCGGCGTTGTCCATAAGGTGGGTGCTGAAGATCACCGTCTTCCCACGCTTCTTGAGCTCGACGACGGTGTCCTTCAGCGCCTGAGCGTTGATCGGATCCAGTCCGCTGAACGGCTCGTCGAGGATTACGAGATCGGGATCGTGCAGCAGCGTCCCGATGAATTGGACCTTCTGCTGCATACCGCGCGAGAGCTCGTCGATCTTGGAGAGTCCCCAGTCCTTCTCCGGGGTCTTGAGCGACAGGCGCTCGAGCCATTCGTCGATCCGTCGATCCGCGTCCTTGCCCTTCACGCCCTTCAGCTCGGCCAGAAATTTCAGAACGCGGCGCACCTGCATCTTCCGATACAAACCACGCTCTTCCGGCAGATATCCAAGGCGTTCGGTGATCTTCGGATCGTTCGACGGACGCCCGAAGATGTGGATCATCCCGGAGTCGGGCGCGATGATGTTGAGGATCATCCGAATGGTGGTCGTCTTTCCAGCACCATTGGGACCGAGTAGTCCATACACGCTTCCAGTCGGCACGCGCAGCGTCAAATCGCGCACCGCCGTGTGCTCGGCGTAGCGCTTGGTGACGTTGACTATGTCGATGGCGTATTCGGTCATGTAGCTTCGCTGAGGAGATGGCCGGGCAGGAACAAGAATATACGGCGAAAATAAATGCCTGTTTCAGAGACGTTGATAGTTGGGATTCTGTTTTTTGTGGGTGCCGCGCTCTATGCATCCGTCGGACACGGCGGCGCCTCCAGTTATCTGGCGGTGATGGGCCTCTTCAACTTTGCGCCGAGCGTCATGAAGCCGACGGCGCTCGCCCTCAACATCCTGGTCGCGGGCGTGGCGACGTTCAAGTTCTATCGTGCGGGATTGTTCTCGTGGCGCCTTTTCTGGCCGTTCGCGGCTGTATCGATTCCGGCCGCGTTCCTGGGTGGTGCGACGACATTGCCGGCGCGGTGGTACAAGATCCTGGTCGGAGTGGTGTTGCTCTATGCAGCCGTGTGGATGTTCCGTTCGGCGCTGAAGCCGCTGTCCAAGGAAGTACACATTCCTCCACTCTGGGCTGCGGTCCTCGCGGGCCTGGCAATTGGATTTCTGTCGGGGCTCACCGGGGTTGGTGGTGGAATATTCCTGAGCCCGCTGCTTCTCTACATGGGTTGGGCCGAGACGCGTGCGACGTCGGGCATCGCCGCTCCATTCATACTGGTGAACTCGATTGCTGGATTGCTCGGACATTTCTCGAGCATCGCGCAACTGCCGCCAAATATTCCGGCCTGGGGCGTCGCAGCTCTGCTCGGTGGATGGATCGGCGCGAGCTATGGAAGCAAACGCGCGCCTGCGCCGGTGTTGCGGCAGCTGCTCTCTTTGGTGCTAATCGTCGCCGGCGTGAAGCTGATTTTCTACTGAGGAAGACTGTTCGATGCCACAATCAACGGTCGTCATCGTCGGCGGGGGTGCATCGGGCTTGTCAGCCGCCGGCGCCCTTCAACGGCGTGGAATCAAGGCCGTCATTCTCGAGGAGGATCAGGAACTCGGCATCCACGGAAGAAACTATTGGCGGCTGAGAGCGTCGGTGTTACGCTAACGCCATGAAGAAACTGTTTTACGTTGGCGTCTGCCTGCTCGTTCTGTTCGAAGTGGTGAACGTGTATTTCATCATGCCGATGCCGGGTAGTCAGCGCATGGCAAGCATCGACCTGGCGTATCTGCTGTATAAGTGGCGGTGGCTGTTCCGAGCAATTTTCGCGCTTATGATCGTCGCGGGAGCACCTTCCGCTTGGCGCGCTCGCGGCCGGCAAAGGTTCGCTGTACCGGTGCTGTTATTCTTTGCGGCGGTGGTCGCTTATGCGATCAATTTCCAAATGGTCGCCGATCGCATGTTCATTGCGCCGAAGTCGGTCGTCATGCTGCCGGCCGATCGAAATAAGGTGGACACGGCGCGCCTTGTCGTCGGCGTCGAAATCGACGGAGAAGCTCGCGCGTTCCCCGTGCAGTTCATCGGCTACCACCACCAGGTGCGCGACATAGTAGCGGGCAAGCCGGTAATGGTGAGCTACTGCACCGTATGCCGAACGGGCCGCGTGTTCAGTCCGGTAGTAGACGGACATACAGAGACGTTTCGACTTGTCGGGATGGATCACTTCAACGCAATGTTCGAGGACGCGACCACCCATAGCTGGTGGCGCCAGGCTAACGGCGAGGCGATCGCGGGACCCAGCAAGGGCAAAGCGCTGCCCGAGCTCCCGAGTCGTCAGGTCAGATTGTCAGAGTGGCTGAGGGAGCATCCGAGATCGCTCATCATGCAGCCCGACTCGACGCTCGCGACGAACTACTCCAAGGACTTCGCCTACGAGACAGGCAAGAGTCGCAAGTCGCTCACCGGTACCGACACGGTTTCCTGGCACGACAAGGCCTGGGTCGTGGGAATCACTGTGAATGGGCAGAGCAAGGCGTACGACTGGAATCGCCTTCGCCGTGAAGGTGTCGTGAACGACGTCCTTGGCGGAAAGCCGATCGTACTCGCCCTCGCGTCGGACAAGATCAGCTTCTGCGCTTTCGTACGCCCCAGCGCGGCGACGAGCTTTGCCGTTCGACACGATTCGCTCGTCGCCGGCGCCGTTACTTATGCTTTCAGTGGCCAGGGCGAGAATGGCGCACTCGAGGCGGTGAACGCTTCTCAGGAATTCTGGCACAGCTGGAGAACGTTTCAGCCGGCCACGATGAAGTACTGATCAGCGGCCTGACAAGCCCGTCGGGAAACAGTCTACCGTCGCCTCGACGATCGGTCTACGCCGCCTAGCGGGCAGCTGGTGTTCGTGCCGCTGGACGGGACGAAAAGCCGACATACCACTTGCTGCCGAGCGCTACGAGGTCCAGCGGATTTACGGTGATGGCTCCATAACGCGCTGCCCAGTGCAGGTGCGGGCCAGTGACGCGTCCCGTATTCCCCACCAGCCCGATTTCCTGTCCCCGCTTCACGGTGTCGCCAACCGCGACGAGCGTCTTGCTCAGGTGAAAGTACGCCGTGACGACTCCAGCGCCGTGATCGATGTAGATCACGTTGCCCGCCAGAAAGAAATTGTCGACGAGCGCAACAACGCCACGATTAGCTGCGCGTACGGGCTCCCCTACAGCGCCCCTGAAGTCCACGCCGAGATGGCGTGTAGTGAGCGCGCCGTTGAATAGACGGCCTGATCCGAATTCGCTCGTGATCACCGATGTTCGCGGCTTGAGGAACGATGCGGTCCACATTGGCGGCCTGTCGTGTGCCTGCCGTCCGATCTCACGGGCGCGCTCGTTCTCGCGGTCGATCCGCGCCTTTGTCGCGGAGTCTAGCGGCCTGGTGAAACTGCTGTCGACGGCGAGCGGCTGTGCAACTGGTGGCGGCACCTTCGGAAGTAAGAAGCGCACCTTCGCACTCTCCGTTCTTCCCGACGAGCGTTCGATGACCGCACTCGCGACGAGTGTGCCTTCGGTGTCGACAGGCACGCCACCGATCGCGTGCCACGTACCAGGTGTCAAACGTATGAAATGAAGCGGCTCGCGGGCGAGGGTCCCGCGAACCGAAACAACCGAGTCCGCACGTGACACGGGCGCGCTCAACGTCAGACGCACGATTGCCCCGGGCTCCGGCCGAGCCGGAGCTGCCGTCAGTCGCGCTGTTTGCGCGCTGAGCTCGACGGAAAAGAGACAGGAGAGAGCGACACAGGTCGCAAAGCTGTTCACGGGTGTTTCGGTTGAGTGTGACGCAAGCTAACGTATGATACCTCTCTGGCGGCGAGAGGTTCGGCGTCTGAGCACGTCAGACAGAAGTCGCTTTAGTGACGTCACCACGCTCGAGCTGACAACTCGAATCGATGCCTATGCAACTCACATCCGGTTCTGTTCCTGGGGGACGAATGCTTCACAAGCTTGGATTCGCCGTAGTCCTGCTCGGAACCACTCACGCATCGCTGGCACAGCCGCCGCGGATATCCGCGCCGATCAGCAATATCAGCTACGAGGTAACGGCCGATTCATCCGCGGTCGGGAGACGACAGCTCGGAGTTGCGATGTCGTTCACCGTCGCCGGTACGGCCCCGGTAATCCTCGCGCTTCCCGCTTGGTCGCCTGGACACTACACGTTGCTCTGGTTCGCTCGGCGCGTGTCACAGTTTTCCGTGCAGTCCAATGGCGTCCTGCTCGACTGGCGGAAGCTCGACTTCCAGACCTGGGAAATCAAACCGCGCTCCGCGGGAACAGTGCGTGTGACTTTCAACTATCTCGCTGACGCCGTCGATCGCGCCGTCGCATGGACCGCTCCCAACTTCGCCTTCTTCAACGGAACGAATCTCTTTCTTTATCCGGCCGGCCGCGGATTCAATTGGCCGGCGCGTGTCTCGGTTCGCACGGAGCCATCGTGGCGTGTTGCGAGCGGGATGGATCCGGCGCAGGGCACAAATAACTTCACGGCCGCGAACTATCACGATCTCACCGACATGCCGTTCTACGTCGGACGGTTTGCGATCGACAGCACGCAGATTGCCGGCAAATGGGTTCGTCTCGCCTTCTATCCAGCGGCGAGCCTGACCGCGGCGCGCCGGGATCGCACCTTCGCCTGGCTCCAGAAATTCGTTCCGGCACAGATCGCCATCTTCGGCGAAGCGCCTTTCCGCAACTACACGATTTTCCAGCGCTCGGATACCGTCGTCAACGGAGGCGGTCTCGAACACCAGAGCTCACAAGTAGACGAGGTCGCGACCTCTCAGCTCGACGCCCCGTACCTGCCCGGACTCTACTCCCACGAATTCTTCCACGCCTGGAACGTGAAGCGGCTGCGCCCGGCCGACCTGGTTCCCTACCGGTACGATGACGCTCAACCGACGACCTGGTTGTGGGTGAGCGAAGGTGTCACGGATTATTACGGTGCGCTCGCACTGGTGCGCGCTGGTGTGTACGACAGCACTGGCTTCTTCGACGCTATTGCCGGCGAGATTGCATCGGTCGCGAGCGCGCCCCCGACTGCGGTGAGCGATGCCTCGCTCGGGTCGTGGATCAATCCAACTGACGGTAGCGGCGGACTCTATTATCCGAAGGGCGGTCTCACCGGATTCATCCTCGACGTCATGATCCGGGACGCGACCGATAACCGTGCGTCGCTCGACAACGTAATGCGCCGGCTGTACGACGCGACGTATAAACGCGGTAAGGGATTCACCGGCGCCGACTGGTGGGGCCAGGTTTCCCGCTCCGCGGGCGGCAAATCCTTTACGGAGTTCGCGCGCCGTTACGTCGATGGCCGCGAGGCGCTGCCGGTAGATTCGGTTCTTCGCCTGGTCGGATTGCGCTCGCAGAGCGACACGATTCGCGAGCCGCGACTTGGAATCTCAACCAGTACCGACAGCGCTGGAGTGTCGATTACTCAGTTGTCACCGACTGGGGCGGCAGCGGCGGCAGGTGCGCGTACGGGCGACAAACTCGTCTCGATCGGCGACGTGATAATCTCGAACGACGACTCGTTTGATAAGTTCCGGGCCCGCTACGCCGGCACAACCATGACAGCGCTGCCCCTGGTGGTGCGGCGCGGAGGTGAGACGATGACCCTCCAGGTTCCGGTCAGATTGACGACCCGGGTTCAGACTCGCGTCCTTCCGATCCCGAACGCCCCGGAGAAGGCGGTGCGAATCCGCGCAGGCATTTTGAGAGGATCAACCTCGTAGAACCAGGATGTCGAATTGGGCAATCTCCGCCCGACTAATTAGCGAGGACCCTTTCAAACAAACGGAGGAACGATGAAGTACCTGTGCCTGATTTACGACAATGAGAAGGAGTGGCAGAAGTTTCCCAAGGATGTGCAGGACAAGTACATGGGTGAGTACATGGCGTTCGGCGATAGCATCAAGAAAAGTGGCCAGTACATCGGAGCAAACCAGCTCCAGCCCACAAGCACCGCCACCGTCGTGCGCGCACGCAATGGGAAAGTCTCCACCACCGACGGACCCTACGCCGAGACGAAGGAGCAGCTCGGCGGCTACTACCTCATCGAAGCAAAGGATCTGAACGACGCAATCAAGGTGGCATCGCGGATTCCGTCGGCCAGGTTTGGGTCGATCGAGGTGCGCCCCATCGTTGAGCGCGCCAGCGCGTAGCTGTCCGGCGCGAGAGTGAATGGAAGAGGACGCTGCGGCGCACGTGCGCGACAAAGTCGATGCGATCTACAGATCGGAATCGCGCCGTGTGCTCGCGACCCTCATCCGTCTCCTCGGCGATTTCGATCTGGCCGAGGAAGGCTTGCACGACGCGTTCGCAGCGGCGGTGGAGCAATGGGGAGAGAAGGGAATTCCAGCGAACCCCCGCACGTGGCTGATCTCCACCGGCCGGTTCAAGGCCATCGACCGGCTCCGCAGGAGCGAGAAGTTCGAATCGGCGGACAGCGCGATTCTCGACCGGCTGCTGGCGACGGAGATGCATGAGCAGAGCGAAGAAGGAGTGGAAGACGACCGTCTCCGCCTCATTTTTACCTGTTGCCACCCCGCCCTCAGTCCTGACGCACAGATCGCGCTCACTCTACGTGAGGTGTGCGGTCTCACCACCGAACAAGTCGCGCACGCCTTTCTGACACCAGCGCCGACACTGGCGCAAAGGATCGTTCGGGCCAAGGGAAAGATCAGGGATGCGCGGATTCCCTATGAGATACCATCGCGACCAGATCTGCCCGAGCGGCTCGATAGCGTGCTGCACGTGATATATCTCGTCTTCAATGAAGGCTATCTGGCCTCGAGTGGTGCGTCACTCACTCGCGCCGACCTTTCGAGCGAAGCGATTCGACTCGGCAAGCTTCTGATGGAGCTGCTGCCCGAGCCGGAGGCGATGGGACTTCTGGCGCTGATGCTTCTTCACGAGGCGAGGCGTCGCTCACGGACAACGCTGTCCGGCGAGATGATCCTCCTCGAGGACCAGGACCGTACCCTGTGGGATCGTCGGCAAATAGAGGAAGGCGTGGAGCTGGTCGAGCGCGCTCTGTCGTCGCATCGTTTCGGCCCCTACACGCTCCAGGCGGCAATCGCGGCCGTGCACGCCGAGGCGTCCAGCGCGAGCGCTACCGACTGGGTGCAGATCGTCGGGCTTTACGACGTGCTGTTGAGGGCCGACCCATCGCCGGTGATCGAGCTCAATCGCGCGGCCGCGATTGCGATGCGCGATGGACCCGAAGCTGGCCTCGCCCTGATCGATGCGATACTCGTTCGCGGAGATCTCGTCGACTATCACCTCGCGCACGCGGCGCGTGGAGATCTCTGCCGGAGACTTGGTCGCGTGCAAGAAGCAATCGGTGCTTACAGGCGTGCCCTCGAGCTCGCAACACAGGAACCCGAGCGCAGATTTCTCACCGGGCGAT
>Ga0137418_10002637_pt1 | contig 16408 bp, 15 predicted proteins | sample CZODoug3_1_2_16f_FD_122242 | JGI IMG/M metagenome (GOLD analysis project Ga0137418, IMG submission 122242) | Vadose zone soil fungal communities from Angelo Coast Range Reserve, California, USA - CZODoug3_1_2_16fungal (Hybrid Assembly) | ecosystem: Environmental > Terrestrial > Soil > Vadose... | reverse complement strand
AGATTCCGTGGCCGCGCACCGATGCCCGATTTTTCCGCCGTGGTTTCGCAGGTGACGTCGCTTTTTCGAGCCAGTTCTACCAGCGCTTGGGTATTTCAAAACCAGTGGGTGCATTGGCGGGAGAACCATTTTGCGCCTGTCTCGCCGCTAGCGTGTCAGCGATACCTCCCCCTGACCAGCCCCAGTGCTGAGCAGATACCCGTCGGATCTGCGACCACAGTTCACGGAAGACGTACAGGTGCTTCTTTCCTCGACATCGAGGCTTGGACGCCGAGTGAGATCAAAGCTATCTCGCCGCTGGTGGACCGCAGCGATGATTTCTTCCATTTTTCCGAAAAATCAGGATTTCCTGACAACTCAGCAATTTTTCACGGCGTGAGCTCCGCCGGTTCAATGGATTGCGTTGGCACACCAATTGCATCAACCCTCGATGCCGACGCTTCCATGGAGTAGCTCATGAACAGAGAAGAACTGAACTGGTTATTGCAGACCATCAAGGACGCCGAAAACCCGGAGCGTTTCGTGTTGGCCCAGTACGAACGCGGGAGAATTTCCTTTCAGATGATGGCCGATGTAGCCCGGGAACGGGGATGGGTCAACCGCACCGCGAATCAATTCTTGACGATGGCGACCCGTCACTCGACTGAATACGCGACGACGGAATTACCAATTGCTATTGCCTGATAGGAGCAACCACATGTCCGCGCAATGGTTGGAGAATTACGGCAGGAAGGGAACTGGCGGGCCACCCAGGCGACGCATCATTGCGACGGAGGAATACGCGCTTCTTGCCGCTGCAAAACGTGGAGACTCTGCTGCGTTCGAGATCCTTTGCAAACAGTCCGCAGACACGGTCTTTCACCTAGCACGGCGAATTACGCGGAGCAACGAGGATGCAGAAGATGTCGTACAGGAGTCGCTTCAACTGGCCTTTATTCATCTCAAGAGCTTCAAAGGCGATTCGCGGGTTTCAACGTGGCTGTCCCGCATTGCCATTAATGCTGCCCTGATGAAACTGCGCAAGAAGCGCCGCCTGCGGGAGGTGTCGCGGGATGAATCGCCCGAAACCCAACGGCCGCCTTCCTGGCTTGACGTCGAAGACCAAGGTCCGAATCCCGAACAACTCTATGCAGAAAAGGAACGGGAACGGATTCTCTCCGATGCCCTGAATGATTTAACGCCACGAGTGCGAAAAGCCATCGAACTGCGTGAGCTTGACGAGCGATCGACCGAAGAGACCGCTCGAATCATGGGAATTTCCGTTGGCGCGGTAAAGGCTCGAGTGTTTCATGGGCGAAGGAAATTGCGTGAGAGATTGAAGCTCCATGCCGGACCGGCTTGGACCTCCGGAAGGGACACTTCACGAACGATCGGTAACACGGCACATATCTCGCCAAAAGCAGGGCGGCTTCTAAGCAACGCGCGTCCAATGTAACCGAGCACCGGTGCAAGGCATCACTTAGTCGTGAGAACCATAATCAACAGCAAAATATGATTGACCATGAGCACCGCAAGCTTACTGTACGACGCTAGAAATTAGATGAGACCTAACGGTCTCAGACAACTAGCACGGATATGCGTACCGAAATAGGCGGCAGGATCGTGAACAATGACTCGGAAGTCGTAACAGCGCTTCCCCTTGCTGTGCGCTACGAAACCCTAGTCCGCGTGTCCCAAGCCATCGGAGCGCACGGCGACCCTAAAGAACTTTTTGGCGTGCTAGTCAACGTGTTGTCCGCAAAGTGAAGTAGAACTCGTAGTCGAGAGCGCCGTGTAACGCATTGATTTGAAATAACAAAAAATGGTTGTGGCAAATGGATCTCATCCATCGACATCTTAGCCCTGCACTAGGCGCTCGTTTTTTTGTGGTATCAGATTCGCAGATGGAAGGAACATTCTCAATTCCACAATTGGAGCAGGCCCGAGCCGCACTGAACAGCACGTCAGTTATCCGGGCATCTCAGTCGAGAAGGAGGCGCCGATTGCACAGAGCATTATGAGTCCGCTGCTCTAACCGCTGAGCTACGGGCCCTACGGGAAGCAACGCTTGATTTTATAATGATTTGGAACAAATGCGCGGCTGCAATTTCTGACGACGGGACCGCTCGGGCTTTGGGCTATAATCGTGCGCATGGAAACGCGCTGCTCTCGCTGCAATGCGCCAATGATCTGCAATCCAAAGGGAAATTGCTGGTGCGCCGAACTCCCACACGGTCCGATGCCGACGGAGACTGATAGTTGTCTTTGCCGAGACTGTCTTTTGAAAGACCTTAAGCTGTCTGGTGACGAGGACCGCCGCCGTTTTTCCAGAAACGACAAATCGAAACTCAAACTGCCCATAGAAAATGTAGAAACCACGGCGTTCTGTCTCAGGGCGTTTGGCCTCGAATAGACCGAAACCTTGCAGGGACTCGCATGAAACTGGTTACATTCAATTGGGGAGCGCGCGAAGATCGGGTTGGCGCCGTCGCAGCGAACGGGAGCATCGTCGATCTCAACACCGCGTACGCGCTCTATCTGCGAAACGTGGAGCACGAGGGCGCTTTTTATGCGTTGGCGGACGCGCGGGTGCCTGCGGACATGCGTGGGCTTTTTGAGAATGGGGATCGCGGTTTGGACGCGGCGCGCGACGCGCTCGAATATGTGTGGAAGGAAGGGCCGGAAACGAAGGGGCCGAACGGAGAGTCGGTTTTTTTCCGCAGAGAGGCGGTTCGCATCAAAGCGCCGATTGCTCCGAAAAAGTTTTTTCACACCGCTGGGAATTTTCGGGAGCACCATACAGAGGCGCAGAAGGCGGGATTTTCGCATCCGGTGCTGCCGTGGATCGTGTTTTTTCAGAATGTGGACGCGATTATCGGACCGGATGAGGAGATCGTTTACCCGGAGCATCTTACCGAAGAGCTGGATTATGAGCTGGAGCTTGCGGTGGTGATGAAGAAGACCGGAAAACATTTTTCGGCGGAGCAGGCGCACGAGTACATCGGCGGGTATGTGATTTTCAACGACATCACAGCGCGCGACATTCAGCGGACGGAGATGAAGTCGGGCGTCTTCAGCTTTTGCAAGGGGATCGATACGTTTTGTCCGCTAGGGCCCCACATTGTCACGGCCGATGAAATACCCAACGCAAATAATTTGGCGATGGAGCTGCGCGTGAATGGGAAGACGCGGCAGCAGTCGCATTCGAGCAAAATGTCTGTGACGGTGCCGGAAATCATCGCTCATTATTCACCGATGGGATATTCGGCGGGCGATGTGTTGTCGACGGGAACGGTTTCTGGCGTGGCGGCGTTCAGCGGAGATCCGAAATCCTTGTATCTGAAACCGGGCGACGTCGTGGAGTGCGAGATCGAGAAGATTGGTGTGCTGCGGAATCCGGTGGTCTCGTACAGAGAGAAGCACGGCGGGAAATCTGTGGCTGCCGCTTGAATGTTGATGCGACGGAATTGACGATGGGCACAGGACAAAACGGCGTTTGGGTCAGCGAACTGAACAGCAGGCCGGAGGTGCGAAAGGATTTCGTTTCGGGGCGCGCTGTTCGGTTTTACGACACGACGCTGCGGGATGGCGAACAGAGCGTTGGCGTGGTGCTGACGCCGCAGCAGAAGCTGGAGATTGCGCGGGCGCTCGATGATTTAGGCGTTGGACGCATCGAAGCCGGGTTTCCTCGCGTTTCTGCGGAGGATGCCGAGGCGTTCGGGCTGATCGCGAAGGCCGGCCTGAAGGCCGAGATTTGGGGATTTGGGCGCGCGCTGAAAGCGGACATCGATGAGTTGCTGCGGTTGGGCGCGCACGCGACGGTCATTGAAACGCCGACGAGCGCGATCAAGCTAAAGGCTTATGGCCTGAGCGTGGAGGAGGCGAAACGGCGCGCGGCAGAGGCGATCGGTTACGCACGCAAGAATGGAGTCACCGTGGCGTTTTTCACGGTGGACGGCACGCGCACGGATTTGGATGTGCTACACGATTTTTATCGTTGCGCGCTCGATGCCGGTGCGGAGGAGTTGGTGGTAGTCGACACGATCGGCGCTTGCGGCCCTGAAGCGGTGGAGTTTTTGGTGCGGAGCGTGCGAGAGTGGATTGGCATGAAAATTCCGCTGCATTTTCACGGACACAACGATTTTGGGATGGCGACGGCTTGCGCGGTGGCGGCGGTGCGCGGCGGCGCGGAATGGATTCAGGGCACCGTGAATGGGATGGGCGAGCGCGCGGGGAACGCGGATATTGGCGAAGTTGCGATGGCGCTTACGGCCCTTTATGGCGTGCCGGTGAAGCTGAATCTGACGAAGATTCGAGAAGTTTCGGGATTGGTGCGGCGCGCGGCGGGCCATGAACTGGAGCCGTGGAAACCTGTGGTCGGAGAAAATTTGTTCATGCGGGAAAGCGGGGCCGTGGCGAGCCAGTTTCATATTCCGGAAGCGATTGAGCCGTTTTCGGCGGAGCTGGTGGGAGCGACGCGCGCGATTGTGCTGGGGAAAAAGAGCGGAATCGACAGCATCGCGATCAAGGCCAAGGAACTGGGTATTTCGCTGAGCGCGGAGGAACAGCAGGCGGCGCTGGCCGCAGTCAAGCGGGCGGGGACCGAAAAGCGCGGCTTGGTTACGGACAACGAGTTTCGCGCCATCACCGAGCGTATAAAACGGGCGGCATCGGCTTAGACCTTCGCCTCGATCATTTTCCTTTGAAGTGCGGCAAGACTTTTTGGCCGAAGAGGCGGGCTTGTTCGAGGCGGTCGCCTCCCCACAGCTCCAGCATGATGTGCGTGCAGCCGGAAGCGCGATACTCCTCCAATCGTTCAATGCACTGCGACGGTGTGCCGGCGATTGGGCACACTTTCTGCAGAACAGCGTCGGTCACCGCGCGGGCGGCGGCTTTTCTTCCGCCTTGCTCCATGGCCTCGGCGATGGGACGAATTTCATCGAAGGTGAGACCGGCGCACTCGAGCAGCGTGTCGGCAGAGCCGCGAATATTCTGCACTTTGTTGGCGAGGTACATGGCAGCCATTTCGCGGGCGCCTTCGCGGGCAGTTTTTGGATCTTCTCCGACGCTACCGACGATTACGGAGCCGAGATCGAGCTTAGCGGGATCTTTGCCTGCTTTGCGAGCACCCTCTTCCATCATCTTGCGCGAATACTGAACGAATTTCGGCGTGGTGATGCTGGCGGTGAGCAATCCGTCGGAATGCGAACCGGCTAGACGCTGAAGAACCGGGCCGGTGGCGCCGACGTAGATCGGGACACGCCAGCGAGGCACATGCGCATCGGCTTTCACCGCGGGCGCGAAGGCTTGGAAGGCTTTGCCTTCGTACTTGACTTCGTCGCCGGCGAGCATGGCTTCGATGATTTCTATGCTTTCGCGCATCACGGTGGCCGGGCCGACTTCTTTGCCTCTCTCGCCTTCACCGATTTCTTTCATGAAAATCTTTGATGCACCGAGGCCGAGGAGGAAGCGGTCTTTGCCGGCGGCTTCTTGCAAAACGCGAGCCTCCATAGCGATTTGCACGGGATGGCGGGTGTAAGGAGAAATGATGCCCCAGCCGATGGTGATGCGTTTCGTTTCGCGCGCCGCGATGGCGGTGACAGCCGTGGAGGAGCGCGCTTCCATCGAATGCTTGCGCCACCACGGGTAAGCTTCGGCGAGCCAGAAGGTGTCAAACCCGGCAGCGTCGCACGCTTGCGACATGCGAATGGTTTCGTCGAGGGGCTCCATGCTGAGCTGCAAGACACCAATTTTGAAAGGCGTGCTCATCGTTCTGATTTTTCTCCGTTCGTGATTGGCCGCCGCTGCTGCGCGCCATTTCCTAGGCCGGATCGCTCCAGGAATGCTCCAAACCTTTTACGAGCTGCCACAGAGCACGATTGAGCGGCGTGGGCACTCCGAGTTTTTCGCCGCTTTCGGCGATAGCGCCGTTCATGAAGTCGACCTCGGTTTGCCGCTTGGCGAGAATGTCTTGCAGCATGCTGGCTTTGTGCTTGCCGGGCGCATTGGCGCCTTTTTGAACCAAAGCGCGGGGATCGCCGTGGAGCTGGATGCCGAGCGCTTTGGCGACCGCTTCACCTTCGGAGATGAGCGCGTTGAAGAGCGCGCCGGTGGGAGGGAAGCGGGTGGCTGCGCCGTGGTGCAGAAGTGTGAGAGCGCCAACGGGATTCGTGGAGGCGTTAAAGATGAGTTTGGTCCATTGGGCGCCGCGAGCGTCTTGAAGGGGAATCACTTTCAGACCGGCGCGGTTCAACAGCTCAGCAAGTTTTTCGACGCGCGCATAGGGAGTGTTTGTCGGCTCAAAAGGGCCGATCCAGGTATCGCCGTTAATATCAAACCCAACGTGGCCGGGTTCGATGACGTGACCGGCGGGGAATGTCGTACCGCGAATTACAAATCGCGCGTATTTCGCCAGAATTTCTTCATTGCCTACGCCGTTCTGTACCGAGCAGACGGCGCTGGAGTCGCCGAACAGGTGAGCGGTTTGCTCGATCGCCGGGCGGGTGTGCGTGCTCTTGGTAGCGACGATTCCGAATTCGCAAGGAGGGATTTCCTTCGGATTGGTCGTTGCGTGGAGGCGTGAAGTGAAATCGGCTGCTCCGCTGATCCGCAAGCCACGCTCGTTGATGGCGTGAGTATGTTCTTGCGAGACATCATATGCGTGAACCTCAACATCGGACAGGCGCGCGAGGTGCGCGCCAAAGATGCTGCCGATGGTGCCGCAACCGACGATGCAAATCTTGACGCTCATGCGGTCTTTCGCGCCTCCAACCCGGTATAAAAGCGCCACGGAACGTTCGCAAGGCACTCGCCTTCATTCTTGCCAACGCGGTAGGTGTCCTGCGTGTAGAGGCAGACCTGGCCCTCCTGATCGACGACTTGCGGATGAAAGCTGAGGACCATGTTTTCTTTCAGCTCGATCTGCGTGTTCGCGCCGATGGCAGGATGCTCGATCATGGTCATGCCGATGGAGTGGCCGGTGAGGTGTCCGAGCGAAAAGCCGGCTTTGCTGAAGACCTCGGCGGCGGCTTTGTGGACTTCGCTGGCAACCATGCCGTCGCGCATCCTGACGCGCGCGGCTTCCATGGCGTGCGGATAGACTTCGCTCATCGCTTGCGTGCGCGGGCTGATTTTGCCGCGGATGAGGGCGCGGGAGAATTCAATCCAATAGCCGGCGGCTCCGGTGACTTCCAGCGAGTAAAGCAGCAAGTCGTCGGAACCGACTTTACGGAGCGACGGAACCTTGAAAAATGCTTCAGCTTCGCCGTTTGTGCCGCTTAAGACGATGTTCATCATGCGCGGACCCGCGCCGCGGGCGAAGAAGCGCTCGACGGCGGGGGCCATGATTTCAGCTTCGGTTTTTCCGGGTTCGTAGGCAGCGAGAAGTGCGTGGAAGCCGTCAAGGATGATATCCATGCTATCGCGGAAGCCTTCGAGCTCTTCCTCACTCTTGACGGCGCGGGACATATCGAAATGGAAATCGAACGGCACCAGCTCGAAAGAGTGGTCTTGCAGTTCGCGATAATCGCGAACGGCCATGACGAAATCCAAGCCATAGACGGCCACGCGTTTCCAGCCGCGCTTTTCGATTTCCTCACGCAGCCATTTGCCCGGAATCTCAGCCCAGACTTTCTCGCGAACGAAGGGTGCCTTTTTGTCGCCAATCCAACGCGCTTCACGCGGGAAAACGAGAACAGGATCACCGGAGAGCGGGACCAGCACGTAGACGTAACGATGGACAATCTCGAAGTCGGAAACGTAGCGTACCGCGCCTTCGAAACCGGCGTATTGATTTCCGCAGACAATCAGAGCGTCGACCTTTTCGGCTTCCATGGCCGCGCGAATGTTTTTGTAGCGGCGCTCGATTTCGTTTTGGCTGGGCATTTGGCGACTGACCTCTGGTTAATGCGCCCCGCAAATTTCGGCGGCGGCGAGCGCATACACCTTGGTGGTGTTCACAAGCGTTTCGATAGCGACCTTTTCCCCTTCGGCATCGCGCGGGCCGCTCGACGGGCCGTAATTCAATGTTTCAATGCCGAAGCGGGTCATTACAGAAGCGTCAGAATCCCAGAGAACGGTTGCATGTTTGGCTGGGACACCGAGCACGCGGTGATGGCAGGCCTCGATAGTCTTGACTAGCTCGTGGTCCTTGGAAATTTCGGCGCCGGGAACGGAAATGAAAATCTCGGATTCGATACCGTACTCCGGATGTTTTTTTCGCAGATCGAGAACGAGTTGTTTGATGGAGGTACGCACTTCCTTCAGCGCCATCGTGGGAGGAACGCGCACATCGAGAAAAATGTCCGTGCGATCCGGAGTGCGGCTGACCCGCCAGGGGAAGCCGCCGCGAATGCAGCCAACGTTTACTACTCCGGGCTGGCCGTCGTACGTGGCTTTGCGCTCCCACGTGGAAATCCACTCGTAAATCGGGTCGAGAATTTGCTTCATGCGGAAGATGGAGCTGTGGTCTTGCTTTCCGCGCGTGAATGCGGTGTGGACGTAGTGGCCGCCCGTGGAGAGGCGCACCCACACCGTGCCGTAATGGCCAAGTACCAACTGCATGTCCGTAGGTTCGCCGAGGAGACACATGTCCGGCAAAACGCCGTGATTGACGAGGTGATGCGTGCCGACTCCGTATCCGCGAAATTCCTTGCCGACGAATTCATCGCTCCATTGACTCTTCTCGATTTCGCCGACGACGGCGGCGATGGTGACGTCGCCTTCGAGCTTTACACCCGCGCGCATAAGGGCTCTTACCGCTTGCGTGTAGCAGACCAGCGCGCCTTTCATGTTGTAGATGCCCAGGCCGTAAATCATCTTGCCGCGAATGACGGCTTTGGCTTTGTAGCCGAGCCCGGTGAGAAACGTTTCGCGGCCGGTGTTGGAGGTGTCCATGTGGCCGTTGAACATGAGGCTTTTGCCGTTGCCGGTTCCTTCCCAGAGGCCGACCACGTTCGCGCGAGCGTCTTCCACTTCTTGCCAGGAAACGGTGAGGCCCATTTCTTCGAGCGCTTTGCGCATGTAGCGGCCCATCTCCAGCTCCTCGCCGGTGGGGCTGGGGATGTTCACGACGTCGCAGCACATGGCGACGATTTCGTCCTCGCGAATTTGCGAGAGAATCGCTTTGGCGAGGTCATCCTTCATCGATTCGTGGGCCTCGGCTGGATGTGGCGTCATGGCTCGCGTGTTTAGCGACGAAAATCGTCGGGATAAGAGCAAAGCTTCTCACACCCAGTGGCGGTCACCAAGAAATTGTCTTCGAGACGCAGGCCCCCGCCACCTTCCCAGTAAACGCCGGGTTCGATGGCCCAGACCATGCCGGACTGCATCGTTCCGGGCGCAGCCTGATGCGAGTAGGGCGGCTCATGAGCACGCGCGCCGACACCGTGTCCAACAGGATGCGAGGGTTGCCCAGGATAGCCCGCGGCGTCGATTCCTTTGCGAATGATGCGGTCGATATCGCCCATGGGAGCGCCGTCGCACACGGAAGCGATGGCATCGTTGAAAATGTTCAGCAACTGATCGAGGAGTTGGTTGTATTTTGGCGTTAGGTGGTCCGGACAGAGATTTTTTGTGAGGTCGGTCCAATACCCGTCTGCACAGACCCAGATTTCGACAAGCGTTGGCTCATTTTCGATGACTGGGCGATGACTAGTGGCGGTGAAGGTGGCGATGCCGGGCCCGGACCAGACCAGAGTGAAAGCGCGCGCCATTTCGACTTTCCCTTTGTAGCCGACTCCAACGTGGTGGATATGCCCTTCGATCATGGCCGCGACTTCGCTTTCTTTCATCCCAGGCCGGATATTGTCGCGGGCGTGCACCATTCCGAGCGCGGCGAGTTCGTTGGCAAGGCGCATGCGTTCGATCTCTTGCGGAGTTTTGATCATGCGCAGCTGGGCGAGAAGAGGAGCCGCATCGACGGTTTCTCTGCTGGCAGCGCGGAAAGCGTCGTAGAAGCCTTGCCAATACACAGTGGGCTCGCCGACCATGCGGTCGCAAATTTGTGAATTTTGTGACAGCTCGATGCCCACACGGCGAGTGAGATTCCGTTCCTTCAAGACCTCTACGCCCATTTCCACCGCGCGAATCATCGGAGGCCGCGGATCCTTCGGATGGTAAAACGGAAAGAAGCGAACGTCTTTGTTCCAGGCGGTGCGCTGCGCCTCACGAAACTGCGGCTCGATGACCAGAAGCGTGGGCTCGCCTTCACGCGGGAAGATCGCGAGGTCGTAGCCTTTCATGGTCCAGTAGTTCGTCAAGTACAGGACATTGTCTGGCGCGCGAACCACGATCGCGTCGAGATCGTTCCGGTCCAGCATTGCGCGGGCGCGGCGCCATTTTTCCTGATCGAGTGGGTAAGCCATTTAGGTCCGTCGCTGCACCGCTGCGTGTTGCTTGCCTTCGTAGGTCCAGGAAGCTTCCTTGCCTTTGATCAAGCGATAGAGAGCAGTGTGAAGCGGGGCAGGAATGCCCGCGCGCTGCGCTTCGCGGGCAATCGCACCACCCAGGAAGTCGACTTCCGTTTTCAACTTGTGGCGCACGTCGTACAGCATGGAGGGCGGATGATCGGTCTGCGCGCCGATTTTATTCATCTCCCAGGGATCTTCGTGGAGCTTGATGCCCAAGCCAGACGCGACTTGCTTACCTTCATCAATGAGCGCGTGCAGCAAATTTCCCAAATCAGCGAAATTCATTTCCGCCGCGAAATGGGAGCTATGCGGCAATTCCGTCAGCGCGGAAACCGCGTTAACCGAGGCATTGAAGATGAGCTTGGACCACTGCGCCGGCCTCGCATCTTGCAGAGCGATGGCCTTGAGGCCGGAAGAGCCGATCAGTTCGGCGGCTTCCTGAACGATGGCGAAGGGCGTGTTTGTCGGCTCGAACGGACCCATCCACGTCGCGGTGTCGAGTTCGTATTGCACATGCCTGTCGCTGTGGCGCGTGCCGCTCATAAACGTTGTGCCGCGAATCACGAATGTCTTTGCCAAGTCTGCAATGATTTCTTCACTCCCGAGGCCGTTTTGCGCCGAGAGAATGGCGCCATTTTTGAAAAGATGCGCGACGGGCCGCACGGCGTCCGCGGTTTGCGTGGCTTTGCTGGCAACGATGCCCAAATCGAATTCCGACAGGCGGCCGGGGTCATGCGAGGCATGCAGCTTTGCGTGAAACTGATGCGTTCCGGATACTTGTAACCCGTCGCGATTCAGTGCCTCGGCGTGTTCAGGCCGCCGAACAAAAGCCCATACCTCAGTGACCTTCGCCAAGTGCGCGGCGTAGAGGCTTCCGATCGAGCCGCACCCGATGATGCAAACGCGTTTGATCAACTCAGTGACTCTCGGTAGCGAGGCTCTCGGAATTGGACCAGCATCAGGGCGGATCCTTAGCGCGACGCGCGCGGATGTTCGACACGAACCGTGGAAGCATAACCACCGGCGCTGGCTCGCTGCAGCGCGCGAAAGATGGAATCGCCAGTGTTGTGCGAATCGTCGATGATCACTCCGCTTGGATACAGCGCGTCCTGCAACGCGGCACAGATGGTATGTACTGGCGCTGCACCGCCTTCTCCCATTCCTTTTGCGCCGTTGTACGAAAAAGGCGAGGGCGACTCCATGTGTCCATAAAGCAGATCGGGCATATTGACCGCGGTGATCGGCGTGTAGTCGCTGAACGTGGAGGCAAGCAAATTGCCGTCGCCATCGTAAGCGCAATTTTCCATCAGCGCAGCACCGATGCCGTGCGCCGTGCAGCCGTGGACTTGGCCCTCGACAATGCGCGGATTGATGGTGCGGCCGCAATCATCCACGCAAGCGTAGGCGAGAATCTTTGGCTGAAAAGTCTCGCGGTCGACTTCGATCACCCCGATATGCACCTGGGCTGCATAGGTCAGCGTCAAGTTGCCATACTTGCGCTTGATGTCCGGGATTTGGAACGGCGCGTGGTACACATGACGACAGTTCAACGTAACGTCCCAAAGATTCTCGGGCATTCCGGCGTTGTTGACGTTCACCAGATTAGCCAGGCCCCAGTAGTTGATGGATTTTTTCGTGCGCTTGTCGCGAACTTCCGGTCCCTGCGCGCCGATTCCAAACTCCAGGTTCTTTTCGTTCGCTTTCAGCGTCCAGGCCGCCAGCCGCGCCATCTCCTTCCGCAGCTTCACCGTTGCTCCGTGAATGGCGGAAAGCCCCGTAACCGCAAATTGGCTCGCGTAGGTTCCCGTGTGGCCGGTATAAGCGTTCTGCTCTGTATCGAAACCCGGTTTCACTTTGACAAGATCAGGTGAAATGCCCAGCACGTCGGCGACAACTTGCGCCGCGGTCGTTTCATGCCCTTGCCCCTGCGGAACGGACCCCATGCTGATAACGACTTCGCCGTAAATATCGAGCTTGGCGATGGCGGCCTTGGATTGCCCCGAAAACGGAGCGAAGCTGTTGATGATGCGCGCCTGGCCAAAATTGTTTGTGCCGGAATCGAGAGTCGAGCCGATGCCAATTCCAATCCAGCGGCCTTCCTTGCCCGCGGCGGCTTGTTTTTTCTTCCATTCGTCCCAGCCGATCAGTTTCTTTGCCAATGCGAACATCCCGGCATAATCGCCGGAATCGTAGACACAGCCGTTCGGCGTGGTGTACGGCATTTCCTCCTTCCGGATGTAATTGCGCACGCGCATTTCGTCCGTGGAAATGCCCAGAGTGTGGCCGCAGATATCGAGCACGCGCTCCATGAACCAGAGGTGCTGCATGCGCGAGTAGCCGCGGTTCGGACCCACCGGACACTTGTTGGTCACCACCTGATTCATGTCGATGCGCACGTTCTTGACGCGATACGCCCCGGGCAGCACTTGTGCCCAGATGACGCAGCCCAGCGGCTCGTACCGCGGATACGCTCCGCAATCATCGACGTGCCGCGAATCGATGGCGGTGATCACTCCATTCTTATCCAGCGCCACACGCGTATCGAAAAAGGTGCGCTCGTTGCCGTGCGCGCTCGCTTGCATGTGCTCGGTGCGCGTCTCCGCCCACTTCACCGGGCGGCCGCCGGTCTTCCGCGACGCCAAAGCGCACACCGCCATATACGGATAGTTCGTGATCTTGATTCCAAAGCCGCCACCGATGTCAAAACTCTTCATCAGGATTTGATCGATGCCCACGCCAAGCGCCGGCGAGAGAAACTGCGCGGCGAACGACGGAAACGAATTGTTCGACCAGTATTCAATTCGCTCCGACCGTGAATCCCAAACGGCGATCATCGCATTGTTTTCCAGCGGCGTGCTGGAGAAGCGATGAAAGTGCAGCCTGCCTATGTGAACAACATGAGCGGCCTGCGTAAACGCTTTCTCGACGTTGCCATACTCGAACACGCCGTGCCAGTTTCGATTCGTGCCCATTTCGGGATGCACAAGGGTCTCGTCCTTTAACGCCTCTTCAGCGGAAAGAATCGGCGGCAGCGGCTCGTACTCGACCTCAACCAATTCAGACGCGTCTTCCGCAATCATGCGCGTCTCGGCAACGACCGCCGCAACCGGCTCGCCCTGAAAGGTTACTTTGTCGACGGCCATGGGATAGTCCGCAATCTTTTGTCCCACATCGGGGCCAATCTCGATGAAGGGCTTCACCATCCCCTTGACCTCGGTGCCCGTAAGCGTGCACACCACGCCCGGCAATGCCGCGGCCTTGGAAACGTCAACCTTCACAAGTTTTGCGTGACCGTAAGACGAGCGCACGAAACGAATATGCAGCATGCCCGTCAATTTCTGGTCGTCGACAAAAATTCCCTTGCCGCGCACCAAGCGGTCTTCTTCCTTGCGGCGAATGGGCTGGCCGACCCATTTTGCGGCGCTGCTCGCAGTCGTGGCCGTTTCATTTTTGCTTTTCCTGCGCAGCGTAGTTGTCATGATCGGTCGCGCTACCCCAAAGCTTTCTGCAAGCCATCAATCAATTTCTGCACGTTCTTCTTGGCCAGCGGCTCGAGCATTCCGCCGGCCAGGGAAGCAATCCGGCCAACGACATTCGATTGTCCCAGCCAAACAACCTTGGTCGCTCCGCCCGGCGAAGATTGCAGGTCAAATCCCGCGCGCAGACTCGCCGAGCCGCCCGGCACTTCTCCCCTTCCTTCATAAACGGCGCGATTGGGGCTTAGCGTCTCCACGAGCGACATCTTCACGGCGGCGGTACCGCGAATGTGCGAAATGCCCACGCTGAGCTTTACCAAAAAATTCTTGTCGTCGAGTATTTCCATGCTCTGATAATCCGGCAGCAGCGGACAGAAGCGTTTCGGGTCCACGAGAAAGTCGTAGACCTCTTGCGGCGTTTTCTTAACGGTAAAGTCGCCATTGAACTTGATCTCCATTGATTAACGTTTCCCCATCTCGTCGGCAGTCATGCGTATGGCTTTCAAAATGTTTTGGTAGCCGGTGCAGCGGCAAGTATTTCCCGCGATGGCTTTGCGGATCTGCTTATCCGTCGGCTTTGCGTTCTTGTTCAGCAGATGAAGGGTAGAGAGAAGAAGCCCCGGCGTGCAGAAGCCGCATTGCAGTCCATGACACTCCGCAAACGCCTGCTGCACCGGATGAAGTGCGCCGTTCGTGGAAAGGCCCTCCACCGTGGTGATCTCGCCGCCGTCAGCCATGGGCGCGAACAGCGTGCACGACTTGACCGTGCGGCCGTTCAAAAGCACCGTGCAGGCCCCGCAATACGTCGTATCGCAACCGATGTGCGTGCCCGTAAGGTTCAGATTCTCGCGTAGAAATTCCACCAGCAGCGTTCGCGGCTCGACCAGCGCCTCGCGCGGCTCGCCATTCACGCGAACGCGCACAGAAACTGTTTCAACGCCCGACATATTCGTGTCCTGCCTCCACTCGCTCGCCGCGAGCGCGGCGCAACGCGATGCCGAGCGCGCGCTTCACCAGTGCCGCCACCAGCGCACGCTTATAGTCCGCGGAACCGCGCATGTCGCTATACGGTTCGGCCGCTTCCCGCGCTGCTTCAGCCGCGCGTTGAATCGTCTTCCCGTCGATTTTCTTGCCTCGCAGCTCGTCCTCCGCTTTCTTTGCGCGGATCGCCGTCAATCCCACACAGCCCAATACAACACGCATGTCTCTGCAAATGTCCTTGCCCTCGAGCGTCAGCTGCACGGCCGCGCTTGCGGTCGCGTACACCGGCGCGCTGCGCTTGAATGCCTGGTACGCCCCGCCACTGTTTCTCGGCGGCTTCTTCACCGTGATTCCACGCACCAACTCATCGTGTGCAAGAACCGTTGTATAGGCGTCTTTGATGAAATCTTCCAGCCTGATCGACCGCTCGCCCTGAGGGCCAGTGCACTGCAGCGAGGTTTCCAAGGTGAGAAGCGTCGCGCCCCAGTCCCCGCTGGGATCCGCCTCCGCCAGCGAGCCGCCAATCGTGCCCTGATTGCGCACCTGTACATCCGCAATGCCCGCGGCGCAATCGTGCAGAATCGGGATGGTAGCTACCGCCTCGGACATTTCTACATCCGTATGACGAGCCAAAGCTCCGAAGCGGAGCTCGCCGTTGTGGCTCTGAATGCCGCTTAACCCCGGAACGAAATTGATGTCGATGAGCGCAGTGGGTCGCGCCAGACGCATCTTCATCAAGGGGATGAGGCTTTGCCCGCCGGCCAGCACGCGAGACTCATCGCCCAATTGCTGCAAGAGTTTGGAGGCCTCCGCAAGCGATTTCGCGCGATGGTACGAGAAGGGATGTGCGTACACAGTTGGTCGGCTCGCCTCTTAGAATGGCAGGTCCGCGGTGCAACGAAGGTGTTGGTCGCAGCGCGCATTTTATTGCGCTTGCCGCGTGGTGGCAAGGTGAAACAAATGTCGCACTGAAGCTAAAACCTGCACAGAACGCAACGGACGGCGCTGGAGTTTGCCGCCGCGTTCGTTTATTCTGCCGCAGCCCTTGGATGCGCAAGCCCGAAAAAATCATCCCTATTATTCTGGCCGCCGGGAGTTCGCAGCCATTGCCGTTTCCAAAAGCGCTGGCCCCTTTTGGCAGGAAAACAGCGCTGGAGATTGCCGTTGAGAATTGCGCTTTTTTGGCTGCGAGCCTGGTGGTCTTGGGTTCCGACGCGGAGCGCATCTTGCCTCATGTGCCAAAATCCTCGCAAGTCGTAATCAATCGCAGATGGCGCGAGGGCCAACTCAGCTCGCTGCAAGCGGCCTTGCGAAAAATCCGTGACGACGCTGCATTTTTGATTTATCCGGTAGACCATGCTTTGTTAAAGTCAGAAACCGTTGAACAGTTGGTGCGCGCGTTCCGCAACCGGTCCGCGTCGCAAGAGATTGTGATGCCGCGGCACAAAAACGCTCACGGCCACCCGGTGATTGTGTCTGCGGCTGTGCGCCCAGAGTTTTTCACCGCTCGAACTGGGCGCGAAGTGATTTATCAAGTGCCGGAGCGTATCCGCGTGCTAAACG
>Ga0137418_10002636_pt1 | contig 16409 bp, 10 predicted proteins | sample CZODoug3_1_2_16f_FD_122242 | JGI IMG/M metagenome (GOLD analysis project Ga0137418, IMG submission 122242) | Vadose zone soil fungal communities from Angelo Coast Range Reserve, California, USA - CZODoug3_1_2_16fungal (Hybrid Assembly) | ecosystem: Environmental > Terrestrial > Soil > Vadose... | reverse complement strand
ACCACATGCTCCACCGCTTGTGCGGGCCCCCGTCAATTCCTTTGAGTTTCAACCTTGCGGCCGTACTCCCCAGGCGGACGACTTAATGCGTTAGCTGCGGCACGGAAGGGACTAACCCCCCCCACACCTAGTCGTCATCGTTTACAGCGTGGACTACCGGGGTATCTAATCCCGTTTGCTCCCCACGCTTTCGCGCCTCAGCGTCAGGAATTGCCCAGAGACCCGCCTTCGCCACCGGTGTTCCTCCCGATCTCTACACATTTCACCGCTACACCGGGAATTCCAGTCTCCTCTGCAATCCTCAAGAATGGCAGTATCGGCCGACGTTCTTCGGTTGAGCCGAAGGATTTCACGACCGACTTGCCATCCCGCCTACGCGCCCTTTACGCCCAGTGATTCCGAGCAACGCTTGCCCCCTCTGTCTTACCGCGGCTGCTGGCACAGAGTTGGCCGGGGCTTCCTCTGAAGGTACCGTCAGACGCCGGCGCTATTCACGCCGACGCCCTTCTTTCCCTCTGACAGGGGTTTACAACCCGAAGGCCTTCGTCCCCCACGCGGCGTCACTCCGTCAGGCTTTCGCCCATTGCGGAAAATTCCCCACTGCTGCCTCCCGTAGGAGTCGGGACCGTGTCTCAGTTCCCGTGTGGCTGGTCGTCCTCTCAGACCAGCTACCCGTCATAGCCTTGGTGAGCCGTTACCTCACCAACTAGCTGATAGGCCGCGAGCCCCTCCAAGAGCGGCAGCTTTCGCTACCTTTCCTCCCCAGATCTCGCGATCCGGGGAACGTATCCGGTATTAGCCTCCCTTTCGAGAGGGTATCCCGGACTCAAGGGCAGGTTGCCCACGTGTTACTCACCCGTGCGCCACTAGAAGCACCTATGTATTGCTACACAGATGCTCCTCGTTCGACTTGCATGTGTTAAGTACGCCGCCAGCGTTCGCTCTGAGCCAGGATCAAACTCGCCAAGTAAAAGCGATGAACCTGGTCCTCTAGCTCGAACGTGTTACTGCATTGAACCTGCAGTCACTCGGCCGAGCGCAAGGCACTCGTTAGAACGGATGGTGCTCACACCTTTTTCGGTGAGCCAGTAGCATATTTGACTGTCAAAGAGCGCTGCGGTCAGCTTGGAAGGTGACCGGATCGACTTCTACTTCTAAACCGTTGCCCGCGGGTCGCGCAGGCAAAGACTGACTATACTCACCGACCCCCAGGCTGTCAAGCATTTGGATGGCGTTCGCCACGACGGTGTCAGGCGCGCGGGGCCTCGATGTTGAGCTGATGAATCCGGCGCTTGCCGAGCTTGACGGTATGCCGACCCGGCGAGATCGACTGCTCGATCGAGGTGGCGCGAACCCCGTCGACCTCGACGCCACCGCCCTGAATGAGACGGCGCGCCTCGGACGTGGAGGTCACCCATCCCGCTTCCTTGATCACCTTCCACAGAGGCCACCCCGTCGCCTCGGCCGGCAGGTGCTTGACGTCTTCGAGTTCGTCGGGCAGGTCCGCGGCGACGGCCGGGTCCCCGCCGAACCGCGCGGCGCTCACCGCCTCGGCCTTTCGCATGGCCGGCTCGCCGTGCACGAGCGCGGTCACGTCGCGCGCGAGCACGCGCTGGGCCTCGCGCTTCTCGGGCACCGCCCGTGTCACCGCCGCCAGCTCCGCGATCCGCTCCGGCGGCAGGAAGGTGAAATAGCGCAGGAAGCGCACCACGTCGGCATCGGGCGTGTTCAGCCAGAACTGGTACATCTCGTATGCGGACGTCCTCGCCGGATCCAGCCAGATCGTGCCGGATTCCGTCTTGCCGAACTTGCTGCCGTCCGTCTTCGTCACCAGCGGCATCGTGAGCCCGAATGCGGGCCGGCCCTGCACCCGTCGGATCAGCTCGACGCCGGCCGTGATGTTGCCCCACTGGTCGCTGCCGCCGAGCTGGATCGAGCAGTCGTGCAGCAGCATGAGCGACATGAAGTCGTAGGCCTGGAGCACCTGGTAGCTGAACTCGGTGAAGGAGATCCCCGCGCCCATCCGCGCCTTGACGGACTCGCGGGCGAGCATGGCGCCCACCGGAAAGTGCTTGCCGATGTCGCGCAGGAAGCCGATGACGTCGAGCTCCGACAGCCATGCGTAGTTGTCGGCGAGGATGGCGGCGTTCGGCCCGCGGTCGAAATCGAGGAAGGGACGCACCTGGCGCTTGAGCCGCTCCGCCCACTCGGCGACCTGCTCTTTCGGGTTGAGCGGGCGCTCGCCGGCCTTGCCGCTCGGATCGCCGATGAGGCCGGTGCCGCCGCCGACGAGGACGATGGGCCGGTGGCCGGCCAGCTGCACGCGGCGCAGCGTCAGCAGCGGCAGGAGACTGCCGACATGCAGGCTGTCGGCGGTCGGATCGAAGCCCACATAGGCCGTGCGGCGCCCGGAGGTGAGGTGCGCGTCGAGCTCGTCGGGGGTGGTGACGTCCGCGATCAGCTCGCGGCCCTGGAGATCGCGCAGCAGCTCCGAGCGCATGGCCGGAACGATTATCGCACCGGTATAATGATCGCGCATGACCTCTGAGAAGAACCCGGTCGCGGGACGGCGCTTCGCTCCGCCCAGCGGCCGCCGGCGCTGGCTCCGGATCGTCCTCATGATCGTCGGCCTCGGAACGCTGATCCTGGCGTCGGCCGCGGGCGTGGCAGCCCTGTGGGCGTTCACGATCCTGCCGCGCAGCCTGCCCTCGGTGACCGCGCTGGAGACGTTCCAGCCGCTGCAGGGCACCAAGGTCTACGACGACAACGACGAGCTGCTGACCGAGCTGCACGTCGAGCGCCGGATCTTCGTGCCGCTCGCGCACATTCCCCAGACGCTGCGCGACGCCGTCATCGCCACCGAGGACCGCCGCTTCTATTCCCACTTCGGCGTGGACCCGATCGGCGTCGCGCGCGCCGTGTACCAGAACTACCGGCGCGGGCGGATCGTCGAGGGCGGCAGCACCATCACCCAGCAGCTCACGAAGGTGCTGTTCCTCACGCCCGACAAGAGCCTCGAGCGCAAGATGAAAGAGGCGGCGCTGGCGCTGGAGCTGGAGCGCCGCTACTCGAAGGACCGCATCCTCGAGATGTACCTGAACCAGGTCTATTTCGGGAACGGCGCCTACGGCGTGGAGGCGGCCTCGCGAACCTACTTCGGCAAGTCGGTCAACGAGATCAGCGTCAAGGACGCCGCCCTGCTCGCCGGCCTGCCCCGGGCGCCGTCGACGTACTCGCCCTTCGACCATCCCGAGGCCGCGAAGCGCCGCCGCGAGGTGGTGCTGCGGCGCCTGGTCGAGTACGGCGCGCTGAAGGACCCCGACGCCAAGAAGCTGGTCCGCACGGACCTCGGCCTCATCCCCCCCGAGCGGCGCCGCACGACGGGGCAGTACTTCCTGGAGTTCGTGCAGCAGACGCTGGAGGCGAAGTACGGCGCCGACATGGTCTTCAAGGGGGGGCTCAACGTCTACACGACGCTGAACCCGACGATGCAGCTGGTGGCCGAGCAGTCGCTGCGCGACGGCCTCAAGGCGCTCGAGGGGCGGTCGAAGGCCGCGCGGCCGGGCGAGCATCCCGAGGGGGCGATCGTCACCATCGAGCCGCAGACCGGCTACGTGCGCGCGATGGTCGGCGGCTACGACTTCTTCCGCAGCGAGTTCAACCGCGCCGTGCAGGCGCGGCGGCAGCCGGGCTCGGCCTTCAAGCCGTTCGTCTACGTCGCCGCGCTCGAGTCCGGCTTCACGCCGGCCAGCCGCGTCGAGGACGCGCCGGTGTCGTACGCGATCGGCTCCAGCGGCCAGACGTGGAAGCCGGAAAACTACGACCGGAAATTCCGCGGCCCGACGACGCTGCAGCAGGCGATCGAGGAGTCGGTGAACGTGGTGACCGTCAAGCTCCAGGAGCAGATCGGGCTCAGCCGCACCGTGCGCGTCGCGCGCCGCTTCGGGATCACGAGCCCGCTCGACGTCAACCTGAGCCTGGCCCTGGGCACCTCCGACCTCACGCTGCTCGAGCTGACGTCCGCCTACGCCGCGCTCGCCAACCAGGGCGCGTGGCTGCCGCCGACGACGATCCGTTACGTCACGGATGCGCAGGGCAAGCTGCTGGAGGAGCACGTGGCGGAGCCGAAGGAGGCGGTGCCGCCGGAGACCGCCTACGTGATCACGCACATGCTGCGTGGTGTGGTCGAGCGCGGCACCGGGCAGGCGGCGAAGGTACTCAACCGCCCGATCGCGGCGAAGACGGGCACGACCAATGACTACTCGAACGCATGGTTCGTGGGTTACACGCCGCGGGTGACGACGGGCGTGTGGGTCGGCTACGACCGGCCGCGCAGCCTCGGCAAGGACGAGACGGGCTCGCGCGTCGCCGTGCCCATCTGGGTCTCGTACATGGGCAAGGTTCTCGGTGACAGCCCGCGAGAGGACTTCCCCGTCCCCGACAAGGTCGTTCTGGTCCCCGTCGATCTCGACCCGTCGAACGAGTGCGTGCGCGTGGTGACGATGGCGTTCGTGCGGGGCACCGAGCCGCCGGCCTGCGGGCGCCGGCCGGCGATTCCCGCGCCGGTGCCGGGCACACCCGGGGGGCCCCAGGCGGGTCCGCCGCCGACGGGCACCGCGCCATTCAGCGCCGCCCCGCCGGCGCTGCTCCCCCGAGAGGCCTTCTCCCTCTCGCGCCCCGCGACCATCCCGAGGCCCTCGGACATCCAGGGCCAGTAGCGACGCGCGCTCAGCCCTCGGCGCGCGGATAGGCGGCCGCCACCTCGCTCCAGGCCGTCCCCGCGTCGAGCAGGCGCGCGAACACGGTCTCGAGATCCGTGATGGGCACGCGGATCTGCTGCATCGTGTCGCGCTCACGGATGGTGACCTTGCCGTCGCCCGTCTCACCCTTCTCCGGATCACCGACGGTCTTGACGTCCACAGTCACGCAGTACGGGGTGCCGACCTCGTCCTGGCGGCGGTAGAGCCGCCCGATGGCCGCCGTGTCGTCGTAGAGCGTCAGCCAGCGGCGCGTGAGCCGGTGACGCAGGTCGTGGCAGGTGGCCACGATCTCCGGGCGCTTCTTGAGCAGCGGCAGCACCGCGATCTTGATCGGCGCCAGCTCGGGGTGGAAGCGCAGCACCACGCGCTTCTCGCCGCGGACCTCCTCCTCACGGTAGGCGTCGAGCAGGAACGCCAGCAGCGCGCGGTCCACGCCCGCGGAGGGCTCGATCACGAACGGCACCAGGTGCTCTTTGCGCTCCTCGTCGAACCAGGTCAGCGACTTGCCGCTGAACTTCGCGTGCTGCTTGAGGTCGAAGTCGGTGCGGTTCGCGATGCCCATCAGCTCGCTCCAGCCCATCGGGAACTTGTAGAGCAGGTCCACCGTGCGCTTGGCGTAGTGCGCCAGCTCGTCGCGGGCGTGCTCGTGCAGCTTCACGTGCTCGGCGGCCAGGCCGTACCGCGTGAACCACGCCTGGCACTCGGCGATCCAGCGGTCGTGCCACGCCTCGTCGGCGGGCCGCCCGTCGACCCGATCGTGCGGGTTGACGAAGAACTCGATCTCCATCTGCTCGAACTCGCGCGATCGGAAGATGAAGTTGCCGGGCGTGATCTCGTTGCGGAACGCCTTGCCGATCTGCGCGATGCCGAACGGCAGCTTGCGCCGCGTCGCTTGTAGAATATTGTCGAAGTTGACGAAGATGCCCTGCGCCGTCTCCGGACGCAGGTACGTCACCGACGCGTCCTCCTCCACGGGCCCCATGAAGGTCTTGAACATGAGGTTGAACTGGCGCGGCGCCGTGAGCTCGCCCTTGCCGCACTCCGGACAGAGCGTGCGGCGGACGCCGCAGTGCTTGCAAGGCTCGCCGGCCTTGATGGTGAACTTGTTGCCCTTGGTGGCCGGACAGTAGTGAGTCCAGTCGATCTCGTCGATCTGGTCGGCACGGAAGCGCCGCTTGCACTCGCGGCAATCGACCATGGGGTCGGTGAAGTGGTCCAGATGCCCGCTGGCCTTCCACACCATGGGGTGCATGAGGATGGACGCGTCCAGCCCCACCATGTCGTCGCGCTGGTGGACGAAGTCGCGCCACCAGACGCGCTTGATGTTGTTCCTCAGCTCCACGCCGAGCGGGCCGTAGTCCCAGCACGAGCCGGTGCCGCCGTAGATCTCGCTCGACTGGAAGATGAAGCCGCGCCGCTTGCACAGCGAAACGATCACGTCCATGGTCATCGTTCTTGCTGGGGGCCCCGACATGGCCCCCAGACCCCCAACGTTCGTCGCGCCCCGGCCAAGCCGTGGCGCTCCTCGATTACGGTCCGTTCGCCATGGGGGCCCCGACATGGCCCCCAGACCCCCACCGCTCGGACGCACCCCGGCGAAGCCGTGGCGCGCCTCGGGTTTGCCACCGGATGTCTCATCGCCGCTCTCCGGTCGTCTCGGACAGCCGCCGCACCTCGCGCAGGAACTTCGCGGTGCGCGTCGGCTGGCCGATCAGTCGTGTCATGTGTGCTTCCAGCGCCGCCCGCAGCTCCGCCTCGATGCGGCCGAGGGGCTGGACCAGCGCCTCCTCCCAGCGCGCGGTGCGCAGACGTCCCAGCGCGGCCACCGCGGCCGGGCTGATGGCGGTCGCGCCCGGCGCCTGGGCCGCGCACACCTCGCACGTCACGCCGCCCTCGTCGAGCGAGGGCCGCGCGAACGGATAGGCGCGCCCGCACTCCACGCACCGGTCCAGGCGCGGACGGTGGCCGAGCACGTCGAGGCAGCGCGCGCCGAAGCAGACGGCCACGCGCGGCGGTGTGGCCGCGCCCGTCAGCGCCCGCAGCGATCGGGTCAGGAGCCCGTAGAGCGCCGCGTGGGGATCGTGCTCGGCGGTGAGGCGGTTCACGCACTCCACGACCCAGGCCGCCTGGCCGAGGCGCTCGAGGTCGGTGCGCAGGGCGGCGAACGGCTCCAGGACGTCGAAGTGGTCCACGCGTACGAGGTCGCTGCGGCCGGTGTCGAAGAACACCAGCTGACCCAGCGTGAAGAGCTCCAGCGCGCCGCCGAAGCGCGAGCGCATCCGCCGCGACGCCTTGGCCACGCCCCGCACCTTGCCGTATTCGCGCGAGTAGAACGTGATCACCCGGTCGCTCTCGCCGAGGTCGAAGGAGCCGATCACCACCGCCGCCGACTTGCCCAGCGCCATGTCAGGAGGTCAGCAGGAATCCGAACTCGCGCAACGCGCGCGGGTCGCGCCGCCAGTTCCGGCGCACGCTCACCGTGAGCCCCAGGAACACCGGGATGCCGAAGAACGCCTCCAGCTCACGGCGCGCGTCGGTGCCGATGCGCTTGAGCATGGCCCCGCCCTTGCCGATCAGGATCCCCTTCTGCGACTCCTGCTCGACGAAGACGGTGGCGCGGATGTCCAGCCGCTCGGGTCGCTTGTGCTCGACGAGATCCTCGACGCGCACGGCCACCGCGTACGGCACTTCCTGGTGCGTGAAGTGGAAGACCTTCTCGCGCACGACCTCGGCGACGTAGAACGTCTCGGGCTGGTCGCTCGTCGCGTCGGCGGGGAAGAGCGGTGGATGCTCGGGCAGCGCTCGCACGAGGAGCTCGAGCAGGCGGTCGCAGTTGGTGCCGTCGGTGGCCGAGATCGGCAGCAGCTCCGAAAAGGCGTGGGCGGCGCGCCAGCGCTCGAGGAGCGGCAGCAGCCGGCTCTTGGGCTTCACGCGATCCACCTTGTTGAGCGCGCAGAACACGGGCCCGCTGAAGGCGCGCAGCGGCGCCAGCACGAGATCGTCGGGGCCCTCCGGCCCGGTGGCGTCCACGACCAGGCAGACGACATCGACCTCCTCGGCGGCGCGCGCGGCCGTCTTCTGCATGAACTGATCGAGCTGGCCGTGGCCGACGTGCAGGCCCGGCGTGTCGACGAAGATCACCTGCGCGTCGCTGCGGTTGCGGATGCCGGTGATGCGGTTGCGCGTGGTCTGGGGCCGCGACGAGACGATCGAGAGCTTCTCGCCCACGAGGCGGTTCAGCAGCGTGGACTTGCCGGCGTTGGGCCGGCCGATGAGGGCGACGAACCCGGCGCGCATAGCCCGGAGAGGGGCTTCGTCAGTCACGCAGGAGACCTTTCCACAAGCGGTCAGGGGCATCGCGCAGGATCTGGCGCTCGCGGCGATGCATCAGATCTGCCTCCACGGGATCGCGGTCGTCCCAGCCCACGAGATGCAGCGTACCGTGCGTCGCGAGCAGGTCGAGCTCCACGGCGAGCGACACGCCGAGCCGGCGCGCCTGTCGCGCGGCGGCCTCGGCGGAGATCACGATCTGACCGACGAGCCGGCTCGGCTCGCCGGGGGCCTCGAGCGGGAACGCGAGCACGTCGGTGCGCCGGCGGACGCCGCGCCAGTCCGCGTTCACCGCGCGCATCTGCGCGTCGTCCACCACCGTCACCTCCACCGCCCCGGCCGGCCGCCCCACCGCCGTCAGCGCGCGGTCCACGGCGCGGGCCAGACGCAGGCTCGACACGGGAACGCGGCGCTGGCGCTGCTCGATCGCCGCGGACATCAGGACGGCTCGGAGCGCGCTCCGTCCTCGCGGTTCGTCGACGCGCGCGTCTCGTGGACGCCGTACGCGCGGATGATCGCCGACACGAGCCGGTGGCGGACGACGTCGCCGTCGTCGAAGTAGACGAAGTCGATCCCGGGCACGCCCCGGAGGATGCGTTGCACCTCGATCAGCCCGGAGTGGCGCGAGGCGGGCAGGTCGACCTGCGTGACGTCGCCGGTCACCACCATCTTGGAGTTGAAGCCCAGCCGCGTGAGGAACATCTTCATCTGCTCGGTGGTGCTGTTCTGCGCCTCGTCGAGGATGATGAAGGCGTCGTTGAGCGTGCGGCCGCGCATGTAGGCCAGCGGCGCGATCTCGATGGCGCCCTTCTCCATCAGCGCGGCCACCTTCTCGGACTCGAGCATGTCGTAGAGCGCGTCGTACAGCGGGCGCAGGTAGGGATGCACCTTCTCGTAGAGGTCGCCGGGCAGGAAGCCCAGGCGCTCGCCCGCCTCCACCGCCGGCCGCGTGAGCACGATGCGCGCGACCTCGCGCTTCATCAGCGCGTTGACGGCCATGGCCACGGCCAGGAACGATTTGCCCGTCCCCGCCGGGCCGATGCCGAATACCATGTCGTGCGAGCGGATGGCGTCCACGTAGCGCTTCTGGCCGACGGTCTTGGGGGTGATCCACTTCTTGCGCGACGGGACCGAGATGGCGTCCGCGAACACCGACTTCACGTCGGCCGCCTCGTCGTCCGACACCATCCGCGCCGCCGCCCGCACCTCCATCGCGCGCAGCGGCGCGCCCGTGCGGACGAGCTCGGCCAGCTGCGTGAGCGCGCGCTCGGCCTTGACCACCTGGCGCTCGTCGCCCTTGAGCATCACGTCGTGGCCACGGGCGACGATGCGGACGTCGAACTGGGATTCCAGCGTGCGGAGGTGGTCGTCGTTGCGCCCGAGCAGCTGGGCCAGGTCGACGTCGGACGCCAGCGAGAGGCGGCGCGTGATGACGGTGGTTTCGCTCAACCCTTGTCCCTGTCCGAGTCTATCACGCGGATGTGCAGCTCCTTCAGCCGCTCCGGCGGCACCGGCGCCGGCGCCTGCATCAGGAGATCCTGCGCCTGCTGGTTCATCGGGAAGGCGATGACCTCACGGATATTGCTCTCGCCCGCGATCAGCATGACGATCCGGTCGATGCCCGGGGCCGAGCCGCCGTGCGGCGGCGCGCCGTAGCGGAAGGCGTTCAGCATCCCTCCGAAGCGCGCCTCGACGTCCTCCCGGCTGTAGCCGGCGATGGCGAACGCCTTGTACATGATGTCCGGGCGGTGATTGCGGATGGCCCCGCTCGAGAGCTCCACGCCGTTGCAGACGATGTCGTACTGGTAGGCCTTGAGCGTCAGCGGATCTTTCGTCTCCAGCGCCTCGAGGCCGCCCTGCGGCATCGAGAACGGGTTGTGGCTGAACTCGATCTTGCCCGTCTCCTCGTCGCGCTCGTACATCGGGAAGTCCGTCACCCAGCAGAAGCGGAAGGCGTCCGCCTCGATCAGACCCAGCTCCTCGCCCAGGCGCGTGCGCGCCTTGCCGGCCAGGCGATCGGCCGCCGCGCGCTTGTCGCAGACGAAGAAGACCGCGTCGCCGTCGAGGGCGCCCGTCGCGCGCCGCAGCGCGGCCAGGCGCGCTTCGTCGAGGAACTTTGCGATGGGCCCGCGCGCGGCGCCCTCGGCCAGCACGACGTAGCCCAGACCGGGCGCGCCCTCGTCGCGCGCCCACTGGTTGAGCTTGTCGAAGAAGCTGCGCGGCTGCGCTGCCGCTCCGGGGGCTCTGAGCCCGCGCACGATCGCGCCCTTCTCGATGGCACCGGCGAAGACGGCGAAGCCGCCGCCGCGGAAGACCCCGGTGACGTCCTCGATGACGAGCGGGTTGCGGAGGTCGGGCTTGTCGGTGCCGTAGCGCGCCAGCGCCTCGTCGTACGGGATGCGCGGAAAGGGTGGCGGAGTCACCCTGGCTTCCGGACGGAACTCGGTGAACACGCCGTGCATGACCGGCTCCAGGGCGGCCCAGACATCCTCCTGGGTCACGAACGACATCTCGAGGTCGAGCTGGTAGAACTCGCCCGGCGAGCGGTCGGCGCGGCCGTCCTCGTCGCGGAAGCAGGGCGCGATCTGGAAGTAGCGGTCGAACCCCGCGACCATCAGCAGCTGCTTGAACTGCTGCGGCGCCTGCGGCAGCGCGTAGAAGTGGCCGGGATGCAGGCGGCTGGGCACCAGGTAGTCGCGCGCGCCCTCGGGGGAGCTGGCGGTGAGGATCGGCGTCGAGAACTCCGTGAAGCCGGCGGCGATCATGCGGCGCCGGATGCTCGCGATCACGCGGCTGCGCAGCAGCACGTTGCGATGCAGCTTGTCGCGCCGCAGGTCGAGGAAGCGGTGGCGCAGCCGCGTCTCCTCCGGATAGTCCGCGTCGCTGTTCACCTGCAGCGGCAGCGTGTCGGCCGCCGACTGCACGGTGAGCGCCTGCACGGCGATCTCGATCTCGCCCGTCGGCAGCTTCGGGTTGATCGCGGAGGGCTCGCGCGCGACGACGGCGCCCGTCACCGTGATCACGCTCTCGAGCCGCACGGCCTCGGCCGCCGCCAGCGCGGGGCTGCCGGCGTGGAACACGCACTGGGTCAGGCCGTAGTGGTCGCGCAGGTCGATGAAGAGCAACCCGCCGTGGTCGCGCTTGCGATGGACCCAGCCCGACAGCCGCACGGTGCGGCCGACGTCGCCCGCGCGCAGCTCGCCGCACGTGTGCGTGCGATACGCGGGCAGGGCGTCGCTCACCGGGGCTCCTGCGGCCGCGCCAGGGCTTTCGGCGTCGGCCGGCGCGCCGGGTCGTCGAGGGTGGCGTACCCCCAGAAGCCGTGGGTCACGAGGTCGTCGAGCTGTTTCTTCACGTTCTTTCGCCTGACCTCCAAGGATACGAGATCGCCCTCGACTCTCAAGGCCTTGGCCGCGCGGACGGCCGCGGCCACGTCGCCGCCGTCGTCCACCAGCAGCGCCAGCCGCCGCTGCGGCGCCTCGGCGCCCTCGCGCGCGGGCATCCCGCCGCGCTCGGCCAGGATCGAGATCAGACGCTCGAAGCCGATCGAGAAGCCGGACGCCGGCACCTCGCGGCCGAGCAGCCGGCCGATCATCCGATCGTATCGCCCGCCGCCGGCGATGGAAGACGGGTAGCCGGCGGCCGCGATCTCGAAGATCGGGCCCGTGTAGTAGCCCATGCCGCGCACGAGCGTCGGATCGAAGCGCACCCGGCAGCCCGCGGCGATCTCGGCGTTCGCGGTGGCGATGATCGTGGCGAGCGACTCCCACGCGGCCTCGGCCGGGCCCGGCAGCGCCGCCCTCAGCCCTTCCAACGACACCTCGGCCGCGCTCAGGCCCGGCAGCAACGCCTCGAAGCGCCGGACGGCGTCCGCGTCGTGCCCGCCCTCGCGCAGCTCGGCCAGCACGCCCGCGGCGCCCAGGCGGTCGAGCTTGTCGAACGCGATGAAGAAGGCGGCATGCGCCGCCTCCGGAAAGCCGCAGTGGCGCGCGACGAGCTCGAGCAGGCGCCGGTCGTTGATGCGCACGGTGAGGCCGGAGAGCCCGAGCCGCGTCAGGGCGTCGGTGGTGGCGAGGATCAGCTCGATCTCGACGAGCGGCGAGGCCAGCCCCAGCACGTCGATGTCGCACTGGGTGAACTGCCGGAAGCGGCCCTTCTGCGGCCGCTCCGCGCGCCACACCGGGCCGATCTGGATCGCCTTCAGCGGGTCGGGCAGCCGCGCGTGGTTCTCCGCGTAGTAGCGCGCGAGCGGCACCGTGAGGTCGAAGCGCAGGCCGAGGTCGGCCAGATCCTCCCCCGCGCGCCGCGCCGCCTCGAGCTCCTCGCCGCGCTTCATGACCTTGAAGATCAGCTTCTCGTTCTCGCCGCCGTCGCTGCCGGCCAGCAGGCGCAGGCTCTCGAGCGCCGGCGTCTCGATGCGGCGGAAGCCGTAGGCACGGTAGACGGCGACGATCTCGCGCACGGCCGCGTCGCGCAGCTCGACCTCGTCGGGGAGGATGTCGCGCATACCCCGCGGGGGAGCGGTGGGAAGACGGCCGGCCACGCGGCTATCCGCGAGGCCGGGCGGCTGTCATCAGAGCGTCGCGCGTGAGCCGGATGCTCGCCGCATCCTCACGGGGACTAGTCTCCCGTCGTCATGATGATCTGCGTCTCGGCCGCGCCCTTGAGAAAGGTGGTGAAACGCACGACGGCCGCGATGAGGGTTGGCGGATTCTCGCCCGGGATGGCGCCCAGCGCGGTGATGGTTCCCTCGAAGCCGGAGTTGATCGACTGGAAGCGATAGCCCGCCGGGCCGCGGAACAGAATTCCGATGTGCCCCTCGAGCTGGTTCTGAGGCACCACCACTTCCTCGACGCCGTCACCGTCAAGGTCGACGGCGACCGGCACGGGCTCGAAGTTGACGAACTCGGTCCGCGGCGACCGGCTCGTCGTACCCGCCTTGAGCAGCTCGAGCCTCAGGTAGTTCCCGCCGCCGACGGGGCTCGACGATCGCCAGGTATCCTCGGTGCCCACCGTGACGCGCAGCCGCTGGTATTCGTCGACGAACACGAGGGCGCGCGTGTCCTTGCCGGCGATGCTGGCCAGCGTTGCGCCCGTTGCTCTGAACGAATTGGGCACGCGCACCGCGGCATCGCGCACGAGCTGGTCACCCTTGAGGGTGACCCGATGTGCCTGGCCCTTACGGAAAAACGTCTCTCGGCTGAACCCCTGAGCCCAGAGCGTCTTCTTCGCGCCGCTACCGTCCGCATCGACAGCCCACAGAATGTCGTTGCCGTTCTTGACGATCGTCACCGGCTTGCCGTCCTTCGTCCCGAGCACGAACGACGTCAGCAGGACGCTGGGATCCGGGTGGTAGCGGTTGGCCACGACCTCGAAGACGCCGTCGCCATCGAGATCGGCCAGCTGAACGGAGATGATCCGTCCCGGCGTGGTAAAGCGCTCGTCGTACGTCCACTCGGGCTCCAGCGCGCGCTCGACGACGCGGTACAGCCAGATCTTTTCGCCGTCCGTCATCACGAGCCGCGGGATCTGATCTTTCGGCGAGACGGACACGTCCATGGCCACGACGGGAAATGCAAAACGCCCGATTTCCTTCAGGGGAATCGAGTTCTCGCCGCTCGAATAGCTGCCGGCCTCGAGCTCGCCTCCGAGGATGCGCGCCAGCAGCGAACGCTGCTTCGACTGCGGCGACGACGGCAGTCGAGCGTCACCCGAGGAGAACCGCTCCCGCGGCGCCGTGCGCACCGAGGGCGGGACGAACGCCGCGGACGCGACGATCGGCGTGGTGCTCGGCAGCGCGAAGAAGCGCGCGTCGACGTACGGCTTGCGGTCGACCGTCTTGAAGTGCAGCGCCAGCAGGTTGTCGACTTTGAAGCGGGTCGCGCTCTCGCTCAACCCTTTGCCTTCGAGAAATTCGTCGGGCTTGATCCCCTGCTGCGTCACCCACACGCCGACGTGATCCCCCATGGCCACCTGGATGCGCCCGCTCCGTCCCAGTCCCTCCACGATGTCGTTCAGCGCCGCCTCCACGATGGCGTCGCGCACGCCGCCGACGAACGGAACGACCGTCACCCGCTGCTTGCCGGCGGAGATGCGGGCCACGTCACCCGGAGCCACGTCTGCGCCCGGCTCCACCCTGCCGATCGAGTACGCCTCGGCGACCTCCTCGACACGCACTCGTCCGAGCGCCTTCTCGGTTTTCCCGAGGACCTCGCCGGTCTTGGGATGACGAAGTTCACGGCCCTCGCGGAAGAGCGACAGGTCGAGCCCGGGCACGACACCGTCGCGCTTGCCGACCGAGAGCGTCACCGTCGTGCCCTGCACTTCGACGACGTCGCCCGAGACGCGGGGGAACAGGGCGACGATCTGATTGACAATGGCCTGGAGCGCTGCCGATGACGGGGCCGGGGCCTGTCGTGCCGGCGTCTGGGCCCACGGGAACGACACGCTGCCGAGAATGACCGCGAGCATGACCACGGGCGCGGAGAGCACCGCGAGCCTCTGCCATTTCATGCGGCACACTATATCACCCTGTCCCGGCGTCTCGGTATCTCGCCCTGAATCAGAACGGGCCCGGAGGTCGCCCTCCGGGCCCGCGTTCTACCGACGCTGCTCGAGCCGACTCGCTAGAAGCTGAACCGCAGGCGAGTCGTTGCGATGATCACATCGTTGACGCCGTCCTTGCCACCGCGTCCGAAGGTTCCGGAGTTGGTGGAGACGCCGCCGGCAGCGACGGCGTTGGTTGCTGCGTTGTTGGTAAAGGTTGCGGCGCCGCTGGCGCTCGTAGAGCCGCAGCAACCGGTGGTAATCGCGTGTCCCATGGCCTCACCGGAGAAGAGATAACCGGCGGCGATGTCCCATGCGATGCCGGGTGCAAACCGGTACGTGGTGCTCAGGTTTATTTCAGTACCCAGATACCGCGAGTTGCCGCTCGGGCGTCCGGAAGAACTCAAGATCTCGAGCGGCGCAAGACCGCCGGCCGCAGTCAGGAGGCTGTTCGTGTCAACCTTCTTGTCCGTCCAGTCGGTCGTCACGCCCGCGCCAACCGTGAAGCTCGGCGTCACGGCATACGCGACCTTGGCGCCGACCTGGATACGACCGTACTTGTCGTAACCGATGGCCACGCCCGGGTTCAGGCCGGGCGCGTTGTTATACAGGATGTGGAAGTAGTCGATACCGAGCGAGAAGATCTGCGTACCCCAGTCCGCCGCGTAGCTGGTGTCGGTGTCGAGGGGCTGGAAGTAGCCGATCGTCTTGAACGGGTTGCTCTTGGCGTTGTCGCCCGATGTCCACATGCCCATCGCGGCGAGCATCAGGGGCCCGACGTTGAACGCACCACGTACGTCGACGAGCCACGCGCTGATGTCGGCCTTCTCGAGGCTGCCAACCACGCCGTACGGCGCGAGGGTGACGATGTTGTGCCGATTGCCGAACTGATAGAGGACGGACGGCTGCAGCGAGAACGGCCCCGCCGTGAACTTCCCGTCCACACCGATGGTGTGGCGACTTTCGGTCACGCCACGGCCTGCGGCACCGGCCACGGCGCCGGTTTGGATGGCGGCACTGCCGGTGAACGCCGCGGTGGTGTCCACGCCACCGCGTCCCTGGCGGGCGTTGCCGGACGTCGCGCCCTGAGCCTGGAAGAACGAATACATGGGCTTGACGTCGAGGCCCTTGAAGGGCGAGAACCCGAAGCTCGCGATGACCGCCCAGTCCTCACCGCGGATCCAGCCGTCTTTGAATCCTGTCAGCTGCTCTTCAAGCTGGACGTAGGCGAGATTGAGCGTCGCACCGGGGGCGAACTCGAGGTTCACCACGACACCCGGGAAGTCACCGTTGGCGTACAAGGCCAGCTTGTCGGTGGCCACGGTGCCAAACGGCTGCGCGCCGAGACGCAGCGTGTTGGGTATCGGGATCGGCATCGGGAACTCGGTGTAGAGCCACTTGATCTCGACCATGCCGATGGTGTCGGTGTTCATGTCGAAGCCAGCGTTCGCGCCGGCGCCCTGGCGGCCGCCGTTGACGATGCCGCCGGTCAGGCTGCTCCGGGTGTCGAGGAACGTGTCGTTGTTACCCGTCTGGCCGTAGAAGGCATCGAGCTCGATGCCGAGGACCGCCTTGGCCTTGCCGACTTCGCCGATGATGTCGAACCGGCCGCGCGTGCGTCCGGTGGCCTGCGTGTCCTTCTGCCGACTGTAGTTGTTGTCGTAGTCGGAGAGGTTCTTGCCGTACGTCCCGATTTCGTCGATGAACCCTGTGATCGTGACCTTCGGGGCGGGCGCCTGCGCCATGGCCGGCGGAGCCAGGACCCCGAGGACG
>Ga0137418_10002635_pt1 | contig 16410 bp, 14 predicted proteins | sample CZODoug3_1_2_16f_FD_122242 | JGI IMG/M metagenome (GOLD analysis project Ga0137418, IMG submission 122242) | Vadose zone soil fungal communities from Angelo Coast Range Reserve, California, USA - CZODoug3_1_2_16fungal (Hybrid Assembly) | ecosystem: Environmental > Terrestrial > Soil > Vadose... | reverse complement strand
ATTGCCATCTCTACCGCTTTGGAGGAACACGCGCCTACGAGGAAAGTCGAGGTAAGACCCGATACGGTAGTAGACGCTTTGGTACAATCGGGATTGACCAAATCAAAGAGCGAAGCGCGCAGGCTCATAAAGCAGGGCGGGGTCTACGTGAACAACCGCCGAGTCACCGACGTGGACCAGCAGTTGCTGTCGGACGATTGGGTTGATGGAAAAAAACTGTTGCTGCGTAAAGGGAAAAAGGATTACGCCTTGTTGACGGTAGACGGTTGAGGGACGCGTCGCATGTTCATCGGCCATTACGCCCTGGCTCTAGCGGCTAAACGCGCCGCTCCGAGAACGTCGCTGGGCACGCTGTTCCTCGCCGTGCAGCTCGCCGACATGCTCTGGCCGGTGCTGTTGATCGTGGGATGGGAGCACGCCCACTTCGTTCCCGGACCCAACCCATTCCTCACGCTGTGGCTCGACTCGATCCCCATCTCGCACAGCCTGCTGACGCTGATCGCGTGGGGTGTTCTGTTCGCGGCCGTGTATCGCATGCGCACCGGGTATGCGAAGGGGGCCGTCGTGGTCGCGCTCGCGGTGCTCAGCCACTGGGTGCTCGACGTGGTCACGCACCGCCCGGACATGCCGCTCTATCCGGGCGGCCCAAAGCTCGGCTTGGGCCTGTGGAACTCGGCGGCGGGTACGATCGTGGTCGAAGCGGCGATGTTCGTCGTCGGGGTGCGGATGTATCTCCGCGCGACCCGCGCCCGCGATGCCGTGGGACGTTACGGGCTCGCGGCGCTCCTCGCCGTGCTCGTCCTCTCCTACGTTGGCTCGCTGCTGGGGGGCCCGCCGCCGAGCATGCGCGCGGTCGAGATCGGCGGGATCATCTTCGGGTGGCTGTTCGTGTGGTGGGCCGCGTGGGGGGATAGGCACCGCGAGGGATACGGCGTCGCCGGGTAAAGCGTCGCCTCACTCCAGCTGGTCCATCACATCCATCACCCGCTCCAACTCTTCCACGGTGTTATAGCAGTGCGGGGCGAGGCGGATGGCGCCTTCGCGCAGCGAGCACACGACATGGGCGCGCTTGAGGGCGTGGTACGCCTCGACGGGGTGCGCGGGGGCGAGGCAGAGGATCGCCGAGCGGTGCGCCTCGGCGCGCGGTGACACGACGCGGACGCCGGTCTCGTCCGCCCAGCGGAACACCGGCTCGTGCAGCGTGCGGGCATACCGCGCGATATCGTCGATGCCGAGCTCCGCCAGCATGCCGACCGAGGCGGTCATCCCGTAGAAATCCTGGAAGGGGAGCGTCACCATTTCGAAGCGGCGGGCGTCGGGGCGGAACGTGGGGTTGTACTCGGTCAGGCGCGAGAAGTCGTCGGTCCCCTCGAACGCCATCCACCCGGCGACCGCGGGCTCGAGCGCGGGGATGAGCTCCCGCCGCACGTAGACGAACCCGGATCCCCAGGGCGCCAGCAGCCACTTCTGCCCGCCGCACGCCAGGATGTCCACCGGCGTCTCGCGCACGTCGAGCACCGAGTTCCCCACCCCTTGAATCCCGTCCACCACGAGAAACGTGCCGTTGGCACGGCAGGCCGCGCCCAACCGGCCGAGATCGGCGCGGTAGCCGTTGGAGAACTGGACGAAGGACACCGCGAGGGCACGCACCCGCGGGTCGCGCAGCCGCTCGACGAGGTAGTCCTCGTCGGGCCAACCTTCGGGAGCGCAGGGGGCGAGCTCGACTTCGATGCCTTGTTTCTTGAGCAGCATCCAGGGATACACGTTCGCCGGGAACTCGCGGTCCGATAAGAGGACGACGTCGCCGCGCTGCAACGGCAGGGCCCGAGCGGCGAGGTTCAGGCCGTGGCTGGTGTTGGTGGCGAGCGCGATCTCGCTCGGGTCGGCGTTGAGGAGTCGCGCCACGGCCACCCGCGCCGCCTGCAGTCCCGCCTGGAGCTCGCGGTCCGGTAGGAGGTGGGGAGCCGTCCGCTTCGCGGTGAACTCGTCCAGGGCGCGGCGCGTGCGCTCGGGGATGGGACCGATGGAGGCATTGTTGAGGTAAACGGTGTCCGCGGTCCACGGGAACTCCGCGGCGCGGAGCGCGCGGAACTGATCGCGCAGAGCGCGCAGCCGAGTCGGATGGTACGCGATGTCGGTCATGCTCTGACGTCGAGCGCGTCGCGCAGACCGTCGCCCACCAGATTGACGGCCAGCACGGTGACACCGATCGCGAGCCCGGGGAAGAGGGACACCCATGGTGCCACGCGCAGCAAATCCCGCCCGTCCGCGATCATGGCGCCCCAGGACGGCGTCGGCGGCTGCGCGCCCAGGCCCACGAACGAGAGGGCCGCCTCGGCCATGATCGCGCCACCCACGCCGAGGGTCGCCGCGATGATCACCGGCCCGAGCACGTTGGGGAGCACGTGCCGCGCCACGAGCCGCGCGTCGGATGCACCCAGTGCGCGGGCCGCCTGGACGTAGTCGAGCCCCCGCGCCACGAGTACCTGCCCGCGCACCAGCCGCGCCATGCCCGCCCAGCCCACGAGCCCGATCACGACACACACGACCGGGAGCGATGGCCGCACGGCGGCGGCGACAGCGATGAGCAGGAGCAGCGAGGGGAACGCGAGGGTGACATCGGCGACGCGCATCACCACTGCGTCCACCCAGCGGCCGTAGAACCCGGCCGTGAGGCCGAGGGTGAGTCCCGCCGCGAGAGCGATCACCTGGCTCGCGAGGCCCACCGCGAGCGACAGCCGGGCGCCGAACAGCACGCGGCTCAACACGTCCCGTCCCTGGGCGTCGGTGCCGAGCGGGTAGGTAGTGGACGGGGCGCGGAGCGCGGCGGTGAGGTCTCCGCTGGTCGGATCACCGGGCGCCAGCCACGGCGCGGCGAGCGCCGCCAGCCCGAGCAGCGTCACGAGGGCGAGACCAGCCAGTGTCCAACGGTTCCGTACGACGCGATGACGCATGAGTAGCGCGGGGCTGGGGGCCACGACTACGTTACTCGGAGGCTCACCTTCCGGGCAAGCGGCGGGTCACGTGAACAATCAAACCCAGTTCACCCTCGTGCTGGGCGGCGGGGGCATGAAAGGCGTCGCCCACGTCGGCGTGCTCCAGGCACTGACCGAGCGTGGGCTGGTGCCGTCGCAGATCGTCGGCTCGAGTGTGGGCGCCCTGGTGGGCGCCGCCTGGTCCGCCGGGAAGAGCATTGCCGAACTGCGCGAAATTGCGATCGGCCTCGTGCGCAAGGACATCTTCGCCGTGGCGCACGCCGACATGGCGTTCAAACGGATGCGCTCCCCGGCGCTGTTCCGCCGCGAGCCGCTCGACCAGCTGCTGCACCGCCTCGTCGGCGACATCACCTTCCAAGACCTGCGCAATCCCCTGATCGTCAACACCGTGGACCTGAACTCCGGGATGCAGGTCTTCTGGGGACTCGACGGACTCGACGAGGTAGCGGTGAAGGACGCCGTGTTCGCCTCCTGCGCGCTGCCGGGGTACCTCCCACCGCGTGAGATCCGCGGGCGGTTCTACATGGACGGCGCCACGGTGGACAACCTTCCGGTGGGCACGGCGCGCATCCTCGGCGCGGACCTGATCATAGCAGTGGACGTCTCTGCCTCGAACGCCCTGCGGGCCGACACGCAGGACGAAGGCTTCGCATCGGTGTTCGCGCGGGCGGCGGAGATCGCGATGCAGACCATTCTCGAGCTGCGGTTGCGCGAATGGACCACGCCCCCGATCTACTATATCCACCCACGCGTCGAGCACATCTCGGCGTTCGACTTCGACCATCTGCGCGAAGTGGTGGAGGAAGGCTATCGGGCGACCATCGCCGCGCTCGACCGGCCGGAGGAATGGCCCGCGACAAGTGACGCCGGCGTCCACCCGCGCCGCCCCGTCACGGTCCGAGTGCAGCGCGAGCGCTGCATCGGCTGCGGGGCGTGCCTGGTGCAAGCGCCGCCCGGCATGTTCGTGCTCGACGCGCAGGGGAAGGCCGTCGTCACGCGGCCGGACCAGGAGTGGTCGCCGATCGACGGCGAATTCATCCGGCACTGCCCCACGTACGCCATCAGCGCCCGCCCAGCGGCGGCCCCGAAAGCCGCCGGCGCGGCCAGCTGAAACGCCGTCTTCAGCGCAGATACGGCATCAGGCCGGCCCAAAACCGCTCGGCCGCCGCGCCGATCGTCACCCCGGACAGCACGTCCGGCTCGGGACCCGGGCCCGCGCGCGCGGCCCCGATAGCCGCCACCAGACTGTCGTCGTCGTCCAACGTGAAGAAGTGCGGCGACGTGCCGAGAAACTCACGGTGAGGCGGGATGTCCGAAACGACCACCGGCGCGGCGGTCGCAATCGCTTCCATGGGGGTGAGCCCGAAGCCTTCGAACGTACTGGGGCAGACCACCACCTCCGCAGTACGGTACGCCGTCACCATCTCCGTTTCCGTGAGGTCGGACTCAAAGGTGCAGGGTACGCCCAGGTTGGCCGCGAGTCGTTCCAGAGACGCCCGCTCCGGGCCCCTGCCGATGATCCGCACGGGGGTCTTCGGCTCGAGCCGGGCAGCCGCTCGAATGACCGCTGCATGGTTCTTGTGCGGCGTGAGATGCGACACGCTGAGCAATCCGCGTGTTGGCGCCGTGGGAGCGGGTGTGAACCGGTCTGAATCGAAGCAGAAGGGCACCTGGCGGCAGTCCACGCCGAACCGCTCTCGCACGCTCGTCGCCGTCGCCGCGCTCGGCACCCAGACCGCCGCGGCCTGCACCGCGACATAGCGCAGTCGGCTGTAAAACCCGCGGCGCTGGGAATAACGCCGGCCGAGGCGCGGGAACCAGAGGTAGCGACCCGCCACCAGCCACACCCAGTCATGACGGCCGCGCCCGAGCCACCACGGCGGCAGGTCCCATACATAGTGGATGAGCGGGCAACGGTGCCGGGCGGCGTAGCGGTAGGCCGCGGCCGCCACCTGGGCGTCCATCGCGACCGCGAGCCGCGCCGGGCGGTCACCGTCCAGCGCGATCGCGAGCCCGCGGTCGCGCAGCCGCGGCACGACGAGGGTGCAGAACCGATTGGGTGCGAACCAGCGGACGTCGTCCATCTCGTGGCGGGTCAGGAGAGAGTGCTAGGACACCACCTCAGATTCGATGGCTCGCAGGTCTTGCACGACGCGGTCCCAGTTAAAGTGCGTTTCCACCGCGCGCCGCCCGTTCTGTCCCAACTGGGTCGCGAGATCCCGGTCAGTGAGCAGCCGGCAGACCGCGGCCGCGAGCGCCGCCGGGTCGTCCGGCGGCACGAGAATGCCGGTCTCGCCGTCGCGCACCGCGTCGGGGATGCCCCCCGAATTCCCCGCCACCACCGGCAGCCCACAAGCCGATGCCTCGACCAGCGAGATCCCGAAGCCCTCCACGTCCATCCGTCCCACGCGACGCGACATACCCAGGTAAACGGATCCCAGATTGTAGACCGCCGGCAGATCCTGGTCGCCCACGAGGCCCAGAAATCGTACGCGGTCCGCGACCCCGAGCTTGTGCGCCAGCTTCTCCAGTCGCTCCCGATCGGGCCCGCGGCCGGCGATCACGTAGCCGACGTCGGGCGTCCGCTCGAGGATCGCCGGGAGGGCCTGAATCACGGTGTCGATCCCCTTGAGCTGCTCCAGCCGGGCGACGGTCACCAGCCAGCGCGTGCCGCCGTCCGGAAGGTCGGCACGCTTGCGGAGCATGGCGGTTTCTACGCCGGGGCGGAATTGCGTTGGATCGGTGCCCATGTGCACCACGCGGAGGCGCTGACTGTGCGCGTCCAGCCCCAGCTCGCCGAGCACCGAAAGCGTGAGGTCCCGAGTCCAGTTGCTGATTGCCACGAGGACGGCCGCCCCGCCGAAGATCACCCGGGCGGTGCGACGCTTGAACGCCGACTGGCGGATCTTGTGCTGCTCGCTCAACAGGTCGCCGCCGTACAGGATCAGGCCGTACGGGACGCGCAACCGCTCGTACACCCAGCGCGCCGGATAGCCGGCGGGCTTGACGTTGCCGCAATACACGAAGCGCACGCGGTGTCGGCGCGCGAGGCTCGCGGCGCGGCGCGACCACAGCAGCAACCCCGGCAGCGTCTTGGTACTGCGGGCCGAGATGGGGAGTCGATCGATCACAGCGGGAAAGGTGCCGTCTACGTCGGAGGCGTCGCGATTTGCCGGAGTCGAGACGATCAGCTCGCCGGGAGGAAACCGCCGGGCGAGCTCGTCATGTAGGCGGGCGATTCCCCCGCCCATGGGTGGAAAGTCCTGCGCCAGCAGCATGGTGGTCATCACGAGATCCCCGATACCCTTCCGCACGAGGGGTGTCGAATGGTAACGGGAAGCGACCTCCCGGAGCAATCGACGATCAGGACGAGCGGAACTCTCGGTCGATCCGAATCAAGTCGGCGGCGACCCGGTCCCAGTTGTAGTAGGTCTCCACCGCCGCACGCCCCGCGGCACCCATGCGCCGACGCAGCCCGTCGTCACCGAGCAGCCGAATGGCCGGCGCCGCGACGGCCGCTGGATCGTCCGGATCCACGAGGAATCCCGTTTCGCCCTCGCGTACGGCTTCGGGGATCCCCCCCGAGCGACTGGCGATGACGGGCAGCCCGCTGGCAGACGCTTCCACGATGGCGATCCCGAATCCTTCAACCAGGAGATCGTAGCGGCGCGACGCCAGCACGAACACGTCGGCGGCGTTGTAGAGCGCCGGAAGCTCGTCGTCCGGTACGAAGCCGAGCAGTCGCACGGCATCGCCCAGACCCAGCTCGCTAACCAACGCCCCCAGGGACTCGCGCCGGCTCCCGATCCCGGCGACGGCGTACCGTGCTGCCGGAAACGCGGCGCGGATGGCGGGCAGCGCCCGGATCACGGTGTCGATCCCTTTGTGGAAGTCGAGACGCGCGACCGTGAGGAGCCAGGGGCCGCCGTCGAGACCGTACTTGCGCCGCACCGGCCCTGCGTCCACGCCAGAGTGGAAGCGAGAGGGGGTCGTGCCGAGTGGCACGATGCGGACGTCGGCCGCCAGTGCGTGGCAGCCCAGGGACTCGAGCACCGAGCGCGCCAGGTCGGCGGTCCAGCGGCTGTTGGCGACGACCACCGAACAGCGCTCGAGCATGCGGCGCGCGGTCCAGCGCTTGAACGCCGAGCGCCGGATCTTCGCCTGCAGCAGTAGGAGGTCCGCGCCGTGCGCGACGACGCCGAACGGCAATCCGCGCCGCGCGTGCAGCCACGCCGCGACATAGCCGGCCGGTTTGATCTCGTCGCACCAGGCGAACCCCGGCTGCGTCCGACGAACGAGCGACGCGGCGCGCCAGGACCAGAGGCACAGCCCGTTCAGGGTGCGCAGCCGCTTCGCGCCGACGGCCACGCGGTCGATGGTCTGGGGGTACCGAGGGTCGCTCGCCTCGCAGCCGGGCCACGTCCCGGTCGAAATCGTCAGGCCGTGGGGTGGATAGCGAAGCGCGACCTCACCCATCATCCGGGCGATGCCGCCGCCGAACGGCGGGAAATTGAGGGCTAGGAGGAGCGTGGTGCTCAACGTGCCTGTGCGCGATCGCCGTCGAGCGATCTCCGCCGATCGAGCGCTTCCCGGTACACCGCCTCGGTCTGCTCGGCGGTGCGCTCGAGCGTGAACTCTCTCCGGACGAGGTCGCGGCCCCGCCGCGCGATTCGCCCCGCGAACTCCCCGTCGTCGAGCACGCGCGCCAGGGCCCGCGCCCAGGCGGCCGGGTCGAGCGGCGGCACGAGCATTCCCGTGTCGCCGGACGTGATCAGGTCGGGATTGCCGCCGGCATCCGACGCGACGACCGGCAGGCCGAGCGCCATCGTCTCGAGGAGGGCGATGGAGAGCCCTTCAATGCGCGACGGGAGGGCAGACACCGCGGCGACGCGACAGAAGGCGAGTGGACGGTCGGTGAAGGGTACGTACACCACGCGGTGGCGCGCCGGGACGGTACGCTCCGCAGCGCGGAGCTCCGCGTCGGGCTCGATCCCGACGCAGGCGACCACCACCGGCCGCCGGAGCGCGGCGAGACTCCTCAACAAGACGTGCTGATCCTTGCGGCGCGCGAGCATCAGCACCACCGGCCGTCCGGCCAGGTCACCCAGCGCGGCCCGAGCGACCGCCATGTCGTCCTCGGACGGCGGCGCGTCCACCCGCGCGAGGTCGATCCCGTTGGTCACGACGCGGAGCCGCCCGGCGGGATACAGGCGACGGCGCAGCGCCCGAGCAACCGCGTGGCTCACCGCGATGGTGCGGTCGGCGGAGAGCCCCACGGCGACGAGCTCCGCAGGAGACGTGAGCGGCATCGTGTGCCGCGTCACGACAAACGGCCGTCCCAAACGCCGCCGCCACCGCAGCCAGGTCAGCGCCCGGCGGTCCCCGGTTCCATGGCTGTTCACCACATCGACGCGCTCGCGCGTCATCAGGGCGTCCAAGTCCCGGGCCAGCGGGGCCAGTCGACCGAAGTCGAGCGGCACGTGCGGCAGCCCCGCGTCCCGCACCATCCTCGCCAGCACGCTGCCGGCGCGGCATCCCACCAGCACACGATGACCTCGCCCGGTGAGGTGCTGGCTCAGGCTCGCGATCACCATCGTCGACCCGGCGCCGTGTCCTTCATGTGTGAGTTGGAGGATGGTGAGCGGCCGGTCTGGCATGGGACAAACCTAGTTATACTATTTCGGCCATGCACATCGCCGTCGCGTGCCAGCAGCCGCTCCCGGCGAAGGGTTACGGCGGCCCGCAACGCGTCGTCGTGGCGCTGGTGCGCGGGCTCGCGGCGCTCGGCCATCGTATCACGCTGCTCGCGCCACCGAGCACGCGAGTTCCCGAAGCGGCCGTGGTGGCCGTACCTCCTCGCAAGCTGGCCGATCCCGCGACGCTCGCACCGTACGTCCCCCGCGACGCGGAGATCGTGCACGCGCACTTCCCATTGCGCTCCGGACCCGGCGCGTTCCCCTTCGTCCAAACGATTCACCGCAACTTGAAGGCCGGCACGCCCCCCTATCCCAACAGCATTTTTCTCTCCCGCGACCATGCGCGCCGCCACAACAGCGACGTCTTCGTCTATAACGGCCTCGATCCCGCGGACTACGTCTTCCGGCGCTTTCCAAAGCGCCCGTCGCAGTACGACCTGTTCCTCGGGAACCTGCACAGCGCGAAAGGCTATCACTGGGCCGTAGAAGCCGCGAAGCGCACCGGACACCGTCTCATCGTCGCGGGTGGATGGCGGCCCAGCTTCACCGGATCGATCAAGTTCGTAGGTGAAGTGGACGGCGCCACCAAGGCGGCGTTGCTCGCGCGCGCCCGCTGCCTGTGGAACCCGGCCGCGTGGGACGAGCCGTTCGGCCTCGTGACGATCGAAGCGTTCCTCTCGGGTACGCCGGTACTGGGTACGCACCGCGGGGCGCTTCCGGAGTTGATCACCCCCGACGTGGGCAGCCTGTGCGACAGCGTTGACGATATGATGGCGGCGGCGGAGTCGATCCATTCGCGCAGCCCGGCGGCGTGTCGGGCCCACGCCGAGCGCCATTTCACGCACCTGACGATGGCTGAAGGCTACCTGCGGGTCTATCGGCGGGTGCTGGAGGCGGGCGCCCGGCCGTCGGATCGGCCGACGCCCTAATGCACATCGTCCAATTTCACCACGTGCGGTTACCGGTCCCGAAGTACGGGGGCGCGGAGCGCATCGTGGTGTGGTTGAGCCAGGGCCTCGTCGAGCGGGGTCATCAGGTCACGCTACTCGCGCCGAAGGGAACCCAGGTCGCGGGCGTGCGCGTGGTGGAGGTGTCGCCCGAGGAGGTGCTGTCGCCCGGGTTCGATCTCCGCCGCCACGTCAGCGAGCCGGTCGACATCATGCACTATCACTGCCAGGTCCACTACCCGCCAGCGAGCGCGCCGTGCGTATGGACGCTCCACGGCAACATGGGCGGCGGGTGGCGTGCCGATTCGCGAACGATCTGCGTGAGCCAGGACCACGCCCGCCGCCACGGCACCCACGCTTTCGTGCGCAACGGCGTCCGCCTGGACGAGTACGAATTCAAGACCGAGAAGGGGGACTACGATCTCTTCCTGGCACGGTTGCACAGCGTCAAGGGATGGCAGCTCGCGGTCGCCGCCGCGAAACAGTGTCGTGTGCGGCTCACGCTGGCGGGTGGATGGCGGCCCAGTCTTTCGCGCTACGTCAAATTCGTCGGTCGGGTCGGCGGCGGGCGGAAGCGGGAGCTGCTCGCGGGCGCACGCTGCCTCTGGATGCCGGTCCGATGGGAGGATCCGTGCCCGGTCAATATCCTCGAGGCGCTCGCCAGCGGCACGCCGATCATCGGGTCGCCCCGCGGCTCGCTGCCGGAGCTGATCTCCCCGGACACGGGCGGACTAGGGACGACGCTGGAGGAGCTCGTCGCGCTGCGCGGTCGGTTGGCCGATTGGGATCCGCGCGCCTGCCGAGCGCGCGCCGAGCGGAGCTTTTCCCATCTCGTCATGACGGACGAGTACGTCCGCATGTACCGGACGATGCTCGAGACCGGCACGCTGCCGCCGGGCCGGTCGACGCCCTGAGCGGCCGGCACCAGTCAGTCGGTCACGGCGCCCGCGGGGCGCGGGCGCGGACCGAAGGCCACCAGGCACAACAACAGCAACGCACCCCAGGTGTAGAGTGACAGGTCAAACACGGCGTCGCGTAGTGAGAGAGACCACACGGTCGCGATCCCCGAGGTCGCGACGCTCGCGAGAAGGAGCGCGATGGACCACGCTCGCGCCCGCTCCCGCGGCTGCAGCCGCAGCGCGATGATCCACACGGGGAGCGCGAACAGGAAGTAATGCACCCACGCGATCGGTGAGACCAGCACCGACACCAGTCCAACGACGGCGAGCTCTTCAAAGCCTGCATCCGCGACCTTCGGCCGGCGCAATGCCACGAGGCCGAGCGCGACGCAGGCGAGATCCAGGACGGCCGCTCCCGCACCGGGGAGGTGTAACCGGGTCGCCAGCGTGGAGAGCGACTGGTTGCTGCCCCCTTGGGTCCAGGCGACGGGCGCGCTGTTCTGCAGCCAGTCGCGCAGCGATTCGAACGCCCCGACCACTCCGTACCGCAAGAGCGGTGCGAGGCTCAAACCGGCCGCGACGGCGATTCCGATCGCGAGCGCCCGCCAGCGCCTGCGGTAGGCGAGATAGACCAGCCACACGACCGGGAACGCCTTGAGGGCGGCCGCCGCACCGATCCAGGCGCCCCCCCGACGCTCGCGTCCGCGGCCCAGGTCGCATGCCGCGGCGACGAGCAGCGCGAGCAACACGGCGTTCAGGTTCAGATCTTCGAAGTTCCTGTGGAGCGGGACGGCCACCGCGGCCAGGGCGAGCGCCACGGTCTGCCAGCGATCCCGGGGCAGGCGCGCGATGCTCCAGCAGAGACACGCTACGCTGCCGGCCGCCCAAGCACCCTTCGCTACCGCGGCGCTCAGTTGGGCCGCGAGCGCGAACGGCACGACGAGCAGCACGGCCAGCGGGGGCCACCACACCCCGACCCTGGGCGGGTGCGCGTACAGTGGCAGGCCCTCGACCCACAGCCGCGCCGCGGTGAAGTGGGCTTCGAGGTCGCCGCCCCGGCGGATGCCCACGGGGATGGCGATGGCCGCGTAGAGGATTCCGGCGAGCAGGAGGAGTCGCGTCTCTCGCGGCGTCAGCCGTGTCATCGGGTCTCTCCAGTCCGGCTACTGCAGGGTGACTGTCAGCAGCTCCTCCATCCGGTGACGCCACGTGTGCTCCCGCACGGCTCGCTCCCGCGCCGCCGCGGCGAGCTGGCGCCGCAGCGTGTCGTCGGCGAGCAAGGCACGGGCGCGATCCGTCAGCTCGGCCACGCTGCGGTACAGCACGATCTCGCGGTCGGGCGTGAAGTGGCGCGCGATGTCGGCCTTCGCGTCCGAGAGCTGCGGGGTACCCACGGCGGCGAGCTCGAACACGCGCATGTTCGCGCCCGTCCCGTAGCGGGCGGGGTCGCCGCGGTCCCCGAACTGCTGGTGGACATTCACGCCCACGGCCGCGCCCGCCAGGGCCCTCACATAGTCCTCCCCGTACAGGGGCCCGAGCGGCCAGCCTGGCCCCCACGCGATGAACCCGAAGTCCGCGAGCTGGTGCAGGATGGGCTCGCGCACGGCGTCGCGCGACCCCACGAACACGAGCGGAGCCTTCCAGCGATCGTCCGGCGGAAGCGGCCGCAGGTACTCGGGGTCGCAGCCAAAGGCGAGGTAGTGCGCGCGGGCACCCGCCGTGCGGTAGCGCGGGAGGCTCGCGCTGTCGTGGGTGAAGAAACAGTCGTACGCGGGAGCGAGCCGGGTGGACAGCTCGAGCTGGTGGGGGTCGTCGGGGAACCAATTGACCCAGCGGCCGCCGAACCGACCACGCAGCTCGCCGACGTCGGCGGCGGCGAGGCTCGCACCCTTGAAGACGAGCACGACGTCCACGGGCTTCTGTCGCAGCTGAGCGGCGAGCCGGGTGGTGAGGGAACGCCCGAGGATGGCGCTCCAGCCGCGCCGCCGCTCCTCGCAGCGGCGCACCTCGCACCCCAGCGCGGCGAGCGCCGCGGCGAGGGCCAGGCCGCTGCGGTGGTAGCGACGGTTGAACGCCGCCACCAGCACGACGCGCAGCCCTGCGAAGGCGCGCGCCGTCAGACCTCCACGTAGTTACGGTATTCGAAGAGCCGAGCGCCGGTCAGCCGCTCGATCCAGTCGGACAGATAGAGCCGAAGGTGCGCCAGCTTGAGGCGTCGCGGGCCGACCGCGGACCCCGCCGCCGCCCGCCGCGCCGCAATCCACGACTGCACCGCACGTGGGTGAGAGCCCGCGAAGCGACGGAGCAGGGGCGTCCAATAGAGGGCCTCGAGCTCGGCATGCGCTTCCAGCTGATCCGCCCTTTCGTGGAACACCTCCTTCGACGCTAGGAACTTCTGACGCATGGACTGCGGCGGGCGCGCCCAGCCATAGTGAAACATTGGCGCGCCCGTCACCCGCGCCTGCACCCGTCGCTCGCCCGGACCCACGCGAAACCCCTGCGCGTCTTGGTAGGAGCGGATCTCCCGGCCGAGCCGCACCGCGCGCACCTCGCGGCGGTACCAGTGACGGTCCGTCGCGAGCGTGTCGAAGTCGCCGTAGAAATGCAGGTAATCCACCAGCAGCCCCTCGACCCGCCGATCTCCATCCCACTCGCGCAGTGTCTCGCGCAGGGTCGCCACGCCGGTTTCGTGCAACACCTCGTCTGCCTGGATGTAGACGCCCCAGGCGCCGCGGCAGGCGGCCATCGCGCGATTCGTCTCGAATGCGAGCGTCCCGCCGCCGCGCGAGAAGTCCCACACGCTGTCGAGGATGCGAATCCGCGGGTCGCCGATCCCCACGACCAGCTCGCGGGTCTCGTCCTCAGAGGCTCCCACGTTCACGATGACTTCGTCGCACAGGTCGAGGATCGAGCGGATGGCCGGCACGATCGGGTAGTCGAGCTTGACGGCGTTCCGGACGATGGTGAACCCGGAGATCACGTCAGGTGCGGAATTGCATGTCGTGCAGCCGGCGGTACAACCCGCCCGCGGCGTACAGGGTGGCGTGGCTGCCCCGCTCCACGATCCGTCCCTCGGCGAGCACCACGATCAGATGGGCGTGCTGCACGGTGGCGAGGCGATGCGCGATCACGAACGTCGTGCGGTGCGCCATCAGGCGGTCGATGGCCTCCTGCACCAGCCGCTCGGATTCCATGTCGAGCGCGCTGGTCGCCTCGTCCAGAATCAGGATGGGTGGATCGCGCAGGAGCGCGCGCGCGATCGCGATCCGCTGCCGCTCGCCCCCGCTGAGTCGCGTGCCGCGCTCGCCCAGGAGCGTCTGATAGCCGTCGGGGAGCTGCGAGACGAAGTCGTGGGCGTTGGCGGCGCGCGCGGCGGCCTGCACCTGCGCCAACGTGAAGTCGCTTCGCCCGTAGGAGATGTTCGCCAACACCGTGTCGTTCAGCAGGATGGTCTCCTGCGACACGATGCCCATGAGCCCGCGCAGGCTGGTGCGCGTGAACTGGGAGATGGGAACACCATCCATCAGGATGTCACCGCGCGTCGGCTCGTAGAAACGCGGCAGCAGGTCGACCAGCGTCGTTTTGCCGGCTCCGGACGGACCCACCACGGCCACGACCTGCCCGCGCTGCACCTCGAAGTCCACGCACTCGAGCACTGGCGCCTGGCCGTCGTACGAAAACGCCACCCCGCGGTACTCGATCCGTTGCTCGAACCGCGCGGGCACCTCGCCCGGCCGGTCGCGTTCCTCGGAGGCAAGATCGAGCACTTCGAACACCCGATCCGCGGCGGCGAGGGCCCCGGCCATGGCCGTGGGGTAGTTGGCGACGGACTTCACCGGTGACATCAGGCGGAGCGCGACGGCGATGAACGCGATGAGCACCTCGGGCGACAGTGCGGCCGCGTCCCCCAGGGCTAGGCGCGTGCCGACCGCGAAGATCAGTACGATCACCGCGCCGGCGAAGACCTCGCTCACCGGACTCGTCAAGAGCGCGTAGCGCTGTGCCCGGAGCACGCCCTTGCGGTAGCGGTTGGCGAGCGCGCGGAAGCGATCGGCCTCGAAGGCTTCCGCGACGTACGCGCGCACCAGCTTGATCGATCCGACCAGCTCGCTCACCAGGCTGGTGAGCTCCCCGCGCTGGTCGGCCTGCTCGCGCGAGCGCCAGCGCACCCGTCCCACGACCGGGCGGACGATCAGGACCAGCAGCGGTGCGCACACGAGGGCGACGAGCGTCAGGCGCCAGGACAGGCCCACGAGGATCGCCACGTAGACCAGCATGAGGCTGACGTTCTGCACCAGGGACGCGAGCGCGGCGGTGACCACCGTCTTGACCTGATCGGTGTCGTTGATGACCCGCGACAGCAGCTGGCCCCCGCGCGTTCGCTGGAAGAAGTCGAGCGGCAGCGTCTGCAGGTGTCCGAACAGTCGCACGCGCAGGTCGCGCACCACGTTCTCCTGGATCACCACGCTCGACAGCGCCGCCAGGTAGGTGAGCACGTTCTTCAAGACGAGCGTGCCGACCAACACCATCACGACATTGCGGAGGGCCGCCCCCGGCGACGCCGCCGCGAGTAGCGGGCCCACGACGACGGCGAGCAGCCGCTCTACCGCCGAGCCGCCGACCGCCGGCAGAGCTTCGTGCCCGAACAGCGCCCGCAGAAACGGGATCAACAACACGAACGTGGCGCCGTCCAGCACGGACGCCACGAATGTGGCTACGAGATTGCCGACGAAGAGGAGTGCGTAGGGACGGAGCAGCAGGAAGAGCCGGCCGCTACGGCCCATTCAGCGCGCCCCACCCTTCCCCGCCGGGGCCGTGCCCGCGCGCCGGGGCGTGAGCAGGGCGACTGGGAGAATCACCTCTTCCGGCGTGACACCCCCGTGCAGGAACGATCCGCGATACCGCGCCTGATATTCGCGCAGCTTGGTGGGATAGACGAAGAACCGGTCCGATGTGGCGAGCAGTAATCTCACCCCAAGCCCCATGCCCGGCAGGCCGAAACTCTTCAGGTCCTCCACGAGAATCGCTGCCTCCGGGTCCTCGCTCTTCAGGTCCTCGCCGAATTTGTAGCGCAGGTTCGCCGTGGCGTCGCGCTTGGCGTACACGGTCGCCGGAGTTTCGCAGTGAATCGAGCCGTGGTCGGTGGTGAGCAACACCGTCACGCCCCGGCGCTCGGCTTCCTGCAGCGCCGCGAGCACCGGCGAGCGCTCGAACCAGGTGCGGGTGAGGCTGCGGAGCGCCGCCTCGTCGCGCGCCACCTCGTACAGGATGGCGCTCTCCGAGCGGCCGTGCGTCAGCTGGTCGATGAAATTGAACACCAGCGCGGTCACGCCGTCCTGCGCGAGATGCGCCGGCAGCTTGCGCATCAGCTCGCCCGAGTCCGAGGCGCTGAACAGTTTCTCGTAGCGCACCGGCACCGGCTTGCCCATCAGGTCCGACAGCTGCTCCGCCAGCAGCTCGGACTCGTGCGCGTTGAGACTCTCTTCGTTGTTGGGATCGCCCCACCATTCGGGGTGGCGCGCGGCGATCTCCATCGGGAAAAGTCCTGAGAAAATCGCGTTGCGCGAGAACGGCGTCGCCGTGGGGACGATGCTGAAGTAGTGCGACTCTTCGATGTCGAACAACGGCTCGATCAGATCGCGGATCGCTTCCCACTGGTCGAGCCGCAGACAGTCGATCAGAATGAACAACACCCGTCCCGACTGCTTCAGCACCGGCACCAGGAACTCGGCGCCGACGTCGACCGACAGCGGCGGGCGATCGCGCTCCGGATCGGCGAGCCAGTGGGGATAATGTTTGATGATGAATCCCTGGAAGTCCTTGCGCAGGCTTTCCTGCAACGCGCGCAGCGCCTCCGAAAGCCCGGGTTCGG
>Ga0137418_10002634_pt1 | contig 16412 bp, 16 predicted proteins | sample CZODoug3_1_2_16f_FD_122242 | JGI IMG/M metagenome (GOLD analysis project Ga0137418, IMG submission 122242) | Vadose zone soil fungal communities from Angelo Coast Range Reserve, California, USA - CZODoug3_1_2_16fungal (Hybrid Assembly) | ecosystem: Environmental > Terrestrial > Soil > Vadose... | reverse complement strand
AAAAGAGTTGTTGTCCGCGGCCGATGAAACGGCGCTGGTTTTGGATTGTCGATCTGTCCTCGTGCTGTTCCCCCAGATCAGTGCAAACGCCAGCGTAATGATCGCTACATAGCAAGTGACGGAAGGGGTAGATGGCCGGGTCATGGGTCGTCTCCATCATGTGAACGAAAAAAGCCGTGAATAATCGGGGACAAAACTATGGTGTAGAGAAAGCGGGCTTACGCTACCATCAAAATTAGGGACAGTCAATATCCAGTAAAGTATCCAGTAAAAGTATCTTTAGCTGCGCTGCATATTCACCGCTTAGGACAACAAAAAAAAAGGGCCACGCAGCAAACGCGGCCCTTTGGATTTCCGATTATCGAGTTCTATGTTGGCCGCTTCTGAACCGACCATTTGCCTTTCGGCTGGTTGTCTTGCGCGTCGATTTGACTTTCGCTCGCAATATTTCCGCTCGGACGACTGAGGTGATCTTTGCGGAATTGACCCTGTACCGCTCTGCCGTGTGTGCAAGCTTGGAGCTTTTCTCAAGCGGTTGCCTAGGGTTGCAGCTGGGGCAATACAGGTCGGACACAAGAGCGCAAACAACAAGGAAACGATTGAGGTCTGCGGCGGTCATAGCTTGCACGGCAGCCGTCGCAATCCTCTCGTAGTCTACGGTCTGAGCACCCAATGAGGTTTTGCTCTTCTTCTCTTGCCGATGACATATGGGCCAAGCTCGTCTGGGCCGGGCTTAATCTAAGCGCCGATGATTTGCCGAAACGCGGCTCGCCCAGGTGGAAGCCACGTTCGATTTCTTATCCCATTGAGCTTTGCAGGGCGTTAGCTGTCACCTGGCTGTTTGCGGGTCTTCGCAATAACGAGATTCGGCGCCTCCGCGTCGGCTGTATCCGCTGGCAGAGAGACGACGTCACCATTCCTGGCACCAATGAAACTCTTGTCGCCGACGCGGTGTGTCTCCTTGATGTTCCCGTGAACAAGACCAGCACTTCTTTCACGAAGCCTGTTGATCGCGTTGTGGGCGAGGCGATCGCCGCTTGGGAGAAGGTACGCCCACAAGGCATCAAGCTTCCCGATCCAAAGACAGGTGAGCTTGTCGATTTTCTTTTCCTTTTCCGGTTAACCGTGATCGGAAAGAGCTACCTTAACAAAGTCCTAATCCCCGTGTTATGCCAAAAGGCGGGTGTTCCCCGCAGCGACGTTCGTGGAAACATCACGAGCCATCGTGCCCGTTCGACGATTGCATCCCAGTTGTTCAATGCCAAGGAGCCAATGACTCTTTTCGAACTGCAGGAATGGCTTGGGCACGCAACCCCGACAGCAACACAGCACTATGCAAAGATTACACCGACGAAGCTCGCCAAGTCCTATTCGCATGCGGGCTACTTCACACGGAACCTTCGTGCCAATGAAGTGCTTGTCGACCAGGAGTTGGTGCGGAAGGGGCGTGCTACCAACGAGCCTTGGAAGTTCTACGATCTCGGGCACGGCTACTGCACGTATGACTTTTTCGACCAGTGCCCTCATCGAATGGCCTGTGCGAAGTGCTCGTTTTATCTACCAAAAGATTCAACGAAAGCGCAACTTCTCGAAGCTAAAGCGAATCTGCTGCGATTGCGCCAGGATATTCCGTTGGCCGACGCGGAACTCTCAGCTGTGGAAGATGGACTTACCGCGTACGAACAATTACTCGCAAAGCTGGCCGACGTCCCAACGCCAGCCGGACCGACGCCCCGCCAACTCGCTTGTGGGCACCTCGTGCAACTGCAGGTGGGTGAACAACCAAGTCTTTGCGACTGACGGTAGTGGGTCGGTTCCGATACCGCGAATCAGGACTTGAGCGCTTATTTAGATTCCATCTCGACTTAATCCATTTCCAGCGTAGCGAGGAGGAGGATGACGAAGACAACCGAAATTGCCGACGCTATTACGAGCAGTCTTCCCTTGCCCCTTGCGAAAGCCCCGATGGCTACAGTTGCAGCGACCGACCACTTCGCGGTCTCTCGAAGAGGGAGCCATAGGCCAGGGGCTGGCATCATGCCGTGAGGGCTTCCGCCATTGTGAGTCCAAGACAACCAGAAACCCATGGCTGTCAATGTTGCGATGGTCGCGATAAATAGCGCTAGGCTTAAGCAGCTTGAGCGCCAGTCCCGACGTGCCAGCTCTTTTCCGCTCCTGAGTTCACGCCGCCACGCAATCCCTAGAAGGGACAATCGTCACCGTCCAGAAACAGGACGTGGCGACGCCGCCTGTAAGAACAGGTGCTGATCCGGTTCGTACGCCACTGCAGTCGCACTACTATCTCTACGACGTTTCTGTGCGATTGAACTGCGAGCTCTATGTTGGGCGTTACGAGTCCGAACTTGATGATTTGCCCTCTGCACTGTCCCCGAACAATCGTGTTCCGGTTCGCCTGAAGAAGCACGCAATGTACCTGGACTTCCCCGGTGACACCGTGAAGATGCAGATCGTGCACCACAAGGTTAGTCACGAAGCCGCGTGTGGGCAGGCAGCGCTTGCCAAGTAATAGGCATAAGACTGTCTGTCCCTTGGGTGCCTGCCCCCGACGGTACCCGAACCACGCTGCATTGTGGAAATTGTTATGTACCAGGGAGAAGCGATGTCGACCCGGTGGGAATTGCAGGGCTCTGGAAGACGCGCCTTCCAGATGCGGGCATTCGTAACAATCGCATTCTGGCATTCTACCGTAGTCTTCGATCCCTGTCGACCGAGTTCAGTGGATGGAAGAATAGCGTCGATCACTCGTCTTTTGCTGGTAACGATTTCGATTGCGATGACGCCTGGCCTCAGCCACGCGCAGCCGCCATCTGCCCCACAAGAAACGATGCTACCTCCTTCGACTACCGCCCAGGATGGGTCCGGTGACAACCAGTCAACGTCGATCCAGCAGAGACCGTTCGAGCAGGTGGCGACCAGTCCGCGCCGCTTGCGAGTGCCAGACACATTTCCCCAATCTCCGGCGAACGCCGCAGAAGCTACGACGACGATCGCATCCTTGGGCTACACCCCATTGTCCGCGCGTTGCAAGTTCAACCTGTTTATCAAGCAAACGTATTCGCCCTACACCTTCGCAACAGCTGGTTTTCAGGCGACTTGGGCCCAGGCAATGGGCCAGTGGCCCCACTATGGCGGAGGTACCCAAGGTTGGGCAAAGCGATTGGGTGCGACTCTGGCGAATACAGAATCGCGGAGATTCATCCAGACTTTTGCTCTGTCAACTATCCTGCATCAGGATCCTCGCTACTTTCCGTCGCGCAAGCGAACGCTCATTGCCCGGGTGTGGTATTCCACAACCAGAGTGGTGGTCACCAAGAACGACCATGGCGATAACACATTCAACACGTCCGAGTTCCTGGGGGCTTTGTTCACCAGCGCAATACAAAATGCCTGCTACCCAAGACATGACCGGACTTTCGGGGATACCATGAATCGTTTTGGTGGTGCCCTGAGCTCGGACGCGATTGGGGATCTTCTGCGCGAATTTACGCCCGATATGAAGCGTCTTTTCCGGAAACATGCACCGACGAAAGTCCTGAAGATCGAGGAGAAGGTGCCTATCCCTGTCAAAGATAAGCCGTAACTGGACGCTACCCGAAAAAATTACTGTTGGATATTGCTGGAAACGGGGGAAAAACGCAGTCTTGGAAAATGCATAAAAGTCAGTTCTGGCACTAGACGATGGATTCTCTCTGGCGACAATCAACTTGCTGAGCTGACCAACCTTCATCTGAGCCACCAGGGGTTACTTTGAGTCTTCGATTTGTTGAAGTCGCTAACCCCTATGGAGGATCATCAGCACAAATGATGATGGAAGGTAGATGATCGATGCAAGAAGGAGTCGACGCGCAGCCGCTCTGGATCTACGAAGCACGAATTGTGCCCCGCAGTAGAAAAACCCAAAACTGAGGAGCAAAGCTCCCACGGAGCAGAGAATTCCTGGCTGGCCTACCGTGGCGGGCACCAGACTAAGAGGAAGCAAAGCCATTAGGGGCAATATGGTTAGCGAAGTTACAAAATGAGCTCTTCGCTGCCCATGAGGCAGCACGACGTAACCCGCACGGTCGTAGTCCTCGCGGTACATCCATGCGATTGCCATGAAATGAGGGAACTGCCACAGGAAGAGCATGGCGTAGAGCATCCATGCCTCCAAACTCAACCCACCCGATGCCGCGGCCCAGCCGATCAGGGGCGGCATCGCACCCGGAAAGGCCCCGACCAGTGTACACAGAGGTGTTTTCCGTTTGAGCGGCGTGTAGAGAAACAAGTAAGACAGAAGCGTAACAATCGCGAGAAGACTCGCGACGACATTAGCGGCTATTGCAAGATGAATGCTGCCCACCACCGACAGCGCCACACCGAACCATAGAACTACGGAGGGTCTGAGCCTGCCGGCAGCGAGCGGTCGCCGGGCAGTCCGGCGCATCTGCGCATCGAAGCGCCGCTCGACGTATTGATTCAGCGTACCGGTGCCACTGGCAACCAGCAGAGTACCTACGAGAGTGTGAACGAGCAGCATCAACGGAAAGTGATGAAGTTGGCCTGGCCCAGCCAGATAGAAGCCGGTGAATGTCGCGATGGCGATCAGGAAGTTGACTTCCGGTTTGGTGAGCGCCCAATAATCGGACACTGCGGCATGCCTGCTAACAGCGCGAGTTCCCTGGTGGTTTACTGCGGCCGCGGGCGGAGTGCCGATAATAAGGATAGGTTCGGTCGCCACGTCTAGAGCACCTCCACCTCGGAGCCATTTATCGACCCTGCCCCTACTTTATGCAACGCACCTCGTGCTGGTTGGTGGGAGTGCTCATTCAGGGGCGAGAGCATCTGCATTGTGATGACGACTGCAGGAATCAGATATGCAAACGTTACCCAGACCCACATCAGGGCGCCCGCAGACTCCTGGTCCTGAAGGGGGGACAGACTGAACAACTGAGTTGTGGACATGTAGCAGGGGTAGACCAGGCGGTTACAAAACACAAGGAATGCCGAAAGAATGTCACAAGGTAGCGTGGCGAGAAAGAGGTACAAGGACATGGACCATCGCGGCGACCGGGCCACATTCGGCACGGGCTGCACGACGGGCCACCAGAACAAAAGGCCAGCCAATAGAAAACACGCGTCCTCGGCGCCATGCGCCCAATGGGACCGCATTGCCAGCTGAAATGCTATGGGAAGATGCCAACCGATTACCGCAGCCGTGCCCGCCAGCCAGCACAAAATAGGATGCGTAAGAGAGCGTCCAAGCCATCGCGCTGGCCAGCTCCTGAGAAGAACATCACTTTGAATGAAACGATTCGGGAGCCCGCGCAGAAGAGGCAACACCGGTGCCGCTGCCAAAATCAGAGGAGTAGCAACCGTCATCAACAGAAGGTGCTTCACCATGTGAATCGTGAGCGACTGATGATCAAGTGCGGCGAGCGGAGACGCAACGGCAGTCCATGCTACGAAGAGTCCACCCATGAATGCGGCAAGTCGCCAATTGGGGATGAGGTTCGGGAAAGCCCTTCGAAGACGAAGCCATCCGTGCACGTAGACCAATGCTGTGACGACCAGCGCGGACGCAGCCGCGAGTGGGAGCGACCATAGCTGCATGTGTGCATGGGGCTCGGACATGGCTAGGTTTAGCGTGGGGATACCTCGCTCGCGCCGAGTACGACCGCTTGAGAGGCATTGCGTGCTGGCGCTTGACCTGCCGGGTGCAAGGTCTTAAGGAATGCCACCAGCGCAGTTGTCTCCGCCGGGCTCAGGTTTTTTCCGTAAGCCGGCATATTCCCCCCACCCTGGATCACCTGGCGAATAAGTTGGTCTTCGGTGAGGCGCAGAGCAACACTGTCGAGCGCCGGCCCACGCTGCCCCCCTTTGTCGTCCAGAGAATGACAGTTATGACACTGCTTGGCTTGAAAAACGAGCGCACCGTGGCGCTCCAACGCTGTCCGACCATGCAGGAATTCAGCCGGAATCGGCTGGCTGCTCCAAGCATCCATCACGGGGCTCCAGGGCGTGTGCTCAGCTAAATGAGTCAGAGTGCCGAGGGCTACTGCGATCAGAAGAATCATAAGCACGGCAATCGGCCTGCGCTTCCAGCTCTTCTCACCTTCGCCCGCTACAAAGGGAAGCGCCAGGAGGACAATGATTCCGATGGCAGGACCAATCAGCAGGATGGGCGTCTCGGCAGATGGGGGTAAGAACGAGAGCAGTGCATAGAGCCACAGGAAGAAGAAATCGGGACGCGGAGCGGTCTGAATAATTGTCGGATCCGGCTGGCCGCCCGGGCCGAAAGGGCCAAAATAGACGGCGCAGGCAGCGATCGAAAAAAGAATGAAAGCGGAGAACAGTATGTCCTTCCACACTGCCTCAGGCACGAACGGCACACCCTGCTTGTGCGTGAGTTCGTGATATTCCTGCAAATACGTGGCGCGCCGGACGATGCGACCTGGCATGGGCCATTCGTTGATTCCCAGTTTGAGCACCATGAGCAGGTGCACGCCGACGAAAGCAATCAGTAGTCCCGGGACAACAAAAACGTGCAGTGCGAAGAATCGTGAAAGCGTCGCGCCGGCAATGATCGGGCCGCCGAGCATCAGGTTCACAGCCCAGGGCCCGATCACCGGGACACGGCTTGCGATCGATGCTCCGATACCTAATCCCCAGTATGCATCTTGGTCGAACCGAAGAACCTGGCCAGTAAAGGCCATGCCAAGCGTTACAAGCAAAAGAAGGACGCCCACGATCCAGGTCAGTTCTCTCGGAAACTTGTAGGCTCCAAAGAGGAAGACCTGCACCATGTGGATCAGGACAATCGCAACCATGAAATTCGAGCCCCATCCGTGCAGGGCCCGAATGAACCAACCCAAGGAGACGCCATGATTGAGGGTTTGGAGGCTGTTCCACGCCTCTCCCGCAGAAGGCACGTAGATCATTGCGAGCAATATGCCGGTAACAATCTGGAGCATGAAACACGTAAGCGCGGCGCTGCCGAAAACATAGAACCAGCTCGCGGTCTCGCGCGGAACCGGGTGCTCGGCCGTCTCGCGAATCGGCGCGCCCAGCTGCAGCCGCAGATCGAACCAGTCACCGAGTTTCTGGATCAGGCGCATGTAGTCATCCCTCCCGCCTTATTTGCCAAGGGCTGACCAGGAGTCGGCATTTCGCCAGCCTTGATGAGAAGTTTTCCACCCTCGATCTTGTAGTGGTACTGGAACAATCCACGCTCGGGAGGTCCAGAGGCACGCGAACCATCCTGGTAGTAAGCGCCGCCATGGCAAGGGCACATGAAGAGGTTCGACTGAGGGAACCAGCGAACCGGGCATCCCAGGTGCGCACAGTTTATGGCAAAGATTTGGAACGTCTGATCGTCAACGTTCCTGACCCAGCAAGCGATGTCGTCGGTTTGTCCGTCCCACGAATTGACGACTGGATTTCGATAAGTGGCGAGACGAGTCTGGCCAGAAGGGAACTGTTCCAGGCCGCCGAGAGAGAGCCAGGACTCGTATCCGAACTTCTTTTCGCGAGTCACAGGCGAAAGCAGGTAACGTACGATCGGCACCGCCAACAAAGCGCCGACGATACCGTTAAGAAACAAGCCGAGCTTCACGAGCGCCGCTCGTCTAGAGATTCCGTTTTCTGGACTCATCGAGATCCTCCCTTTGTCCGGTCCATGAAAGAAATCGGGTACGGCTGGCCCGGGAGCTGTGGCCGTTGGCTAGAAAGCCATGCCACGACATCAGAAATGTCTTGGGCCGACATGGGTCGGCCCTCGACGTCACCGCGCCAGTCCGGTGCACCCAGTTCAGGCCGGCCTGCAATCACGATCGTTCGAAGTTGTTGATTACTTGTCAGAGCAAGGTACGAACCATCTATGATCGAGCTGGCCGTACTCCCTCCACGGCCGCCGACTCCATGACAGGAGGAACAGTACGTGCGATATGCATCGGCGCCACGTTGCGGATCGCCAGGAGCCTGCGCTGCATAAGACGGCGGAATCTGATCGCCGAGAGCACCGAGCTTCGCCCAGGATCGGATTCCTCGCACAAGGGCGTCGATCTGCTTGTCGGTGAGCATTCCACCCGCACCCTGCGCAAAGGCGGGCATCGGAGTGCCGGGAACTCCGCTTGCCGCGGTGCGGCGAATCACCGTGTCGTCGGCAACAGCGAGAAAAACTGGATCGGCCAGGGCGATGGCTGCTCCGCCTTTGCCGTCGGCGCCATGGCATCCCGCACAGTTCTGGCTGTAAAGGAGACTGAAGTCCGCGATCTGATCGGGCGAAACAAGAGCTGAGCCTGGTGCAGGACGGCCAGGTGAGTTGCTGCACGCAACACATACAGCAATGGCAAGAATCGCGAGCGCGGAGCCGATCGCCTGGCAGTTCATCACCGGGATTCGCCTCCATTCTTCTCATCGGTGGCTCCCGGTACCTCGAATCCAGCGCGGAGAGCAAAGGGAAGGTGCTGCCAGGTTCGTACACGTTCCTGTCGGGACACTACGACGCCCGCCACAATGCCAAAGCCGACTTGGGAAAGGACAAACCAGACCCAGTCAATTCGGTGGTTAAGCAGTGGATCAATAAACTCAACAAGCGTATGGACCAGGCCCGACCACAGCACGGGGGCAATCAAGCCGCCCAGGAGAATCGGGCGGCGGGGAAACATGGGGAGCATCGCACCGTAGAGAAGTCCGACGAGTAAGGAAATGAGCAAGTGGACGACACTCGCGATGAGCAGGAAGTCCCAGTGAAAGACCCCGATTTGCTCCGCAGGGTGCCTGCCAGGAAAAAATCCGGCAGCCAGAACATTGATGGCATACCATATGCCGCGCCGGCTGATAATCCCATAAGTCACTGCCAGAAAAGCCATGGCAACACTACCTGCCAAGCCACCCTTTACACCGGCTGAGATGGGGTAGATCTCCAGCGGCAATCGTGCTCGATGCAATTCTTGGGTCATCCACTCGACCGCCGCCACTCGTGGACGGCCGGTGCTGACGGGCATAATTGTTTCGCCAGCGGCCACTGATTCGTGCCTCTCTTGGGGCAGAACGTCGCAGAACCATCCGATGCACCCGCTCACGGCCAAGATCGCGCCGAGAAGGCTAACGGATGAACTGGTGACCAAACCCGCAAAGACCAAAGTCAGGCCGAAGGCCAGAACGATCGGCCAAGCTGTCGGTGCCGGCATTTCGATCGGGCCTGTTAGCCTGTCAGGTCGCGCGAGCGCGTCGATGGTCATCTTGTTCTCCATTCAACGCCCAATCACATAAACGACGGTGAAGACCACAATCCAAACTGCGTCCACGAAGTGCCAGTAGAGAGACAGCACGTCGAGGCGCTCGGCGTGCTCTTGCTTCACCGTTCCGAAAAGTGTGAATGCCATCACGGCGGACAGGCACACGAGGCCTGCGACCACGTGAAAACCGTGCAGCCCGACCAGCGAGTAGTAGGTGGTTCCGAACAAGTTGGTATTGATCGTCAAGCCGTCCTCATAAATCATGCGGCGCCACTCTGTTACTGTTCCGTAGAGGAAGAGTACGCCGAGTGTAATCGTCAGAAGCCACCACGCGCCAAAATGTCCCACGTTACCGCGGCGAAGAGTTTTGACGGCGAAGTGAATCGTCAGACTGCTGGAGAGTAAACAAACGGTATAAAAGATCGGGGGCGAGAGGACGTCTCTCGGCATGGGTCCAGAGAGGCTCTTGCCGACATAAAAAAGGTAGGCCACAACAAAGATGGTGAAGATCGCCGCCTCGGCCGCGATCACAGCGCACATTCCTACGCGTCCACGCGTGGGGAGCTTCCACTCGAATTCTCGCGCTGGTAGGTTCATTGTTGTCGCGCTCAATGTCGTACTCATCACGCTCGCTCCTTTACTCATATTTCCAGTCCGGATCGTCCGGATGCTTCAGGTCCCAGAGCGGGCGGCGACTCTTGACCGTTGGAATAACGGAGAAGTTATATGCAGGCGGCGGCGAATTCGTGCACCACTCTAGAGTCCAAGCATCCCAGGGATCGCTTCCAGCGGCTTTGCCACGGTAGTAGGACCAGACCAAGTTTCCCAAGAAGACCAGGATCCCGGCAGCCTGAAAAAAAACCCCGATGGTGACAATGAGGTTCCAGGTGTCCCAACCACGCCCCGGCTCGTAGGTGTAGATCCTTCGCGGCATGCCCAGCAGTCCTGGGATATGCATGAAGTCGAAGGTGAGATGGAAGCCAATTAAGAAAAGCCAGAAATGCAGTTTGCCCAACGTCTCGCTGTACATCTTTCCTGACATCTTCGGGAACCAGTAGTAAAAGGCTCCGAAGAGCGTGAATAGAATGCCGCCCACAATCACGTAATGAAAATGCGCGACAACGAAATACGAACTTCCCAGCTGCCAATCAAAGGGCGCGCAACCCAACATGACTCCGGTGAGGCCTGCAACCAGGAATTGGAAGAGAAAGGCAATGCAAAACAGCATGGGGGTCTTGAACTCAATCTTTCCTCCCCAGATGGTTGCCAGCCAGTTGAAGATCTTGATGCCGGTCGGAACGGCGATGGCCATGGTCGAGAGCACGAAAAAGGTGTTAGCGGCCGAGCCCATACCGACCGTGAACATGTGGTGGGCCCATACGCTCATGCTGATGAACCCGATCGCGACGGTGGCCCCGACCATGACCGGGTAACCGAAGATCGGCTTGCGTGAGAACACTGGAATGATTTCTGAGGCGAAGGCGAAGGCGGGAAGGACAAGGACGTAGACTTCGGGATGTCCGAAAATCCAGAAGAAATGCATCCAGATCACCGCGGAGCCTCCCGCCTGCGTATCGAAGAAATGTCCGCCCAGATAGCGGTCGACCAGTAGCATGATCTGCGCCGCCGTCAGCGGACTCACGGCAAGTATCACCAGGCCGGCCATCACGAGGTTGAGCCAGGCGAACAGCGGCATTTTGGCCAACGTCATGCCTGGGCAGCGCATGGACAGAACGGTAGCCACGATGTTGATCGCCGTGCCGATGCTGCCAAAACCGGAGACCAGCAGTGACAAAGTCCAGAAATCGGTACTGTGTCCCGGCGAAAACGTCTGCGAAGTCAGCGGTGCGTAGGCAAACCACCCGACGTCGGGAGCATTTCCTGCTCCATAAAGGCCGTTGGCCCCAACCAGACTGAAATAAAGAAGGAGACCGCCAAAAGCAGTCATCCAGAAACTGAAAGCATTCAGACGCGGAAAAGCCATGTCCCGCGCACCAATCATGAGCGGGATCAAGTAGTTGGCGAAGCCGAACAGGATGGGCATGACCACGAAGAAAATCATGGTGGTCCCATGCATGGTGAACATCCGGTTGAAAACTTGGGGCGAAACAAAATCATTATGCGGACGGATCAGCTGGATGCGGATGACAATCGCTTCGATCCCGCCAATCACGAGAAACACCAGGGCATAAACGATGTACAGGATTCCCAGTCGCTTGTGATCGACCGTCGTAACCCATTCGTGGAGCGTGTCGACAAAGGTCCGAGACTCCGCGGACGCACTCGGCCATGCAATGGGCTCAGTCGACATTGGAAGTTCTCCTCATGGCATTAACGAAGCGTCTCCAAGTAAGCGGTGAGCGCATCCAGTTCCTGATCGCTCAACTGCATTGCTGGCATCAGGGAGCCAGGCTTGATGGCGTCAGGATTCAAAATCCATTGCCGGAGGTTTTCCGGGGTGTTCTTCGCAGCACCAGCTGCAATCGTGTCTCGACTCATCAGATGCGTGAGGTCTGGGCCGAAGCGGCCATTGGCTACGGTTCCCGCCACGGTGTGACAGTTGATACAGGCCGTCGTTTCGAATACTCGTTGCCCGTGGGAAACGGCACTACCTACGATTGCCGGTTGACGTTGCTCCTGAATCCAGCGATCGAAGTCAGCACGTGGCTGAACGTAAACGCGCAGCAGCATCTTGGCGTGCTGTGTCCCGCAATACTGCGCGCACTGTCCCAGATAAACACCCGCCTCATGGGGATCAATCCACATACTGTTCGGATGGTTGGGAATCAAGTCGGTCTTTCCCGCCAGGCGCGGGATCCAGAAGCTGTGGTCCGTATCCGCCGAGAGCAGCTCGATGAAAGTCGGCGTCGGTTGATTCTCATCGCTTATCGGGACATGCAGTTCATTCGCGGTCACGACCCCGAGTGCTGGATAGCGGTATTCCCACCAGAACTGATGGCCAATGGCGATAACCTCGATCGCGTTGTCGAGTCGCGCGGTCTTCTGCAGGCTGGCAATCACTCGCGCCGTTGCCATGAAAAGTGCCACAACAATGAGGACTGGGATGACGGTCCAAGCGAGCTCAACCTGATTGCTGCCGTACACCTGGGGAGGCTCGCGTCCATCGTCATTCTTTCTCTTCCTGAACTTCACGACGGAGTAAAGCAGCAAGGTGAAGACGACTAGAAAAATGGCTCCTGTGACCACGAGTACAAACAGAGACAGTCCGAAGATCGATTTGGCTGGGGTCGAGGCGGGAGCGAAGATATTTGTCGGGCTCAAGGGCGGGGCGAGGTCTGCAAAAGCTGCCGCTGAGCAGCAGACACAAACGAAAATCTGCGAACCCACGACGCGCCAGTTGGTTGAGCCACGTGATCGCAATTGGTCCCCCTAAATTCGGCTTTGAATAGCGGACCGAATTCAGAATCTGAGTGTTTTCATCAATCCCTTACACACTGCACATGACCTCATCCAAGCCTCGTGACCCTGCCAACCTGGTTTTCACCGGGTTAGGGCCTACGTCTCGGAGTCCTGGAATCCAGTGTCGACATCAATCTCTTAGCTGCCGGCGGGATGGCGACATGCCCGGACAGCACGATCTGCCTTGCTGGAAGTTCCTGTCCCATTGAACAGCAGAGACAAACGAGAATCTGCTACCGCAGTTTGCGCCAGTGTCATCTGGTCTTCATTTCTCTCTACCGAGGAAGCATTTAGCCTGCCAAATTGTGTCAGTCGAGGTCGGCAAGAAGAAGCAGCAGATTTCCCCGGCGACACTGACTCTCGCCTGGAGGAGGTGTCCGCATTTCGACAGGAAGGTAGGAGCGCCAGCTGCGCTCACCCCCACACCGATAGTCGTGATCCTAGAATGCGACGATGCCGACGCCGGTGACGAACGAACACTAACCCTCGCGTGGCTTAAGCCGGCTTACGCGATCTGTAACCGCCCTCTGCCTCCACAAGTGGGACATTGACCAGGTGCTCGCTAAGGAACCACGTCTGCAATTCGTTGCTTCGCAAGACCTGGCTGACGATCAGATCGTTGGTTCCGTCATCGCCCAAGCGCGACGCGCGGGATGCGAAGTCACGGCAGTCGTGAATAATGATTTGGTGTGCGTCGAGCAATCGAGACAGTTGCACCGGCACTTCTTCACGGCCGCGAGGGGGTCGCGCGATGCGGGTGGTTTCTGCCACATCCGGTGCCATGGCTAGGCTGATTCCGCCGAGCAATTGAATTCGCTCTGCGATGGCATCCACCAATTCCGCCTGATGTTCAAAGTGCTTATCGAACAAAAGATGGAGCTGGTAAAACGTCGGACCAGCTACCTGCCAGTGAGACTTTTTATACAGGTCACGAAGCGTAATCGTATCGGCAAGCAACTGATTGAGGCATTCGGTCATTTCCAGTCGCACGGGTTCTTCGAGCTCGAGCGGAAGCAGGTGATTGACCGTGCCGTATGCCTGAATTTCTGGAGCGTTTTGGTGAAACCGTGGCTGGGCACTGAGCAGCGTCTGATTGCTAGTTTTCTCCATGATTGACTTCTCCATACTGGAGAACAAGCATTTGGCCTGCCAAATTGCGCCAGTTGAGATCAGCAAGAGGAAGCAGGTGGTTGGCGCCGCAACACCGACCCTCCCAGCGAGGACGTGTCCGCATTTCGACAGGGAGGTCGGATCGCCGACTCTGCGAGAACAGTCATAAAAGCAGGGGACCTGGGATGCGATCAGGCCGATAAGGCACAGGCCAGCGTTTGTAATGTCTCACATCCCATCAAAGTTACATTTCACTACAAGAATAGTGGCGTCGTCGTTGAAGCCAACTTCCCGACAGAAATCGGCCGCAGTCTCAAGGATATGGTTCATCAGCTCGTCCGCTGAAAGCATAGAACTACTTTGAATCAGGGCTGACAGACGTTCCATCCCAAATTCTTCTCCCTGTGGATTTTCTGCCTCGGTGATGCCGTCGGTATACAGAACCAAAATATCGCCGGCAGCGAGGTCGGCTCGATTGATTTCACAGCCCACGCTGTCGAACATTCCGACCGGGAAGCAGGACGAGTTCATGGGAACAACATCATGAGTCTTTGCTTGAAGCAGGAGGGCGGGATTGTGGCCACAGTTGACGTAGCGAAGGGAGTGGCTACATGCATCAATGTCCGCGAGGAGCAGTGTCACATAGCGGTTGCCTTCAGATACGGAATAGATCCCGTTGTTCAAGCGATCCACGACCTCCAGCATATCCCGTTTCTCACTCGCTTCCAGTTGCACTGCAGCCGCCGTCGCGGACATCAGAAGGGCAGCAGGAACTCCCTTTCCGGCGACATCAGCAATCACTACCTGGATCGAGTGGTCATCGATGGGGATGTAGTCGTAGTAATCGCCGCCCACACCTCTTACAGGCTGCATCATACCGGCGATGTCCAGTCCGGCGATGGATGGGCGACGGATAGGCAGAAACATCCTCTGAACCCGCGCGGCCAGTTCAACGTCCTGCAGGAGCTGATCGCGCTGCTGGCGCACCGTCTTATCAAGCTGTTCTTTCTGTTTCACGTATCTCTGGATGACGTAGACGACGAAGGTGAACCCGGCAAGAGCGGTGAGATTGTGTGTAATCCGGGCCTCGGCGCTTATATAAGGAGGTCCGAAAAGGTCGTGCAGAAAGACGCAAACCACAACCAGTCCATAACTGATCTGGCTGCGCAAGAACATGGCGCTTATCCCAAGGGACAAGAAATACAGATATCCCAACGAGACAGAGGTGACCATGAAGTCGGCATAGGCAACCGCACCAATCGATCCGAAGACCAGCGCCGCGGGCAGCCATTGAGGGCCGTCGGCCGCCACATCCCCTCGCAATAGCGATCGCGAAGACAGCGACGCTAGAATTCCAGTCTGCATCCCCACGATCACCCAATCCGTAGTCCTTTTCTTGAAGTCGTCCTTACCAACCCGTGTTGTGATTGCGCGATAGGCCCCGTTTTGGGTGTCCCCTCAGAAAACTTGAGCCTTCTTCAGGTCTAACCACCGATGTGCACCATCGTCCTGGATGGCGGTACGAAGCTGGCTTCCCCAATGTGATGCCGCTCTTCCTTACGGCCGACCGCACTACGGATAAACTTCATCAGATCGTCGTCCGAGGCGCCGCGACGAATCAGCTCGTGCAGATCGTGGTCCCAGACCGAAAAAAGGCAAGTACGGATCTTGCCATCGGAGGTGATCCGGATACGGCTGCAGTGGCCACAGAATGGCTGAGAGACGGGTGCAATGATTCCAATCTCACCAATTCCGTCTTCGAACACATAGCGCCGCGCTGTTTCACTGCGTTCGCGGGGAATCTCGACAAGCTGAAGATACTCGGCCATGCGGCGCAAAATCTCGCTCATTGTAACCACGACTTCGGGAGACCAGACGCGCCCCTCTTCGAGCGGCATGAACTCGATGAATCGCACCACAACGCCTTCTTCACGGGCGAACTTGCCGAAAGGCACGATCTGATCGTCATTAAATCCGCGCATTAATACGCAGTTGATCTTCACGGGATCGAGGCCCTCGCCCCTCGCGGCTCGGACGCCAGCCAGTACGCGAGCGAAGCCCGTTGGAACACGCGTTATCCGGGCGAAGCCATCCGGATCCACTGCATCCATGCTGACAGTGACCCTGCGCAGGCCGGCATCTCTGAGTGGCCTTGCCATTTCTGCGAGAAGATGTCCATTTGTGGTGACGGCAATATCTAAAGCTTGTTCATCAACATTGCGGAGCTGCGACAACTCCCGTACGAAGTCGATGACACCCTTGCGCAACAGCGGCTCCCCACCCGTAATCCGGACCTTCTTGATTCCCGCACCTGCGAGAAGCTGAACTATTCGCAGGTACTCGGAAAAGGGCAGATCACCGTAAATCGCACCTTCATTTCCGCTGCGACAGTACACACACTTGTAATTGCAGCGGTCGGTGATGGAAATCCGCAGGTCGGTAATCGCGCGGCCAAATTTGTCAACAAGGAGCATAAGTCAAAACGAGCTCGGATCTTGCTTTATCTCCTCGGGGTCCAGTGCCGTCCGTCCGGTATGCTTCTTGTACCCTGCCAACGAGACGTCCTGAGTAGCCAGAAGATCTAGGCTGCCGGGAGCCGGCGAGGTTGAGCAGACCTAACTGCTGCCTCGATCCGGCGTGGGG
>Ga0137418_10002633_pt1 | contig 16413 bp, 9 predicted proteins | sample CZODoug3_1_2_16f_FD_122242 | JGI IMG/M metagenome (GOLD analysis project Ga0137418, IMG submission 122242) | Vadose zone soil fungal communities from Angelo Coast Range Reserve, California, USA - CZODoug3_1_2_16fungal (Hybrid Assembly) | ecosystem: Environmental > Terrestrial > Soil > Vadose... | reverse complement strand
TGGGCGCCGGCCAGAAGGCGTTGGCATACTTGAGCATCGCCGGCTGCAGACCCGGAACCGGCGAACCAACCGGCACGGGCGAACCATTTGGACCCAGGGAATTACCGGGCCACGCTAGACCCTGGCGGGCGAAGGCGCCCGGCACAATCGACGCGCTCGAACGCGATAACCGTTCCTGGAACCCTTCGTAGGTTCCGAATGCGAACATCTTGTCCTTCTTCAGCGGGCCTCCCAGCGCTCCTCCAAATTGATTGCGTTTGAATGGAGGGGCGCCAATGGTTTGATCGAAGAAGTTGCGGGCGTCCAGCGCGCTGTTCCGCAGATACTCGAACGCGGATCCGTGCAATTGGTTGGTCCCCGAGGTCGTCACGATATTGATCTGACCTCCGGCCCGTTTTCCATACTCGGCGCTGTAGGTGGCCGTGAGAACGTTGAATTCCCGGATGGCTTCCACACCCAGCATTTGCCGGCTGGCTCCTTCCGGCGTGATGTATTGACCGTTCGCGTTCCCGCCAACCCAGTCGATTCCGTTGATAATGAACCGATTGGTTTCCGGCCGCTTCCCCGCCACCGAGAACATGTTCCAATTGCCGCTATCGAGCGTATTCGAAGTGGCATTGGAAACGCCGACGTTGAGCGTTATGAGCTGATCGAAACTGCGCCCGTTCAGCGGCAACTCCTTCACCTGCTGCTCGGTGATCACTCCCGAGGTGGAACTCGTCGTTGTATTCACGAGCGGCGCTTCCTCCGTCACCGTGACTTGCTCGCCGACGGCGCCCACTTCCAGCGTCAGATCCACCACCGCTTCCTGACCCACCACAAGATTGATGCCGCTCCGGACCGCCTGCTTGAAGCCTGGCATGGTCGTGGTGATCTCATATGCTCCCACCGGAAGCAACGGCACATTGTAGCCGCCGCGCTCGCCGCTCACGACCGTACGGGTCAGGCCACTCTCGGTATGCTTGACGGTGATACTCACTCCCGGCACCAGCGCCCCCGAGGTGTCCTTCACTACGCCCAGGATGGTCGCCGTGGAAGTCTGAGCAAAAACCAGGCACATTGGCAATGCGATCAATACAACAATCGCTGTTACGAATCTTCCGAACGAACGCACACTGCTACCCATTTTCCTTACCATATTCCGCTCCTTTCGAATCCGCTCTATCTCCGAAAACAAATATGGCAGGCGTCTAGGCCTTTGGTCCCTGGCTCTTCCTGAGCCGGTCTACTGTTTTGTAAAAACGCGGCGCGCCGACTGTAATCTCAGGAAATGTTATGTCCGCTAAAATTTTTGATTAACACATGGCTACGACCGTTTGATGGGTTTGTCAAGAAATATCGCCGGTTCTCCAAGGCTCCGCCGCCCGGCGGCTCATTGCCAAGGTCCTGGAGGCCATCCGGACCTTATCGAAACGTCAGATCACCTACATTATCAATACCAGCGACAGAACCGATCATGTAGCCGGTAACGAGAACTTCGCAAAGCGCGAATCGGTTGTCAACATGATGAATATCGAACCTCGACAGCTTGACATCTTGGGAAAAACTCGCATAGCGTCTCTGTCACAAGAACGACAAATTCGTTGCTGAATTTTCTCCTGCACCTGCGGACTTGGGCGGATTAGACACGGCATTTTTACTATCGGCAGTACGACGGGACTAATAGGTTTCGGGGAGTCTTTAGCTCCAGCGCTGGAAAACCTCGTAGCGTTTCGTCTGGCAGACGCAATCGACGCTGCGAGCGGGGTTCCGACGAAATCAATGTCGCATCTCAAAACCAAAAAAGGAGTGAGTTATGGTTTGCAGGAGCGGGAGAAATTCCATCGGGTTGCCAATAAGACTAGCAGGAATTCTGGCAGTGATCGCGCTGACGAGCGGGCTGGTGTTTGGGCAAGAATTCTCGGCGACCATGTCCGGCGTCGCGCACGACGCCGGTGGTGGGGTGGTGCCGGGAGTGAGTGTTACGGCTAAGCATACCGATAGCGGGCTAACGCGCACGGTAATCACCAACGAGACCGGCAGCTACCGTATGCCAGCGCTTCCGGTCGGCGCATATGAAGTGACCGCAGAATTATCCGGCTTCAAGCAGCAGGTGCGGCGCGGCATCAATCTGGTTGTGACTCAGGAAGCAGTGGTGAATTTCACGCTGGAGGTCGGAGACCTCAAAGAGAACGTAACGGTGACCGAGGACGCCCCGCTCGTGAACACGACGCTAAGCTCCACCTCCGGCCTGGTCACCCGAGACCAAATCAAGGATCTGCCGTTGAACGGGCGGAGTTTCCTGGAGCTGATGACGCTCAACGCGGGCGTTATTACCAACCGATCGAATACCACCGACAATAACGTGCCCTCGTTCTCGATCGCGGGCAAGCGGCCCGACAGCAATCGGTTTACGATGAATGGAATGGACTACGTCGGGAACAACGCGGGCGGAACCTACACCGCGCCCCAGGGCATAAGCGGGTTTTTGCTCGGCGTAGACGCCGTGCGGGAATTCAACGTTCTCGGGCACACCTATGGTGCCGAATATGGAAAACGTGCCGGGGCACAGGTGACCATCGTGACGACGTCGGGGACGAACCAGTGGCGTGGATCCGTCTTCGAGTATCTGCGCAACAACGCTTTGGATACCCGGAACTTCTTCGACGTCGCCAATGCTCCAAACCCGACCAAGGTACCACCGTTCCAGAGGAACCAGTTTGGCGGAGCCGTGGGAGGGCCGATCCGCAAGGACAAGATGTTCTTTTTCGGAAACTACGAAGGATTTCGAGAGCGGTTGGCAGTGAGCCAATACGGTTATGTGCCCAGCCGGCAGGCGCGGCAGGGTCTTTGGCCGAACGCTGCGGGTCAGTATGCGCAAGCTCCCAACCTCGAGCCGCGCATGCTGCCGTTTTTCCGGTATTGGCCGGAACCCAATGGTCCGGAGCAGCTCCTGAACGGCTTGCCCACCGGAACCGCGCGTTATAGCGCCAATCCCAAGCGTTCGGTTCAGGAAGATTTTGGGTTGGGCCGCTTTGATTACTACTTATCCAACCAAGATTCGGTCAACGGCAATTTCACGGCGGACAAGGGGAATCGGAGCAATCCGCAGGACCCCACCTTCCTCGTAGCACAGGAAACCAATCTGTATACCCTCAGTACGCAAGAGACGCATATCTTTTCTCCAACTCTGGTCAACGTCGCGAACTTCGGGTACTCCAACGCGCGGGCACAGCAGAAAGCCCCTCCAGTCGCGCCATTTCCGGACGGGCTCTTGTTTCTGAGCGGAGGAGGCCGGAACAATCCGGGATCGATCGTCATTGGAGGCGGGACGGTAACGGTCGGGGCATCGGCTCTAATCGCACCCAACGGCCAGAACCTCAATTACAACGCCCGGCGGAACTTCAGCTTCTCCGACGACGTGAAGCTGACGAAAGGGATTCACAGCTTCAGCTTCGGCGCGTGGTTCCAGCGAGTGGAGCAAACGGCGTTTTCCTCGGGCCAGAACAATGCCGGGACCGTCAGTTATACCACCCTGTTGGCTTTTCTCCAGGATCGCCCGACCCAATTCAACACGCAAACGAAACCGACGGAACTGATCTTTAGCTCGAAGGAAGCCGCCTGGTATTTTCAGGATGAAATGAAGCTGCGTCCGAATCTCACGGTGCGGCTGGGACTGCGGGACGAGATGACCACCATGATCAACGAGAAAAATGGTCACTCTTCGAATTACCTGTTTGATGCGAATGGGATCCTGATGACCGACCCGTTCGTTGGGAAAACGCCGCTCATCGAGAACCACGCCAAGGCGTTGTGGCAGCCGCGGGTCGGCTTGGCGTGGGACGTGACCGGTTCAGGCAAGTGGGCGGTGCGGGCCGGCTTTGGGATTCATAACGACCTGCAGGACAATCTCGCCAACCGGCTCAACGCGAATCCCCCGTTCAGCGGGCGGTTAACCTTCCTGAACCAGCCGCTGCTCTCCATCATTCCGGTATCCGCTGAAGTGGCACCCCCGCCCGCTTGTAAATTCGTCGGACAGACGAATCCACCCTGCTCGGTCTATGCGCCGGGCGGGGTCGATCCGGTTCTGCACACGCCTACACTCCAGCAATGGAGCCTGACGGTGGAACACCAACTGGCGCAAGACCTCGTGGCCGAGGTCGAGTATGTGGGCAGCCAGTCATATCACGTTTCGACAACAATGGACGTAAATACGATTCAACCGTTGAAGTGCGACAATCCAGCGGGCTGCCTTGCAGGCGGAGTTCTCGCGGCAAACCAGAGGAGTGTCGTCCCGCAGGGAACCCTGTACGTCCCGGTGGGATCGCGTCCGAACCCGCTACTCGGCTCCAGCCAGGGCTGGTACTATGTCGGCACCAGCAGCTACCATGCGATGAATCTCTCCTTGCTCAAGCGCGCGCGCCGCGGACTGACGTTCAAAACCAGCTACACCTGGGGAAAGGTGCTGGACATCAATTCCGCTAACCTCGTCAATGGCGCCGATAATGAGGCTCCCACAACGTTGAATCGCTTTAACCGGAGGCTCGACAAGGGACCCGCCTCCTTCAGCCTCCTGCACCAATTCAGCACCAACTTCAGCTATCAGTTGCCGTTCGGGAACGGCAAGGCGTTCGGCGGCGGAGCTACGGGTTGGGTGGACAAGCTGATCGGCGGTTGGCAGTGGAACAGCATCTTTGTAGCCAATAGCGGCTTTCCCATTACGCCTCAGGTTGGCTCGAATCGGTCCGGTACGGGAGACACTGGTCGCCTTCCCGATAGGCCAAGCTGGAATCCCGACTTCAAAGGAAACGCGATTCTGGGAGCAAAGGAGTTCAAGAAGACCGGCCGCTATTACGATCCCAACGCCTTCTTGCTGCCGTTGGCGGGAACCTTCGGCAACATAGGGCGCGGCCAGCTCCGAGGACCAGGCTTCCTCAACGTGGATACGTCGTTGTTCAAACGGATCCCTTTGAAAGAGCGATTGAATTTGCAGTTCCGGACCGAGGTATTCAACGTCCTGAATCACGCGAACTTTGACACACCGAATCTGATTGTTTTTTCCGGCACGGACATCAGCCCTACAGCAGGGGTCATTACCGGGACGGCTTCGTCGGGAAACGGCCGCCAAATTCAATTCGCGCTGCGGCTCGAGTTCTGATCACTGTAGCGGCGGTCTATGACCGCCGCTACAGTTGACGTCCATACCGGGCTCGCTTCGCTTGATTCACGAAACTTGATGTAAATGAGTCAAGTTTTCGAATGCAACTAGCCGCGGGCATAAAGCCCGAGGCTACGTGCTTACCCTACATGCCTCGTTGGTCTGAGGCGAAGCCTCGCTAGAAAACATACTTCAAGCCGAACTGGATCAGCCGAGGCGCCACCGAGGTCCGGCTGACGACACCGAAGTTTGCCGTCCCAAAATTCGTACCGGGATTGGAAAATTGCGGGTGATTGAAGGCATTGTAGAACTCCACGCGGAAAGCAAGTTGCGCGTTTTCCCGAAGACCGCCCGCCGCAGTCGTCTTGCCGAAAGAGAAATCCGTGTTGAACTGTCCCGGTCCGTTCATAATGCTTTGACCTGTACTCCCGTAACCCGTCGACCCATCGGATCCAATTACGGGCGCGTTACAGATTACCGACTTATTAATCCAGTTGTACAAACGCGACGCCGTAGTGCCCGAGGTTACGAGATCGTTGTTTGTCGCGCCTGGACAGAGTGTAATCGTGGCGGGTCCGGCGAAACCGTAGACGGAGCCCCCGCCGCGGTCGATCAAAGACATCGGCAATCCACTCTGCACAATAACGATTCCGGAAATCGACCAGCCTCCCAGCAGCGCCCCCATAAATCCGTTTGTCCGGAGGCTGGGCAAATCATAGGTGAAGTTGGTGATCAAGCGGTGCGTGCGATCGAAACTCGCACGAGCCCAATCCAGATCGAGGTTCCTCTGGTCGTTATAAGCAGTTGTATTGGCCTCGGCCTTGGAAAAAGTGTAGGCAACTTGAAAGCTCAAGCCGTTCGAAATCTGCTGCCTCAATGTGGCCTGCATGCTGTGGTACCAGGAAGCCCCGAGATACTGGTGTGCTAATAAGCCTGTGGGTGCCTCGCCGACGATAGGGACGCGCAGGTAAGCATTGGCGGAGGTATTCGTCGTGACGCAGCCCGATGTTGGATCGACTCCCAGCGTGGCGAAGACCGCGGGCGTTACGCCCAAAGCAGCGGGCGTAGCCGGCAGCCCGCAGTTTACCGGATGTCCCGGAGTTGCCAGGAGCGGCTGGTTGGAGCCATAAAAGAGAAACAGATTTTTTGCGTACGATCCAACATAACCCAGGTCGAAACTGAAATTGCTGGAGACGGCGTACCGCACGTTCAGGTTCCATTGTTGTAGCTTCGGAAGCCGGAAGGTCGGTCCGATAATCCGGTCCCCCAGGTTTGAGGAAGGCGTTCGTAGTACAAACCCAAGGGTTGTGGCTGGGAATGGCATTTGCAGTGTCGACGTATTGTTGCCAGCTCCCGAACGACCGATGAGTTGGGCAAGAGGCTGCATATTCGTCGAAGGAGTGCCTTGCGCATTTCCCCTGTCGGCGAGGGGTTGGTAGAACCATCCATACCCACCGCGCACAGCCACGCGGCTCTGCTTGCTTCCGGGTTGCCACGCAAAGCCAAAGCGAGGCGAAGCTGTCCAAAGGAGCACCATTCTCGTAGAGACCCTTGTTGGGACGCACAATCACGACGGGAGGCGGCGGTCCGAAAGGTTGGCCCGTATAGGGGTTGATCCGGTTTGGATTGTAGTCAGAAGGCACCGTCATCCCTACATAGGTGCCGGAAGCGGGCGGAATGGGCACCGTCTGCAACAGCGACGGCCAGGCGTTGCCCAGGTCCTGAGCTTCGCCAAAAGAAGGCGGCAGGTATTCCCAGCGCAAACCCAGATTGAGCGTGAGGCGCGCGCCGGCTTTTAGATCCCCCTGGACGAAGGCGGCGGTATGGTAGAACCGCTGCGAAAGCACGACGGCGCCCAGCGGTCCCATGCCTTCGTTGGCCTCGATAGATTGAATATTGCTGAGTCCCTGAGGACTGCCATTCTGCGCCGCACTCATTCCCAGCAGGAAGTCGGTGAAGTTCTGAAACGCAAGCCGTCCTCGGGCGAGACCAATGTTGGAGGATTTCAAATGCTGCGTTAACGCAAAGACCCCGGTGCGAATCGTATGCCTGCCGTGAGTCCAGGAAAGAGTATCCGACCAGGAATAACTTCTGCTGCCGTTCAGAAAGTCGCTGTAGACGTTTCCCGCCTGAAAACCTCCCAATGATCCCCGCATCGTGATATCCGGCAACCCCGGCGACAAGACATTGGCTGGGGTCATACCGACGGAAGTTACTGACGCAAGGCCGGGCACTGCCGGCGTGGAAAGGTTGTCCGTGAATGTCATCCGCGCTTCATTGGCCAGATTGGAGGTCAACACCGAACTGAGTTGCATGCTGGTAATGTAGTTCGTTTCGTGCATTGTTACCGGGAACCCCGGAGTAGGCGGTGTCTCGGGGGAACGAAGGAAATCGGATGAGTAGGCTCTTTGCGTGTTCGCCGTGGCGTGATAGAGCCGGCCTGTGAGCGTGTGTTTCCTGGAAATCAGGTAGCTAATATTTGCGAGCACCTGGTCTTCGTCGTACGTGGACGGAAGACTATAGGAAGAATACCCGAGGCCCGCATTCACTCCGCTCGAAAGAATCGTTTGAGGTGTGGGGATCAAATAGCTGCCATCGGCCTGTTTCAGTTGCAGGAGCTTTAGAGCCACAGGATTGATGTTCGAGCCATCACACGCCACCTGCACTCCTCCGGCAAACGTCAAGTACCTGGATTGTGCAGCCGGCTCCTTGTTCGCCGGACAAAACTGCGAACCGATTGTGGCCGCCGAGCGATCGTTGGTGAGTGGGGGAAGAATAACAGTAGACAAGGAAGCGGTGGGATCCAGGCCGTTCACCTGCCGTGTTCCCTGGTAGGAACCAAAGAAGAACAATTTGTCTCGCCTGATGGGTCCGCCGAGCGTGCCGCCGAATTGATTCTGCTTGAGCGTCGCACGGGGTTGCCCGGCCGCATTCCTGAAAAACGCATTGGCATTGAAAATGTCGTTGCGCAGGAATTCCCAGGCGTCTCCGTGAAACTCGTTCTCGCCGGTTCGGGTCACCAGATTGGTATTGGGAACCCTCGTGCCATATCCCGCGTCGTATTGCGAGGTTTGAATTTTAAATTCCGAAATTGTATCGGGGTTAGGGACAGTGCTGGTGGAAACTGCCCCGTCGACAGTAAACGTGCCTGTGGCAGTATTGCCATTCACATTCACGCTCTGTGAACCGGCTCCCAGCGTCCCGGCATTATTGACACTGGCGGTGGAGCCAGACGACATCGAGAGTACTTGCGTTAAATTGCGCGTGGTCAGTGGCACCGCCGTAATAGTCTTGCTGTCCACCAGCGTTCCGATCGAGGACGTCGCCGTCTCGCTGAACTGGCACTGGCAGGGAACACGTTCTTCCGATGCTCCCGTCTCGAGCTGGGCATCGAGGTCGGGTGCCTCCGAAACGTTGACGACCACAGACATTGCTCTGGACGTCTTGAAGCCTTGCGCAGAAAACTCCACGTCATAGGTGCCGGGAGAAAGCAACGAGAATGCATAGAGGCCCTTCGCGTCGGTCATCGTGGTTTGCGTCTGCCCGGTCGTGGGGTTCAGGAGGCTGACGGTCACGCCCGGAACGACTGCGCCCGCGGGATCCACGACGGTGCCACGTAACGCCCCCGTCGTTGCCGATTGCGCGCACAAATAAGAAGAAGCGCTAACGAAAACGGCGATCAGAAGGGTCCTGAATATAGTCGGCAGAGGCGGTAAGATCGAGTTCTCCTGAATGCTCCGTCTCACTCTAAATTCCTTTCACCGCCCGGTATGCTAAACCGGACAACGGACCTCTGCTTTGTTCGACGAAGTCGGTAGGAACGGTTGTGGTTAGGCCCGGGAAGAATGCGCTCTCCGAGATCTCGGTATATTTATCAGCGCGACGAGGTCGTCGACGCGCCGACCACCGGATTCGTCAGCGTTCCGATACCCTGATAAGTGCACGACAGCGAATCGCCGGCTTTGAAAAACACCGGCGGCTTCTTGGCCGAACCGACGCCGGGCGGCGTGCCCGTGGCAATGACATCGCCTGGCCGCAGCGTCATGATGTTGGACGCATACTCGACCTGCTCGTAGACGTCGTGAATCATGTCTGCCGACGCGCCTTCCTGGAACGGTTTGCCATTCAAGAGCACATGGATCGACAACGCCTGCGGATTCGCGACGAATTCTTTCGGCACGATGAATGGGCCCATCGGAGCAAACGTGTCGTGCGACTTCCCGATTAACCAGTCGGAGCCGGCGAACCGCGAGTCGCCACGTCCTCCGCGATCGGAGACGTCGTTCTCGACCGTGTAGCCAAAGATGTAGTCCCTGGCGCTCGCGGCCGGAACGCGCGATGCACGCTTGCCGATGACCACGCCGAGTTCACATTCCCAGTCGATATCGGTTCGCCCAGCCGGGAGCTGAATCGATTCGCCATTGGCAATCACAGCCGTCGGCGATTTCAGGAACATGTACGGATTCCAGCGAGTATCGGCCGGCTTCCGCTCCCAGATGCCTGGTGCACTCTTCGTACCGGGCACGGCGCTCCCCTGTGGTGTCTCCGCGGCGCGGCTGCCATCACGCGCGGCCATTTCCGCGCCGTGTTCGGTGTAATTCACTGCGACATTGAGCATCGTCGTCGGATACACGATCGGCGGCATCGTCTTGAGGACCGTCAGGTCATATACGTAGGCCGGGCGGGCGCCGGTCTGGGCATTCACGCTCCGCACCACCTGGACGATACGATCGCGCAGTCCCGAGTCGTAACGGGCAATGAGGTCCTTCATGTCGGTCGGAAGCGCCACGTTGGAGGCCGGTGTGATAGCGCGACTGGCGGCGGCAAAATCCACTACAACCGAATCGCGCAGAACGATTCCCACGAACGTGCGGGCCCGGATTTCGAACGTGCCCAGTTTGAAAGGGGTCACTGCCTGCGCCTGAACTAGCAGGACTGAGACGATGCCGTAGCCCAAGAGCATGACGCTCACGCGCTTCATGTTGATTCTCCTTGTTTATGTTTGCAAGCTGGCAGGATACTCGCTTAGGGTTTCTATCACAAGGGAACGGCAAATTCGTTGCTGAATTTCCTGCTGCACCACCGGCGGATTTGGGCGGACTAGAGACGGCATTTTTACTGCAGTGCGACGGGACTAAATAGTACTGGCCTCCATTTCTCACCAATGAAGCTTGCAACTGGCGAGAAGCAGAGGGAACCAGCCGCGGATTACGCGAATTACGCGGACACTGGTTAACACACTGTGAGTTTAGTCCTTAGGGACCTTCGTCCGCGTAATTCGCGTAATCCGCGGCTGTTCCCGGTTTGCTGCCCACCTAATTCGGGCAGGGCGCTCCGGCTTCTCGCCACTGTTTCACTTTTGCAACGAACTCTTCGTGCGGCATTGGAATGGGGTCCCGGCCTTCGCCCGGATTCCAACCCCACATCACCAATTTATCTTCAGTAAGGTGCTCCACGAGCTGATCGATATTCCGGTTCTTGTTTTGCTTTGGGTCCTTGATCGAACGGCAGAGCTGCGCATCAGCGAGACCCTGCCAGATCATCGGCATGCTGGCAGGCGGCAGCCCCCAATTGGGCGCGCCCGGCGGCAAGTGTGCTCCTGGGAGATTATGGTCCTGATGGCAAGTGCTGCATTTCTCCGACGTCACTCCGTGGCCGTCTGAACCGCGTCGCACGTTCATCGTGTGCGGATGCCCGTCATCACCCTGGCGTGGAAAGTCTCCGCGCGAGTGGCAGTTCATGCATCGCGGATGCCGTAACACAGAAACAAAAGCGGTGAACAACGCTCCATTGGCCGGTTGCTTGACGGCCATGGGCGAAGGAGCGGAGCCCCGCGGGCCGGCAAAAGCGACAAGAGCCATCAGGATGACGATGCAGAGCCCCAGGAATGTTTGCCAATGTTTCATACCGCCTCCGATAAACGAATCGGCAATCGTCGAATTCGTTTCCCCGTCGCAGCGAATGCTGCGTTCGCGATTGCGGGCGCAGCGCAAGGAACGCCCGGCTCGCCAATTCCTCCGGACTTCTCGGTACTCTCCACGATATGCGTTTCAATCTCAGGGCATTCGTTCATACGAAGCATTGGAAAGGAATGAAAATTCGTCTGCTGCAGCCGGCCATTTTCGAATGTGAGTTCCTGAAACAGGGCCGCAGAGGCGCCAAAAATCGCGCCGCCCTGCGTCTGCGCCGCGATGATGCCGGGGTTCACGTATCGCCCGCAGTCGATGGCGCAAACCATGCGATGCACCTGAATCTTCCCTTCGGTCACCGAAACCTCCGCCACTTGTGCCGAAAAACTTTCGAATGAAGCGTGCACGGCGATTCCTCGTGCGCGTCCTTTCGGCAGCGGTTTCGCCCAACCTGCCTTTTGGGCGGCGAGGTCGAGGACGCCGAGATGTCGAGGATGCTTCTGCAGTAAAGCTCTTCTGAACCTGTAAGGATCCTGGTGCGCAAGCGTGGCGAGTTCGTCGATGAAACACTCGGTCGCGAACGCTGTGTGAGAGTGTCCCACGGACCGCCACCACTGTACCGGGACCCCAACCTCCATCTGGTGAGACTCAACGAGTAGATTGGGAATCTCATACGGAAGGTCGTCAACGCCTTCCACAGAGGATGGGTCGTAGCCTTTCGTCTTGAGGTCCATCAAGGCTTCGAACGGAGTTCCAACCATGATCGACTGACCCACGACGCGCGACCTCCACGCGACTGGTTTGCCATTCGCGTCGATCGCACCCGCGATCGCATGCAAAAACGCCGGACGATACCAACCACCTTGCATGTCGTCTTCGCGCGTCCACACGACTTTGACCGGCGCTCCCGCTGCTTTAGCAACGTGAACGGCTTCTACCACGAAATCCGATTGCGGATTCGCGCGGCGCCCGAAGCCTCCACCAAGAAAGGTGGTGTGGATTTGTACTTTCTCCTCCGGAAGCCCAGCGATCTTTGCTGCGCTGGCGCGATCCATCGTCTGGAACTGCGTGCCCGTCCAGATCTCGCACGAGCCGGGACGGAGGTCCACGGCGCAGTTCAGCGGCTCCATCATCGCGTGCGAGAGATAAGGCACTTCGTAGACGGCTTCCACCTTCTTTACAGCTTTGGCAAGTTCTGCATCCGCATTGCCGTCGCGCCGCACGCTCTTGCCGGCCGACTTTGCCTGTTCGCGGAACTGCTGCATCATTTGATTGGTGTTGAAGGAAGACATCGGTCCTTCATCCCAATCGATGCGAAGGGCATCTCGCGCCATCTTCGCCTGCCAAAACGAATCCGCGATAACTGCCACACCGGAAGGCACCGCAACAATCCGGCGAACGCCAGCCATGGCGCGCGCGCGGGAATCATCAAAGGTCCGCATTTTGGCTCCGAAAACCGGAGCGCGTGCAACGATTGCGGTCATCATCTGGGGAATCTTGACGTCGATGCCGAAGACCGCTTTCCCGTTCACTTTCTCAGAAGTATCCAAGCGTTTCGCCGGCTTACCAATGAGTTTGAACGTTTTCGGATCTTTGAGCGCTACCTGTGCAGGCGGAGTCAACTTTGCCGCCGCTGCTGCGAGTTGTCCATACGTCAGCTTGCGATTCGATGGATCCAACACCGCGCCCGAATCCGTGCGGCAGTTGGCCGCATCCATATTCCATTGCTGGGCTGCGGCAGCGATTAACATCGCCCGTGCCGCGGCGCCCGCTTGACGAAATTGGTCGAAGGCCGACCAAACGCTCGAACTTCCTCCGGTCATCTGCATTCCATAGACGGGGTGGTTGTACTTTGGATCGACCGGAGCCGACTCGAAGCCAACCTTGCTCCAGTCGGCATCGAGTTCTTCAGCGAGAAGCATCGGCAACGAGGTATAGACACCCTGGCCCATCTCAGAGTGGTTCACGATGACGGTTACTCGTTCGTCTGCCCCGATTCGAACAAACGCGTTTGGCATGAAGCTGGTTGCCGATCCGTTCTGCGCGGCGGACGCTTCAACGGCTCCCGGCAGGCAGAAGCCGATGAGCAAACCGCCACTGGCTCCAATCGAAACTCTCAGGAATTCGCGACGTGGAATCCCGCGGCTCATCTGGCGCCTCCCTTTGCGACGGTACCTGCGGCGCGATGAATAGCCTGCCGGATGCGCGGATACGTTCCGCAACGGCAGATGTTGCCGGCCATGGCCTGGTCGATGTCTTCGTCGGTCGGCCGCGGCTTCTCACGCAAAAGCACGGCGGCACTCATGAGCTGGCCCGACTGACAGTAGCCGCATTGAGGCACATCCTCCTCGATCCACGCGCGTTGCAGCGGATGGCTCAAATCAGGCGATAGCCCTTCAATCGTGGTCACTTCTTTACCTGCAGCGCGTGACACCGGCGCTACACAGGAGCGCACTGCCTGCCCGTCGATGTGTACCGTGCAGGCGCCGCACTGCGCGATTCCGCATCCGTATTTTGTTCCGGTAAGGCCCAGGTGATCCCGGATGACCCACAGAAGTGGTGTCGAAGGGTCCACATCGAGATTGGCACGCGTATGATTTACAGAGAACTCGATCATTGTTTTCTCCTGTAACATCTTTCAAACATGGATGCTGCGGACGAAGCAGCGATAGGCGATGTCCGGCGCTGATTTCGAACGCATCAACTCACGCCAGATGCAGATAGCGAATGCACGTGCAACTCGTATGCCAAGGTTCTAACGTGCTGAATCCTTTCGGGAACACCAGAAGAAAAGGTAGAGAATTCCCGAAGAACTTCACGAAATCACGAAGGATTTCGCGAATTCAGCGCCCGCCACTCATCGTGTCATAAGGATAGGATTTTCCTGCCGGAACGTACTAGTGTGCTGAGTCAGAAATTCGCTTCGTAAGTACTGGGGTGGGCAAAGCGTATTCCCGTTTTGGCAAGGCAGACCTGTCCAAAAATAGGTCGCCATGAACAGCCGCGGAGCGGCGACAGAGTGTAGCCCCGGGCGCGAGCCCGGGGTTTTCTTTCGACACGATCTCAGCCCCGGAGGGGCGAAAGAGTCTTTCGGAATCTTTCGCCCTCCGGGGCTGCGGCTCCGGAACGACACCTACCCCGGGCTGGGCGCCCGGGGCTACACTCTCACGCCGCTCCGCGGCTGCCTCTGCATTGGAGACTTCTCGCCGCTACGGCGGGGCCTGAGGCTGGTGTAAGATCGCCCAATTGAGGTGAGACAGATGACCAACGTTTATCGAAAAGCAGCGGTGCTGTCGTGTTTGGTTGTGATAGCCGTCCCATTGGCATCCGCCGGCCAAAATGGCAAGTGGTGGAAGGAGTATGGAGGCGGCCCGGACAACTCGCACTACGTGACAATAAACCAGGTCACGAAATCGAACGTAAAACAGCTCGAGGCCGCCTGGACTTACCCCACTGGCGACAATGACATCTACAATTTCAATCCCATCGTTGTGGATAGCGTCATGTACGTGCTGGCGAGGAACAACTCGCTGGTTGCTCTCGATGCCGCGACAGGAAGAGAGATCTGGGTCCACGAAAATCTCGCCGGCATTGCGAGGCGCGGCATCAACTATTGGGAGAGCAGGGACCGAAAGGACCGCCGGCTGATTTTCCAGATCAACAATACTCTTCAGGAGATTGATGCGCGCACCGGAAAGTCCGTTCTTGCTTTCGGTGACCATGGCATCGTGAACCTGCGCGACGGACTTGGCCGCGATCCCAGGACCATCTATCGTGTCCAGTCCAACAATCCCGGCAAGGTCTTTGAAAATCTCGTCATCATGGGCTCGGTAACCGGCGAAGGTTACTTTGCCAGCCCGGGGCACCTGCGCGCTTTTGATGTGAGAACCGGCAAGCTCGTATGGACATTCCACACCATCCCGGAGCCCGGCGAGTATGGGTATGACACCTGGCCGAAGGAGGCATGGAAATACATCGGGGGAGTGAACACCTGGGGCGAGATCACAGTGGATGAAAAGCGAGGTATCGCGTATTTCCCGACCGGGTCGGCTACTTACGACTACTATGGCGCCGACCGGATCGGCACCAACCTTTTTGCCAATTGCCTGCTGGCCCTGGATGCGCGCACGGGGAAGCGTTTGTGGCATTACCAGTTCGTCCATCACGACCTTCTGGATTACGACGGCACAGCGGCACCACAACTCTTGACGGTCACCCGGAATGGAAAAAAGATTGACGCCGTAGCGATGGCAACGAAGCAGGGCTTCGTATTCACGCTCGATCGCGTGACCGGCAAAGCTCTGTTCCCAATCGAGGAACGGCCGACTCCGGAAAGCGACATGCCCGGTGAACAGTCCTGGCCCACGCAGCCGTTCCCGACTGCGCCGCCCCCGTTCGCCCGCCAGAAACTTACTGCCGACGAGATCAATCCCTACATTCTCACCCCGGAAGAACGCGCCAGGTGGAAAGAAGCCGTTAGTAATGCGAACAACCGCGGTCTCTTTACCCCGCCTTCCATGAAGGAGACGGTGGCAATTCCAGGCGCGCGGGGAGGAGCGAACTGGGGATCCACGTCCGTGAACCCGATGGACGGAACTTTGTACGTCGCCAGCTTCGATGCGCCGTCCTTCTATAAGATGTCTCTCGAAGCGCCTGGCGCTCCTCCGCCAGCCAATACCCCGGAACCCCGGCGCCAGGCCGAGCCCGTCAAATCCTGGACGGCGCCGGTGGCTGGATCTGGAGGAGTGCCGATTGAGAAACAACTGGAAGGAAGAATGCCGAGCGGACCCAGCGGGTATCGCGCGATGGAAGGATCACCCTATCCCGATGGCACTGATGCTCCGAAACAGCGCTATTACACCAACTACAACATCATTCGCCACGTCACGAGCCCGCCGTGGTCCACCTTGACCGCCTTTGACCTCAACAAGGGAATCATCAAGTGGCGGATCCCGCTCGGCGAGGATGTGCGGGCGGTGGCGGAAGGCGCAAGAAATACGGGGACGATGCTCGAACCGAAGGGAATCCTGGTAACCGCGACCGGACTGGTTTTCCATGCGGCGAGAGACGGCAGAATCCGCGCTTATGATGCTGCCGACGGCACCGAACTATGGTCCGCGGAACTACCTGCCGGCTCGGCGGCGATCCCTGCAATGTATGAGATCAATGGGCGAGCTTATATCGTTGTTGCGGCGACTGCGCCGACTCCGCAGTTAGGAGTCGGCGAAACCGGCGTGGGTCCGCAGAGCGCAGCAAGCAACGCCGGCGGAGTTAAGGGATACGTCGCATTTGCGCTGCCTGTAAAATTTTGAAATTGGACGAATCCTGCATCTCAAATCCGAAATCCGAAATCACTAGTGTCCGGTT
>Ga0137418_10002632_pt1 | contig 16414 bp, 13 predicted proteins | sample CZODoug3_1_2_16f_FD_122242 | JGI IMG/M metagenome (GOLD analysis project Ga0137418, IMG submission 122242) | Vadose zone soil fungal communities from Angelo Coast Range Reserve, California, USA - CZODoug3_1_2_16fungal (Hybrid Assembly) | ecosystem: Environmental > Terrestrial > Soil > Vadose... | reverse complement strand
GGCGACGACATCGACAACCTGCTCATCACCATCGCCCTCGACGACATCGCCGGAGACATGAAGCTCGACCTCCGCCGCAATGCCGAAGCCGTGCAGGCCATCCGCAAGGCCGTCATCGACGCCAAGATCGTGCTCTCTTCAGAGCCTTCGGTGAAGCTGGATATTCCTCTGACCGAAGGCCGCCGCTACCAACGCGAGATCACGCGCCAGCAGTTTGAAACCTTAATCGAATCTGTCATCCAGCGCACCATCGGCCCCTGCAGACAAGCTCTGAAAGACGCAGGACTCGAGCCCGAACAGATTGACGAAGTTGTTCTCGTTGGCGGATCGACGCGTATTCCTCGGGTGCAGCAACTCGTGGAAACACTCTTCCATCGCAAGCCACACACCGAACTGAATCCCGATGAGGTCGTAGCGCTCGGCGCGGCGGTACAAGCCAGCATCCTCAGCGGAGGCTCCGAAGCCACCAGCAACATGCTGCTGCTCGACGTAACGCCGCTTTCGCTGGGAATCGAAGCCCTCGGCGGAGTCGTCGCCAAGATCATCCACCGCAATTCGACCATTCCCGCGTCCGCCACCGAGCACTTCACTACCGGCGTCGACGGCCAGGTCAATGTCGCCATTCACGTTCTACAAGGCGAGCGCGAACTCGCCAAAGATTGCCGCTCTCTCGCCCGCTTCGATTTACGCGGCATTCCGCCTATGCCAGCGGGCCTCCCGCGCATCGAAGTTCGTTTGCTGATCGACGCCAACGGAATCCTGCAAGTCTCCGCGCGCGAGCAGCGCAGCGGCCAGCAAGCGCAAGTCTCCGTGCAGCCCAGTTACGGCCTCACGGACGAGCAAGTCGAAACCATGATCCTAGAATCCTTCGACTACGCCGAACAAGACTTGGACCAACGCCAGGTGATCGAAGCACGCAACGAAGCGGACACGATCCTCGCCGCCACCGAAAAGGGCCGAACGTTCCCAGCCTGGGAGGAACTGACACAAGCCGAGAAGCAGCAAATAGCTGCGCAGGAACAGGCGCTGAGGGCGGTGAAAGATGGCACCGACTATCACGCCATCCGCAACGCCATCGACGCCCTGAATCACGGCACCATGCGCCTCGCGGAGCTGATGATGTCCACCGCCGTCGGCACGGCGCTCAAGGGAAAGAACTTGGAAACAGCCAACGTAGGCGAAGGGCCTACGTCATCGCACCCCATTAGCAAAGCAGAGTTCGAGTAAAAGTTTTCGAGTAAGAGTTCAAGGAGCACCATGTCGGAAGAAAAATCGCAAGCCACATCCGGAACAGGGAGCGCCACTTTGGACGCCCCTAATGTTCTCGGCCCGAACACCGTCGAAGTTACCTTTCTTCCCGAAGGCAAGGTCGTCACCTTCGAACACGGCCAGCTTCCCTACCAGGACCACGGCAAGGAAGAATCCTTCCTCGACATCGCCATCAACAATGGCATTCATCTCGACCACGCCTGCGGCGGCAACTGCGCCTGCACCACCTGCCACGTCTGGGTCAAAGAAGGCGCCGACTGTGTTACGGAAATGGAAGACGACGAGGCCGACAAGCTCGACTCCGCCGCCGACCTTCAGCTTAACTCACGTTTGGGCTGCCAGGCAGCCATCAAGAAACCCGGCAGGATCGTCGTCGAAATTCCAGCCTGGAATCGCAACTACGTTTCCGAAGAACACTGAGTTTCGTTTTCATCTTGTCATTCCGAGGAGCCGAAGGCGACGAGGAATCTGCTATTTGTTGAGGCCGGAGCCGAAGCACAGATTCCTCCCTCCGCTCGGAATGACAAATCTAAAAGCGAGCCGCACGCAAAGAGACCGCTTATGCCCAAAGAACTAACCTGGACCGACGCCGAAGACCTCGGCATTCTCCTCGCCGAAGCGCACCCCGACACCGACCCACTCACCGTGCGCTTCACGGACTTGCACCGCTTCGTGACCGAACTTCCCGGCTTCACCGACGACCCCGCCAAGTCGAACGAAAGCAAACTCGAAGCCATACAAATGGCTTGGCACGAGGAATACCAGGACGCCCAAGGCTAGCCTCCACAGCCAGGCCAACCTAAATCTCTGCTATCGCGGGAAACTCTGTCATCCCGACCGGAGCACGTGGTTCGCGAAGCGAAGCACATGCGAAGTGGAGAGCCTGCCCTGAGCCTGCCGAAGGGGACCTGCTTTTCGCCGGCGCGGCAAAGACTGTAAGTCCTTGGTTCCAAGACCCTTTCTGGGGGTTACGAAAACGGCATCGCCACGATAGAATGGAACTTGAGTAAGCCGATGCGCGCGATATCCCACAATTCGCAAAAGCCCGAGTGCTGGCTCCAGAGCCTGGTCGGCCCACGCCGCTACCTCGCGCTCCTGCCATCGCAGACTCGACCGTGCCTCTTCAGCGCGGCCTAATTACCCTCTCTTTTTCTCGAGATCTTTAGAAACGCGGCGCCCCAGTGCCACGTCCCGTGCGCCCAGCCCAGCATTCAGCCAAACATCCGATGGAGGATTTCATGCCCGCCAACACAATGACGACCACGACCGTGACCGGCCCAAAGATTAAGACCGCCCTGCCCGGGCCCAACGCCAAACTTGTACTCGAGGGCGATGCGCGCCTGATTTCGCCGTCCTATACGCGTTCCTATCCCATGGTGGCGAAGCGCGGCCGCGGCATTGTCGTCGAAGACATGGACGGCAACGAGTTCTTCGATTTCTCGGCGGGAATCGCCGTCACTTCCACCGGGCACTGTCATCCGCACGTGGTCGAAGCAATTCAGAAGCAGGCTGCCGAGCTGATCCACATGTCCGGCACCGACTTCTACTACTCCAGCATGATCGAACTGGCCGACCGCCTTTCCAAGGTTGCGCCGATGCCGGGCCCGCATAAGTTCTATTATGGCAACTCGGGCGCGGAGGCCATCGAGTGCGCGCTGAAGCTGTCGCGCTATCACACCAAGCGCCAGAACATCATCGCCTTCTTCGGCGCGTTCCACGGCCGCACGATGGGTGCGGTCTCTCTCACCGCCTCAAAGCCGCAGCAGAAGCGCCGTTTCGGCCCGCTCATGCCCGGCGTCACGCATGTCCGCTATCCCGATGTGTACCGCGGTTGCTCCGGCGGACAGCAAGACGCCGAGAAATTCGCCCTCGGCTGCGCCCGCTTTATCGAAGACAAACTCTTTAAGACCGTTCTAGCTCCGGAGGAAGTCGCTGCAATCTTCGTCGAACCGGTACAGGGCGAAGGTGGTTACGTCGTGGCTCCCACGCCGTTCATGCAGGAACTGCGCCGCATATGCGACCGCCATGGCATCCTGCTCGTCGTCGATGAAGTGCAAAGCGGCATCGGCCGCACCGGCAAGTGGTTTGCCGTCGAGCACACCGGCGTACAACCGGATATTGTCTGCATGGCGAAAGGTATCGCTTCGGGCATGCCGCTCGGCGTCACCATGTCGCGCGCGGAAATCATGGATTGGGTTCCCGGATCGCACGCGTCCACTTTCGGCGGCAACCCCGTTTGTATTGCAGCCGCCATGGCCACGCTCGACGTGATCGAGAAAGAAGGACTGCTGAAGAACTCCGCCGAAGTCGGCGCGCACATGGTGAAGCGCATGGTGGACTGGCCAAAGAAACATAAAATCGTCGGCGACGTTCGCGGACGAGGACTGATGATCGGTGTCGAGATCGTGAAGGATCAGAAGACGAAAGAATACGGCGCCGATCTACGCGACAAGATTGTCGAGGCCTCCTTCGCCAAGGGTGTGCTTTTCCTCGGCTGCGGCCCAAGCACGGTTCGTATCGCTCCTCCGCTCATCGTCACCCGCGAGCAAGCAGACGTCGCGGTCGATGTCCTCGAAGAAGCCATCGCCAAAGTCGAAGGCGGCAAGTAGCCCGTCTAAACTGCAATCGAATCTAGCAAGGGAGGCGTAGAAGTGGCGCAGGGACACGTGGAATCGATTCATATCGCACCAGCTGCGAAGGCTCCCATGCAGGCAGTCGCCGAGGTCCTCGCCGTCCCAGGCGTGGGCCTGGAAGGCGACCGTTACGCGCTGAAGCAAGGGACTTTCTTCAAGCCCGAACCGGATTTCGAACTCACGCTGATTGAAGCCGAAGCAGTGGAGGCCGCGCAAAGTGAGCAGGGCCTCAAGCTCGCTCCAGGCGATGCCCGCCGCAACCTTGTAACTCGTGGGGTTTCGCTCAATCCGCTCGTGGGACGCGAGTTTCAAATCGGCAACGTGCGCGTTCGCGGGATCCGCTTGTGCGAGCCTTGCAGTCATCTTCAGGCGCTCACGGGCCAACCGGTCATCAAAACTCTGCCGCACCGCGCCGGCCTGCGCGCGCAAGTCCTGACCGAAGGCCCTATCCGCATTGGGGATGCCGTCTCGTTCTAATCAGCAACCTCATCAACAACGATCTCCCGTGAAAACATCCTTTACAACCCGTGTGCTTCTGGCTCTCCTTGTCACTGTGGTCTTTTGGGCCTCGGCGTTCGCGGGAATCCGCGTCGGCCTGCAAGGCTATCCGCCCGCGCATTTGGCAATCTTGCGTTTCGTTATCGCCTCGGTAGTGCTAGCGATTTACGCGGCGCTTAGCCACTTTCGCATACCGCAGCGCCGCGATCTTCCGGGAATCGCGTTGGCGAGTTTCCTTGGCATCACCTTCTACAACATCGCTCTGAACTACGGCGAAACCAAAGTCCCCGCAGGCACAGCCAGCCTATTGATTGCGTCGACTCCAATTTGGACAGCTCTATTCGCTTCGCTCGCACTCAAGGAACGTCTGCGGGTTTGGGGCTGGGTCGGGATCTTTCTCAGTTTCATCGGCGCCGGAATCATTGCGCTGAGCGAAGGACACGGCGTCCATTTCTCGAAACACGCGCTCATCATCATGGCGGCCTCATGCTGCTCCGCCATCTACATCGTCATGCAGAAGCACTATCTCAGTCGCTACAGCGCCCTGGAATTCACCGCCTATTCCATCTGGATGGGCACGCTCCTCATGCTCCCCTTCGGCCGCGGCACACTCCATACGCTTGCAACGGCGTCCATACAGAGCACACTGGCAGTCATCTACCTCGGCATCTTCCCCGCCGCCATGGCTTACTTGGCCTGGGGATACGTCCTCTCCCACGCCCCGGCGTCGCGCACGGTAAGCCTGCTATACCTGATTCCCGTCTTCGCAATCTTCATTGCCTGGATCTGGCTGCGCGAGATCCCAGCACCACTCTCTCTGCTAGGCGGAGCTCTCGCGCTCGCGGGCGTCATAGTCGTCAACGTCATGGGCCGAAGCCCCGCAATCTCGGCCAAAACGGTGGCTCTCAAGTCGGCCGCCTAAACCGGTGCCGATGGAGGCACGGGCGTCCTCGCCCGTGCGCAAGCATATACTGACTTGAGGAATTCAGGGCTCCGGGCCAGGCACCCAAATCGGCACTCTCGTGCCAGCTAGGCTGGACACCCATGCCCCGCCGCCTCACCGCAGTTACCCTCCAGACTCTCGATTGGCTCATCGCCCGCATAGGCCGCGCCGAAGACAGACCAGAACACCAGAAAACCGGACGGCGCGGTGAGGAAGCCGCCTACTTCCACTTGCGCCAGCTAGGCTATGTCATGGTCGCCAAAAACTTCCGCTCGCCCCGTCGCCGCGGAGAAATCGACCTCATAGGCTGGGAAGGGGACGTTCTTTGCTTCATCGAAGTCAAAACGCGAACCACCCGCGACGTGAAGCCCGCCCATGCCGCCGTCGATCGCGAGAAGCGACGCGAGCTGATTGCCATGGCCCACGAATACCTGCACCACCTCCGCACCAAGCCCGCTTGGCGCCTCGACGTCATCAGCGTGTACATCGAGGAACCCAAACACCCGCCCGATCGCGCTATCACGATAGAGTTGTTCAAAAACGCATTCCCGGTCTCCTAACCCCTGTCGTAGAATGAGGAGTTTGCTTCAGGTTCCCACACGGTCCCTGTAGACTACGGAGTTGACGAGTGCCCGAGTTAAGAAAAGATCCCATCGTAGGCCGCTGGGTCATTATTTCTACCGACCGCGCCAAGCGCCCCACCGACTTCACCCGCGAGGGCGTTACCATGAAGGGCGGATTCTGCCCCTTCTGCCCCGGCAACGAGAATAAAACCCCGCCCGAAATCCAAGCCTACCGCCCCGCCAACGGCGGTCCCCCACCCGCCAAGAACACCCCGGGTTGGTCCGTCCGTGTCGTCCCCAACAAGTTCCCCGCTCTCGGCATCGAAGGCACGCTCGACCGCCAGGCCGACGGCATGTTCGACCGTATGAACGGCGTCGGCGCTCACGAAGTCATCATCGAAACCCCCGATCACAACGCCACCCTCGCCAGCTTGCCGGCCAAGAAGATCGAAGACATCCTCTGGGCCTACCGCGACCGCATCCTTGATCTCAAGAAAGACCGCCGGTTCAAATACATCCTCATCTTCAAGAACCACGGCGACCCGGCCGGTGCTTCGCTCGAACACGCCCACTCCCAACTGATAGCCCTGCCCATCGTTCCAATTTACGTGGCGGAAGAAATCACCGGAGCCAAGCAGTATTTTCTCTACAAAGAACGCTGTGTCTTCTGCGACGTCATTCGCCAGGAAACCGATGCTGGCGTCCGCGTAGTCGCGGAAAACAACGATTTCCTCACCGTCGCTCCCTACGCCCCACGTTTCCCGTTCGAAACGTGGATTCTCCCCAAACGCCACGAATCGGCTTTCGAGAACTCCTCCACCCAGGTGTTCGAGAGCCTCGCTGTCGCCCTCAAAACACTCCTGATCAAAGCCGACCGCGTCCTCGACAACCCGCCCTATAACCTCGTCTTCCACACCTCGCCCGTGCAGGAATCGACCAATGACCACTACCACTGGCACGTCGAGTTCATGCCCAAGCTTACGAAAACCGCGGGCTTCGAATGGGGCACCGGCTTCTACATCAACCCCACGCCGCCCGAAGAGGCCGCCCGCTTCCTCCGCGAAGCCACAGTGGAAGAGACGCAGGCCGTAACGGCCCGCTAGTGCGGCGCCTCCTTGTGTTCGCTCGATTTGTCACCTTCGTATTTCTTTGCTTGATCGCGCTGTCGTCCGCTGGACTCGGCATCGGACAAGAGCATTATGTAGAAGGCGTTGCCACCGCCGGAAGCTTCTGCATCGCTGACCACGGCAGATCCGCATCGCTCTATGTGGATCCCAATGATTACCTAGGCGTAGTCCGCGCAACCGGCGATCTCCAAAGCGACATTGCCCGTGTGACCAGCATCCATCCGGCGATCGCGCGCGACCAGACCAGCATAGGTTCTCGTGCGATCATCATCGGCACGATCGGCAAAAGCCCGCTCATTGACCTCCTGATTCGCACCGGAAAAATCAACACCGCATACATCGTTGGAAAATGGGAATCGTTCTTGATTCAAGTCGTGCCCAAGCCTTTTCCTGGGGTGGCGAACGCCCTTGTCATCGCGGGGAGCGACAAACGCGGAACAATTTTTGGCGTCTACGACGTCTCCGAGCAAATCGGGGTTTCCCCCTGGTATTGGTGGGCGGACGTACCCGTACAACACCGCGACGGCCTCTACGTAAAAGCGGGCGAGTATGTGCAGGGCCCGCCCGCCGTAAAGTATCGCGGAATCTTCTTGAACGACGAAGCCCCCTCGCTCACCGGCTGGGTCAATGAGAAATTCGGAACTTACAACCATCAGCTCTACGAAAAAGTGTTCGAGCTCCTCCTGCGCCTGAAGGCGAACTATCTCTGGCCTGCGATGTGGAACAACGCCTTCAATGAGGACGACCCCCTCAATCCCAAACTTGCCGACGACTACGGCATAGTAATGGGCACATCGCATCACGAGCCTATGCTTCGTGCGCAACAGGAATGGAAGCGGCACGGTACGGGGCCCTGGGACTTCTCCGCGAACTCCGACACTCTACTCAAGTTTTGGGACGAGGGCATCGAACGCAACAAAAACTACGAAAGCATCGTCACCTTGGGCATGCGCGGTGACGGCGATCTTCCTATGTCGGAAAGTGCGAACGTCGCGTTGCTCGAGAAGATCGTGGACCAGCAGCGAAAAATCCTTGCCACCCGCATCAACCAAGACGTGAGCGCGGTCCCGCAAGACTGGGCGCTCTACAAAGAAGTCCAGGAATACTACGAAAAGGGCATGCGCGTCCCCGACGACGTAACCCTGCTCTGGTGCGACGACAACTGGGGCAATATCCGCCGACTACCCACGACAGAAGAACGGAAACGACTCGGCGGGGCCGGCATTTACTACCACTTCGACTACGTGGGCGACCCTCGCTCCTACAAGTGGCTCAACACGATTCCGATCACAAAAGTTTGGGAGCAGATGACGCTCTCGTACGAATACGGGGCCGATCGCATCTGGATCGTCAATGTGGGCGATCTGAAGCCGATGGAGTTCCCCGTCGAATTCTTCCTCACTCTGGCCAGAGACCCGCACCGCTGGCCGAAGGAGAAGATCGCCGACTTTACGCGGCAATGGGCAGAGCGTGAATTTGGAACGGAACATGCGTCCCCCATTGCCGAGATCGTTTCCAAGTACACCAAACTCAACGGAAGACGAAAACCAGAACTCCTGGAGCCAACGATTTTCAGTCTAGTGGACTACCGGGAGGCAGATCGAGTGCTTGCCGAATGGCATTCCCTCACCATCGAAGCAGAGAAAATTTCGGCGAGCCTTCCAGAAAGCATGCGCGATGCATTCTTCGAGTTGGTCCTGTACCCCACGAAAGCCTCAGCCCTGGTAAACGAACTTTACATCACCGCGGGAAGGAACGCACTCTGCGCCGTGCAGGGCCGGGCCAGCACAAACGACCTGGCAGCCAGGGTTCGCGATCTTTTTCGAGCCGATGCCGAGCTGTCAGAGTCCTACAACCACATGCTCGCGCATGCCAAGTGGGATCACATGATGGATCAGACCCACCTCGGCTACACGTTCTGGAACCAGCCTCCCGTCAACGTCATGCCCGCAGTCCAGGAAGTGCAAGTCCCCGAGAAGGCCGACATGGGCATCGCCATCGAGGGCTCGGCCATGCCGTGGCTAACTACGTTTCACGAGCCCCCGTTGCCCGACTTCGACGTCTTCAATCGGCAGAGCCACTTTGTGGATGTGTTCAATCGGGGAAAGGCTCCGTTTGAGTTCTCTATCACGACGGGTGCCCCATGGATTCAGGTAACCCCGTCGCGCGGCATAGTTGAGCAAGACCAGCGAATTTGGGTCTCGATCGATTGGGATAAGGCTCCGGCGGGCTCAGCGGATGGCTCAGTCACAATCACCGGTCCCGATTCCCGAGCCGTCACCGTCAAGCTTCACGCCTTCAACCCGCAAGAACCAGCGAAAAGCGCCTTGCACGGATTTGTCGAAGCAGACGGCTACGTCTCGATCGAAGCCGAGCATTACACAAGAAAAAACGATACCGATGCGAGATGGGAGAAGGTCGAAGACTACGGACGAACTCTCTCGTCGATGACAGTCTTCCCGATGACAACGAAGAGCGTGACACCGCCCGCGAACTCTCCTAGCCTAGAATACGAGCTGTACTTGTTCCATCCTGGAAAAGTTGAGGTTGAATCCATTCTCGCCCCAACTCTCAACTTCGTCCCGGGCCGTGGGTTGCGTTTTGCGATCTCTTTCGACGATCAACCCCCGCAGATTCTCGACGCCCTGGCCCAGAACTCTCCTCACGACTGGGCTCAGTCCGTCGAAGACAGCGTCCGCAAAGTGAAATCAATTCACACCGTCGAGGCCATTGGGCACCACACCCTCAAGTTCTGGATGGTCGATCCTGGCGTTGTCTTGCAAAAGCTTGTCGTCAATCTTGGAGGCGTTAAGCCCAGCTATCTCGGTCCACCTGAAAGTTACCGCAATCCGTAAGCAGGGGACGCAATTGAGGGCTGCGCCTGCCATTTTTTCGTCCGCACAACGATTCTTTCTCGAATATTGTTCCGTTTCTAGATTTTTGCTGTACGGCAAAACTTTTGCATCTACCCCACCCGACTTGACGTCCAATGGGCTAATGGCCGCAGCGCCCCAAAGCCGATTCCGCATCCTTATGGCGTTCGCGCTGGTCTACGTCTTTTGGGGCTCCACGTACCTCGGCATCGGCATCGCGGTCGAACACATTCCTCCCGCGCTGATGTGCGCCATACGCTTCCTCATCTCCGGCCCGCTGATGCTGCTCTACTGCGCACTTTCGGGACGTCACATTCGCTTTCAGCCAAAGCAACTGGCGCAACAAGCCGCCGTCGGGGTCCTTCTGCTCGTCGGTGGCAATATGACACTGGCTTGGTCCGAGCAATATGTTTCCACCGGCCTGGCCTCGCTGCTAGTCGCCGTGATCCCCATCTGGTTTCTCGTGCTGGATAGTTGGCTCATCGGCCACCATCGCATCTCGACGCGCGGCCTGGCAGGGTTGGTTCTTGGTATTGCCGGGCTCGTCGTGCTGCTCTGGCCGAAGCTCGCGGGCATCCACGCGCTGGGCTGGATGCAGTTCATCGCCTCGGTGAGCCTGTTATTCGGCGCATTGAGCTGGGCCGTCGGCTCAGTTCTGTCGAAAATGTGGAAATCGGCGGTTGACCCGCTCGTCGCGACCGGCTGGCAGGGAACGTTCGCCGGTGTCGTCAACCTCGTCATCGCCCTGGCTCTGGGCCAACATCACCAGGCCGCCTGGACCACCCGCGGTCTAGCCGCCATCTGCTATTTGGTTATCTTTGGTTCGTGGGTAGGCTACACCTCTTACATCTACCTCCTCGAGCACGTCCCCACCTCCAAGGTTTCCACCTACGCCTATGTGAATCCGGTCGTGGCGGTATTCTTGGGGTGGCTGATCCTGCACGAGCGCGTCGACCATTTCATCCTTCTGGGCAGCGCGATCATCATCGCAGCGGTCGCGCTGGTGACGAGCGCAAAGGTCGAACAAACATCCGCCGGAAAGATCGCTCTTCCAGCCCTGGAGACAGTCGCGGACTAGCCCTGCTGTCACGATCTTCGCTTGCCGCGACACGTCCCACTGCGGACTCCCTCACTTTGACGGCACGTCTTCGTCCGCCTCCTCGGGCACCAAGTCAGCAGCATATCCTCGAACAAAGTAAGTCCGCTTGGCCGTACCACCATCAATCTCAAACGTGATGCCCGTCGGCTGTCGTTGCCATTCGGGCGGAGCGCAATCGGCCTCTCGGCTCCGCTCATCGGCATCGCCGATGAGTGCCTTCACAATCGGCTTGCGGCGGCCCAGGACGACCACCATCGCATGCAGCTTCTTCCCATCGTCGGAAACGCCGCAATACCCCGCATACTCGCGATACCAGGAAGCAGAGGAAGAGGACGCGTCAAATTCCGGCAAATTCAGAGCCGACACCCGCCCCGTAAGCCGATCCACTTCAAGCCAGCCACCAAGCTGCCAGCGCCAACGCGGACTCTTGGCTTCCTCTCCCGGAAGACTGTCGTTAAGTCGGTAAGCCCGCCGCACCACAAAGATGCGATCCGTAATCTCGTGCGGCAAACCAGTCGTGTTCTCCTTGAGCTGGGCGTCCACGTAAAGGGGGCGAATTTTAAGGTCACTCCCCTTGAGGTCAACCCCTTTCATATCAATACCCTTACCGGGCAGGTTCTGCGGATCCGCCAACGCAGGACCAGGCACATCTGCGAACCGCTTCACCGTTTGCCACTTGCCAAACGAAACCACATGAGGCTTGCGGAGCGCAGGGACGGGAGCCACCGCAAGCCCCATAAATAGCATTGCGAACAGCATTCTTCGCATCTCCGGAGCCTACGAACCCTAAGCGACGCCGGCAAGTCCACTTTCGACACATCCACGAAAGACTGCCCTGACCCGGTTATGATTAGGTGGTTTGCATTCTATGAACCCCATCACACACAGCGTCGTCATTCCGGCCTACAACGAGGCAAAAAGGCTCGAAGCCACGCTGGACCGTGTGCTGGGCTACGTCGCCGGAAAGCCGTGGAACGCAGAAGTCCTGGTAGTCAACGACGGCTCTCAGGATGCCACGCGAGACATCGCCCTGCGGCGCGCCGCGCAAAATCCCGTGCTCCGGCTGGTCGACAATCCTGGAAACCGCGGCAAGGGCTACAGCGTTCGCCACGGCGTGATGGAGGCTCGAGGCGAACTGATCCTCTTCACCGACGCCGACCTGGCATCGCCGATCGAAGAAGGCGAAAAGCTGCTGGCCGCGCTCGCGGCGGGAGCAGACATGGCGATCGGCTCGCGCTGGCTGGATAAGTCTCTCCAAACCCGTCCTCAGCCCCTCTATCGCAGGGTCCTGGGCCGCGTATTCAATCTAGCCCTACGTTTGGTTCTTGGAATGAACTACAAAGACACGCAGTGCGGCTTTAAAGCCTTCAAGCGCCAAGCGGCGGAGGCGGTATTTCCTCTGCAAATCATAGAACGCTGGGGCTTCGATCCCGAGATTCTCTTCATAGCTCGCCGCCTCGGGTTCTGCGTGGACGAGGTAGCAGTCAAGTGGGCGCATCAGGAAAACACAAAGATCAATCCAATCAAGGACGGCCTGCGCATGTTTACCGAGCTGCTGACGATCCGATGGTATGCCGTAACCGGGCGTTATGACAAATCGTCGACTGCCTCCGTTATTGCGCAGCATCCCGAGTAAACGCAGATTCGCTCCTTATCTGGCGTGCAAGGCGCTACCCTCCCACGAGCAAAATCAGAAATCAAAGCCTAGGCCTGCGGTGGGAACAAACGGGAAGCCGGGATTCGTAAGCACGACAGGCTGAAACGTCACTGGATCCGAACCGAAACCGCTAAACCTGCGGTTATCGTGGGCTGTCACGTTCAGCAGTTCGGTGTAAAGGTTCAATTTCCACCGGTTGAATGTCCAAGATTTTTCGCCTCGCAGGTCAAGCCTTTCGTAAGGGCCAATGCGCTGGACAGGTTTACTAGGCAACGCTCTTCCACTTGGAAAACCTGTGCCATAAAGCGCCTTGGCGCTCAGCCGAATGGACGGGGTCAATCGATAGCTCCCAAATACATTAACGGTGTGCGGCTGATCCTGAACGGTTGGGACGTAAGGAATATCGATGCCAAACACCGGCAACGGTGGAGGCAACGCGAGCTGATACTGATGAACCTGTGCGCGCAGGAACGTGTACCCGATCCATCCCGAAAGACGGTTCTCGCTGCGGCGCTGGAGAAGGATCTGCACGCCGCGGGAGTAATCGCGTTCGAGGAGAACGTCGCGCACGAGGGGCGTTAGTACGAAATGACCGGACAGATCCTGCACGCTGAAAAGGTCGGTCCGCGTCTCGTTTTGCCGGTCAAAAACCTCAACGCGAACCCGCGTACGTTCAGTCAGCCGTTGTTCAACAGCCACAAGGTATTGAGAAGACCGGTACGGCAGGTATTCCGTACCAACTTGCAGGGTACCTCCCAACGGGACGAAATTCGAAATACCTCCTCTGGCTGGGAGCTGCGCGTAGCGAGCCCAGCCTGCTTCGAACGTCGTGTTCGCCGCGGCCCTGAGACTCATCGACAGCTGGCCCGTGATGGGTTGTTCGCTTTCGGTATTCAGCTTACTCCAGCGCAGGCCTCCCTGAATCCGAGCGCGGTCATGCCAGATCTGCAAGGAGTGCTGAATGTAGAAATCCTGCCGCAAATCGGAAAAACGGAATGCGAGCGACTGCGGCGGCTGGAGCTGTACATCCTCCCGCGAGAAGTTTACGTGGGGCCTTCGCAGAGAGTAGCCGGCTTGCAAGATCGCGCCTGGTCGCCAACTCCATGAAGCGTTCGTTCCCACGGACCATTCGCGATCCAGGTCATTCTCAATATAAAGGCTTTGATCTTGCGTGGAACCAGAGCGGACAAAGGCGCCGCGTGTATCCAACAGAAGCGTGGGGCTGACCACCCACTTCCAGCCCAAGCGGGCGACGGCCAGATTGCTTGATCCATTCCTAAGCTGAATGGTATCCGGCGGTGGCGGGTGCGGATCGTTGATGCCGAGTTCGCCACCTGTGGCATACAGGCTCACTGTTTGGGTGGGTGTGATGTCGTAGGTGAGCTTGAGGTTCGTATCGTAGAAACCATCGTCGGTAAAGTGCGTGCCGTGCAGATACCGCTCCAGATACCCGATATAGCTCTTGCGCGCTCCAACCAGCCACGTAGCTTTGCGACTAGGACCAAAGACGCCCTGACCGAGGAACTCTGTAGTCGCCAAACCCACGGAAGCATGGATCAGAGGAGGAGACAGGTCGCCCTGACGGGTATGGATGACCACAGCAGCTCCGGCGGAATCGGCGTAGCGAACGGGATAGGCGACGGGTATCAGTCGGAGATCGGCGACGTTGTCTCCGGTGAGAAGGCTCAGAGTGGGCGCATCCGGGGTACCGGGAACCGTGTGGAGCAGGTTGGGAACAAAGACGTCATCCACGTAGATGCCGACATTCTCAAACGGTGCACCCATAACCGAAAACTGCGCGAAGAGGTCGTTGTTCCCGGAAGCTGATACCCCCGGCATGGCCTGGATCGACCGAAATGGATCGTTAGCAATGACCGTAGCGGTTTGTTGCAGCTCGCTGCTGGTAAGCGTCATGTCTCCCACGGCAGGCCATTCGGGAGACTGAAAGATATCGGCGTGGACTTCAACCTTTTCCGAGCGCTGGAAGTTGTCGGGGAGGAGAGTGATGGCAAAGTCTTTATTTTGGCCTGTTTCAGAGGTCTCGAACGGCACCGAGATAGAGCGATAGCCCACAGCACCAATCTGCAGCGCCTGCCTCCCAGCAGGCACGCCGGAGATGTGGAAAGTCCCGTCTTTGGCGGTAGTGGCAGAAAGAGCCGTGCCCACCACCGACACCTGCACCTTGCCAAGCGGTTCGCCACCCTCGGCGCTGGTGACCTTACCGGTGAGGTCGGTGGCGTAGGCTGGAACAGCCATCAGCCACACGAACAAGCAGACCTTGCCCAGTGAAATTTCATGAGTGAGTTCTGGCAAGAGCGATCCCCCCCATAACCGGACTTGCGGTCGTCCCGCATGGGACGCGTTCGTAACAAGGAACGTTGCCCCGCGGAGTTCTTGCAAGGATACAGGAGGATCTGGGATATTGACCGCCGGGCAGGCGAGGGGCTCTGCTCGTGGGCGTCTTTATGGACTCGCTGAGACTTGTTCCGCGATCGCCTGGCCCATCGCCTGGGTTGCGATGGTTTCTTCACCGGAGCGACCCAAATCGCGGGTGCGAAGGCCACGATTCAGAACCGCAGCGACGGCGGATTCGACGTGGGCAGCTTCTTTCTCCAACTGGAAACTGTGCCGCAGCATCATAGCCACAGAAAGGATCGCGCCCAACGGATTGGCAATACCTTTTCCTGCGATGTCAGGAGCCGATCCATGCACAGGCTCGTAAAGGCCGATCTTCCCACCGATACTGGCCGAGGCAAGCAGCCCGAGCGAACCCACAACACCTCCAGCCAGATCGGACAAAATGTCGCCGAACATGTTTTCCGTAAGAATGACGTCGTACTGCGCTGGCCGCGCCACAAGAATCATCGCACAGGAATCCACGTAGTTGTGCGAGAGCGCAACATCGGGATAGTCCTTCCCAACGGCCGTAACCACCTCACGCCATAGCCGCGAGCACGCCAGCACATTAGCCTTATCCACGGAGAGAACCTTCTTACGCCGCCGCCGCGCCAGCTCAAATGCCACACGTGCAATGCGTTCAATGCTGGCCTCGCTGTAACGCATCGTGTCAACAGCTTCACGGTTCGGAGTCGTTCCGGCAGTAGTACGCGGCTCGCCGAAGTAGAGGCCGCCTAGGAGTTCGCGGACGATCATCATGTCCGTTCCCTGGACGGCTTCGGGACGCAGCGGGGACGAATCTAAGAGCGACGGGAACAACACAGCCGGGCGCAGGTTGGCGAAACAGCCCAACGCCTGGCGGAGTTTAAGGAGGCCTTTTTCCGGGCGGAGGTCGATGGGGTAGTGGTCGAAGGCTGGGCCGCCCACCGCGCCGAGGAGAACGGCATCCGAGGCTAGGCAGGCTTGGAGCGTGTCGTCCGGCAACGGATGGTTACTGGCGGTGAGGCCTGCGCCGCCTACGGGCTTGGTGGTGAGCTGTATTTCGTGGCAGAAGACTTTAGCGACGGCGTTGAGGACGCGGAGGGCTTCGTCAGTGACTTCAAGGCCGATGCCGTCGCCGGGGAGTGCGGTGATTCTTAGAAGCAAGGCTTCCTCATTAGGATGGGCGGAAATTACAGAGAGTCATCTTAGTGGAAAGACAGCGGGGCTTGCTCCGTTGAAACGGTGACAGCGGCAATCTCCAGCAATCCTTACGAGACAACGCGAACGGTCTTGAGTTGGGCCACGCTAATGTCGGGCTTAGCGGCGGCGATGGCTGGGTTATAGACGGTACCGCGCTTCTTCGCGACCATGGG
>Ga0137418_10002630_pt1 | contig 16421 bp, 13 predicted proteins | sample CZODoug3_1_2_16f_FD_122242 | JGI IMG/M metagenome (GOLD analysis project Ga0137418, IMG submission 122242) | Vadose zone soil fungal communities from Angelo Coast Range Reserve, California, USA - CZODoug3_1_2_16fungal (Hybrid Assembly) | ecosystem: Environmental > Terrestrial > Soil > Vadose... | reverse complement strand
TTCGATGGTGCCGGCGAGAACGTAGTCGGCACGATTGACGTTGAGAGCCACAAGCCGAATGCCTTTAGCGAAGACGTGCAGGCCCTTCTCGAAGGCTGCGCCACCGTGATCCGGCCACTGTGGCGCCGTTGAACTTGGGCCGGTGATCTGAGGATGGAGGCTGCGGGCGCTTATTTGTCAAGGCATGGTTAACATCGGCTGGCTGCTTGGCGTCTTGGCTGGATGTAACGAAACACCGGATGCCGACGCCAGGAGGGCGCGCCATGTTGCGAAAACTCTTGCTCTTACGAGTCGGTGCTTTGCTCGCGTGCTGCTTCGCTACCTCGTCTCATACGTTCTGCGGGTCTTCTTCTGCTGCGCGCAAGACAACTTCAGACTCGCCAATACATAATGCCCAACCTAATACGCCGGGCCCGGAGGCGCGCCCTGTCTATTCGAGTTTCACCGCGCATGAGTGGGGCACATTTACGTCTATTACCGGAATGGATGGCAGTGCCGTCGAATGGTCGCCTCTCAGAGGGTCCACGGACCTGCCTGCGTTCGTCGAACACTTTCGTGATCCTGGCTTCAAACTCGGCCTGCGCGGCACCGTGCGGATGGAGACACCAGTCCTATACTTTTATAGCTCAAACGAAGAGACGGTATCTGTCACCGTGGCCTTCGCCAAAGGCGTGATCACGGAGTGGTATCCACATGCCAGCCGCGTCGAGCCTGCGGGAAATCTCTATGGTGAAACTCTCCGCAAAGCAGGCACCAGCGGAGCCATCGCTTGGGATTCGGTCATGCTTGCCCCAAATGGGAGACCGGATTTCCCTTTCAATGGAAAGAACAACCACTATTACGCAGCGCGAATGACTTCTTCGACTCCGCTGCGAGTGAAGACGGCCGCTGGTGAGCAGCAGGAAAAATTTCTCTTCTATCGCGGCGTTTCTACGTTTTCCGTCCCACTTTCAGCGACGTTGGACGCGGAAGGAAAGCTTCGGCTCAAGAATCAGGGAGATCAGGAGATCCCTACGACTATTCTGTTCGAGCGGCGCGGCGAGAAAGTAGGCTACCGCATCGGCGATTTACTTAAGAAAGAAGCGATTCTGGATGTGCCGGAGCTTGGCTCTACCATCGATGAACTGGACCGCGACCTCGAGGGAATTCTGGTTGCCCAAGGTCTCTACCACGACGAAGCCCGCGCCATGGTCGAAACCTGGCGGAATTCCTGGTTTGAGGAAGGCAGCCGGCTGCTGTATATCGTTCCCTCGGCATTCGTGAACGAAGTGCTGCCCCTTTCTATCCATCCCCTGCCCGCGCAAACTGTACGCGTGTTTGTGGGCCGGTTAGAACTTGTCACGCCTGCAACGGAAAAGGCGGTCGAGAGCGCGTTTGTCACCCATGACAGCGCGACATTGAAGGCATACGGCCGCTTCCTGGAGCCAATTCTTGCGACAATGATCAATAGGGAAACGAATCCCGCGCAAGCGCACCGATTCCAGGACTACTTGAATCTCGTTTACAGTCAGTTGGTAACGGAGAACCTGGGCCGGAACTAGCGGGGCGTGTTTGTTGGATGCTCTATGGCGCCGTGTTACTCGAATCGCTCCGTGGGTGAAAGGCGCCCGCCGTTCCCCCCGTGCTCCTTCTACTTGCCGATCAAACTCAGCTGACTAGCGATGCAAAGCCACTTGCCGTCTTTCTTGATCCAGGTGTCGGTGAAGCGGCCTACATGAGAAAACGGTTTCCCTTTTTCGGTGCCTTTTTCATGAGTTGAGCCGGTGACGACCACGGTATCGCCATGACGGTGTAGCTTCATGTCGTCGGATACCTCGACGGTAAGCTGCGTGGACTTGTCCCGAATGGCCGCCAGAAATTGTCCCTTGGTCAACACGGTGCCGTCGTAATCGGTCAGCACAAAATCGCTGTCCAGCAATTTCCCCATGGCGTCCGCGTCGTGATTGATCTGCATCTGATTCCAGAGATTTTCCAGCGCGATAATCTTCGTTTCGTCGCCTTGAGCCATGGAAATGTTTTGTGAGAATGGCACGGAGACCAGCGCAAGCAAAAGAATGAAAGGCCGTAACGTCAAGTTAGCTCCTTTGGCTTTTGTGTTGTTTCAAGGATGACATGAATGAAACCGTTTGCCGCTGCCGAATTTTCGAAGCTGCTCCTTCAGAGTAAGAGGCCTACGGCCGCCAGCCAATTTGTCGGTTGCGTGGGTGTGGGGATTGCGCGAAAATTAAAGCTCCCGCCGTGGCAGCAAAAGTCCCTGAGAGCGCATTCGCGGGCGGTTCAAGACTCGAAACCGAGAATCAAGCGCAAGAGAAGGGCAAAACGTCATGACGCAACACGTTGGCGAACTCACTCCTCCGGTACGGTTGATGCTGACTCCCGGGCCGTCTTCCATCGATCCGCGCGTCTATCGCGCGATGGCCACGCCCCTGGTCGGGCACATGGACCCGTGGTTCAAAGGGTGCATGGACGAAACGCAAATCCTGCTGCGGCAAATTTTCCAGACAGAAAACCGCGTCACCATGCCGCTTTCGGCGTCGGGATCGGGCGGGATTGAAGCGGCGGTGCTGAATTCGCTGGAAGAGGGCGATGACGGCATCGTGGCGGTCAATGGCGTTTTTTCCGAGCGCATGTATGAGATTGCGACGCGGGCGTCTTCGAAAGTTGTAAAAGTGGAGGCGCCCTACGGGAAGCCGGTGGATGCGGAAGATGTGCGCCGCGCGGGCAAGGGCAAGAAGATCAAAATGATAGGCTTCGCGCATGGGGAGACTTCCACGGGCGTGATCACCGGCATCGACGCTTACCGAAAAGTGGCGGACGAGTTAGGGGCGTTGCTCATCGTGGATACCGTGGCGTCGCTCGCGGCAGTGCCCGTCGATGTGGACAAACAGCGCATTGATATTTGCTTCAGCGGCTCGCAAAAGGCCATCAGCGCGCCTCCGGGCATGTCGCCGATCACGGTGAGCCCGGCCGCTGAAGAAGTTTTCCGCAAGCGGAAGACGAAAGTGCAGAGCTGGTATTTCGACTTGACGACGGCGATGAACTATTGGGGCAAAGACCGGCTCTATCATCACACGCCGCCGATTTCGCTGATTTTTGCATTGCGCGAAGCGATGCGCCTGGTGATCGAAGAGGGTCTGGAAGCGCGCTGGGAGCGCCATCGCGTGAATCAGCTCGCGCTGATCGCCGGCCTCGAGGCCATGGGGCTGGATCTACTGGTGAAGAATCCGGCGGACCGTTTGCCAACGGTTACGGCGGTGATGATTCCCGGCGGCATTGACGACGTGAAAGCACGGAATCAATTGCTCGACGAGTTCAACATTGAAATTGCTGGCGGATTCGGCGCAGTGAAGGGAAAAATCTGGCGCGTCGGATTGATGGGCTACTGCAGCCAGAAGCCCTTTGTGCTGTTGTTTCTGGCGGCGCTGGAAAAGTGCTTGCTCGATCAGGGCTTCCGGGTGCCGAGTGGCGCGGGCGTCGGAGCGGCCATTCGGAGTTATTCGCAAGTGGAAACTGCCGCCGCTGTCAGCCGCTAGCCATTTTCGCCGAGCACCCGCCTGTCATGTGAGCGCAGCGAAGCATCTCAGCGTAAACTGTTAAACGAGCATCAGCGAAGGAGCTTGCGTGACCACACGCCCAGTACTCGCAAACACTGGCGCCATGAGCCAATTCATCGGCGCCTTCGAAGTCACCTCAAAATTGAGCGGGCAAACCTATCAGTGCCGCTTCTCGCATATGTGGAACGGCATTGCCACGCGGCATGCGGACGCCATCGACACAAAGTTTTTTGTCGATGGCCAGGCCCATGTTGTGGGATTGGCGCATACCGCTTTCGTGAAATTCCGCGCGAAGGCCGGGCGCGATTTGACAGACCGCGAGGCAAGCTTTGTCGCCGCCGAATATCTTCGCGAGCGCCTTGAAGAAGATGACTTGCGTTCTCTCTATGACGTCCCGGAGGCCGAAGTTCTTCGCCTGATCAACCAGATTGGCATCAAGTAATCTCAGTTTTCCATTGCAAGCGACGTTCGATCCTAATCCCTTGCACTCGAATATCAGTCGCCCGGTTCGGCGTGGAAAGCGTCGAGCGTTGGATGGCGAATACCATCGCGGCGTATGAAGTGGATAACGAGCAGCATGAGCAGGGCGCCGAAAACCAGCACGGCGACTGCGATTTGCAGGCCAAGCTGCAAGTCACGAGAATCTGAAATCCTCCCTACTACGTGCGGACCCAGGCCGCCGATCAATTGTGTGGCAAACATGTAGACGCCAATCGACGTGGCGTGCGCCCTGCGCGGCATCATATCGTGGAGGACGGCAGTCACCGGTCCGTGATACCAGGACATGAAAAAGAAGGCAATCGCGAGACTGATCAGCACTGTGGATTTCTCTTCCGATTGAATGGCCAGCAACAGGCACGGAGCCGCGAGCAGGAATGCGGTTACGACGGCGATAATCCGGCCGTAAGAAAAACTCCGGTGCAGGCGATCCGCAACGAACCCGCCGGTCAAAACGCCCAAGAGTGCCGATGACAGCCCGATAACCGCGAGCAAGACGGAGGCTTCGCGCAAGCTGAAGTCCTTGTAGTTGACGGCGAAATCCGTGCTCCAGGTAAGAAGCGAAACACTGGAAAATGTGATGCAAATACCTGCGCAAATCATGGCCACAAACGCGGGCACCTGCAGAAGTCTGCCGATGGGCACCACTTCAGAGCGCGGTCCGCGCGGCGGTTCCTCAATCCAGAAAAGGGCGATCCCAGGAACAATCCCGGCGCATGCCACGATAAAAAGGGCTTCCTGCCACCCGTATCGCGGACCAATGATCCCGCCCAAAACATGGCCGGCCGCGCCTCCAAGCAACATCCCGGAAGCAAAGATGGCTTGCGCGACGGCACGGCGTTCTTGCGGGAAACCCCCGGAAATCATGGACTGAGCCGCAGGCGCGTAAGCAGCTTCGCCAAGCCCGACAACCGATCTGGCGATTAGGAAAAAAAGAAAATTGGAGGTGAGGCCGCCCACGAACGTCGCCACGCTCCAGCACACGATGCCAATCGCGATGATGGCCTTACGGCTGAAACGGTCGGCCAGGAATCCAAACGGGATGCTGCCCACCGCGAGAACCAGCAGGAGAAAGGTTTGCAGAGAGCCGAGCTCGGCGTCCGTAACATGCAAATGATCACGCAGCAGCGGAATCAGCGGGACGAAGACCTGGCGTGCCGCGAAGTTGACAAAATTGATCAAAGCAAGTACAGCAAGGAGACGAATCTGGTAGGAAGTGAGCGGGATGGGCTTCGTGGACATTCTGAATGGGTTCGATGATTCGCGCGTGACCCGGTGGAGCGTAGACCGGAAGTTATCAGTCTTTCTTCGGCCTATCAACATTATATGATGACTCAGAATCCTGTTCCCTCCTCGAACGCCACGACCAGTGACCGTTTAACCACGGTCCTTTCTTACGGCGTGTTGTTGCTGCTCATTTACCTCGTCTTCCGGATCTATGAACCCTTTCTCTCCCCGCTCGGATGGGCCGCCATTCTGGTGATTTTTTTCTATCCCATGCATAGCTGGCTGGCGCGGAAGTTTTCTTCGAGCCGTGCCGCCGTCTTCAGCACCCTGGCGGTAACGATTTTGCTCATCGTGCCCGCTATTCTTGTAACCACGCTGTTCGTCCGTGAGGCGCTTTCCATTTCGCGTGGCGTGCAACATTCCATCGTGGAACAGCATGCGCCGGCCGTGGCGAAAAAGTGGGCGTGGATTGCGCAGCATGTTCCTGGATTGGACCCCAACGCCGATGTGCTTGATATGCTGGCCCAAGGCGTTCAGAAAGAGGCAGGTTTTCTCGCGGAGCGCCTCGGCACCATCCTGCGGAACATCGCCGAGTTTGTCTTCGATCTCTTCGTGATGATTTTCGCGATGTTCTATTTCTTTCGCGACGGCGATCAGATTATCCGCGGCGTCCGCAGCATTCTGCCGTTTGACGCCGAGCACCGGGACACCATGATGAAGCAGGCGCGCGACCTCATTTCCGCAAGCGTCGCGACCAGCCTGATTATCGCGGCGATTCAAGGGATTCTTGGCGGACTGGGCTTCGCCATCGTGAAACTGCCGACCCCGCTTTTCTGGGGCGTGGCCATGGCTTTCTTTTCGCTGGTGCCCGTCGTCGGCTCCGGTCTGATCTTCGTGCCGGCGTCGTTATGGCTCGGCTTCACGGGGCACTGGGGGCGCGCCATTCTGTTGCTCGCGATCTGCGCGGGAGTGTCCACCATTGTGGACAACGTCCTGCGGCCGCTGTTGATCGGCGGGCGCACCGAATTGAGCGGGCTGGTGATCTTCATCAGCGTGGTTGGCGGCGTCGGCCTCTTTGGGATGCTCGGCCTGGTGCTGGGCCCGATCCTTGTCGCAACGGCCGCAAGCGTCTTTGCTGTGTACATGGAGAGACCGGAAAGCCCTCCGATAACGGCTCGATAACACCTACATCGTCTCGCCGTGAGGGCATGACTTGAGTGTGCTAGAGTAACGCGCTCGAAGGAATTTCATGACCACGAAACCTGCCCCGAAACCCACGGAGCTTCCCGCGGCGAAACTGAGGTGGAGATGCGAGCTCTCACGCATCCCGTTCGAAACCACCGCGCAAGCGGAGCTGCGCGAAGGGTTCATCGGACAGGAGCGCGCGCTGCGTGCGCTGAAAATGGGAGCGGAACTTTCGGCGCCAGGCTACAACGTTTTTGTATGCGGACTGGCGGGCACCAGCCGCGGCGGAACCATCGCTCGCATGATCGAAGAACTTCACCCTCCGACCAAGGAGTCGCTCGACCGCTGCTACGTCAACAATTTCAAATTGACGGACCGTCCGCGTTTGTTGGCGCTGCCCCGTGGCCAGGCCAACGCCTTCAAGAAAGACGTGCAGGCAGGGATCGATTTCTTGCGGCGCCGCATCCCCCAAGTCTTCGAAGGTGAGCCGTTTCAGCGGCAAAAAGGGCGCATCGTCGAGCGCTTCACCGTGCGCGAAAAAGAATTGATGGACGATTTCACGCGCCGTATCGCGCGCGAACAATTTGCCCTTGGCCACATGCAGGTAGGCGCGGTGGCGTTGCCCGAAATTTTTCCCGTGCTCGAAGGCCAGATGGTGCCCATCGAGGACATCTCCAAGATGGTGCACGAGGGAAAGCTTGAAAGCCCCGTGGCCGAGGACATCGAGCGAAAGTACGAGCAGTTCCGCCAGGAATTCACTGTAGTGTACCGGAAAACTCTCACGTTATCGCGCGAACTGGCCAGCGAGTTGAGTTACCTGGAGCAGGAAGCGGCCTCCGTGCTCGTGGACGGCGTCATCGAAGAGCTCAAGGAAAAATATCCCGGCAACAGTGTCGCGGAATATCTGGAAGAAGTGCGCCACCATCTTCTCGACAATCTCGATCCCTTCAAGGAGCGCGAGGGCGAAGGCGAGCACGACGAAGAGGCGCCGGACGGGTTGCCCAAGCCCCCGGGTGGTCCGGAGCGCGATCCCTTTCGCGTATACGGCGTGAACGTGATTCTTGCACACGACAACGACGACAAATCGCCTGTCATTTTCGAGACCACGCCTACGTACGCCAACTTGTTCGGAACCATCCAGCGCGCCTATGACACGCGAGGCGGCTGGACCAGCGACTTCATGGACCTGCGCGCCGGCTCGCTTCTTCGCGCCGATGGCGGCTTCCTGATTATGTATTCGCTGGAGGCGCTGTCCGAGGTCGGCGTGTGGCGTGCGCTGAAGCGTACTCTGAACCACAATCGGCTGGAAATTCAGCCGCTCGAAATGTTTTATCCCTTTGGCGGCAGCGCGCAGAAGCCGGAGGCGATCGATATCAACGTCAAAGTCATCCTCATCGGTGACCGCTCTTTGTACGAGCTGCTTTACGAGTATGAGGAAGACTTCCGCAAGATTTTCAAAGTGCGTGTGGAATTTGACGAAGAGATGGCCATGAGCGACGGCGTCATCGCCGAATATGCGGGCCGGCTGCGTGCGTTGTCCGAGAAGGAAGGTTTGTACCCCTTCGACCGCGGAGCATTTGCCGCCATGCTCGAATACGGTGTCCGCCAGGCAGGGCGAAGGAATAAGGTGACTGCGCGCTTTGTCGATATTGCCGACCTGGCGCGCGAAGCGCATTATAACGCGGCTGCCGTCGGAGAATCTGTCGTCCGCGCGGCCCACGTGCGCGGCGCCTTGTCTTCGAAAATGGAGCGCCACAACCTGATTGAAACGCGCATCCGCGAAATGATCCAGGAAGGAACCTTGCTCGTGGATGTCGAGGGATTAAGCGTCGGCCAGGTGAACGGACTGAGCGTCCTGGAAATCGGCGGATATTCGTTCGGCAAGCCCGTGCGTATCACCGCGACGGCGGCCCTCGGAAAAGCAGGCCTAATCAACATCGAGCGCGAAGCCAATCTCAGCGGGCGTTTCCATGACAAAGGCATGCACATCATCGCCGGCTACTTGAGGAGCCAGTTTGCGCAAGACAAGCCGCTTTCCCTCGCGGCCAGCATCTGCTTCGAACAATCCTACTCCGGAGTGGATGGCGACAGCGCCAGCTCCACGGAAATCTATGCGCTGGCGTCAGCTCTCTCGGGATTGCCGCTGCGGCAGGACATCGCCGTGACCGGCTCGATCAACCAGCAGGGCGATATTCAGGCCATCGGCGGCGTGAACGAAAAAATCGAAGGATTCTATGACGTGTGCCGCATCAAGGGCCTCACCGGCACGCAAGGCGTGATGATGCCGGACTCCAACGTGGAGGATTTGATGCTGCGCGAGGACATTCTGGAAGCCGTGGCGGCCGGCAAATTTCACATCTGGCCGGTTGCCAAGGTCGAACAGGGCATTGAGATACTCACTGGCATGACGGCAGGACGGAAAAACGGCGACGGGAAGTTCGACGCAGGAACCGTCTTCGCATTGATGGACGACCGCCTTCGCGACATGGCCAAGACCCTTAAGGAATTCGAGTAGTTAGTCGCGAATTGAGGGAACCTGGCACGCTCGCTGCCTTCATTTTATTTTTAGATGTCGGACCCACAAAAGCATCAAGATTTCCGGCATAAAAAGTGAAGAGTGGAACTCCACCTCTAGCCAAGTCTATTTGATCGGGGCGCCTGGATGGCCGAGGAGTGGCCGCCGGCATTGGCATAGGCAGAGTACAGGAGCGTGCGCTGGCAGAAGGGAAGGAAGCCAAGACCAGCGGCACACAGCACGACAAGCCCCTGGAGCTGGCCGAGAAAGAGCAAAGGCGTCGCGGCCCAAACCGCGTCGAGCAACAATACTACCGGAAACAACAAGCGGAACTTCACGCCAAGGTCGGGGTAGTCGAAGGCCAAGGCCGTGAACAGGTAAAGGCGCACCGGAACGCAAAGCACGGCAGCCGCCAGCAGGACACCGCCCAGCATAGGCGATCCGTAAAGCTCGTGGCTGACGCGGAGCACGTCGTGGAATTTGTAGAGTGCCGGAGCGTACATCACCAAATAGGAGACTTGAATCAGCATGAGCAGCGCGCGGACCGCCCTGCGCGGAATCGAGAGCGGCGGGGCAGGCCCGGCAGCCATAACGGCGGAGGTCCGTCCCGACGGTTCGAGGCTTCGACGCAAAGCTCCCAGATCGAGGGCAAGATCACGAGCTGATACGTAGCGCTCGTCAATGCGCTTGCGCAGGCATTTCTGCAAGATGCGCCCGAGTTCAAGTGGAGCCACGGGATTGTGCTGCCCAAGCGGTGGTGCTTCTTCCTTGAGGATGTTGGCGATGGTTGACGTGGCCGACTGGCCGAGAAAGGGATTGCGCCCCGTGGCCATCTCGTACATCACCAGACCGAGTGCGTAAAGATCGGTGCGCGGGTCCACGGGCTCGCCTTCCAGTTGCTCCGGAGCCATGTAGCCAACTGTGCCGACGAGCAAGCCTGCCTCCGTGGAGAGCGTGACCGGGTCCGCTCCCGTGGCGCCAATGCTTACCTTGGAGACCAGCGGCCGGAGAAGTTTGGCCAGGCCAAAATCAAGAACCTTGACTTGGCCGCTGCATGTCACGAAGAGATTCGCCGGTTTGATATCGCGATGGACGATGCCTTTCGCATGCGCGGCATCGAGCGCGTCGGCAATCTGTGTGCCAACATCCAGGAGCCAAGTCGTGTTGAAAGGCTTTTTGCCGATGTAATACCTGAGCGTCTGGCCTTCGAGTAGCTCCATGACGATAAAGAACACACCCTCATGTTCGTCGATAGCGTGGATCGTGCAGATATGCGGATGATTCAAGGCAGATGCGGCCCGGGCTTCCCGCCGAAAACGATCTACAGCCTGGTGGTCTCTGGAAAGTTCTTCGGGTAGGAATTTCAGCGCTACTGGGCGGCCCAAACTGGTGTCCTCGGCTTTGTAGACGACACCCATTCCTCCGCCACCGAGCTTCTCAAGGATTCGAAAGTGCGAAATGGTCTGTCCGACCATAATAGGAGGAGCTTGCTCTTGGCGGGCCATGTTAGGCTCGGACCGCTGGCAAGTCAAACAAAGATGCATCCAAGTCCTTGGATTCTGCGGGCATATCACTAAGAAAAAAGTGTCAGCGCAATTTCCGCCTTTAGCTTTGGTGCCGTAGGCGCAAGTGTCCGGCCAAGACGACGATGTCGGGAGATTCTTGCAGGATGCAGGCCCTAACTTCCAGGTTCAGTTTCACCATTCGCTTGATTTCCCTCCACATTGGCTCGCAAACGTATGGACTGAAAAGTGCCATGGACAGCGTCAGGTAGTTTGGCGATTGCGAGTAAACATAGGAAGCAGCCATGCGGAAAGTAATTTTAGCTGGGTTTCTGGCGTTTGCGAATGCGCTGGTCGGGTTAAGCCGCAGCGTCCCAGCCCTCCTCGCTTGGGCGGTCAATTCTCTCCTGAAGAGCATTCCAAGGGAGTATCCCTCGCGGCTTCTTATGTCCACCCGCGCCGCCCTGACCAATAAGAGTGCTGCCGTTTCCTTTGGCGCTTCCCCTTCGATGAAGCAGCTCTCCGCGCAGTTTTTCCTCGTTGCGCCGTATTCCGAGGCGGCGCAGAATGAGGGTCATTCCACGGTAATCCTTCCCATTCAAGAGAGGACTTTATGTGCTCCCCAAAAATCATAGCCGCAATCAGTTTGCTTGCTGCTTCTCTCCCCATAGCAAATGCTCAGACCGCCGCACCGGCTTTGTCCGGAGATCAGGTCGTGGAGCGAGTTTCGCCTTCCGCCGTATCCATTCTCGTCGGCAAAGGTGACGGCCAAGTTGCAGGCGTCGCTTCCGGAGTGATCATTCGAAGCGACGGCATGATTCTTACTGCGAACCATGTTGTGAAAGGCATGCGCGAAGTGCAGGTGCGGCTGAAGAGCGGCGAAATCTACGACCAAGTTGAGTTGATGGCGTCTGATGAGCGCCGCGATGTTGCAGCACTGCGCATCCCCGCCACGGGGCTCCCGGTCCTGCCCTTCGGCAACTCCGTTAGTGCAGCATCTGGTGCAGTGGTGTTTGTCGTATCGAATGCCGTCGGCTTACCCTGGACTGCATCTTCAGGCATCCTGAGCGCCACTCGAATGGCCGACGATGTACCCGGAGCAGGCAGTGGTTACCGGATTCTGCAGTTCACCGCTCCGTTGTCGCCGGGATCCAGCGGCGGAGTGTTGGTCGATGCTGAGGCTCGGATACTAGGAATTGTCGTTGGATCACTCAGCGTCGGCCAGAACATCAACTTCGCCGTGCCGATCGAAAGCGTTGCTGGCCTCGCCAATGCATCTGGTGGGACGCGTTTTGACTCTGGCGCACGATTGCAATCATTCGGCGCGAAAGCCACAGCCTTCCCGGCTGCTCCTGCCAATGCTCCTGGGATAGCGCAAGCAGTTCCCCCGAATCCGACTCTGCCCCGCCCGGACCAGCGGCAAATGCACACCATTTCGGTGCATTCCAAAACAATTTATTTGCGCCGCGAGCGGCTGCAGGACGACATTCATAAAACAGCGATGTTCCCGCACTTGGGATTGCGCTTCGCCGATTACGGGCAAACCGCCGACATTGCGATCACGGTTGACCGGCCGGTCATGACGTTTGACTGGACCTACACGCTGGTTTATCAGCCGAAGTCCTTGACACTCGCTTCGGGCACGGTTGAAGCAACCGATGAATTCGACGCCGGTCCGAAGCTGTCGGCAGTAATTGTGGAGCAGCTCGCCAGTGCCGTGCAGTTCCCGCGCGAAGAGCTGGACAGGCCGACCGGAATATCGGAGGCGAACGGCACGGGGATTCGTGAATCAGGAAGCGATCCGGCAGGAATTCTTCGCTCTGCTCGATCGATATTTGTGGAATCCCACACGATCTGGATGAAGGGCAATTTGCTGCAGGACGCGCTTTACACGCGTCCCGAGATGCGGGAGTGGGGCATCCGCATCGTCGACGACCGCAACGGGGCCGATATCTATATCGATGTCACGCGGCCCTTCCTGACATACGACTGGATTTTCAAAATGATTAACCCGAAAACAGGCATGGTCCTTGGCACGGGGAAGGTCACTGCAATTGACGGTCCCGCCGCGGCGCAGCGGCTGGCGATCGATATTGTCAACCAGATCCGCAGCGTTCGTCCCGTACCGGCAACACCGTGATCCCATGGGCGAACGATGTTGGCTGTGCCGCGGCGCAACTGTCGGCCGAAATCGTGAAGCACATCCGGCGGCTTGCCCATTGCCCTCAGCCGACAAGCAAACGCCAGAGTGCGCCCCCGAATTCCGTTAGGCGGAGCCGACTGCTTTACCTTTGAGGAATTTGGTGTCGGCAGCGAGGCCGAAGGCTTCCAGCACGCTGGTTTGCACTTGCTTTGAGAGGGCGTTGATCTCCTCGACACCGAAGTTCTGGGGACCGACGAAATACCTCAGTTGCTTCTCTCCTGCGGGAGTCTCGATAATCCGCAGAACGACGTCCGCGACTTCCTGGGCATTTCCGGCCGACGAGGAAAGTGCCGCGTTGACCTTCGCAGGGATCTCCTTTGCGGCGCCATACGTATCGGTGCGAGCTTCGTCGGCAGCCCTCACTGTATTGCCGAAAACAGGAGTCTCATATTGGCCGGGTTCGAGAATCACCGATTCAATTCCTTGCGAGGCAAGTTCGTAGCTATAGGCCTCGGCCAACGCCTCGAGTGCAAATTTGCTGGCGCAATAGAAGCCCGCAGAAGGAAGAATCACGCGGCCGGCGCCGCTGCTGATGTGCATGAGCACGCCGCTGCGTTGGCGCCGCATGTGCGGAAGCACGGCGCGATTTACGCGCACCGGACCGAGAAAATTCGTGTCCATCAGGCGCTGCGCTTGTTCGGTGGTGACAGCTTCCTCCAGCCCCGAGAGGTAGTAGCCGGCGTTGTTGATGGCGACGTCGATGCGGCCGCCTTTGGCGACGGCGGCATCCACAGCCCGTCCCACCGAGGCGTCGTCGGTCACGTCCAGTTCAAGGACGTGAATGGGCAGTGAATCCTTTTCCGCAAGCGTGCGGATTTCGGAGGCGTTCTTGGCATTGCGGCCTCGGGGATCACGCATCGTCGCGAAAACGGTGTGCCCTTTGCGAGCCAGGGTTTCGGTGAACAGTCTGCCGAAGCCGGTGCTGGAGCCGGTGATGAGAACCACTTGTTTGGAATTCATGATTATCCCTCCTTGTTGCAATACCGTGAACCAGTTTGATGCCGGAAGTAAAGCGGTTGGTTACAAAAAATGAGTTCAACAGATTGCCTACTGGGGAAATGGAACGGCGCACACGTAAGTGATCCATGGGTTTGGAGCCGAATGCTCTGTCGGAATCCCGAGAGCCACCGCTAACCGGCTACGAACGAGTCACTTCCAGCGGTAGCGATCAGAGCTGGTAGCCGACGAGCGTGCCCGGCGCGGTCCGCAAGAAGAGCATGTCGGCGACGTCGTCGACTGCGTACACCGGCTCACGCTCCTTGCCCAGATCCACGCGCGAGCGAGGCTGCCCGCTGTCCTTGTCGATCTGAAGCAGTACATTTCCGTTTCCTTCGGGAGCGCGAGTCAACATAAAAACCGATCCTGGGACCGTGAGCGAGGCCTTGAAGCGTTTCGTCGCCAGCGCCGCCGACTGGCGAGAGTAGCCTGTGAGCTGTGCGCCGGACTGCGAGTACGCCGTCGCCAGTTGCGCGGTGACGTATCGCGCGTTCGGATCTGTCGATTTCTGCGATGCTTGGGTGAAAGCGTCGCCATACGCCGAGGCGGCGGCGCCGTACAGGCCGGCGCGCACGGCGTTCACCGCATAGAGCGCACGCACCACCCCCGGAAGCTGCGGCGCAGGGTAATAAACCTGCTGCTTCACCTGCCCATCCCGCGCCACGAGCACGAGGTTCTGCGGCGCGATTAGGACAACGCCCGCGGGACGGATCTCTATATCAATCGGGTCTTCGCCGCCCTGCAGCTTGATCTCGCCGCCGAGCGCGCGGAAGGTGCCGGCCTCGCGATCGACTGCGTACAGGCGGTGGTCGCGGTTCGCGAACACGTAAAGCGTCCGCCCTTCCGCAGCATGATGCAGGTAGTATCGAGCGGCATTGTAGTCGCCCGAACTCAACGGCTTGCCACTCTCAATCGCATCCTTGAACCTCGGCTCACCAGTGGCAAGATCAATGATGTTCACCTCGGCGTTCGTCGCCGCGTCGGGGCGCGACACGTAGAGCAAGCCTGCCGGCGTAAGCTCAACGTAGGCGAGCTGGCCCTTGATCTTCACATCCTTCTTCAGGTGCAGCGTCGCCGTGGCCACATCAAGAACGTTCACGAAAGTGCGCGATTCGGCGTCGACGGCGAGTACCACGGCGTCGCCGGCGACCATCGCGTCGATCACCTTGCCGTGCATACGGACTGGCTTCGCGGCGACCGTTGTCCCATCTTCGTAGCGAGCCACGTTGAGACCTGTTTGAACAACTCCGTTGATGACGCGGCGGCTGCGGGTTGGTTCGCCTTCCGGCGGCGCTTCGGGGAGCATGATGATCCCACCCGGATGCTGGACGATATCGCGGATGTTTCCCTCGACGCTCGCGGGCTTGGCCCAGAGCGCCTGACCGTCAGCGAGGCTGTAGGCCATGAGGTGGTCGTCGAAGCTCGCATAAATGCGATCGGTTTTGTTGAGCGACGGATAGAGCCGCACGTGTCGCGGGGGTTGCGCCCAGCGGTTGGTGGTCAGTGCTGCGGACCACCGCACTGCGCCAGTACGCGCGTCCAGAGCCCGCAAACCCATCAGCGTGTGGACGACGATCATGTCCGGCCCCGCCTGCAGCACTTCCAGCACGCTGCCCTCGGCAGCCGTGCGCTGCAAACCCTGTATCAGCGCACCGAAGCCCCTCTTCTGGGGCTCGGCCTGCTCGAACAGCGCTTCGTTCGCCCAACGCTGTTCGCCGGTTACGAGATCGTAGAGCGCAACGACCGAAGGCCCGACCGCGCGGTTTCCATGGATGAGAAGGGTGCCGCTCTGTGGCAGAACGCGGCGGGTAACGACTCGCGTCAAGTTCAGGCGCCGGGAATCGAAGACGACCGCGCCAGTTACGGGGTCAAAGATCACCAGCAGACCCGGGCGCGTCGCTTCCATGAGGAGAGAGCCCTCGACCATGTGGACGCTCTCGGCCGGCAATCCGCCGAGTTCAGGCTTCTCCCACATGACCTGGCCACGCTCGATATCGACAGCGGCTAGCGCGGCGTCCGTCGAGACGAGGAGAGCGCCCATCGGTGTGACCTGTTGCCAGCGGATGTCCCCCTTCAACTTAAGGGTCCAAGCTGCGGTCGCGCCGGAAGGCGCGGGCGCAACGGCCTGAGCATTGAGCTGCCGCGGTTCAGAAGATATTCCGCTCGATAGGAGCACGGAAACGGGGCCGAGCAGCAGGCCTGCTAATAGGATTCGTTTCATTGGGGACTTAGTCTCCTGGCTGAGTTTGGAATGAGGACGGTGTTATTTTGATCCTGCCAGAGAATCTGTCCTTAGGAAAACATACTTGCGGTACAGGAGTGTCGGCCTAATTACCCCCACTTTGCGCGATCGCTTCTGGATTGTCGGCAACCCGGAAGTTGGGTCGGACCCCCGTTAACTTCCGGCTAGCCCGTTATTCAGGAAGAGCAACCTGTCAGAGCGAGTTGCGCTTCCTTCTCTCTGCTGGCCGTCGATCGGCCCACTTCAGGATGGCGTCAAGCGTAGGACAAAGGGATTGGCCCCATGGTGTCAGACGGTATTCAACCTTCGGCGGCACCTGAGGATAGGACGTACGCACAACGATTCCGTCCACTGCCAAGCTGCGGAGCTGCTGCCCCAGCATCTTCTGAGTGATGTTAGGTATCGCTCGTTCCAGGTCGGAGAAGCGCATCACCTTGCCTCCGAATAGATGGAACAGAATCACGAGCTTCCATCTTCCTTCCAAGAGACGGAGCGCTGC
>Ga0137418_10002629_pt1 | contig 16425 bp, 14 predicted proteins | sample CZODoug3_1_2_16f_FD_122242 | JGI IMG/M metagenome (GOLD analysis project Ga0137418, IMG submission 122242) | Vadose zone soil fungal communities from Angelo Coast Range Reserve, California, USA - CZODoug3_1_2_16fungal (Hybrid Assembly) | ecosystem: Environmental > Terrestrial > Soil > Vadose... | reverse complement strand
GAAGCGGAAAATCACCATATTCACAGCAGGCTGCAATGACTCGAGCATCGCGGCGGCCACGAAATCAAGCGCGGGGTTGCCTGCGGCGTCGACGATCGTATTGTGAAATCGCACGTCCGAAGCGCAGAACTCCTCATCGCTCAGATCGGCGAGTCGTTGCCTTTCGATTTCTGCCGCAAGAGCCACGAGATGTTCATCCGTACGACGCGCGGCCGCCAGACGGCAGCAAACCAGCTCGAGTTCGGTGCGTGCCTCGGCGATGTCCTGCAGCGAGAACTCGCCGAGCGAGACGAACAGTGTCGCGGCGTTGGCGACCGCCAGGCGCGCCTCCTGACGGTTCGGCTGTTTGACGAAAGTGCCGCCTGTCGGCCCGCGGCGCGAGCGAATCAGGTTCTGTGCGGCCAGGCGCTTCAGAGCTTCGCGGATCGTTGGGCGCGACACGCTGAAGCGACTGGCGAGCTCTTCCTCGGTCGGAAGCCGTTCGTCGACCTTGAGCCGCCCCTCGAGAATCGCTTCCCGGATCTTGGTGGCGATCTGGATCGCGAGTCCGTGCGTCACGATGCCCTGGTAGTCGATAGCCATGCGCCGACGAAGCCCTCAAGCGGATCGAGGCACCGATCCAACGTGCCATTCGTATCATTGGTCTGACAAATATGCAATAATGAGCAAAGACAAGGCGACCCCTACAAGATCGCGAGGCAGCTCCATGTTCAGGGCACTCCTCTTAGATGAGACGGGCGGAACTGTCACCGCATCAATACGCGAGCTCGATGATTCAACGCTGCCGGACGGTAATGTCACGGTCGCGGTGGAGTACACAACCATCAATTACAAGGACGGGCTCGTTATCAGCGGCGGCGGCGGCGGATTGGTCAAGCGCTGGCCGCACGTGCCCGGCATCGATTTCGCGGGCACCGTGCGGATGAGCGAGCACTCTGCTTACCAAGTCGGGGACAAGGTGGTATTGACGGGTTGGCGCGTCGGTGAGGTTCAGTGGGGCGGCTGCGCCCAAAAAGCATCGGTGAACGGCTACCAGTTGGTACCCCTTCCTGCCGGTCTGAGCACGCGCCAGGCGATGGCGGTCGGTACGGCAGGCTTCACGGCAATGCTCGCGGTGATGGCACTGGAAGCCCACGGATTGACCCCGGCTGCCGGGGAGGTCTTGGTCACGGGTGCCGCGGGTGGTGTCGGCTCAGTTGCGACCGCGGTGCTCGCGAAGTGTGGCTACCGCGTCGTCGCATCGAGCGGGCGTGCCGAGACGCATGAGTATCTGACGGGTCTCGGGGCTGCCTCCGTGATCGATCGTTCGCCCTTTGCTGAACCTGCTAAGCGGCCGCTCGAGAGTGAGCGCTGGGCGGGGTGCATCGACTCGGTGGGCGGCAACACGCTCGCTCGGGTGTTGGCGCAGACAAAATACGGCTGTTCTGTGGCTGCGGTGGGCCTTGCAGGCGGTAGTAAGCTCGAGCACACCGTACTGCCGTTTATCCTGCGGGGCGTGAATCTGCTGGGCGTCGATTCCGTCATATGTCCGAAGCCGCGGCGCATCGAGGCCTGGACCCGTCTGCGCAAGGATCTGCCCATGGAGAAACTCGAGGCGATGACGGTGAGTGCGACCCTTGCGGACGTGCCCCGGCTCGCCGCTGAGATTCTCAAAGGCCAGATCCGCGGCCGCGTGGTCGTCGACGTCAATCGCTGATTCGCCGAGCCCAGGCGGCTCGCGAGTCGCCGGGCGCTGGCTTTAGCTGTACTCACGCATGTAGGTCCGGGCGCCGCAACGGCAGATAAGGTCGTTTTGCGCTACGACCGTGGACGCGCCGCTCCTCTGGGGACCGGGCGACCTCTACTTGCGTGGGTCTCGCTCGGTGAGCGCAACCTTACGGAGTCTTCGCTCTCCACGCATTACATACAGCACGTAAACACGATCACGGTCGCGACGGTAGAAGATGCGGCAGGGTGGCTCAACGATCTGGCGATAGCGCCAGCCACGTAATTCCTGTGGTTTCGAGCCGCTGTCCGGGTGAGCGATTAGCTGCTCGACGCGCTTAAATATGCGCTGCACCAGCTCGCGTGCTGCTTGGCAAGCGTGACCAGAAGAATCACTTCCCCGAGATCGAAACGCTCTTTGCTGGTGCTTGCGCTGCCGCGCAGCACTACGCGAAGACGCCGCCCGGGCGCACGCACTTACCGTGCAAAACAATCCCTCTTGAGGTGACCCGTCTAAGCCGCTCGGCTACACTTGACCCCCTGTCAACGTCCCACCTCACGCACACCGACCGGCAGGCGTGAAATGCCGACCATGCGGCCTATCCTCGGTCACGTCAGACTTCCGAACATGTCCAGCCCGCATAGTCCCAATCAAAACCGTCTGCTTGCCGCGCTGCCCACGGCCGAGTTCGAGCGCCTGTTACCCCAGCTGGAACTAGTGCCGATGCGGCTCGGCGAACTCCTCTGCGAATCCGGTGACCAGCTGCAGCATGCCTATTTCCCGACGACCGCCATCGTGTCTTTGCACTACGTCATGCAGAGCGGCGCATCGGCGGAAGTCGCCGGGGTTGGCAATGAAGGCATGCTCGGCGTTTCACTGTTCATGGGCGGCCAGACCACGCTCACCCGGGCAATCGTGCAGACGGCGGGCCATGGCTACCAGTTACGGTCGCGGCTGCTGATGGAGGAATTCAATCGCTTCGGGCTGTTGCTGCGTCTATTGCTGCGTTACACCCAGGCGCTGATCACCCAGATGGCGCAGACGGCCGCCTGCAATCGCCACCATTCGCTGTTGCAGCAGCTATGCCGCTGGCTGCTGTTGACGCTGGACCGGATGCCGTCGAAGGATTTACTCATGACCCAGGAGTTGATTGCCAGCATGCTGGGAGTGCGACGCGTAGGCGTTACCGAAGCGGCCGGAAAATTGAAGGATCTGGGCGTGATCAGTTATCGCCGCGGCCACATCACGGTGCTGGACCGTTCGCTGTTGAATGCCCATGTTTGCGAGTGCTACGAAGTGGTCAAACGCGAATTCGATCGCTTGCTCTGTGACGTACAGCACCGCCAGAATGCTGTCGCTGTCGCTGTGAAGAAATAGAGAACACTGGTAACACTGCCTCATTCAGGATTATGGCCAGAAAAACTACACCCGCAGCCGTTATCAACGCCACCACTCGAACGCCGGATGGCATCACCGATGCCCGGCGCCAGGAAACTCTGCTGAAAACGGGGGCCCTGCAGAACGCGATCTTCAACAGTGCCAATTTTTCGATTATCGCCACCGACGAAAAAGGCATCATCCAATTGTTCAATATCGGCGCCGAACGCATGCTGGGCTACACGGCCGCCGAAGTGGTAAACAAGATCACGCCGGCCGACATTTCCGATCCGCAGGAGGTAATCGCGCGCGCCAGGGCGCTGAGTCTCGAACTCGGCACACCAATCACGCCCGGCTTCGACGCCTTGGTGTTCAAGGCGTCGCGTGGCATCGAGGACATCTACGAGCTGACCTACTTCCGCAAGGATGGGAGCCGGTTCCCCGCCGTGGTGTCCGTCACGGCGCTCCGCGATGCGCAGGCCGCCATCATCGGATATCTGTTGATTGGCACCGACAACACCGCGCGCAGGCAGGCTGAAGAGGCGCTGCTCAAGGCGGGGGCCCTGCAGAACGCAATTCTCACCAGTGCCAATTTCTCGATTATTGCCACGGACGCAAAAGGCGTCATCCAGATCTTCAACGTCGGCGCCGAACGCATGCTGGGCTATGCGGCCGCCGAAGTCGTCAACAAGATCAACCCCAGCGATATTCATGATCCGCAGGAAGTGATCGTGCGCGCCAAGGCGCTCAGTCTCGAACTCGGCACACTAATCGCGCCGGGCTTCGAGGCCCTGGTCTTCAAAGCTTCGCGGGGGATCGAAGATATCTACGAGCTGACCTACGTCCGCAAGGACGGGAGCCGGTTCCCCGCCGTGGTGTCAGTCACAGCGCTCCGCGACGCTCAGGACGCCATCATCGGCTATCTGTTGATTGGCACAGACAATTCCGCGCGCAAGCAGTTCGAATTGGAACTGCACAACGCCATGGCCGTTGCGCACAGCGCTAACCTGGCGAAAACGGATTTCCTTTCCAACATGAGTCATGAGCTGCGCTCCCCGCTCAATGCGATCCTCGGTTTCGCGCAGTTGATGGAGTCCGATGTGACGCCGCAAACACTCACCCAGAAGGAAAGCACCGGCCAGATTCTCCAGGCGGGGTGGTACCTGTTGAATTTGATCAACGAGATCCTCGATCTCGCCATGATCGAGTCGGGCAAGCTGCCAGTGTCGCTGGAATCCATGTCGCTAGGCGAAGTCATGCTCGATTGCCAGACCATGATTGAACCGCAGGCGCAGAAGCACGGCATCAGCATGCGGTTCTGCCAATTGGACAAACGTTGTTTTGTTCTCGCCGACCGGACGCGGGTGAAGCAGATTCTCATCAACCTTCTTTCCAATGCAATCAAATACAACCGTGTGGGCGGAACGGTCGTCGTGGAGTGTACGGTGACGTCCCCGGAACGCATCCAGATAAGCGTCAAAGACACCGGCCTGGGATTGTCTCCGGAAAAACTGGCGCAGCTGTTCCAGCCGTTCAATCGTCTCGGCCAGGAGGTCCGCGGCGAAGAAGGCACCGGCATCGGCTTGGTGATGACCAAGCGACTGGTTGAACTGATGGGAGGTGTCATCGGCGTGGAGAGCGCCGTCGGAGTTGGAAGTGTGTTCTGGGTCGAATTGATTCGGGCTGGCGAGCCACAGCTTGCTGTTGGCGCAACCGAAGCTGCGGCACTTACGCCGGCGCGCGTTCAGAGTGACGCAGCACTGTGCACCCTGCTCTATGTCGAGGACAACCCGGCCAACCTGAAGCTGGTCGAGCAACTCATCGCGCGCCGCCCGAATATGCGCCTGCTGACCGCGGGGGAGGCGATGCTCGGCATCGAGCTTGCGCGCAAACATCAGCCAGAGGTGATTCTGATGGACATCAATCTGCCGGGAATCAGCGGTATCGGCGCCCTGAGAATCCTGCGCGAAGATCCGCTGACACAACACATCCCCGTCGTTGCCATTAGTGCCAATGCAATGCCCCACGACATTTACAAGGGCCTGGAGGCTGGATTCTTTCGCTATCTCACCAAGCCCATCAAGGTCATCGAGTTCATGGAGGCGGTGGACGTGGCACTGGATGTTTCCAGAGCTGCCTCGGCCATTGAAAACAAAAGCAGTGCAAATGACAAAGGAGCCGCGCGATGATCAGCACCTCCGACATTTTTAGCGCCAGAATTCTGATCGTTGATGATCTGGAAGCCAATGTCCGACTGCTGGAGCAAATGCTGAGTGGCGCCGGCTATACCTGCATCGCATCCACGAGGGATCCGAATGAGGTCTGCTCGCTGCACCGTAAAAACCGCTACGACCTGATCCTGCTCGACTTGCTGATGCCCGGTATGGACGGGTTCCAGGTAATGGAAGAGCTCAAGGGTATCGAAGCCGGCGGCTACCTGCCGATACTTGTGATCACGGCCCAGCCAGGTCACAAAGTGCGGGCGTTGCAGGCGGGCGCCAAGGACTTCGTCAGCAAGCCGTTTGATCTGGTTGAAGTCAAAACCCGCATCCACAACATGTTGGAAGTGCGGCTGCTGTACCAGCAGATTGAGAATCACAACAGACTGCTGGAACAGACGGTGCTGGAACGGACCGCCGAACTGCGTGAAAGCGAAGAGCGTTTTCACCGCCTGACTGAACTATCGTCCGACTGGTACTGGGAGCAGGACGTGAACGGGCGTTTCACCCAGGTTTCCGGGCCCGCTCTTGAGATGCTCGGCATTCGCCGGGACGGCTCGCCGGACAGAACAGACGACGCTCAGGGCCCGCACTGGAATGAGGCCGAGCGCGCTGCACTGGAAGAGAACATCGCCGCCAGACGGCCGTTCCTGGATTTTGTCTACAGCAGGACCAACGTCGATGGCTCACAGCAATATTTTCAGGTGAGCGGGGAGCCTATCTTCGACCCCTCGGGCTGCTACACCGGATACCGCGGTATTGGCATGGACATTACCGGACGCATGCGCGCCGATTCGAATCGTCGAGGTGGTCCCGCCGGCTAGGGTAACGGGCCCCGTTTGCGGACAGACTCTGCAAAAAAAAGGCCGTCTCGCGACGGCCTTCTAGTCCTGCTTTCACAGGTTTTTCTTCATCGATTACTCGTTGTGACCTTGGGCGAGGGGCGCGGACGCGCTTGCCAGCTGGCAGCTGGTGAGGCTGGTACCAGTCGTCGTGACGGCGACGTTCGCCAAGGCACGACCGGCTAGTGTTCCACCGGTCAAGGTGATGGATCCGCCGGTGACATCACCCGCGAGGATGGTTCCATTCACAGTTGAAGTGGTGAACGTCGCAGCAGCGCTCGGCGTCCAGTACACGTTGCAGGGCTGGCCACCACCGGCCATGACGACCGTGAAGTTGGTGCCCGTGAGTGCGCCATCAACGAGGATGATCCAGACCCCGGTTGAAGGCCCATCGAGGGTCAGCACGCCGGTCTTGGCGACCGCGTCGGTACAGTACACGCCAGGCGCAAGGTTCTGGGCGGCAAGGCTGCCGTCGACCTGGGTGCAGGCCCGATTCGTGGCCTCGGTCTCGAGCGCAGCGTAGGCGCTGAGAAAGTCAGTGCGCGCCTGAGCTGCGGCCGCATTGGTCGCAGGGGGTGTCCCGCCGCGAACCGCACAGCCGGTGTTCGTGTAAGAAGCAGTGATGCCGGGGGAGATTCCCACCTCGCCAACCACGGCGCCGCCGGTGCAGGTTACAGCCGTGCCGCCGAGGACCGCGAAATCAGCGGCCGACCCGAGTGACTGGGCCGATGCCGATGAGACGCCGCCAAGCAGCGCTACCGTCGCAAGCAGAGACGCTGCGAGGTACTTCTGTCGAGTAATCATGATATGCATTCCTATAAGTCGTTTAAAAGAGGTTTTCGAAGTCTTCGACACAGGGTGCCGACAACCGCGACTATCCCCCTGCGTCGCAAGAACTTCTGTCCGGTTGCGGACGGAGTCGAAAAGATAAAGGCCGTCTCGCGACGCCCTTACAGGAATTTAGGCGCCAAAGCCCGCGATGAGCACGATGACGATCCCCACCGGACAGACGTATCGCAGAGCGAGCAGCAGGATTCTCTGGGAGGTAGGCGACAGGCCACTCAGCTCGCTTGCGGGCATCCGGCGTCCGATACGCCATCCCAGGAAAACGCTGACGAGCAGCGCCGATAGCGGCATCAGCAGATTGGCACTCAGGAATTCGACCAGTCCGAAGAAATTCAGTCCGGCGAGGTGCGCGATGCCTCGCAGCGGATGCCAGTGCGCTGCGCGGCCAAACGCCAGCACCGACCCCTGACCGAGCAGCCAGCCGGCAGCCAGGCAGATCACTGCCGCAGTCCTGCGCGTCAATCCTGCGCGCTCTGACAGCCACGCCACCCAAGGCTCCATCATGCCCACGGAGGGCGTGAATGCCGCCAGTGCAAGGAGTGCGAAGAACAAGGTGCCGATGACCCGTCCACCGGGCATTTCGGCAAATGCAATCGGCAGAACCTGAAAGACGAGCTCCGGGCCTCCCGCCGGATTCAGACCGTAGCGAAAGGTGAGAGGGAAGATCACCACGGTCGCGAGCAGCGATACCGCGAAGATCGAGCCGACTACCACCACCGCCGTGCGGCGCAAGGACTCGCCCGGCGGCGTATAGGCGCCGTAGGCGATCAGGATGCCGGCACTGACACCCAGCGCAAAGAGTGCCTGGCCGACCGCGCCAAGAACCACTGTCGGTGTCAGGCGGCTCAGGTCTGGCGCAAAGGCGAATCGCAAGCCACGCTCCACGTCTCCGGTCGCGAGCGAGTAGGCGGCCAGTACCAGGAGAATCGCGAGCAATGCCGGCGCCCGCCAGCGGTTCGCCCACTCGACCCCACGATTGAGCTCGCGCGCCGAGACCGCGGCTACGAGCGCGAAGAATGCCAGCTGCCACAACGACACGGCGCGCGAATCGGCGACAAACGCCTGAAACCGTGCGACGACCGCGGCGGCACCATGCGCATAATGGCCGGAGGCGAAGAACCATACGTACGCGAGCACCCAGCCGGCGATCATCGTGTAGTACGTGAGGATCAGGAATCCGGCGATGCAGCCGGTCCAGCCGACTATGTTCCAGCGCGTCGAGTAGCCAAACGAGGCGGCGATGCTCCCGGCCGCGGTTTGCGGCGAGCGCCTCGCCCAGCGGCCCAGTGCGATTTCGCCAATGAGTACCGGCGCGCCGAATGCGAGGCAGGCCAGCACGAACACCGCGATGAAGACGAATCCGCCATTCGCACCGGCGAGATAGGGGAACCGCCAGACGCTCCCCAGACCCACTGCGGCACCGACGGCGCCGAACAGCAGTCCCAGGCGCGATGACCAGCGCGGGCTGTTCATGCGCGCCGGGGTGGTACGCGCTTCAGGGCACGACCGCCATTACCCGCGCGGGGAACCCCGTGCCGCCCTGCGCTTTGGGCCAGGTGACAATGACGAGCGCACCCGCCTCCGGGACCTGGTCGAGGTTGGCCAGCATCTCGATCTGGTAGTGGTTGAGCCCGAGGATGTAGCTCTCGAGCGAGTAGTCCTCATGCGTCGTGGCGAGGCCCGGGTCGGTATCGGTCGTCTCGTGGCCGGAAGCCGTGATCTTGCGATCCTCATAGAGGAGCTTCAGGACCTCCTTGCTCCAGCCAGGGTAGTGGGCGGTACCCTTGGCATCCTTGTTCTGCATGGCCGCATCGTCGGGCCAGCGCTTGGACCAGTCGGTGCGCATCGCCACGAAGGCACGCTCCGGTACCCGTCCGTGCCTCGTCTCCCAGTTGTTGATGTCTTCGACCTTGAGGGTGTAGTCGGGATTTTTGGCCACCTTGTCGTGCACGTCGATGACGACGAGCGGCAGCACCATCTGCTGCAACGGAATCTGATCGATCGTGCGCAACCCCGCGTGAAAGTGCGCCGGTGCATCGATGTGCGTGCCCCACTGGCCGACGTGCGTGAACTGCTGCACCAGGAAGCCGTCCTTCTTGATGGTGTAAAGCTCGACCACCTTCTCCTCGCCAAACCCCTTCCAGTGCGGGGTCGTGGGACCAAAGGTGTGTGTGAGGTCGACGAATTTCTGGTTCGCCAGAGTGGCATATAGGTCGATCGAGCCACGCGGCGCATCCGCCGCGACCGCTGCACATGCCGCATAGCACAGCGCGGCGACCGCGCTCGCCCATCGGACTCGAATCACTCTCACAGTCACACTCCTTCAGGGTCAGCGGCCGGGTGCCTCGGGCGAACTGCGCGCATCGCACCACCGGCGCGCCTAGAATTTGAAGTTCACGTGCACCTTGAACCAGCGCGGCATGCCCGGGTAGAGCTGTGCCAGGCCATTGATCGAGGTGTTGTCGAAGCCCATCGTGCCGTAGTGCTTGTCGGCCAGGTTTTCCAGCGAGACGCCGAGCTCGGTCTTGCCGCTCGCGGTCGTGTAGCTTGCGCGCACGTTGGCGACGCCGTATGCGGCCTGCTCCACGATCGGCAGGTCCGACAGGTTGAACCAGAAGCGCGACAGGTAGTTGCCATCGAGCTGCAGCGCCGCATGACCGCGGTAGAGCGGGAACGTGTAGCGAATCAGCGCATTCCCGGTCCAGCGTGGTGCGTTACCGGGCGTGAAGTCCCCCTTGATCCCGTTGCCGCGCGTGTCGACGTCCTTGACGACCGCATCCACGTACGCAGCGCCGAGGCCAAAGCGCCACGACTCGTTCGGTGCCCACTCCGCTTCCAGCTCGGCCCCCACGTGCTTGGCGTCGGCGTTCACGATCAGCTGCTCGAGGCTGACCGTGTAGATGAGCGCCTGGTAGTCCTTGTAGTCGTAGTAGTACGCGGCTCCGTTCACACGCAGGCGGTGCTGCAGATACTCCGACTTGAAGCCGGCCTCGTACGAGGTCAGCTTCTCCGGGCTGAAGGTCATCTTCGAGAGGTCATTGATGAAGAGCGGGAAGAGCGGCGCGGTGTAGCCGCCGCCCTTGACGCCACGGTTGACCCCGGCGTAGGCGAGGAAGTCCGGCGAGACGTGGAAGTCCAGCTGCGCCTTGCCGGTGAACAGCGTGTCGTCGCGGGTGGCCGCGTAGTCGCTCGAGAGCGGCAGGCCGGAAAGCCGCGTCAGGGGGACCGTCGCCCCCGTGGTGCTGTGTGGGAAGTACTCATACGGATTCCAGGTGAAGAAGTAGTCCTTCTTGTCCTTGGTGACCCGTGCCCCGAAGGTGAGCCCGATGAGGTCGGTGAAGCGGTACTCGAGCTGTCCGAAGGCGGCGTAGGAGGTGGTCTTGAGCGTGTAAGGTGACCGCGTGGCCGGGTACGCCCCCGTGCTCGGGTCCGGAACGATGTCGCGCCCCGCGGGGTCATGCCAGTAGGGCGCCGTGCCGAACGGCCACACGCCCGGTATTCCGAAGTAAAGCGGGGTGTTGGGGTTGGTGGGAGTGTTGAACTCCTGCGCGGTAAAGAACGTCGGTCCCAGCCAGCCCTCGTAATAGTCCCCGTCAATGCGCAGGCCGTAGACGCCACCGGTCCAGTTCAGGCGCTTGTCACCGCCGTTCAGGCGCGCTTCGAGCGACTGCTGGTTCACCTTGCTGCCGTTGAAGAACTGGAAGAGGGTGTCCAGCGAGGCGTCCGAGTCCTCCTGGTAGTCCTTGCGGAGCGACGTGTAATCGGCGACGACGGTGAGGGCGGCAGCACCCAGGTCCCGGGTGTACTTCGCGGTGAGTCCGCTGCCTTTGAGCCTGGTGAAGCCGCTGATGCTGTCGCGGATCACGAACGGGCCGCTGTTCGTCAGGCCCGACGCGTTGCAGCCCGGGCAGGTGAGGTACGGGTTGTCGTTCGGTCCGGCGTAGACGTCGATGCCGGGCGCGATGTTCATGGTGGTGCGCTCTTCCCAGGAGCCCGCGTGCACGTCGGTGCGGCTCAGGCGCCCGAGCAGCAGCAGCTGCGAGTTGTCCGGCAGCTTGAACAGCAACTGCCCGCGCAGCGCCCAGTCGTTGCCATTCTCCGCGTCGTTCGCCGGTCCGAAGGTATTCCTGAACAGCGGATCGTAGTGGTTCGACTGCAGGGAGATGCGGGCGTCGATCCCTTCGGCCAGCGCGCCGCCGAAGGCCCCCTCGACGCGCACCAGGTTGCGTTCACCGAAGGTCACGTCCATGTACCCGCCCGTCTCGTCGGTCGGACGGCGTGAGATGAAGTGCGCAAGCCCGCCGGTCGCATTGCGGCCGAACAAGGTTCCCTGCGGTCCGCGCAGCACCTCGACGCGGTCGATGTCGAACGCCGAGAATGCCAGCCCGATCATCTGACTCACATAGACGTCATCGACGTAGATCGCCGCGGGGCTCTCCTGGTGATCGGCGAAGTCGTTCTGCACGACGCCGCGGATGGCGAGGCTGAAGGAGGAGGGGCCGTTCGGCTGCGTGAGCACCACCGCCGGCATCGCTTTCGTGATGTCGGTGGCGTTGACGACGCCAAGGTCGGTCAGGTCGGCGCCGGTGACCGCGGACAGGGAGATACCGATCTCCTGCTCGTTCTGCTCGCGCCGTTGCGCGGTGACGATGACCTCTTCGAGTCCCCCGCTCCTGGCACCGGCCTGCTGGGCGGTCGCGCTTTGCGGTGACCCGCCGGCAACCCAGGCGGCGACGGCCACCAGAGTCGCTGTGGTCTGAACGGTGTAACGGGCGCGTTGACGCGTCTTCATGGTTCTTCCCCCCCACTCATGGCGAAAGCTCAGATGGACTGCAGCAGTCCCCCGTCGACGGCGATGGCCTGCCCGCTGACGTAGCCGGCCGGTTCCGACGCCAGAAATACTGCGACCGCTGCCAGGTCCTCCGGGCGGCCAAGGCGGCGCGCCGGAATCTGCGCCGCCAGTTTCGTCAGGTCGAGCTGCAACTCCTGCAGGCGCTCGGTCACGGTGTATCCCGGCATGAGCGCATTGACGGTGATGCCGTCCTGCGCGACCTCCTTGCTGAGGGCGTTCACCAGGCCATGCAGCCCTGCGCGTAGCGAATTGGACAGCATCAGCCTCGGCACCGGCTCGCGCGCGGCGATGGAGGTGATCACCACGATACGGCCCCAGCGGCGCGTACGCATACCCGGCAGCGCGGCCTGGATCGCCCCGACGCTGCTCATCCACAGTCCCTCAAAGGCCTCCCGCCAGGCGCCGTCCTGCAGTTCCGCGAACAGGCCGGGCGGCGGTCCGCCGGTATTCACGACCAGAATGTCGACCTGCCCCAGGCGCTTCTCGGCCTCGCGCACCACTTGCGCCGCAGCTCCGGGCGCCGACAGGTCGGCGACGATTCCTTCCGCGCCGAGCTCGGCGGCGGCCGCGGCGACCCGCTTGGCATTGCGTGCGCAGACCGCGACGCGCGCCCCTTCCGCCGCCAGCGCCTGCGCGACGGCCTTGCCGAGACCGCTCGAGGCACCCATGACGAGTGCCCGGCGCGTTTCGAGCGCGAGCTTCAAGTCACTTTCTCAGGTACGCGTCGGTGCCGGCCAGCCAATCCTGGCGGGGCGGACAGAATACATCCACATCGAGCGTGTCCTCGAGCGCGAATGCCCGGTGCGGCACGTTCGAGGGGATCACGAGCACCTCCCCGGCACGCGCCGTGAGCTCGCGCTCATCGTTGTCGCCAAACCAGAACTGCAGCGCCCCCGTGAGAATGTAGGTCAGCTGCTCGTTCTCATGGTGGTGGCGCGGCACGTCATCGCCTTTCTTCAGATACACGTGCGCGATCATCATGCGCTCGCCCGTGATCAGGCGTCGGGTGATCGTGCCCTTGAGGGATTCCTCCGGGATGCGGTCCCAACAATGATGGGTCACGCTGTTGAAGTTCGCGGCCATGACTGATCCTCTGTCAGGAAAACTGCGGGTCGATCGCCACGCCGAGTGCGGTGACGAGGCGGTTGGTCTCGTTCGCAAGACCGACGATGGCGAGCAGCTCCGAGTACTGCGCCTCCGTCATCCCCTTGCTGCGCGCGGCGGCGCCGTGCGATGCGATGCAGTAGGGGCAGCCGTTGGATGCGCTGACCGCGACGTACAGCAGCTCCTTCGTCAGCGGATCGAGCGCGCCGGGCCCCATCACCTGCTTGATGTTGGCCCAGATGCGCCTGAGGGTAGGCGGGTCGTGCGCGAGGACCTTCCAGAAGTTATTGACCCAGTCGGTCTTGCGGGTCGCCATGATGTCGTCGTAGACCGCGCGCACCTCGGCGGTCGCTTCGTCGTACTCGATTGGTCGTCGCTTGGCACTCATACCGGCCCGTGGGAACGTCAATGCGATCCGACAGCGGAACCTAGCATCACCACAAAATGTTGTAAATACATCGCTTACATTTAAGACAGGCCCCGTTAAAATGTAGCCGGATACGGCTGGCACGGAGCATTCTCAGGTGGGCACGGCCCCGACGCGTCGCATCGATCGCCGCTCGGCGGATGATCAAACGGGCAATCTTTCCGAGCGGGCCCACCAGCGGATCCGCTCGGAGATTCTTTTCTTCCAGCTGCCGCCGGGCAGTCGGATCTCGGAAGCCTCGCTGACCGAGCGATTCTCGTTGCGACTGGCGGCCGTGCGGTCCGCGCTGGTGCGCCTCGCTCAGGAAGGACTCATCGAGAAGACCGACGAGCGCACGGCGAGGGTGGCGCCCCTGACGCTCAAGGACGTGCGCGATGTCTACGGGCTGCGGCTCATGCTCGAGCCCAGGGCGGCAGAGCTGGCGGCGCAATTCGGCCTGGCCGCGCCGCAGCTGCGGCGCCTCCGACAGCTCGCCGAGAGTCGCTATGAGTTCACGAACCACCGCGAGCTGGTCGAGTTCCTGAAGGCGAACCGGGAGTTCAACCTCCTCATCGCGAATCACTCGGGCAATGCCCGGCTGACGGCGGTCCTCACGCACCTGCAGGACCTCACGCTGCGGATCCTGTACGTGGGGATCCGCAGCCTCAACGTGTCGGAGTGGTTCCACACCACCCACGTGCAGATCACGGAGGCCGTCGCGCACCGCGACGGCGCCCGCGCGGCGGAACTGTGGGAGACGGACCTGCGCTATGGCGAGCGGCTCATCTCCGATGCGCTCCTGACGCTGCCGGAGCTGAGCCAGGTCAATCTGGCCGGCGGATCGCTCAAGGCACATAAATGAACGCTCACTTCGCCAATCGGATGGCCAAGGTGAAGCCTTCTGCGATCCGCGAGCTGCTGCGGCTCGGGGCGCAGCCGGACATCATTTCATTTGGGGGCGGTTATCCCGATCCCGCGCTGTTTCCACTCGAGAAGCTCGCCGTGGTGTTTCAGGAGGCGATCGTCGGGCAGGGGCGCAGCGCCCTGCAGTACACCGTGTCCACCGGTATGCCGCGGCTTCGCGAGCAGCTCGCCGTGCGGATGGCCCGCGAGCGGATCCGGTGCTCCGCCGATAACGTCCTCATCCTGCAGGGTGCACAGCAGGGACTGGATCTCGTCGCGAAGATGCTCATCGACAAGGACGACACGATCATCACCGAGAATCCGACCTTCCTCGGTGCGCTCATTGCCTTCAATCCCTACGAGCCGCGCTACCTCGCGGTCCGCACGGACGAGGAGGGAATGGACGTCGATCAGCTCGAGCATCTGCTGAGGCGGCACAGCACGCCGAAGCTGCTCTACACGATGCCGGACTTTCAGAACCCGACCGGCGTCACGCTGAGTCTGGCGCGGCGCCGCCGGCTGATCGAGCTCGCGAACCGGTTCGATCTGATCGTGCTCGAGGATACGCCGTACCGGGAGATCCGCTTTGAAGGCGAGCCGATTCCAACTCTAAAGAGCCTGGACACCGAGGAGCGCGTGATTTACCTCGGGAGCTTCTCGAAGATCCTGGCGCCGGGTCTGCGCCTGGGGTGGACCGTCGCCTCGGCCGAGCTGACCCAGGAGCTCGGGCTCCTGAAGCTCGCGGCGGACACGCAGTGCAGCACGCTGAGCATGGCCGCCACGTCGCTGTTTCTCGAGCGCTTCGACGTGGAGGCCCACATCGCGGTGATCCGCGAGACGTACCGCCGCAAGAAGGAAGCGATGCTCGCGGCCATTCGCTCCAGTTTTCCACCGGACATCCGCTTCACCAATCCGCATGGCGGCATGTTCACGTGGCTGAGCTTCGAGCAGGGCTTCGACACCGCGCGTTTCCTGGCGGAGCAGGCATTGCCTCGCGCCAAGGTGGCCTACGTGCCGGGGGCGACCTTCTTCCCCGTGACCGAAGAGGCCAATCACGCGCGTTTCAGCTACACGATGCAGGACGAGGCGGCGATTGCCAGAGGCATCGCTGCCCTCGGCGGGCTGCTCACTGTGGCTCTGCCGCCCGGGGAATGGCCCCGGGGCGATACTTTTTGAGCGAGTTCCCCACAACCAACAGTTCTTGTGTTCACTGTTGTGGGAGTTTTGCGGGAATCAGTGGTGCTTTTCGCTGCTCGGCCATGACAACTGCAACGGGCGTCACGCGGCGAGGGTTAATAGCTCATCAATACAATCAGCCTTTTGCGATGATGGTCCTGCGGTGTCGATCTAACACGATTTACGCTGCTTCAAATTTGTAAATCGTTGGTCGGGTTCAAGCCGCCATGAGCTCGCGCCGGCCCCTCTATATCCAATCCGGCTCCTGGCCGGATTTCCATTTGACGCTGCATCCCACGCTCGGTGTCTGCTCCGGGGGCACAGGCTTCCCGCGCAGCAGTGCCTCGGCTGCTGTGCGCAGATCCGAACCGGTGACCGGAATATTGTTCCCGGGGCGGCTGCCATCGAACTGTCCACGATACGCAAGCTGCCGATTGCGATCGAACAGAAAGAAATCCGGCGTACAGATTGCCTGATACGCCTTTGCCACCTGTTGCGACTCGTCATACAGGTATGGAAAGGTGAAGCGTTTGAGCGTCGCGATACGGGTCATCTCGACAGGCGCATCGTCGGGATAGCTGTCGACATCGTTCGAGCTGATCGCCACGACGGCGAGGCCGCGCGGGCCAAAATCACGCGCCAAGACTACGAACTCATCGAGAATGTGCTTCACGAAGGGGCAGTGATTGCAGACGAAGGCGATCAGCAGCGCCGGCGAAGACGCGAAGTCCTCGAGCGCAACTCTTCGTCCACTCACCGTATCGCTCAACGCAAATCGAGGGGCCGGTGTTCCAAGAGGCAGCATTCGAGAGTATCGCCGCGCCACGGTTCCTCCTGGTGAGTAACCCGCTGCTGGTCGGCATGCGCTAGGCGCGCGCCGCGATCGGCTTCGCGCGCAGCCTGCCCGTAAAATCGCGCTTCCCGATCCGAACACCCTTCCAGCGCAGAATGTCGTAGGTCGTCGCCGCATGGAAGTAGAAATTCGGCTGCGAGAA
>Ga0137418_10002627_pt1 | contig 16431 bp, 16 predicted proteins | sample CZODoug3_1_2_16f_FD_122242 | JGI IMG/M metagenome (GOLD analysis project Ga0137418, IMG submission 122242) | Vadose zone soil fungal communities from Angelo Coast Range Reserve, California, USA - CZODoug3_1_2_16fungal (Hybrid Assembly) | ecosystem: Environmental > Terrestrial > Soil > Vadose... | reverse complement strand
CAATTTCATGTGGTTCTCGACACTCCGGTAACAGATCCCGGAACGTGTCTGACCTTGCGGATAGGTGTCCCAAGCAGAGCCCGAGGCGCTTGCTTTCCGAGATCGCTGAGATGGTTGGGTTGATGACGCAAGTGCGACCTCCAGGCTTAAGAAGATTCTTCCATCCTGCACGTCTCGGCAGTTGTGAGAGCCACTCCACCTGATAAAACCGGATGACCGCATCGATCTTGACCTGGTTGTCGATTCGAAGTGTAGGTGAGCCTTCGTGCCATTCGAGTGCGGATGGACTTTGGATGAGATAGTTTTTGAAGCCGCGAGTCCTTAGTTCTTGTGCCAGAACGCGTACGACCTGTTCGTCCTCGAGAAAACCGGGTGCGTACAAGAGCGCAATTTTGCCGCTTCTCAGTTCGGACTGAATAGCGTCTCCCCACACAGACAGCGGCGCAGGGGGGAGAGACGCAGCCCCTGCATACCCTCTGTAGTAGTCCGGCAAGAAAGAAGCCTCTCCGAATCCGCCTGGCACGTCACTGTTCACTTCCGAAAGGACCCACCCGGCGTCGGTCGGATGAAAGTCAAACCGAAGAGTGCGGAGGCGATTGCTGAAATCATCCTCCTCCATGACATCCCATAAGTTGCCCGGCAAGCCAATGAGCTTCAGGAGAGCCTTGTCGGTAGCGATCTCGCGCTCGACTGCGAACAACTCTTGAGCGGCCGTTTCGGCGTGGGAGCAAAGCCAGTTCCACTCGTCCGCACGAATGAGAAGCGGCTCGGCGGAAAGCACGCTTTTGCCTCCCACGCGGGTGTCCCATTTTCCGTGTTTAAGGTTAAGGCTCCGTTCTATACTCCTCAAATCTTGAACCGTTAAGGGCTGGCCAAGCGCAACACGAGAGGAGAGACCGTCGATCATTGGGGGTGCACTACGCTGCGCTTCTTCAGGCATCGGGGTGCAAGGAGGAATCGAATAGGGCGGACTCAGCTCCATGTTTCTTCGCCATTCGGAGAGTATACTCTCTCTGTGTTGCATAAATCACAGCCTGCCCGACAAACAAAAAAGCCCCGCTCTCCCGAGCGGGGCTTTCTGTTTCAAGCCGACGGCCGAAAGCCGACAGCCAAGTCTTAGTACATGCCTTCCATACCGCCGCCGCCGTGTCCGCCGCCGCCCATTGGAGCTTTCTTCTCTTCGGGGATTTCGGCGACCAGGGCTTCGGTAGTCAGCATCAGCGAGGCAATCGAGCCGGCGTTGGTGAGCGCAGTGCGCACTACCTTCGTCGGATCGAGCACGCCCGCCTTGACCAGGTCTTCGTACTCGCCGGTCAGGGCGTTGAAGCCGTAGTTTGGATCCTTCGCGTTTTGCACTTCGCCCAGAACTACCGCGCCTTCTTCGCCGGCGTTGCCAGCGATTTGACGCAGCGGCTCGGACAGAGCGCGCTTCACGATGTTGACGCCGATCTGCTCATCGCCGGTCAGCTTGAGCTTTTCGAGCGCTGGAATGCAGCGAATCAGAGCTACGCCGCCGCCGGGGACAATGCCTTCTTCCACGGCCGCACGGGTGGCGTGCATCGCATCTTCCACGCGAGCTTTCTTTTCCTTCATTTCGGTTTCGGTAGCAGCGCCGACCTTGATCACCGCCACGCCGCCCACGAGCTTCGCCAGACGTTCCTGGAGCTTCTCGCGGTCGTAGTCGCTGGTGGTCTTCTCGACCTGGCCACGAATTTCCTTCACGCGGCCTTCGATCTCGGAGTGCTTGCCTTTGCCTTCGACGATCGTGGTGTTGTCCTTATCCACGGTAATCTTCTTGGCTTGTCCGAGGTCGGCCATCTGGACGTTCTCGAGCTTGATGCCGAGATCTTCCGTGATGGCTTTGCCGCCGGTGAGGGTGGCGATATCCTGCAACATGGCCTTGCGGCGGTCGCCGAAGCCCGGCGCCTTGACGGCGCAGACATGCAGCGTGCCACGCAGCTTGTTGACGACCAGCGTTGCCAGCGCTTCACCTTCGACGTCTTCCGCGATGATGAGCAACGGCTTGCCAGCCTTGGCAATCTGTTCCAGCAGAGGAAGAAGATCCTTCATCGAGCTGATCTTCTTTTCGTGAATGAGGATGTAGCCGTTTTCAATCACGGCTTCCATGCGCTCGGGATCGGTGACCATGTAAGGAGACAGGTAGCCGCGGTCGAACTGCATGCCCTCGACCACATCCAGCTGCGTTTCCATCGTCTTCGCTTCTTCAACGGTGATGACGCCGTCCTTGCCGACCTTCTTCATGGCTTCGGCAATGATGCGGCCAATGGTTTCGTCGTTGTTGGCGGAGATCGTACCGACCTGGCCAATCATGTCGCCGGTCACGGGCTTGGAGAACTTATCCAGTTCGCCCTTGCCGCGCTCGCCGGTCTTCTTGTCGGCTTCGCCGCAAATGGTGTTGACGGCCTTCTCGATGCCGCGCTTGAGCGCCATCGGGTTGGCTCCGGCAGCCACGGTCTTCACGCCTTCGCGGAAGATCGCCTGCGCCAGAACGGTGGCTGAGGTGGTGCCGTCGCCGGCCACATCAGAAGTCTTGGAAGCAACTTCGCGGACCATCTGCGCGCCCATGTTTTCGAGCGGATCCTTCAGCTCGATTTCTTTCGCCACGGTGACGCCGTCCTTGGTGATGGTCGGCGAACCGAACTTCTTTTCGATGACGACGTTGCGGCCCTTGGGACCGAGCGTCACTTTCACGGCGTCAGCCAGCAAATTGACGCCGCGAAGAATCGCCTGACGCGACTCCTCGCCATGAACAATGTGTTTTGCCATAATGCTTTTCTCCTAAAGGGGATGAATCAGTTTTCGAACTGAGTTTTGTAACCTGAGCAGCTTCAGCGGCGAGACTTACTTGCGGCTGCCAGCGTGCTCTCTGGTTTCCTTGCGGGCGCTAGCGCCTTCCAGAATGCCGAGAACCTCTTCCTCGCGCATGATGACGAGGTCTTCGTTATCGATTTTGATCTCGGTGCCGGCGTACTTGCCAAACAGAACGCGGTCTCCAGCCTTAACGTGCAGCGGGAACACCTTGCCCTCGTCGTTCGACTTTCCGGGCCCTGCGGCGATGACTTCGCCCTCTTGCGGTTTGTCTTTTGCGGTATCTGGGATGATGATGCCGCCACGGGTGGTTTCAGCTTCTTCCACGCGACGGATCACGATGCGATCATGTAGCGGGGTAAATTTTGTAGCCATGGGTGTTTGACTCCTTTCGAGCAGTGGTGATATTGGGCAACGAGGCCCAAATGCTTGTGAATCTATGAGTTACGGGTGTGTGTTAGCACTAAGTGCTTACGAGTGCTAATTCTAAGGATGTGAGTGGGCTTATGTCAAGCCTACTTGGTACATCGGCAAAGGCTAAGAATCCAACAGTTCGGAGTCATATGTCTTGAACACCGCGCGGAGCAAGGGCGCGCTTCGGTCGGGCATGGCATGGATTTCGCGGATTAGGCGGTAGATGTTCGACGTCATGACGAGCAGATATCGGGTCGCGCCTGGCCCAGGGTTCCAGTAAGTGTGGGGCGTCCCCTTCGGCACAAGGACCCCAGAGCCGGCCTGCGCATCGACCACTCGATCTCCTATTTGTACGAGCAGACTGCCCTCCAGTACATACCAAGCCTCGTCATCCCCGTGATGCAAGTGCACCGGCGCAATCAGCCGCGGCGGACCGGGAGGACCTCCGGGATCTCGCCACTCCGCCACCACAAAATCATTACTCGTGGAACCGAGAGTGTTTCCTGCCAGAAGAGGAGCAACGTTAGGAGGATTCATAAATTGAACTCGCGGCCCGAGCCTACTGCGGAGTCAAGGATTTTGCAATCCCGAGTCCCCTGCTTCGAACGTCGCCAGATTTCCTGGCTCTCTATCACACCTCATAAAAAGTGCTTGCAACAGAGCGCCGATCCATGTGATAACTACGTCATGCGTACTACTCACCACGTAGTAGTTACCGAAAACGGACCGGGAATGGGCCATTATTCCGACCCGCCTCTGCTCGTTCTGGCCAGCCTCGCCAGTGGTCCCAAGCACGGGCACGCCATGATTGAGGATATTGCCAGCATTTGCGGAACTCGCCTGGGGCCGGGCACGCTCTATGGCGCCATTGCTCGGCTGGAAGGGCTAGGCTGGATCGAGCCTCTCCCGCCCGAAGAGCGGCGCCAGCCCTACCACATCACCGGCGAGGGCTTGCGTGTCCTGCGCGCCAAACTGACCACCTTGCAGCAATTCACCAAGGCCGGACTCAAACGGCTGGAGGCTTTGTGAAGCCATCTCTTGCCCGACTGCTAACGCGCCTTTATCCACGCCGCTGGAGAAACCGTTACGGCGTGGAATTCGAGGCGCTGCTTGAAAGTAGTCGCGGCTGGCGTAGCGCCGCCAACGTGGTTTGGTCGGCGCTTTCCGAGCACATCATCCCAACGGGAGGAAGTCCGATGAATCAGGACCAGTCGTTCGCCGTCATGATGAAGCGCCCAAGCGCCTTCATTCCCATGGCCATGTCTCTCACCGCTTTGGCCGTTGTGCTGGGCAGCATTGCCATTTTTGGAGTGGTCCACGAGACCGACGAAGGGGCCGCAGCTCACATCTGGCAACTCCTCATGGCCGGGCAGTTGCCGGTGCTCGCGTTCTTCGCCATTAAGTGGTTGCCGCGCGCTCCTAAGCCGACGCTGTGCGTGCTTTCCCTGCAAGCGGCAGCGGCCTTGGCATCGATGGCTCCCGTATTTTTTCTCGGATTGTAAGAAACCGGCCGGAGCGACTCCTGGCAGCCAAATTGGCTACGGTCCGTTACCTGGGTGATCTGTCCAAAGTCGTGCCCGTTCGTTCAGAATCCGAGAATGGGAAAACTCCTCTTTGTAAACACGAACCGGGTCAATGGGATTGTTGGACTTGTCGCCAGCCTGATCTTCGTGGTCCTGGGGGCATATTCGGCTCTCACCGGAACCTACCTTGGCTTGATAGGTGTCGCCTTGGGGCTGCTCCTCGGCAAATTCTGTCTAAAGACCGCCACTCAGCGCTCGGAGCTGTACGAGCAGGGCTTCATTTCTAAGAGCATCTTTGGAAGCCAAAGCGGCCGCTACGCGGACCTGAAGTCGATCACCCGCGGCGCGGTCAGGACGAATGGGGTGGTAACGACCCGCGTTCATCTGGTTGCTCAATCGGGAGAGCGGCTGATCGTCAGCAGGGAAGCTCTGGGCAAAGGCGACCAAGAGTCGCAGTTGCTGATGGATCGCGCCTGCCGCGGTCTGGCGGAAACCTGGGCCAAGAATCTGGAACGCAACATGGAAGTGGTCTGGCTCACGAAGGGTTCCAGTCCGTTCCTGAAGATTCGCAAGGAAGGCGTCCTGGTGGAGGGCGCGAGTGGCGCGGATGGCCTCATTCCCTTGGGCCAGATGCGAATGCAGCCGCGACAAGTCGGGCTCGACGTCGATGTCTTGAACGGTGATCGTAAGGTCATGACGGTGAATTCCGGCGAGCCGAATTACTATGTCGGCCTTGCTCTGATTGCCATGATCCTGGAGAAGCAGACTCAGTCGTTTGCCGCGGGCGCCCGCGGCTAAGGGTCACCGCAGCGGACGCCAGCGGATCGGCAACGGCTGTTACGCAACAGCTGACACGCGACGGACCTCCGAAGACCCCAGGGCGCATCCCTTCGCCGTTCTCGATTGTTCGTGCTCCGATTCTTCGCCCTCGATCACCCTCCGCGAAACATGGAATACTATGAGAGCTGAAATTTCGGGAGGCTCCTCGAATGAAGCTCGCGGCAAAATGGTGCTCGGTGCTGGTATTGTTGTGTGGTTTTGCCGCGGCTGAGCAGCTCTCCATCCTGAGCTTTGTGATCCTGAAGGACTACAACGGCAAGCCCATCCGCAACGCCAGCGTGATCATGCACCCCGTTAAGGGCAACGGGAAGCAGTCCAGGACGGGGCTCGAACTCAAGACGGACGCGGAGGGAAAAACCTCGTTCGATGGGGTGCCCTTCGGCAAACTGCGCATCCAGGTCATTGCCCAGGGCTATCAGACCTTTGGTGACGATTACTCCATCGATAAGCCAGAAATGGACATTGTGGTGAAGATGAAGCGTCCCGGCGAGCAGTATTCCATCTATAAGGACCATCCGGAAGACAAGAAGAAGCAAGACGCGACCCAACCCGAAGACAAGAAGAACCGCTAACCGCGCCGAATCACTCCAGTCGAATGAGAACGGGCTGGGTTGACGATTTCTGTACAACGCCACCAAACCCGGAAAACATCACAGTATTTCCGCTCGGAGGTCTCGAATGAAACCGGCAGTCATCGTTGGCGTTCTGCTCTCGATTTCGCATCCGGTCACTCAAGCTCAAGTGACGACTTCGCAGTACGACAACGCACGCACCGGCGCTACACTCAGCGAGACTGCTCTAACGCCCCAAAACGTGAATCCCAAGCAATTTGGAAAGTTAGGCGTAATGAAGGTCGACGGCGTCGTGTTCGCGCAGCCCTTGTTTGTGCCGGGCGTGGAGATTCCCGGAAAAGGCACGCACGACGTCCTTTTTGTGGCCACCGAGCACGATAGCGTCTATGCCTTCGATGCTGGTCGCCCCAATGATCCTCCGCTCTGGAAGACGAGCTTCCTTGATGAAAAGCGGGAAGTGACCACGCTGTCTTCGCACGACGTGAGTTGCCCCTTCATCGAGCCAGAGGTAGGAATTACCTCCACGCCGGTAATCGACCTGAAAACCGGCACCCTCTACGTGTTGGCGCGGACGATGATTCGGCATGCCATGGCCAGCAATGAATATTTTCAGCACTTGCACGCGCTGGCGATCACGACCGGTGTCGAGAAGTTCGGCGGGCCCAAACTTATCGTCGCATCCGCACCGGGCAAAGGCGACGACAGCAACAAAGACCAGCAAATTGCGTTTAATCCCCTGCGGGAGAATCCGCGTGCAGCGCTTCTACTGACAAACGGCAACTTGTTTCTCACTTGGGCATCCTCCTGCGATCGCGGCCCCTATCACGGCTGGGTGATGGCCTACGATCCTGAGACCTTGGCGCAGAAGGCTGCGTTGAACGTCACTCCGGACGGCAACGAGGGCGGCATCTGGGAGAGCGACACTGGCCCTGCGGCAGACGCGGACGGGAATGTGTTTGTGCCCACCGGCAACGGTACCTTTAACGTTTCGACTGGCGGAAAAGACTACGGCGATTCTGTGCTGAAGCTGGGGTTGAAGGGTTCTTCTCTGGCGATCCTGGATTACTTCACTCCCCGCGACCAGGAACACATGGCTGATACCGATATGGACCTCGGCTCCGCTGGTCCAGTTCTGTTGCCCGACCAGCCCGGGCCGCATCGCCACCTGGTGTTGCAACCCTCGAAAGACAAGAGAATCTTTGTCCTCGACCGGGACTCCTTAGGCAAGTTCCATTCTGACCGTGATGCCATCGTGCAAACGCAGCCTGTTAAAGGTGGTGGCTTTGGGGCGATGGCGTATTGGAATGGGCATGCGTATTACGTGGGCGAGGATGATGCCCTCAGGGACTATGCCGTGAACAATGGCGAACTGAAGCCAACCGCGGCATCAAGTATTAAGTTTGATGGCGGTGCGACCCCGACGGTCTCCGCCAACGGGAACAAAGACGCCGTGGTGTGGGTGGCGTCGAAGAAGAGTAGCGGCGGCCGAGTGCGGCAGGCTGTGCTCTACGCTTTCGATGCGGCCAACGTGGTTCAGCCGATTTACAATTCGGCAACCAATGACGCTCACGATGGAGCCGGAATGGCGGCACGTTTCGTGATTCCCGTCGTTGTCAACGGGCGCGTGTACCTGGGCACGAGAAGCGAAGTGGATGTATATGGGCTGCTGAAATAGACTATTTGGTCTCACGCGCAACGAAAGGTGACCCCATGCACTACCTATTGAAGACCGAGCCCACGGTATATTCCTTTGCGAATCTGCAACGCGACAAAGCCACCATCTGGGACGGAGTTACAAACCCGACCGCTGTGAAGCATCTTCGCGAGATGAAGGCTGGATCGAATCTTTTGATCTATCACACCGGCGACGAGAAGGCTGCCGTGGGGATGGCGAAGGTCGTTTCGGTGGATGCCAGCGACGCGAAGACGCCTCTGGTGAAGATTCAGGTGGGCTCGCCGCTGAAGGTACCCGTGACGCTGGCTGACATCAAGGCCCACAAGCTCTTCGCGGATTCTCCGCTGGTCCGGCAGGGCCGCTTATCGGTGGTTCCGCTGTCGGCAGAGCAGTGGAAGTGGATCACGGAAAGCTAGAGGGGTAGGCCGCGAGATTCTAAGATTCAGCTTTCCAGAGTCTGCCTGCGAGGACGCCCGCGACTCCATCGGCTCCGTTATTCGACTCTTGCTCTGAGTTCCCGCCTGAGAATCTTTCCGGAAGGTGTTCTCGGCACCGCATCGACGAAGTGCACCTCGCGCGGCTGCTTGTAGGAAGTGAGCCGTTCGGCCACGAATCCACAGAGTTCTTTCTCCAGTGCCGGGGAAGCGGTGGACCCTTCGCGCAGCACCACGAACGCACAGGGAATCTCTCCCGCCACATCGTTCGGGCGCGCAATGACACCGCAGTCGCGAACGCCCGGGTGCTCCATTAAGACTGCCTCAACTTCCGCTGGAGCCACGGGGAAGCCTTTGTACTTGATCATTTCCTTGCGCCGGTCGAGCACGTGATAGTAGCCATCACGGTCGCGGCGGACGACGTCCCCAGACCAATACCAGCCGTCCTTCAGCACACTGGCTGTGGCCTGCGCCTCTTTCCAGTATCCGAGCATGAATTGCGGTCCGCGCATGACCAACTCGCCGGGCGCGTCCTCTGCGGCTTCGGTTCCGTCGTCGCCCATGACGCGGCATTCGGTCTCCGCCAGAGGATGGCCGATCGACTCCGGACGGTTTCGTTCTGCTTCAAGAAAGCCTAGATGTGTAACCGGGGAAGCCTCGGTCATGCCATAGCCTTGATTGACGATAATGCCAGTTGCTGCGGAGAAGCGGCGAGCCACATCCGGAGGCAGCGGAGCTGCACCGGACTTGACCCAATGAATGTGATGATCGCGCGGAAACTCTCCTTTTTCCGCCGCTTGCGCCAGCATATTCAACGCAGGTGGCACAACAAGGCCAGTCGTGAATCCTTCTTCCAACGCCAATGCACCGATCTGCTGGACGTTGAATCGTGGCATGAGAACCAGCGTGCCGCCGGCGATGAGGATAGTGTTCAACGCCACATTTAGACCGTAGATGTGATACAGCGGAAGGAAACAGAACATGACATCATCAGGAGTAAAACCGCCAGCATCCGGCGCAAGTACTTGATAAACGTTCGCCAGAAGATTGGTGTGGGAAAGCATGACGCCTTTGGGCAGCCCGGTTGTTCCGCTGGAGTAGGGAAGCGCCGCGAGCTTCACATCGGCAGCCTGCGAAGGCGTGGGAAGCACACCAGTCGTCCGCTTCAGCAGATCGGCAAAGTCTTCGGCACCCGCTGCGTACACGCGCGTGGTGAACACGGTCCGCAAGGCGGGGAGGCCGCCGAGGTTAACACCGTGAATGATGGGCGCATCGGTGATAAAGAAGGCCGCTCCGGAGTTCTCTAGTTGAAAGCGGATCTCCCGTTCGCGATACATCGGATTCATCGGCGTTGGAAATCCGCCGGCCAAAGTCGCCGCATGATAGGTCACTGCGAATTCCCACGAATTCGGCAGGCAGACGGCGACAATTTCTCCGGGCTGCAATCCCGCCGCGACCAGTCCGCGTGCTAGCCGCTCTACGGTTTCGCCGTATTCGGCATAAGTAAAACGGCGGCCGGAAGAGGCGTCGACCAAGGCAGTCTTGTTTGGGAAACGGCGGCAGGTGGCGAGAACGGCGTTGTGCACGAGTACATTCTTCGGGTCAATCGTGAGGAGCGAATTCCGCATTTTACGTTGGGTAAGCAGACAAAAATCGCAACTGATCTTTGGAGGCGAACACCGCTAGCGCGCGGCCATCGCTCCCACCCCAGCGCTGACGCCATACTGGAGAACCGACTGGAAGATCTTAAAGCCGTCGTCGCAGCCCAAAATCGCTTCGGCTGACCGCTCCGGATGCGGCATCATGCCGACGACGTTGCGGCCTTCGTTGCAAATGCCTGCAATATTGTCGAGTGAACCGTTTGGGTTGGCGGTGGGAGTGATCTGGCCGTCTGGCGTGGTGTAGCGGAAGATGATGCGATGGTCGCGCTTTAGTTCTGCCAGCGTTGCGTCGTCGCAGTAGTAGTTTCCTTCCATGTGGCCGATGGGTATGGTCAGCACTTCACCTTTTGTACAAGCAGTTGTAAATGCCGTGTCGGTCTCTTCGATCCGCACATCAACGTTCTTGCATACGTACTTCAAGCCCGCGTTGCGCATGAGCGCACCCGGCAGAAGGCCGGCCTCGGCGAGGATCTGGAAGCCATTGCAAATACCCAGCACCAGTCCGCCTGACGCGGCAAACTTCTTCACCGAATCCATGACCGGCGAAAACTTCGCAATTGCACCCGTGCGTAGATAGTCTCCGTAGGCGAAGCCTCCGGGAACAATGATGGCATCGCAGTTTTCCAGGTCGTGCGAATCGTGCCAGAGAAACGTCACCGGCTGTTTGGCCACGGTTTGGATGGTCCAGTATGCGTCGTGATCGCAGTTGGATCCGGGGAAGACGAGGACGCCAAATTTCATCGGTGCTCTTCTCGATCAGCGCTTGCGCATCCTGCAGCGCGTGCGCATGTGGGTTGAAAGTTGAGAGACAAGAAAAGTCTAGCACGTCACCTTGACCCTCCCGCTCTATGTCACTATAGGCAAGTACGTCAGGTAAAAGTACCCGGCAAACATGGCCATTGCGCAAAACGTCGGTTCGCACCTGAAGATCGCGGGCGGAGCACTCTGGGGCTGGCTGGTAGCGCAGTTTCTGGACTCACTGGCCGTGGGAGCGTTGTGGTTCCTTGGGCTCTTGCTGGTGAAGATGTCCTGGCCGCTCGCGTTGTTGTGGGCCGTTGTTGGAGCGATTTCCCAATTCATACCACACCTAGGACCTGTGTTGGGCTTGATCGGTCCGGGGATTACGGCGGCTGCGAAAGTGACGTCGCACTGGGAACACGCGGAGCAATTGCTCTATGTACTCATTCTCTACGTGGTGATCACTGTTGTAGACGGCCTGATTCTTCAACCTTATTTCATGCGCCGTCAGACCAAAGTTCCGATGTGGGTGTCCATCTTGACGCCGATAGTTCTCGGTTTCATCGTGCCACTATGGGGCGTGCTACTGGCGCCTCCGCTGCTTGCCATTGTCTACGCCTATAAAGCGCGGCGGGAGAAAAATGCGATTCCGATGCCGCCCCGAAATGTCAGTTGTTAACCTGCGTTCCTCTCGGGATTGCCCTAGTTTCCGACAACCAACAGGTGCCCGTCGTTCTGCGTATAAATCCGTCCGTCCGCCCCAATTGATAACGGCGTGTACGCCGCGCCGATGGCCAGCTTCAGAAACTTCTGTTGTTGTGGCGCGGTGAAAACGCCGGTGTGGCCCTGGGCAAGGGAGTATATGTTTCCGTCCTCGCTGTTCACGTAAACCACTCCAGCCGAATCTACGGCGGGGGCGTTGATGCACCACTCGTAGCCGTTTGGATGGCCAGCGTCGATGGTCGTGTTCTGGAATTGCCACTCGACATTCAAGTTTGCATCCAGCTGCGTGATGTAATAAGGCCCGGGCGGAAGCGGTTCGCAAATGGGATCGGCTTTCCCGCAGTAAAGGCCGCCTGCGTCGTAATGATTGTCCTTGATGATGATGCAATAGGTGCCGCCGTGCGGGTAAACCGAAGGCGTGGAATCCCAACCGAAGTCGAATGCCCCGAGGAAGTTGCCCGCTGAATCGAACTTGAACATGTGTCCGCGGGCGCCGTTGTAATTGGTGATGGCGCCGAACAGGATGCTGCCGTCCGGCAATACGGTCGGCGACGACGATGCTTGATCGATGACGCTTCCGGAGCCCAGATCGTTGGTTGTGGGATCGACGCCGGGAGTGGTTCCGGGGCGGCAGGAGTTCGGTGTGGTGGTGTTGGTTGCGATGGGCACAATGACTCCGCAGCCGACATTCAGGCGGTGCTGGAGAGAAGCCTGCCATTTAGGGGTGAGGTCGGGATTCACAGCAATCAGGTATCCGACCCGCGCGTCGAAGTGGGCCCGGCTTACCGTGTAGATAGTGCCGTCAGCGGCAATTGCCGGACCGACGTTCACTCCGGGACGTTGCGAACCGCAGAGCTGAGTGTTCGGCGTCGCGGTCGGAGAGGGTGGCCAGGGCAGCGCCTGGGACGAGAATCGCCCGGGGCAAGTCGTTGCCGAGGCTGCAGGTGGTCCCGGGACCAAGGAAGCGTAATCTGCCACCGAAGGCGTGCCTGCGGGTGTGACCCTTACCAGCCAGGCACCGGTGACATCCGCGCCAAACCACGGATCGGCCGTTGCAGGATCGGCCAGTTCCATGACGTTGTAAAAGATATTCCCGATGGCGTCGGCGGTAAGGGGGCTGGCTACGAACGTGTTTCTCGCATCGACGACGAGAGTGCTAAAGGGATTAATCTGCGCCAATGACTTTCCCGTCGTCTTGTCGATCTTCCACAGCATCCCTCCCGCGCCGGGCGCGTAGATAGCATTGTTGGCGAGCACGGGATGAAACACTGGCTCCCATCCACCCAAGCCTTGTCCATTTGGCTCGGGCTTCCAATCGGACGCAAATTGCCAGATCTGCACAGGCTTGCCGTTCTGCCAGTTGTAGCGAGCGACGTTCCAAATCATGCGATCCCAGGTGTTGGGCCCGCAAGCCGTACCGTTGACCCAGTCTTCTGGCGGGTTGCAGGAAATGTAAGTCCCAGTTTTCATCTCGATGTAGAAGTCATTGCCATCGATCAGCGTTGAGGGGTAGTGGGCGACAAGATCGCCGCCAAACTCGGCCTGTTCCTTTGCAACGAACGGATCGTAGACAATGTCGGCGACCTGCGTGTTCAGCGGTTGCGCGGCTACGGGAACGTCGCCGCCGTGCTGAGGAGAGAATCCCCACTGTGCCCAGAAGGGAGTGTTCGAGGCAGGCGGTGGGGGTGGAGGAGGAGGCGGGGAGCCACCGCCCGAGTTGGAATTGCCGCAACCGGCGAGCGTAAGGACTGCGAAGAGTAGGGTGACGCTGAAGGCAAACCGGGTTGTGTCGACGCGAACAGAAGACATCGGACTGAACTCCCAAACTGAGTCGATGCACGGTTGCGGCACCGCTGTGAATGACAAGATCGTATACCGATCCGAGAGCTTTATCGGGTCGAAAGGGCCTTGCCGGAATACGATTCGGCACGTCGGCTGCGTGGTATACTTTTCGAGGCCTAAGTAGCTGCAATCAGACTATTTGTCTCCATTTCCGCGGCCTGTTGTGCGGCTATTCTAGCGGTGAAGCGCAAATTCGCCGCGAAGCGCAAATCCAAGAGACCAAGAGGTAGTGTCATGTCCGGCCATTCCAAGTGGGCCACAATCAAGCACAAAAAGGGCGCGCTAGATGCCAAGCGCGGCAAGATTTTCACGCGTCTGATCAAGGAAATTACCATGGCGGCGAAGGCCGGTGGCGGCGATCCGGATGGAAATCCGCGTTTGCGCACCGCCATTGCGGCAGCCAAAGCCGAGAATATGCCCGCGGACAACATCAAGCGCGCTACCCAGCGCGGCACCGGCGAACTGCCAGGCGTCAATTACGAAGAATTCACGCTGGAGGGCTACGGTCCCGGTGGCGCTGCTGTCCTGGTCGAGATCAGTTCCGACAACCGCAACCGCACCGTCAGCGAAATCCGGCACGTGTTCGGCAAGAATGGCGGCAACATGGCGGATGCGGGTGCTGTGTCGTACATGTTCAAGAAGAAGGGCGATATCCTAATCGCGAAATCGACGGCGAAGGAAGATGATTTGATGGGACTGGTGCTCGATGCGGGCGCGGATGATCTGGTCGACGACGGGGAAAATTGGGAAGTGCTAACGGCGCCATCGGTTTATGAATCGGTTCTCGAGGCGGTGAAGAAAGCGAAAATTGAGCCAGTGTCAGCCAGCGTGGCCATGATCCCGGATCTGTTTGTGAAGTTGGAGGGCGCGCAAGCTGCCGCCATGATCCGGCTGATGGAAGCCATGGAAGATCACGACGACGTGCAGAACGTGCACTCGAATTTTGATATTGACCAGAAGTTGCTGGAGGAAGTGGCGGGATAGTATTCGAGTTTAAGCTTGAGGAAGCGAGGCCGCCTTTTGGCGGCCTTTTGCTTACGACGGGAGACTGGATGAGAAAGATCTTCGTGTTGCCACTGTTAGCAATGTGTTTCGGCGTTCCGCTATGGGGTCAGAGCCCGGACGCCAACGGCGGCCCGCAAGCCGGTGGGCATGAATTGCAGGTGTGGGCAGGGGGCGGGCACAGCGTTGCAGGCGGCACGAAGGATACATCGGCGATGAATCTGGGGCTCCGCTATGGCTGGGTGCTGACGAATCCGTTCTTGCCCGGACCATTGAAGGGGCGATTTGAATACGCAGTGGACGCGGTTCCCGCATTCGTTATCTTTCAGCCGGGCAATACCGTCTATGGCGCCGGAGTGAATCCCCTGAATTTGAAATGGAACTTTTCCAGCTTCGGCCGCGTGGTGCCCTACCTGGAATTGAGCGGAGGAGTGTTATTCACGAACCACGAGACTCCGGCAGGTACATCGCAGATCAACTTCACGCCGGGAGCCGGATTCGGTGCGCACTTTCTGCGGGGAAGCTGGAACTGGAGCGCGGAAGTGCGGTACCAGCACATCTCAAATGCCGGGCTGACAACGCCGAATCCGGGAATTAACACGGTTCAGATTCGGGTCGGGCTGGGACGATTTAAGAAGTAAGGTCGCGTGAGTACGACCGAGGGCGGCCGCCCGGCTTAGAGAGTAAGAGCAGGTCCCTCCACTTCACAGTTGCTTCGTTTGACGAGCACTGCTTCGGTCGGGATGACAATCCTCAAGGATTATTCCGCGGTCGTCGGATCAATGATCGTTCTTACTTGAGAAATGCTATTTGCGGGGAAACCGCCTTTGCTGGCGTGTTCGCGAACCATCGCTTCATTCGGCGCGTTGTAAACGCAGTAAATCTTGTCATCAGTCACGTAACTGTGCACCCACTGAATCTCTGAGCCGAGTTGGCGCAGAACCCCACACGATGTTTGAGACACCGCTTTCAATTGCTCCGGCGTCATTTTTCCGGCGCCGGGGATTTCGCGTTCGATCACGTATTTGGGCATGAGTTTCTCCTGGATGTAGTGCGACCCGCGATTCTAGCGCAGCTTTATCCACCCGGACAACCCTGCGAGGAGCCATTTTCTCTCAACCCCAGAGCCGAGCGTTGCTCGGCTGGGCAGGCGAGTCGCCTGCCCCCACGTGAGTATTGTTGGGTCTAGTTTGTGCCGGAAGCTGTCTGCTTGGCCGCGGCTTGCTCGGTGAAGCCGAAATTCTTCTCCAGGGTTGTGAATGGCTTTCCCGCCACTTCCACGTAGGGATAAATTAAGTAGTTGAGGGGCGGGCCGGTTTGCGGCGGGTCCAGCTTCAGGTCGCGGCCGACTGTGAACTGCACCCGGTCGGCGTCACGGGACCCGAAGAAGTAGTCATGCTTTTCCTGATGCTTCCAGGCCTCGGAGATATCGACCGGGACCCAGCCTAGATCGGGCGTGTAAAAATCCGCCCAGCAGTGGTATCCCGCGATGTCGCCCGAGGGCTTGTCGGTCGGAATGGAAAAGCCGATTTCGAAGCGCGAAGGAATCTTCTCCGACCGCGCCATGGCGATGAAAAGCGAGTGAAAGTCGGTGCAGTTACCGCGCTTGGCATCACAGGCCCAGATGGCATCTCCGTTGCCCCAGCCCGTTCCAGATTTGTCGTAGCGCAATGTCTTGAAGACGTAGTCATACATGGCGCTGGCGCGGGCGATGGGCGTCTCTGCTCCGTAGGTTTGTTCCGTGGCGAGTTGCGCGGGGATGCCAGTGATAGGAACGAGGCGGTCTGGTTCGAGGAAGCGAGTGAGAAGAGCTTTCTGAACATGTTCCTTCTTGGCATCTGGACCGGGCTTGCCAGCAGCTAAGACTCGCGTTTCATGGCGGACCACGTCGTACTCGAGAGTGAACTTGTAGGTGTCATGCTTGGCGTGCGGAGTTTCCGCGTAGAGAAGGGAATTGCCGTATTCGGATTCGCGCATCGAGCGCAGAGGCAAGTCACCCTGCTTTGAAACAAGACGAACGTCTTGGAACGCATCGGAATGGGCCAGTGGAATCCAGACTTTCAGAGGCTCGCCGGCGGGAATGCTCTTGACCGTAAACGAATAGTGGAATTGGAAATGGCGTTGACTTTGGGCGTCGGCGGCGAGGGCGATGAACACGACAAGGCAGGCAGCAAGGCA